>VOFK01002913.1_pt1 | contig 17403 bp, 32 predicted proteins | sample 5384121 | NCBI WGS metagenome assembly VOFK01 (sample SAMN12384730, study PRJNA508395) | human gut metagenome | isolation source: healthy gut J | host: Homo sapiens
TACATGGTATTGACATCTCCACGTGGTATGGCTTAAACTATCTACGTCTTTGTTATCTTTCATTTCAAAAGATAAACCTCCCCTGTTCTAGAATGTGGTTGGCAAACCCACACTCTATTCTACGGGGAGGTTTCTCTTTGTCTAAGGGGCTAAAGCCGTTTTTATTCCACCAGCAAAGCTGGTGGTTGTCGCTCGCTCAAGCTACCCAATTCAAAAAGCCCCTGCACGCAGGGTGCAGGGGGCTTTGGAACAGCTTCTTACTTGCGGCTTGCCAGCAGATTCCCGATCTTCTTGATCGGATCGATGATGCTGGAAACAGACATATCATGGTTCAGAGCCACCACAAAGTATGCAGCGTACTTGGAAACATCCACATCCACATACCAGTCACGGGTGAGCAGCTCAGGCATACGGTAGGTCAGGTTGGTGCCCACAACATAGGTCAGCTTGCCCTGGCCACAGGCCTTGTCGAACTTCTCCAGACCGCTGGTGAACAGGGGGAAGGTAGCGTTTGCAATGATGCGGCTTGCACCGCGCTCCCTTCAGGTTGCCGGCGACCTCCAGCATGCTCTCGCCGGAAGCAATGATATCGTCGGCGATGAAAACAGTCTTGCCCTCAACGTATCGCCCAGGTACTCGTGTGCCACAATGGGGTTGCGGCCGTTTACCACCTGGGAATAATCGCGGCGCTTATAGAACATGCCCAGATTGCAGCCCAGCACGCTGGAGAAGTACATGTTGCGGTTCATGGCGCCCTCGTCCGGGCTGACCACGGTAAACTTGCTCTTATCGAAAGGAGAGGTCCGGGTCCTTCTTCAGCAGGCTCTTCAGCACCTGATAGGTAGGCATTACGTTGTCAAAGCTCATCAGGGGCACTGCGTTCTGCATACGCGGGTCGTGGGCGTCAAAGGTGACGATGTTGCGCACGCCCATGGTCTGCAGCTCCTGCAGGCCACAGCGCAGTCCAGACTTTCGCGGACGACGCGGCGGTGCTGACGGCCGCCGTACAGGCTGGGCATGATGACCGAAACGCGGTGTGCCTTACCGGCGACAGCTTGGATCAGACGCTTGAGGTTTGCGAAGTGGTCGTCCGGGGGACATGTGGTTCTCGTAGTTGAACAGCTTGTAGGTCACGCTGTAATTGCCGGGATCCACCACGATAAAGATATCGTCGCCGCGCACAGACTCCCTGACCAGGCCCTTTGCGTCACCGCTCTGGAAGCGGGGGGCAGTCGCAGGGAAATAATGAAGGTGTCTTTTTTCAATTCCGGCTTCCTTTGGCCCAACGGACAAGGTGCTTGTCGATCAGGCCGGTCAGCTCCTCTGCACCGGGGCAGGCGATGAGGCGCATATCCGCCACGCTGGGCTGCTCAAAGAAAACGACTTCGGGGAAATTTCAATAGACATAGTCACATAACTCCTTATTGCTGTTTACCATCCGTACCATGCACACAAGTGCGCATATCTACTGTTTTATTTTATCACATTTTGTCGATTGTTTGCGTTCCATATCAATTTGTTTTCATGTTGGATTTTCTGCGCCTTGCACATCTGTTTTTCCTTTTCCTGCAAGAGAATGTGAGTTTCTTACAAAAACGCGACCAAATCTTTACCGTTTCGCAAAGTTTATCTGATTTTTGAAGAAAAGCAGTGTACAGGCAACCGTACCCGCCCTTTTCCCAGTGACAAAAGCTAAAAACCGCTGCACGGTCGGGTGCAGCGCTCTTCACTTAGATGCCTTCTATGACAGGGTAAAACGCTTTTTTTACAGGGCAGCCACGGCAGCCTTCAGGGCATCCACGCGGTCGGTGTTCTCCCACTTCACGCCCAGATCCTCGCGGCCCATGTGGCCGTAAGCGGCCAGCTTGGTAGATGGGCTTGCGCAGGTCGAGTTCGCGGATGATGGCGGCGGGGTCAGGTCGAAGACCTTCTCCACAGCCTGCTCTCGATCTTCTCGTCTCGGCCACAACGCCGGTGCCGAAGGTGTCCACCATGATGGAGACGGGCTTTGCCACACCGATGGCGTAAGCCACCTGCACTTCGCACTGCTTGGCAAGACCTGCAGCCACAATGTTCTTTGCCACCCAGCGGGTAGCATAGGCTGCGCTGCGGTCCACCTTACTGGGGTCCTTGCCGGAGAAGGCGCCGCCGCCGTGGCGTGCATAGCCGCCGTAGGTGTCCACGATGATCTTTACGGCCAGTCAGGCCGGTGTCACCTGAGGGCCGCCCACGACAAAGCGGCCGGTGGGGGTTGACGTAGTATTTTGTGTTCTCGTCCAGCAGCTCGGCGGGGACCGTGGTCTTGATGACCTTTTCCATCACATCGGCCCGCAGCTGCTCCATGCTGACGCTCTCGCTGTGCTGGCTGGAGATGACCACAGCATCCACACGCACGGGCTTGTTGTTCTCATCGTACTCCACAGTCACCTGACTCTTGCCGTCCGGACGCAGATAGTCCATCTCGCCACTCTTGCGCACTGCAGTCAGGCGCTTGGCCAGCTTGTGTGCAAGCGAAATGGGCATGGGCATCAGCTCCGGGGTCTCGTCACAGGCAAAACCGAACATCATGCCCTGATCGCCCGCACCGCCCACCTGATCGTTGGTGCCCAGGGCGATGTCGGGGCTCTGGCCGTCGATGTTGGAGATGACGCCGCAGGTGTCGGCATCGAATCCGAACTTGGCGCGCGTGTAGCCGATGTCAGCCACGACCTCGCGGACGATCTTCTGGAAATCCACATAGCAGTTGGTGGTGATCTCGCCCATGATGTGGACGAGGCCGGTGGATGCGCAGGTCTCGCAGGCCACGCGGGCGCTGGGGTCGTGGGTCAGGATCTCGTCCAGAATTGCATCGGAGATCTGATCGCAGATCTTGTCGGGATGGCCCTCGGTGACGGACTCAGAAGTAAACAGGTGTCTTAGCCATTTTTTTGCCTCCTAAATGTTGTGCAGTTTGATATTTACCATTCCATCAAGTTTGTTCTGAAAAATAAAAAGCGCCCCAGAGCCGAAAGCTCTGAGCGTTGCACTCTTATCTCTCGGTTTCCCGCAGGATTTGGCACCTTACGCTCTCGCGCAGGTTGTCGGGCTTCACAGGGCCTGTCCCCTCAGCCGCTCTTGATAAGTCGGTATTCAGTTGGTACGTCAATATTCTATCATTGCTTCGTCAGATTGTCAAGAAGAGTCGCACTTCATTTTAGACATTTTTGAAATTGATGGAGCATTTCCCTGCTCCGGTACGGCATGGCCGTCCCGGGCGGCGTGGAAAGCGCGCTTTTCGCGTACATCCGCTCGATCCAGCTCCACCAGAAACTTCTCCACGCTGCCGCCCTCATACTTTGCCACACCGGTGGAGAAAGACAGCTGAAAGCTGCCCGCCGGAGCGGTGGCGTTATAGTGCTGCACCCGCTGCTCGATAGCGGTGCAGATCTCGTTCAGCAGCTCCTCCGAGCCGTGACGGATCAGCACCATGAACTCATCGCCGCTTATGCGGATGGCTACCGAGTTTGCCACCAGCGCCCCGGACAGGATGTGCCCCGATCTCCTGAATGGCCCGGTCGCCCTCGGCGTGCCCGTAGGTGTCGTTGATCTCCTTTGAAGCAGTTCACGTCCATCATGATGCCGTAAACGTCCTTCTCCCTGTGTGGCGTAGATGTGCTCCAGACAGTAGTTCATGTACTTGCGCCCAAACAGACCGGACAGTTCATCGGTATAACCTCGCAGGCTCCGGGTCTGACTGTCCACAAACACAAAAAGGCGATGGCTACTGACAGCCAGCCGAAGGCCATACCGTAGAACGCGCCCCTGCAGCACCGTGCCCACCGCACAGGTGATCACAAAATAGTACACCGGGAAAAACTCCACCGTAACGCCATCGCGCCTGGCCTTATGCACCTGCCACACGCTCTCGGCATAATAGCCGAACAGCAGCAGATACAGCAAAATGTTCAGTGGGCCCCGATGGTAAACGTTGTCCGCCGAAATGGAAAAGATCCATCCCGTGCAACAAAAAGGTTTGCCACCAGCAGCACCAAAAAGCGCCAGCAGCGGCGCGCCCAGCAGCATGTGCCTTCTGCGCAGGCGTCCGGTGCTGCGGTAGACCCGGAAGTCCACATACAAGCACCACGCATAGCCCACGCACACGGTAGCGCCGGTGCAGACGGTGTTGGTCAGGTACAGCCAGAACCGGCTTGCCGCGCCGGGCACACCGTCCAGCAGAAAGCTGATCGTCTCTGTTGCCTGTGCCAGCAGCGTCACCACCAGAATCCGGCAGAACAGCTCTGTTCCCACGCTGTTTTTACTCTCGCCGCGCACCCGCAGCAAAAGCAGAAAGCTTACCAGCACCGCCCCTGTGCCATTGGCCACAAGGATCTCGGGTATATTCATTGCATTTCCTCTTCTGCCCGCCTTGCCCCATAAGGCAACAGCCTATTTTATACAGTATCTATCTGTATTATACACCCTGCTGTGCCCTGCTTGCAAGGCTTGGGCGCAAAAAAGGCCGCTGCACAGCAATTTGTGCAGCGGCCCTTGGGAAAGCCAGACGATCCAGCAGTTCCGCCAAGCCCAGATTCTGTTTGCGGAAATATTATTTATAATTGCATTTTTTCGCAGAAAGATCAATAGCCCTTTGCCTGCTCGCCGTTCAAAATCTTGACAGCGCGGGAGGTGCCCAGACGGTCAGCACCCAGTGCAAGGAAAGTCTCCATATCCTCCACGGTAGAGATACCGCCGGCAGCCTTGACCTTGCAGCGGCCGTGCACACCCTTGACCATCAGTTCCACATCGTGGAAGTTGGCACCTGCGGTAGAGAAGCCGGTGCTGGTCTTGATGTAGTCCGCGCCCGCCTCGCAGACGATGTCGCACATCTTTTTCCTTTTCTTCCTCGGTCAGCAGGCAGGTCTCAATGATGACCTTCAGAATCTTATCGCCCACAGCCTGTCTTCACGGCACGGATGTCCTCACGGACAGCATCGTGCTCCTTATTCTTCAGGGCGGCCGATGTTGATGACCATGTCCACCTCGGCTGCGCCGTTTTCGATGGCAGTCTTTGCCTCAAAGGCCTTGCTGGCGGTATCCATGGCACCCAGAGGGAAGCCTACCACGCAGCATACCGGGATGCGGCCCGCCATACTCCACAGCCTGCTTGACGTAGCAGGTGTTGATGCAGACGGATGCGGTGTGGTTTGCAATGGCTTCGTCACACAGCTGCTGGATCTGGGGCCAGGTGGCCTCCGGCTTCAGCAGGGTGTGATCGACATGGGGAGAGAATTTCTTCACGGTCATGTTTGTTTCTCCGTTTTTTACTTGCTGGCACGGCGCACCTTTGCCATGTCGACAGCACTCAGGGCAATTGCAGTTGCAGAGACCGTTGCACCAATGATGCCCAGCACCAGACCGGAGACCAGAAATGCAAAAACCTTTCAGACCACGTTTCATAATACCGTACCTCCAATAAAAAATTATTTTTCTTTTTTAAAGATGATGAGTTTGCTGGAACACATAGTTCAGCACGATCACCAGTACATTGAAAAGACCTTCACGGCAAGGCCCCACAGTGCCTGCGCATTGTAGCGGCTGGTAACAAAGATCGCCGTGGGGCCGTCTGCACCGCCGATGACGGCAATAGCGGCAGAGCCATTCGTGACCCCCGCCGGTGTGCCTGCATAGGAGGCTGCCATCTGTATGGCCGTATCCGGGCCAAGCCAGTGGGCCACCACGCTCAGCACCCCTGCATCAGCTCGTCCATCAGCGCTGCACCCTGCGCAGCCAGCAGATTGCCCAGCACCAGCATAATTGCAGTGTCCAGCAACATTGTACCCAGACGACAAGTGACGAATGCACCAAATTTTCCCTCGCCATAGCCTTGCCCTGCGTTTTGCTGCGGAACACAAAGGCGCGGTTGGTGCAGTAGGCAAACAAGATGCAGATGATGTTATCCAGCACATTGCCCCAGCTGTTGGCGGCTGTATAGCCAAACAGCTTGTTGAACAGCGCATACAGCACAATGTTCAGCAGGGTGGTCAGCACGCCGAAGATCAGGTAGCTCAGAACTTCCCAGTGCTTCTTGAAAAATTTTATCATAAAAATAATCCGTCTTCAGTTTTTCCCGAAAGGGGAGAGGTTTTGTTTTTCCTCAAACTTTTTTTTTGCTCACTGTTAAAAGCTCGCCCATCATCGCGGCGCAAGCCGTGACTGAGAAGGGTTTTCCCTCAAAAACAGCCCCGCCGCCGTTATCCCGGCAACGGGGCTGTTGATCGCATTGTGTCAGAAGCGATGCCTTGCCCGATGACGCTGATTACTCAGCGTTGTCGTTCAGCAGGGCCTTCATAGACAGGCTGATGCGCTTCTTGTCGAAGTCGACATCCAGCAGCTTCACGTCGACCATATCGCCGACCTTCAGTGCGTCAGAGACCTTCTCAACGCGGTCATTGCTGATCTCGCTGATGTGGACCAGACCGTCAACACCCGGCAGGATGCGGACGAAAGCACCGAACTTGGTCAGAGAAACGACCGGAGCGTGGAAGGTGCTGCCGATGGGGTAGTTGTTCTTCAGCTGCTCCCCAGGGGTTGTCCTCGGACTTCTTGTAGCCCAGAGAGACCTTGTGGTTCTCGGTGTCGATGTCCTTGACATACACCTCGATGGTGTCGCCAACGGAGACGACCTCAGAGGGATGCTTGATGCGGTTCCAGCTCAGCTCGCTGATGTGGCACAGACCGTCCACACCGCCGATGTCAACGAATGCACCGTAAGAGGTCAGGCTCTTGACGACGCCGGTGTAGGTCTTGCCGACCTCGACATTTGCCCAGAACTCCTCACGCTTTGCCTTGTTCTGCTCAGCGGTGACCTTGTTGATGCTGCCGACGATCTTGCGGCCGGAGCACTCGGTGACAACCAGCTGAACGTGCTGGCCGACCAGAGCAGTGTAGTCCTCGTCGCGGCGCATCGTAGCCTGAGAACGGGGAACGAACACCTTGACGCCCTTGACGTTGACGACAACGCCGCCCTTATTGAACTCGGTAACGTCGCCCTCGACGACCTCACCGGACTCAGCGGCCTTAGCGATCTCTTCCATGCCCTTGCGAGATGCGAGCTTCTTGCGGGGAGAGCTGGATGACGCCATCCTGGTCCATAACCTTCTCGACGATGAGGTCCAGCTCATCGCCAACCTTCACCAGGTCTTCGACCTTGGCGGAGGAATCATCGGTCAGCTCGCTCAGCTTGACAAAGCCGGTCTGCTTCGCACCGATATCCACCTGGATCTCGTTGGCAGAGATGCTGGTCACGATTCCTTTCACAATACTGCCTGCATGAACTCGCTTTTTCTTCGGATGCGTTCAGCATCTCCTCAAAGCTCATGTTGTCATTGATTTCTGCGCTCATACTGTTAAGTACCTCCTCAATAATAGACGATGGCGTTGAAGCCCCTGCTGTTACGCCCGCCGTTTTTACATCTGCAAACCATTCCGGCCGAAGTTCGCTCGCTGTCTCGACCGTCACGGCACGCGTGTGTTTTTTGCGGCGACCTGTACCAGCTTTTGGGTATTGGAAGAATGATGACCGCCAATGACAACAATGATGTCGCATTGTTGGCTGAGGTCTTCCGCTTCCTGTTGCCTCGCCCACGTCGCATTACATATTGTATCAAAAAAAATTCGGGCGTTTGTATAGGCTTTTTTTGAGAAACTCCGAACTTTCTTTCCATTTTGTAACCTGAAATGTGGTCTGTGCAACTGCAAAAAGGGGTTTTTGGGGGTCAGAAGGGCCGTTCCACGCCTTCTAACTCGGCTAAATCGGCAAAAACGAACACTCTCGCCCGGGTGTGTCCCCACAATGCCCTGCACCTCCGGGTGGGTCTTATCCCCCGCCACCAGCAGCACCGCACCCTTTTTTTCGGCCTCGGCGGCGATGCGCTGGATCTTCTGCACAAAGGGGCAGGTGGCGTCATGGTAGCGGATACCGCGGGCCGTCAGCTCGTCATAAACGCTGCGGGGCACGCCGTGGCTGCGGATGACCACCTCGCACCCGGCAGGCACATCCTGCACGGTGTTCACCACCTGCGCCCTTGCGCTGCATGTCCTCCACCGCCTGCGGGTTGTGGATCAGCGGGCCCAGGGTAGCGACCCTGCGCCCTTCTGCCAGCAGGTTGTAAGTCAGCTCCACCGCGCGGTTCACGCCGAAGCAGAACCCCGCCGTCTTCGCCAAACGGATCTCCATCTTCTTACGCCCCCCATATTTTTTCCCATGCTTCCAGCAGTGCCTGCTTGTTGGCACGGAGCTTTTTGGTGTCCCGGCGGCTCTCCATCGCGAACTGCTCTGCAGGCATCGGCTCGCCGTAGATCACCCGTACTTTGCAGAACAGGTGCATTCTTTCCATCCGGCGTATCGTAGCAGGATGCGGCAGGGCACTACGTCCACCCCGGCCCCGGCGGCAATGACGAAAAAGACCGCTCTTGGGGGGCAGAAGCTTGCCCCTCCTTTTTTCGCGGGTGCCCTCCGGAAAGATCAGCAGGGTCTTTGCCCCTGCTTGCAGGCCTCCACCGTCTGGAGAGATGACCGCCATCTCGTCCTTTGTGCCGCGCACACACACAGCGCCGCAGCACCGGAAGAACCACGTCAGGAAGCCGTTGATCTCGAACAGCTCCTTCTTGGCAAGAACACCACCATCCGCCTGCCCCACCGGGTAATGACGATGAACACCGGGTCGATGGCAGAGACATGGGTGGGTGCAAGGATGCAGCCCTTTGTCTGCACCTTTTTCAGGTTTTCGCGGCCCTCTACATGGATGCGGAAACCGATGTGCCACACAAGCCACGCAAGGGGCACCAGAATATAATATAGTACCATTTTCTATTCCTGTCCTGTTTGTTTTATCCGCCGATCTTTTTGGCAATAATCTGCTTCATCGCAGCAAAGCTCTGTTCAAAGTTGAGCTCCGAAGTATCCAGCAGCACAGCATCGTCGGCCCGCTTCAGGGGTGCAGCCACACGGTGGGTGTCCTGATAGTCCCGCTGCTTCACATCTGCCAGCACTTCCTCGTAGGGGTATCGATGCCCTTGGCCTGATACTCCTTCCAGCGGCGCTTGGCGCGGGCTTCGGGGGTGGCGGTGAGGAAGATCTTTCACCGTGGCATCCGGCAGCACCACCGTGCCGATATCGCGTCCATCCATCAGCAACATCCTGCTTTTTGCCATGCTGCGCTGCAGCTCCAGCAGAAAGCGCGCCGCACCGCGGGGTTTGCGCCCACGGCAGAGGCTGCCATACCCGCCTCTTCGGTGCGGATGGCGGTGCTCACGTCCTCTTCCTTCATAAGTAGATGTGCTGCTCGCCCGCAATGGAGGCCAGCCGCAGCTCAATCTGGGGCAACAGGGCATCCACCGCCGCATTGTCCTTGGGGTCCTTTGCCCGCGCGCAGGGCGTACAGGCCGATGGCGCGGGTACATTGCACCAGTGTCCACATAGATATAGCCTAGCTCCGCCGCAAGGCGGCGTGCCAGCGTGGATTTGCCTGCACCCGCAGGCCCATCAATTGTACAACAGATACCATGATATGTTCTCCTTATTATATATAGTACACAGGAAATTGGCTGCGCTGTTTTTTACAGGTTATTCGCAAAGCTTTTTGTGCGGTGCAGAAAGCGATCTGCAGGTTGCATAGCCGCCGGTGTAGGCGTCCACGTCCAGCACCTCGCCCGCGAAGTAAAGCCCCAGCGCCTTTTTGCTCTGCATGGTCTTGGGGTCCACCTCCCGCACGGAGACGCCGCCGCTGGTGATCACTGCGTGGGCAAGGTCGCCCGGGCGTCAATGGACACCTGCCAGTGCTTGACCAGCTGCACCAGCTCCCGCTTCTGCTCCCGGGTGATCTGGTTGGCCTTGGTGGCGGGGTCAATGCCCCAGCGGGCCACCATCACCGGCTGCATGCTGGAGGGCAGCAGCTTGACCAGTGCACCCTGGGCTGCATGGTTCGCCAGCAGGGCAAAATCGCGGGTGATGCGGTCGTAGAGCTGCTCCTCGCTTCGCTCAGGGCGGGTTTCAGGTCGATCTCCGCGATGTACCTGTGCTTTTTCATATCCCCAGATGGCTGGACGCGCTCAGGGTCAGCGGCCCGCTGATGCCAAAGTGGGTAAACAGCATCTCGCCCTGCTCGTCAAAGATGGCCTTGCCGTCCTCCAGCAGGGTCGGGGTGACATTTTTCAGCGCCAGACCCATCATCTTTTTTGCAGTCGGGTCGCGGCTGACAAGGCTGACCAGACTGGGCACCGGCTCCACAAGGGTGTGTCCCGGCCTGCTGCGCCAGCTTGTAGCCATCGCCGGTAGAGCCGGTGGTGGGGTAGCTACGCCGCCGGTGGCCACCAGCACCGCATCCGCCCGATACTCCCTGCCGGAGGTGCCCCGCACGCCCACGCAGCGCAGCGCCGGGCCAGCCTTTTTCTTTTTTGGGGTGACGCGGGTTTTCCGCTGCCGCCGGGGCGGGCTCTGCCTCCGGCACGATGTCCTCCAGCAGCAGCTTTTTTGCGCCGTCGTGGACGATCTCGGCGTCCTGCGCATAGCGCAGCAATGCCTGCCGGATCTCCTCGGCCTTATCCGGATACCGGGAACACCCGGCGGCCGCGCCCACCTTTCAGCTCCACGCCAAGGCCTTCGAACAGTTCCATGGTCTTTGCCGGGGGGGAACGCCCCCAGTGAGTACAAAAAGCGCGGGTTCGTGCGCACATGGCGCAAAAAAAACTCCTCTGCCGGGCAGTCGTTGGTCACGTTGCAGCGCCCCTTGCCGGTGACAAGGATCTTCTGCCCGGGCTTCTCGGTATGTTCCAGCACCGTTACCTGATGTCCCTGCCGCACGGCGGCACCTCCGCCGCCATCAGTCCGGCTGCCCTGGCTCCCACGATCAAAACCCTTGCCATCTGTCATCCTCCCAAAATCGCCTGTTGATTCTATTGTATCATACCAGAAACCCCGCGCAAAAAGCAATGCAGCGCCGCAGGAAATGAATGGATTTTCGGTTCCACACCCTCTTTCTGACAAAGCCGCCGGGCTGCTGTATTCTTTTTACAGACCGTTAGTTTGTAAAAGGAGCATCCGCCATGCCGCGCAACAAATACCGGAACAGACCGTTGAAAAGATCCTGGACGCCGCCGCCCTGCTCTTCCTCCAGAAGGGCTACCAGAATACCACCCTGCAGGACATCATTGATGCCACAAAGCTTTCAAAGGGGCGGTGTACCATCACTTCCGCTCCAAGGAGGAGATCGCGCAGCGTCGGTGACCGTTTGGGCGACCAGATGTGGGAGCCGCTGCGCCATATCCGGGACGACTCGGCCCCTGACCGGGCTGTAGATGCTACAGGCGGTGTTTGCAGTTTCCTTTGCCGGGCAGCGGCAGCAGCAGATCGCGCAGACCTTGCCGCACCTGTGCAGCAACCCGCAGTTCCTTGCCATGGGTTGACCAACATCGAAGCGCATCTGGCCCCGGAGTGCATTGCACCCATGATCCGGCAGGGCATGGCGGACGGCTCCATCCACACCGCCAATGCCAATGCGCTGGCCGAAGCGCTGTTCGTGCTGGCAGACATCTGGCTTTTTCTCCCCAGACGCGCCCCACCACGCCGGCCCAGCAGCGGGCGCGGAACCTCGTGTTTCAGCAAATGACCCATGCACTTGGGCTGGACCTTTTGACGGATGCACAGGCCGCACAGCTGGTGCAGCTGTGCGCACCGGTCAGGACTGAATTTTTCCGGGCGGAAGGCTCCGCCTTTTTTGTATGCAAATACAGACCAACAGTCTGTAAATAAAAAAGCAGGAGGTTTCCATGAACACTTTATCCTTATCGTCCTCGGACAGATCGTCTCCCTGTTGGCAATGCCGCCCTGCGGTTTGCGCTGCCGCCTGTATCTGCTGCGGCAGACTGGTTCTGCCGCGCTGTAACGGCGGCATCACCGCTCTTGGCCATGCTGCCCGCCCCTTGCTGGAATGCTGACCGGCGGCGCGCTGGCAGACCGCTGCCGTAAAGCCCAACGGCCTGATGGCACTGCTGGATCTGGTGGCCGCCGGTATTGCGGCTGCAGCCGCTGCCGGACTGCCGCATCTGCCCCTGCTTCCGCTGGTCCTGACGGTGCTGGGTGCCCTCGTATGCCATTCAGGGCTTTACCAGCCCGTGGTACGCGCCTGCCTGCCTCTGCTACTGAACGGCCCCCAGCTGCTGCGCGGCAGCACCAGTCATCAACTGGTGGATACCGTGGACGAGCTTCTCGATTACAGGTGCTGTTCTGCTGGGCACCTCGGCGTCCAGTCTGCTGGTGCTCTGCGGCTGCTTTTACTTTTACTTTCTGCCGGGATGGAGCTCTGTCTGCGCATCCACAGGATGTCCATATGACACAAAGCTCTCCGTCACGTTCTCTGGGCCGACCTGCGGGAAGTGCCCAGTTTCACTCCGCCAGGCAGGCTGCGGTGCTGCGGTTAGCTGCCGCCATGGCGGCTGTAAACCTGCTGGAAGTCCCCGCGCCCTCACCGTAGGTGTTCCGGTGCTGGTGGTACAGACCCTGCGAAAAGTGATGCCTCCCTTGGTCTTGTGCAGGCGGTGCTGAGCGCAGGCGGCGTTCTGGGGCGGCGTGCTGGCCGGAACCGTCTTTGTCCGTCATCCCATCCGCAGCGGCACACTCTTTTTGCTGGCGCTCGCGGCGTGTGCGCCGCGCTGGGGCCTGCCCTCCGGGTGCCCCACGCTCCAGTTCGGCAGCATTCTGGTGCTGGGGGCCGTGTTTATGGCCGTGGCAGCGCTGCTGTTCAATGTATGGTTTTTGCGCAGCTGCAAGTGCTGGTGCCGCAGGCACAGCTGGGCAAAAACTACCGCCTGTTGCACCGTGCTGGCCTGCCTGACCCAGCCCATCGGGCAGGCAGCCTACGGCATTGCCTTCCAGCACTGGGCCGCACACCCCGCAGATGTACTGCTGGCAGCCGGGGTGCTTTCGGCGCTGGTTCTCTGGCTGCTGCAAACGTGCCGTACCGTCGACACAGCAAAAAGGAGCCCGCTGTTGCAGCCCCTTTTGTGGTTTGCTTATTCCGGCAGCTTTGCCGGGTCGAGGTAGCTTTCGCCCTGCTTTTTACCTCCACATGGATGTGGCTCTCCTCGGCGCACTCGCAGCCAACAGTGCCCACCGTGCCAAGCTTCTGCCCGGCGGCTACGGTATCCCCGGCTTTTACGGCAGGATCTGCCACGCCGCACAGCCGCCAACTGCGGCCAGCGGCATCCTCCAACACCACCACGGTGCCCCAGTTGCCCTCTGCCCCGGCAGACACCCCACCTTGCCCGCCACGGGTGCCGCCACCGCAGCGCCCTGCGTGCAGGCGTAGTCCACGCCGTTGTGGGTGCGCCAGTCCCCAAGGGTCTTGTTATACACCAGCTCATCGCCGCTGAAGGCGTTGAGCACGCGCCCCGGCATAGAGGGCGCGGCGGCAGGCTGCGCCGAACTGCTGGCAGGCGAGGATGCGCCTTGCAGTGCCGAGGGTTCGCGCAGCGAACCAGAGCCAGACTGCGCACCAGAGACGCCCCAGAGGGGGCGTCTGCTGCGGCACATCTGCCTTGCTGTTTGCAACGTCGGTCACGGGCTGCTGCCATGTGGTGTCCTCCCTGTGCGTCCCAGTCCGGTTCTGTTTCCGGGGGTGGTCTGTTGGGTGGTGCCGGGGGCGTTTAGTCCATCCAGACTTTTTTGCAGTTCTGCCCGCAGGGCACGCACGCCCACACCCCTGCCGCCGCAGCCGCAGCCAGCAGGCTTGTGGTCAGCAGCAGGGCAAAGCCCTTGCCGTGCAGAAATTTTTTGATCTGCTCCATGCTTGTTACTCCCCATCTGTTCGTTTTGAATGTACGGGAACTTTTTTCTGGGCTTAGTGTGGGAGCGGCGGGCAGTTTATGCAAAGGGGACAAAAAAGACACGCAAAAAGGCTGAGCAACCACTTTTGCAGCTGCTCAGCCTTGCTGTATCCCGTTTTGGGTTACTTCCGTGCGATCATTTCGGTATAGGCCAGCAACCAGCGGGCCTACGCCCTTTGGCGTCGTTGCAGACCACCGGCTCGCTGAAGTAGTAGGCCAGAGAGCCGTCACGGTGATCCTTGCCGCCCAGGCCGGCCACGAGGCAGATGCCATCCAGCTGCAGGCTGCCGTCCGGGTTCTTGCTCAGATACTTGTCACAGGTGCCGTAGAAGGCTTTCTCGGCCCATGCGGCCATCCGCTTGGGCAGGTAGCCCAGACGCACGCCCTTGAGTACCGCGTAGGTGAACAGGGCAGTGCCGCTGGTCTCCAGATAGTTGCCCCTCGGCACGCCGGGGTGGTCCATCACCTGCCAGAACATGCCGGTCTCCGCGTCCTGGAATTTGTGCACGTCCTCGATGGTCTGCTTGAACATTGCCATGATGCCGCGGTACTCGTTGTACAGCTGCTCATCCATCCGCCCCAGCACGTCCACCATAGCTACCATGAACCAGCCCATGGCCCGCAGCCAGAAGTTGGGGCTGCAGCCGGTAACAGGGGTCGGCCCAGTACATCTGGCGGCTCTCGTCGTAGCCATGGTAATACAGGCCGGTGGTCTCGTCCCGCATGTGCTTCTGGATGTTCATAAACTGCTTGTAGCTGTCAATGCAGCCCTGCATCTTGTTGTAGCGGGTCTCGTACTCCATGTAGAAGGGCTGGGCCATGTAGGTGCCGTCCAGCCACACCTGCCACGGATAAATGTCCTTGTGCCAGAAGTTGCCCTCCTTTGGTGCGGGGCTGGGTGAGCAGCTGACTGCGGATGGTGTCGATGGCCTTGCGGTACTTCTCGTCGCCGAAGATGTCGTAGAGGATGAACAGGTTTTTGCCCTGATTCACATTGTCGAGGTTGTACTCCTTCGGGTCGTAGGTCTTGATGGAGCCATCCTCCTGCACGAACCAATCGATGAAGGCTCTTGGAAGCCCAGGTACTTCTCGTCGCCGGTGGTGTTGTACAGGCTCAGGCAGGCGGTGATCATGCAGCCATCGATGTAGTTCCACTTGTTGGGCTTGCCGCTGCGCACCTTCTCGATGTTCCACATGGGTGCTTCGGCGCTGGAATGGGCGATCAGGTAGTCCACGTAATCGCCCAGCATGGACAGGATCTCTTCATGGGTCATGGTTTCAGTCCTCCTCAAAATGGCCGACGTTGGCAAAATGCAGGCGCTCGCCCTCGTAGCCCTCGATCTTGACGTTGTGCAGGTCGATGTTCTTGACGTTCTCGGCGTAGATGGCCAGCTTCTTGACCAGCGGGCGGTTGTCGGCCATGGCAGCCTGACCCCCTTTGCGTCGGGGTCAGAAGGTGATGGTGACGTTCTTCATGGAAACGCGCTCAATGGGCTGCTCCGGCAGGCCGTCGAAGTAGCATCCCGCGAACTGGGCGTCGGTGGCGACGATGTCCTCCATGGTCAGGCTGCCCAGCTTCGGGGGGTGTATTCGTCCACCGGCATGGCCTCGCGGCACTGGACATAGGGGCTGTGGCCGTCCGGGTCGCAGAAGTAGAACATGTTGATGACGAAGGGGGCCTTGACGCCCCGCATCTCCACGTTGCGGAACACCAGCCCGTCGATGACGGCGGTGTTGCCGCGGCCCCGGCGGGTCTTGACCCGCAGACCACGGTCGGTGTGGTCCATCAGGCACTGGGTGACCACCATATCCCTTCACGCCGCCGCTCATCTCGCTGCCGATGACGATGCCGCCGTGGCCCTTTGTCCAGCAGACAGTTGCGGATGACGGTGTGCTCGCAGCTCTTTTTCAGCTTCATGCCGAGGAAGACCTTGCTGGCCTTCATGGCAATGCAGTCGTCGCCCACATGGATGTTCACGCCGATGATGCGGGTGTACTCACAGCTTTCGGGGTCGATGCCGTCGGTGTTGGGGGGCGTTGTAAGGGGGTTGTTGATGTTGAAGTTCAGCAGATCATGGTGCTTGACAAAGATGGGGTGGATGGTCCACGAGTAGCTGTTCTGTACCGTGATGCCGTGGAGGCAGACGTTCTCGCTGTCCCACCAGCGACGGCGCGGGGGCCGCCATGCGATGCGCTTGACCTTGGGCGTTACCCACCAGTCGCCGTTCTGGGCGTCGCAGTCCAGTGTGCCTTCACCGGTGACGACGACATCATGCACCTGGGTGATGTTCAACAGACCCGCAAAGCTGTCCAGCGGGTTGCCCTCCCAGCCGGTCAGGTAGTATTCATCCACCTCGTTCTCGCTGGGGATCACGCCGGGCAGGATGGGGTAGTGGGTGCGGTCGTTGTCGCCCAGCAGCACAGCGCCCTTTTCAAGATAGAGGGTGGTGTTGCTTTTCAGGAACAGGCTGCAGGTGCGGTAGCGGCCTGCGGGCACGTATACTGTGCCGCCCCTTTGGGGCAGGTGGAAAGAGCCGCCTGCAGCTTGAGAGTGTTGTCCGTGGTGCCGTCGGCCACCAGACCGTAGCGGGAAGCATCCACAAAGAAGGTCTCGGCCTCGGTGGTGGTAAAGATGCAGGTCAGGCTTTTCGCCCTCGGCCTGCACGCTCCACCGTATAGGCGGTGGCGGGCAGCAGGGAGAAAGAGGGAGAACACGTTGGTGTTGCAGGGCTTGTACCGTCTTGCTGCGGGGCAATTTGCAAAAGGGAAAGCTGACGGTAGCACAGCTCGCTTTCCAGCTCAAAAACGGCGCCAGGGTCATGGAACGGACCAGTCGATTCAGTGAAATATCAAAACCAGCCTCGCCGTGAATATATCGAAAAAGAGTAACGGCAAGAAAAGACTTCCGCCGGGTATCCCCACTGTATTTATTGATCATGCGCTGGTGAGTGCGGGTATCATTCTATCGAGCCGATCTGTGAAGCGAGATTTTATCCGCAAAGTTATGGCTTTCGCCCCTACCGCCAGAAACACGCAATCCGTATCATCACCGTCATAAATGCTGGATGCAATCGCCCGATCAACCCGTGGGCTATTGAGGGCGACATTGACCGGGCGATGCTCGACAATATCAATCACCGCCCAAGCGTGTCTAAAAACTCTGAGAATCGGTATCCATGACAAGCGTGTGCTGAATTATCAGTCAGATGCGTTAAAAGCTGATATATGGGTGAAAAAATGACCTGTTTCATGCAACAGCGGGTACACCGCAGGGAGTGAATCCTCACCGCTTTTATCCAATGTTTATCTCCCCTAACGATTTCGATTATATGTTGTCGTGGCGTTACCAGACAGTGCAAGGCGAAAAGCAACGACATGGCAAAAGTTTGAAGCTTGGTGTAACGCCAAAGCACAATTGTCGCCACGCCGATGATTGGGTGATTCTGGACGTCAACGGAGGGAAGGAAGCACCCGCTTGGAAACGCGTCTTTGACAAAATATTTTCGGAACAGCGCCGCAACCGAACCCGAAGCAATACTTGAG
>VOFK01003492.1_pt1 | contig 17400 bp, 24 predicted proteins | sample 5384121 | NCBI WGS metagenome assembly VOFK01 (sample SAMN12384730, study PRJNA508395) | human gut metagenome | isolation source: healthy gut J | host: Homo sapiens
CGTAAACAGCACCGGAGAGTTTTTGCGTCGCCCTGAGCAGTGCCTTCTTCTCGGTCACTCTTTTGTTACTGTAACGCTGAACTTTTTAAGAATATTGGTAAAGTCTCGATTTGTAACCTCGTTCCATTTAATCGGTGCAGTCTGCTTTTCAGGAATGACACGGATTTCTGTGTCCACTTCTTCGAGCGTATATGGTGTGCTTCCGCTGATACCATCTTTGAATGTTGCTACACCATTTTTGTCGTAACCGCATATTCATCATCAACGGCAACCCACCTGCAAGGGAAGTACCGTAAAGGTGGAATTTCACACCCTCAACAAGATTATCTTCCGATGATTTAATGACCTGAAGATTACCTCTTTTTGAGAACATTATTGAAGTTTACTGTTGCTACCTGACCGGCAACAACGGTTACTCTGTGAACCCTTGCGGTACATATTTGTCGATAGATTGCTCTGTTACCGTATATACGCCCGGCATAAGGTTGTCAATCTGGAACTTACCACCGTTTGCTGTGGTAACTGTTCGATTTACTCCGTTGCCTGAAATAGTGAAATTGATACCGTCAACCTTTCCGTCCTCAGATGTTTTCACACAATCTGACAAGAACCGTAGCTGACTTTCATCTTTACATATCCGCTTACAGGGTCGCTGACTTCCTGTGCGTAAGTAACAACATCCTGCACACTTGAATTTTTGACCGTGCTTTCCCTCAGACCATACGACGACACCTCTGCGGACACCGTTTTTCTTACTTGCGGTAATAGTAAATTCCTTACTCGGTGCTTTTATCCATTGACACCGTAAGTTTGTTTCCGCTTGTGGAAAATGTTACACCACTGATATTCGCCTTGAAATCATAATTGAGAGTACACCGTTTGAGTCTGTAAGAGTCGCAACATATTTGCTTCCGTTCCATTCAAGTTCATTTACTTTCGCTGAACCGCTTGATTTAATACAGAAGCTCGGCACAACTGTATGATTCTGCACACTTGCTGACCATACTGTTGTAGTAATTCATAATCTTACTGCGAAGCGGATGTTTGGCATTGATAACATCTTTCACATTGCTGCAACCACTGGCTGCTTTTTGTGATTAAAGTTTGCGTCACGCTCTCCAACGACTGTTTCCCAAATAAGAAGCTGTGTTGCATAAGCGTGAGCAATACTGTTTGCCGCACTTTCGTTCTGCGACCTCCAGCTTGTTGAAATCGTTCCTCGATAGCCGTACTGCAAGATACGACCGATAAAGAGTCTGATTTCATCGCCGGAGATAACTCCGTTTGCTGTGATATTGTTAAAATAATTTTCATCGTACTTGTTCATACTCTGACCGGAGCTGAGTGAAACACCCGGCTCGATACAATAGGCAATATTACCGGAATATGAACCGATTGCCTTTTAAGTTAGTGTGGGTAGAACTGCCGGTATGCCAACCGTTCTTCAAAGTAAGGTTACTGTGTCCCCCACAACCGTCGTAATTTGCGTCGCCGTCACGAGGAAAATCAACCATATACACTTTGGTCTTTTCTCCGCTTGCAGCAAACGCTGTGCTTGTCCCAATACTCATAAAAGCACTGAGACTGAGAACCGTCGCCATAACAAACGATACGGCTCTCTTGATTTTCGTCTTTACCATCTAAGTTTCCTCCTTAAAATGAAAAGAACGCACCGATTATCTCAGTGCGTCCGATACTGTATTTTATTTTGTTTTTTAGCAATATCCGATGTAGATTTCATATTCCGTATCGGATACCTTTTTTCTGCCCATACCCATACTGCGGTAAATCCTTCCACTTTTTTGTATCTGTTCAGCCTGCTTTGAATATCGTCCTTAATGCCTGTGCGTTTGGCATTGGCGGTTATCGGATTATCCCAACAATCCGTTGCGGTACTGTCCAACTCCAAACCGATACCTTGAGCATAACTCTTGGCGTAACTCAAATAAGGATTAACATCAAAGCTCGGCTTCGTTTCTACCGTCGGTTTTGGTTTTGTGGGTTTCACTTCTCCCTTAACTGGCGGTGTTTCCGGCTCTGGCTTCGGTTGTTGCTGTGGCTGCTCCTGTTCTTGAATACTGTCAGGCTTTTTTCGTTATCTGAACGGATTCATAGCTTTTTGCAGTTTCCGCCCTACTACCTGCCGTAGAAGAAACATCCGACTTTTTCCTGCTGACTCGGCTCTGTTGTTGCTTCACTTTGATACTGGTTGCTCCGTTTCGGGAACAACACTTGTATCCTCTGCTTTTTTTCTGTTCCGTTCGTTGTTTCGGTATTACCAGCCGTAGAAGAAATCCTTTTATCCGTGTCATTTCGTGCGGTTTCTTTGGCTGTGTTACCGTTACATCCGGCAAACAAAATCATCAAGCAGGCAATCATACAAACCATCCATTTCTTTCTCATAAGCTATCGCTCCTTTCGTCTTAATCGTAATCAATCAAACAAAAAACAGCAAAGGTGCGAATATCCAAACTTTTTTATCGTATCAGACACTTTGTTTACACTTCAAATGTGCGAACCCTTTATTAGACAGCTATAAGTTATGAGAGATAGGTATATTCAAGTGAGATAGAATATATCTTTTTCAGCAAGTAAACAGTAGGTATTAGGGGGTAGAGTGTGAGAAGGGGGGAGTAACAAAATCGGCTATCTGCTGTCACGGTCTGCCCGTTGCCTGAGATACTTGTTGTAATGCTCCAATGCCTTGCACACGAAGTCCTCCGTTTGGCTGATTGGGATATTTTTTCGGGATGAGTTGTCGCACTCTGTCGCCCCTAGCATAATCTTCTCTTTCTGGTTTGGCTTTTCCTCCGACATAATGGCTTGGATAGCTTCGGTTGTGAGTTTGCCCTCATCAAAAAACTTTCGCATACGGATAGTCTGGTCGTGAGAGGGAGTTGCGTCGTTCATATCAATCTCATCAACCACATCACGCTGACAATCTTCGTCAAGATACGACAATTCAACCGCCGGTCGCATTTTAATTCGCCCTTCATCGACAAATTCAAGCAGTTCGGGAACAAGGTTTGTAAGGCGAACATAACGCTGGATTTGCGTTTTACTATCAGCAGAATTTTCTGCAATTTGTTCCACCGAGAACTTCTGACCCACTGGGGCAGAAGTTAAATCAGAACGAAATCCTTGCCTTTTCATTGCGTCCAAACGCATTTTGTAGGCATAGGCTTTTTCGCTTGGCAGTATCTGCGACCTTTGGAAATTACTTTCCACCATTAGAATTGTGGCTTCATCTCGATTAAGGTCAACAACCTCACATCTTAACGTTTCAAAACCGGCAAGTTCGCTTGCTCGTTTTCGTCTGTGACCGGATACGAGTTCATATCTTCCGTCCTCTTTCTGCCTTACCGTTGCCGGAGTAATCACTCCACGCTCCTTGATACTCTCGACAAGCTGCTGCATATCTACATCGTCCCTGACCTTGAATGGATGGTCTGGAAAATCGTCAATCAGCTCTAATGGAATATCTCGGATTTTAGAAAGTCTTTCTTCCTCTCTCTGTGCCTGCGTTGTAAAAAGGTCATCGAGCCTCGTGAGAGTGAAGTCGCTCTCTTTTCTTCCTGCCATCGGCTAACACCTCCTTCGTAAATTCGGTGTATGCCTTAGACACCGTACTGTTTGGCTCATAAGCAAAAAAATGCTCTTGCCTTTGGAAGAAGTTTCTGCGGCTTTTACAGCAATCGGAATAGATGTGCGATACAGCTTAATCTGATTTCCGAAATTCTCCCGCAACGCTTCCACCGTACTTTTGGCGAGGTTTGTGCGGTTATCCACCAAAGTGAGAAGCATACCGTCTATCTTAATATCCTGATTGATATACTTCTTGACTTTTGAAATGGTCTGCACAAGCTGGGTCATACCCTTAGCCGGCAAATACTGTGCCTGCACCGGAATAATCACGCTGTCTGCCGCAGATAGAGCATTGAGTGTTACCATACTCAGAGAAGGCATACAGTCAATCAAGACAAAATCGTATCACCTGTCTTTGACCTGACTCAAATAATTCCTCAAAGTGGTTTCTCTGCTCATAGCGTTCATCAGGTTATATTCCATCGCCGAAAGTTCAAAGGTTCGCCGGTAAAGGTCAACACCTTCCTCGTGGTGCAGAATACCGTCTGTCGGGTCATTCATCGTTTCACTAATCACATCTGTAAGTTTCGTTGCAAGCGTGATACCCAAGTTGTCTGTATCTCTCCAACCGAGACAGGTGGTTAAATCTCCTGTGGGTCTGCGTCAATAAGCAAGACTTTCTTACCCTGCATTGCAAGACCAACGCCAAGGTTAACCGTTGTCGTTGTCTTTCCGACTCCTTTTTGATTGCATATGGCAATCGTTTTGCAGTTTGACACCTCTTGCGTCCTCCTTTCAATTTATTCATAGCCAATAAATATGACTATGTACTTGACCGTTTCATTTCCTAAACGGTCGTGGCAATATTTATTCTCAATATCCCTTGCCGAGCATATCGCTTTTGGGAAGTCGCTAAGGAACAGACTGCTTATCTGTATCATAGGAGTTTCACCTCTGCCGGGTTCTCCGCCAGCTCCGTAGAGAAGTATCATTATCCTTCTGACCGTCATTGCCATATCGGTTTGCAATCCGATACTCATAGCAGGAGTTCTCGCTGTTCTGAAATTTTCAGAAGTTTCGGCGTACCTACTAAAGTGGCTATCATCAGAATTAAAGTCTTAACGACCTGTGTATTCAGTTGTCAAAGAACAAGTGAAAAGGCTTCCGTTTTCATCATCAGGAATTAACCCCTTCACTCATTGCACAAAAAGGCTTCATTTTGGACACCCAAAATCGCTGCTTTACCAAAAAAATTTTCAAAAAATTTTTTTAGGCGACAAAAAAAAGCCGCCTACTTTCCTCACAATCAAGGTCAATAGACGGCGGGTAGAAATTTTAACATTTATGATGTATAATAAAACACAGAGGAATATTTGAAGTTGTATTATTGAATAAAATGGAGATTTTTGATATGAAAGACAAGGCAAACAAGGGTTATTGGCAACGACTTGCAAAAAATATATGCACCTTTGATGGAGTCAGATAAGAAATTTTATAATGCAATCTGCGGATATATTAGAGATTATCTCAAATCTGATATGAATGTATTAGAATTAGCTTGTGGAACAGGGCAGCTATCTTTCCCATTGTCTGATTTTACTAATAGCTGGACGGCAACCGATTTTTCGGAAAATATGATTAAGCAAGCGAAAAGGAGAGGTACAACAGAAAAACTTAGTTTTTTGCGTAGCCGATGCAACGGCACTTTCATATGAGAATGAAACTTTTGATTGTGTAGTAATTTCAAATGCACTGCACATTATGCCAGAGCCTGAAAAAGCAATGCAGGAAATTCGTAGAGTATTAAAAAAAGATGGTATTTTGTACGCACCAACCTTCTTATGGGCAGAGAAAAAATCAAGTGGTTTACGAAAGCGATTGATGTCTATTACAGGATTTAAAGCATACAAAAAAGAATGGAACAAGGAAAATTTTTGTGAGTTTATTGCGGATTATGGCTTTACAGTCGTCAAAGTGAATTTGGTGGATGGCGGTTTAGCTCCTGTTGGAGTTTTGATTGCGAAAAAAACTAATTATTAAATTTGAATTTTTCTAAGTGATAGATACTTTACAAAATAAACTTCATATGTTAGATTGGTCAGCAAAAACTAACTAAAGAAAAGAGGTAGATTATGAATAAATTTGATGGTGTTGCAAATACGTTATTTGTTCCGTTAGTGGCAAGAATCAATATCTCTAAAAAATTTCCAGAATATTTTATGGATGAAAAGGCTCTTGAGTTGAGAAGTATTTACCACAAGGTGTAGATAAAGGTTCTTCTGAATATAGCAATATGGCATCGGTAGCACGTTATTACAATATGGACAAAACAGTTATTGCGTTTGCAAAAAGTTACGCAGAAAGTAATATTGTATATCTTGGTGCAGGATTAGAGACTGCTTATGACCGTTTAAGTGATAAGATTGAAAACAGAACTGTACATTGGTATGAGACTGATTTGCCAGAAGTAATAGAGGCAAGAAAAAAAGTATTTGGTCAGCGAAAAAATGAAACGCTCATTGCAGGCGATATGTTTAAATTGAATGGTAAAAGGAAATAGACAATTCGCTTCCTACACTGCTAATTGTGTCAGGTGTGTTCCAATATTTCCATGAAGAAGAAATCATAGCATTTATTAAGGGGGTGTGGAAAAAGCATTTCCAAAAGGTGAGATGTTGTTTGACGCTACAAGTGAGAGTGGATTAAAGTTTACGAACTGGTTTATCAAACGTACAGGAAATGCAAGTGCTATTATGTATTTTTGGTATTAACGATAGCAAAGAATTTGTACAAACAAATGTAGTATGGAATTATTGGAAGAAAAGACATTCTTTCCAGAAGCATTGAAGATGTTAGGGGAAGAAACTTTCTTTTGTTACAAAAGTATCTATGAAGGTTGCAGAGAAGAAAAGAAACAGGTAATAATTCTTCGTTTGAAATTGAATTAACTACCGTAAAATTTCAGTTTCACGAAGCATAATTAAAGACCGCTTACATCATCATAAAGGTGTAGGCGGTCTTTTTGTGTGTTTAGAAATATTAGATTTTGACTTTCTTTTTCCTTGCGGACAGCACTTTCAGAAGAACTTCATCTACAGCATCGGTGTATCTGCCTTGTGCTATCAAATTATTTTTTAGATTGATAAGCGACTGTATCACTCTGCTTTGCTCGTCATCGGTTAGATAAATATGATATTTCTTTTCTCTCATCTGCTGCTCCTCCAGTTCTCAAATGTTTTCCTTATTATCCTGACATCTTCTTGTGTGTCGGAAGATATAAATATATGTACGCTTTGAAATGCCGCTTTGATACGCTGTGCATAATCGGGTTCCGCTTCGTTTGGCTTCATTGGCAACTTAATGAATTTGATTCCACGTTGTTTACAGAGATGTTCCTTTAGTATGTCTATCTTCTCCGAGTCTGAATTCACTTGAATGGCAACCTGCTCCAGTGGGATATACATCAAGTGGAATGCCGAATAACCTGTCAGAACCAAATTCCACTTTCAAGCCTTTCATATTTGCATAATAACTGATTGCAAGAGCCGGGAACAATGACAAATATTTCTGCTCACATATCCTGCACCCTTTATTGAGAACAGTACGCTCGTTTATCTTCATACTCCAAGAATGACCGTATCTGCATTGCCACCACGCTCTCTTTGCTGAATTTCTTGAAACTTCCGTCGGCTTCAACTTATTTAATTCATAATCCCATTCTGTCAGAAGCTGCTTATCCGTCGTAGCCAAATCATTGTATCCGGCAAGTACCTCTCGCTCTGCACAAACAGGGCAGACCGTTCCTTTCACACGAGCATTGATAACTGACTTCCACTCGTTACCGCATTTTCTGCAATGCCACCATACATTTTTTCTTGACTTTGCATTAACCTCATCCGGTTGCAGAGGATAATTCTTCTCTGACCATTCTTTTGCTATTAGTGGATGTGTACTTTTCAGGTCATTCTTTCCTTTTATAAATGTATATCCACTGCAACAAGGACATTTACTGCCACCTGAGCGTGTGGAAATAAGCGTATTCCATTTGTAGCCACAGATTTTACATTGCCACCAAGCCTTGCTGTTTGCAAACGCCGTAACTTCTGTTGGTTTCTTTTCATTCTTATCTGACCATTCGTCTGCAACTTCCGGGAACAGGGTTGCAAGGTCATTAAATCCTGCAAGCACTTTGTTATGGGAGCAGTACGGGCAACCTGTTTTTGTTGATGGTTCTGCTTTACGGTGGCTATCCATTCGTGTCCCTTTTCACATCTCCATATCACTTTCTTATGAGAACCAATAGAAACTTCTGTCGGTTTTATCTTATTCTTTTTCGACCACTGCTTTACCAGTAGCGGCTCTAATGTTGCCAAATCGTTAATCCCTGCAATCACTCTCGCACCGGAACATATCGGGCATTTTTCTCCATTAGAACGAGCCTTAACGCTTGTCTGCCATTCGTGACCGCAAGCACCTCTCCACCATACTTTTTTATTTGAACCGAAAGTAATCTCATCAGGTTTAAGCGGTAAGTTCTTCTCTGACCACTCAGGAACAAGTTCCGGGCGTACTTCTGCTAAACTGTTATTCATAGCCAAACCTCAACCTCCTTGTGCTTAGAGTATATGAAGTTTTAGCTTTATCTTGTAGTTTGCGAATATCCGTATAAATAGAAAAAGCCCTTTGAGAAAAGGATTTCTCCTCTCTCAAAGGGCAAATTGACAAACTTGAATTTGTAATTACATTCCATACATATTGGCATTCTTTACAAGTACTTTATCACCCTTTTCTAATTGTTCCTTGGAAATTCCTCGTAACCCAAGTCCAACATGCTCTGTTTTATATCCACAACCATTTGCTTTTCGTTCTTTTGTATGTACATCGACAGTCGTAATTCTGGTTTCTAAGATATCTCCATTTGCTTTATAAATACATGCATTTTCCCCTTCTCTGCACATCCCTGTTAATATGTTTCCTGTGGCAACTGTTCCAACTCCCATAATTGTAAATATATCATCAATAATCAATTCAAAATCTTCTTTTAAACACGATGGAACATCTAATCTGCTCATGTATTCTGTTTCTCGTTCTTTTTTGCTTTTACCAAATAATCCCATGGTATTCCTCCTTTAAAACTTCCGATTTGTATTTCTGTTTGTTTTAAAAATGGGCAATCCCGATTGGAATTGCCCACTCTTTGTACTAATTATGCGATTTTTTCTTGCTTGCACCGATTTCTGCATCAATTGATGTAAGTTTGATGTAAATCGCTGTTTTTTTCAGTTTTTTATCAAATGAAGTACGTCCCGTCTATTTGGTAAAACGGTACATCTTTACATCATCTTAATAGAGCTTTGCACCTGCCGGAATGTGGTCATCTACCATCAGAAGATGAGTTTTTCTTCGCCCTCTTCCTCATGAATAGCACTGAGGAGCATACCGCAAGAGTCAATGCCCATCATCGCTCTCGGTGGAAGATTTGTGATAGCGATAAGAGTCTTTCCAACCAGTTCCTCCGGCTCATAAAAGCGTGAATACCGCTTAAAATGGTTCTGTCTGTGCCTGTTCCGTCATCAAGAGTGAACTGTAACAGTTTCTTTGACTTCGGTACTGCAACACACTCTTTAACCTTTACTGCACGGAAATCTGACTTGCTGAATGTATCAAAGTCTACCATTTCCTCAAACAAAGGCTCAATCTTTACTTTAGAAAAATCAATCTTTTCAGACTCAGTTTTTACATTTTTTTCAGGTGCTTCAGAAGCTGTATTATTTACATCATTTTTTTCTTATTTACACCATCTAAGGACTTCATTGTCGGGACGAAATCGTCCACTCACGACTTAATTCCATTTTGTAAGTTTTATCGCCTATAAATGGGCTTTTATTCAACCTCTTTACACCATTCCCACTTGTTTCGTGAAAGTAAAAATGCGGTTTGGTGTAAAAAATGGTGTAAATGGTGTATAGCCATATTTAGTTTTGGGTTTTTATAGCATTGCTATCAATCCTGTATTTCATTTTACCATTTTCTCGTCATAAAGTAAAAAAGAACACACACCGTGTCTCCACGGCATATGCTCTCTTTCTGATTCTCTGCCTATTTACTGATTAAATTGTAATTCCAATCCCTCAAACTCTGACTTTCTTAATTCCTTTGTTACATCTGTATAGATATTCAATGTCGTAGATACATCTTTGTGTCCGAGTGCGTCCTGAATGACTTTCACATTCACTCCGGCTTCACACATTCTTGTGGTAAATGTATGTCTGAGAGAATGACAGCTAAAGTGTGGAAGTAAAACCTCCGGATTATCATTTTCTAAAAACTGCTTATCATTACAGTTTCGTATAATGCGACGAATTGCTTTATTGAGCGTTGCTTGGTGCTGAGGCTGACCAAAAACGATTTACAAAAATAAAATCCGTATATCCGTCAACCGTGGTTTCACAATGCAGTCCGAGAAGTTCCTGTCTTTCTTTTTCCATTAAAAAATGCTTCTTTCACAAATTCAAGCATTGGAACTTGTCGCATACCTGCCGGTGTCTTGGTTGTGTTCACATTGAAATAGCAACCTTTCTTGCTTCCTTCGGTTCTGTGGTCATAATAAACAAGCGTATGATTCACATCTATAATGCCTTCCTCTAAATCTATGTCACACCACCTGAGTCCGGTCAATTCGCCCACACGCAGTCCAGTTCCGACCATAACCGCAAATATTGGATACCAATACTGTGCTTCTGGTGTGTTCTTCAGATAGTTAAGAAAAAGTTCCTGCTCCGGTTTGGTTAATGCCCTGCGTTTTTCAGTCTTAAAACAATGTGATTTTTTCAATTCACGCAAAACATTGTCCGTTGGATTGCTTCTGATATAATCATCATCTACTGCCATTTCAAAGACCTGATGTAGAACGGTATGTATGCTATCAATCGTTGCGGGTTTCAGATGTCTTTCATCAACGAGACTGTTGTAATATCTCTTTATATCGGTCTTTTTTATGGACATTATGAATTGAGAACCAATCTGGTTACGCACGAACGTCTCATACATATACTTGTAATTCTCAAAAGTATTATTCTTTATTCCACGTTTCAAATCTCTCCAAAGTTCATACATATCATTAAGTGATGTATAGCGTGCTTCTGCCTTGATACCGTCTTTTCTTGTCCTTGTCGATTTCATCTTCCTTATATCTCAAATCGTCCAAGTTTCTTGCATAAATACAATGTCTTTTACGGTTTTCATCTGTCCATCGGAATTGATAAGTACCGTCCGGGCGTTGCGATTCCCCTTTGCGGAGAACCTTTCTTGATTTATCTTTTCTTTTTTTGTATTTGCCATTGTGTTACCTCCTACAATTCTGTGCTTGAGTCAATAAACTCCTCTCTAACTTCTCCCGTATAATTAAAAAAGCCTGTCGCTTCTTGCAATTCTGAAACTGCAATCCTTATCCATCAATAGTGCCCTTTAATTTTCTCTCTCCAATACCTGAATAAGCAGCCGCTTCCTCGACCGTAAGACATTTCTTTTTCCCAAATCGGTATATACTCCGGTGGTTGCAATAGCTGTTGCTGATATTCATAAAGTTCAGAACCATCTATTTTTGTACATTTACATTCCTCCCCTCAAATAGAACACATCTGGTCTATATATTCTTCAAATTGTTTGCGTTTAATCAGAGTCCTTTTTCCCAATTTTCAATGTAAATTGTTTTGCTTCCGGTTGCTTTTGTAAGTTCTCGTATTGTTTCTCTACCAATACCCGTATATACATACATCTCATCAATAGAAAGTGCTATCTTATGCCACAACGGAACTTTTTCGCTTTTACTGGTAAACCACTCATCACTCAATCTGTTCATCATCTGCACCTCCCTTAAATTCCGATGTCTGAATAAATTTATCGAATGTTTTTCTCTTGATAAATCTGCGATTACCCATCCACAACACAAATGGGCAGGCATATAGATTTGTTATTTCAATCAGTTTTTTCTCACTGATTCCTGTATAAAAAGACGCTTCTCTAATGGTTAATATAGGCTTATGCTCTAATGGCATTTCTTTTTTGCTTTGCATTTCGTCCTCCTTGTATTGATAGAATCAGTATATTCATTTTTCTGCGATAAGCCCATTATGCAATCGGACTCATCGCAGATTTGACTTTTTACTATATTGAATACTGCCTTTCGAGGTATTCCTCAAAGGATTTTCTCTTGATTACCCTGCGACTTCCTATCCATATCACAAAAGGGCAGTCCTCCGATTCTGACATCTCATATATCTTATTGGCACTTATCCCTGTGTAAATTGAAGTTTCCGTTACCGATAAAACAGGTTTTAACCAAAGCGGGATGTCATAACTTACAATTTCATATCTTTTTCCTTAGACATTCTGACACCCCTTTTCTCTTGCATTGCACTGTCTTTCGCAATCACATAATCCCAACCGGTTTGATTGCATTTATCGCAGTGGTCTTTGACCTTTGCAAACGGGTCAAGCCGACGCACGATATAATCGGGATTGTGAATATAATCTTTCAGGCACTTTGGGCAAAGGCAACGGATATTTTCTTTCTTTTTCTTCCTTATAAATCAAAGTCCAAAAGTCTTTTTAAGCGTTATATTTATCCGCCTTAAAAAGCTGCTCATCTTCAATCGTTCCGATGTAATCTCTAAGTTCATCTTTGTTTACTGTCTGAAGTTGTTCCAGTAGAACCATTGACGGCTTCTTGAGTCCAAACTCCTGACCGAGCAGGATATGTGACGGCAGGTATCTTTTTCTTGATAACGCCTGTTACAGCAGCCACAATAATTGTTGGTGCATTTCTGTTATAATCATCTGCTTGAATTACAAGCACCGGTCGTGTTCCGCTTTGTACCGAACCTGTTCGTGTTCCGAAGTCGTAGTAGAATAAATCCCCACGGCAAATTGTTTTTCTTTCATATGTAAAACCTCACATTTCTAAATATTTTTGAAGTGTCATTCGTATCAGGAATGAAATAACCCCTTCACTCATTGCACAAAAGGGTTCATTTTGGACACCCAAAATCAGAGGTTCTCATAAAATTTCTTAAAAATTTTTTCTTTGCCGCTTCAATAGACTTGCTGACAGAACTGTGATAAGTTCCTTCTTCTGCTGCTATTTCACGACAACTTTTACCCTCAATGACAAACTTATACAATCTTCGTTCCTGAGCTGGTTTCATCATTGAAAGCACTATTCTAACTTTCTCAATTTCACGCAGACGCTGTAATTCTTTCCTCTCTGCAATTTCTTCTGCTTCTCTGAGTTCAAATGGGTCAACAAAATCTAAGAATGCTTCATTATGGAATTGCTCAAATAAATCATCCTCATAACAAAAAAGGCATCTAAATGTCTTGCATCCTCGCATTTCACATCTATGAGTTTCTCTGTTATCATCAATAATCACTTTTCCCTGTGCGACAGAAAGCAGAACAAAAGGAATGTATCTGCCGATAATGTCAGGATATTTATCCCACAGTTCTTCTTCGGTAAGTTCGGTTATAATCGCCCATTTCTCTGTACCGTTATATCCGTCGTATTCATATTTGAGATTGATAAGTTTACAGTCCTTTGCAAATAATTCTTCTTGTTCCGTTAATGTAAGTTTGTTTGTCATTTTCGTAATCTCCTTTGAATTTTCTAAAATTGCTTTTTTATATAGAAAATTTGGAGATTACGGGTATTTAGCTATGTATGCCTGCCACTGCTTTTCATTTGCTTCTCCGTTTCGGACAACAAAAAAAATAGCCGAACATCAAGAACGCAAGGATATAGTTATCCCGTTATTCTCAATGTCCGGCTATTTGGTAACTCATTAAGGTTCCGTGGCTCGGTACAAAGCTCAGTTATTCAGTTGTTTGCTCATTTCTTGTTTATTCTAAATGTTCTGAATTTGAGATTACCTCTGCGCAGTGAAAGGTCAATCTCATTTACATACCCACATTTCGGGCATTTAATTTCAATGTTTCCTGTCGTCATCGTGACTTTATCAAAGATACGCCATTCACAGCGTTTGCACCTGACGATTACTTTCTGTTCCAGTCTTGTCAAATCTTATACACCTCCGGATAAACAGCAAGGTAGTCAAACGGATTATCAAGATAATCCTTGTGCAAGAGTCCAAGCTGTTTCATTCGTATTGCAAGTGCTTTCTTTGAGCATCCTAAAAAATCTGAAAGTGCTGCGTATCTTTCATAGACCGCCGGATAATAGATTTTATTTAGGCATTCGATTTTATCCCCAAGCCCAAACAAAAACATTCCTTTTTCTATCAGACACCTCGGAAGCAGAATTGCAGTACCAAAGTGTATTTGCCTGCCATTCCTCCCAATCGGTAATTATTCTGCTTTTCTCTGTGTCTGCGGTTTGCCTTGTAATAATGCACTCCGGCTGATTTTTTCCGTTATTCCATAATCATTTGGGAACAACATCTTGAATATCTGATGACTGCCTTCGTGCATAAGTGTAAAATTCTTTTCTTCCTTTCAGGTTGTTGTCATAGTTAAGGTCAGACTCGACCAGAACCGTTTTGCCATCCAAGAAGAAAAAAGGCTTCATCGTCGTTGTTTTCAAATATCTGCACTCCGAGTTCCCCAAACGATGTCATTCCGAGAATGCTTCCATCATAGGAAAGGTGCATATACTCAATAGTCAGTCCAAGTACCTTTTCGAGCATTAGCTCCGGCTCAATGCGGTACACCTGTGATTTCTTTATTTCAGGCAGTTCAAAAATATGCCTTTACAAATTTCTCTGAAATTGTTTCTATATCATTTCTCGATAAGCGTTTCAATTACTTAGCCCTCCTAACATTAGGATTTTGCTTCGACAAACCACTTTCCGTTTTCTTCATCGAACAGAAAAGCCGACTGTCCGCAAATCTGAACCGTATAGCGAATGCCTGTGCCACCGACCTTAGTAGCGGCGGCTCTGCACTTCTGCATTACACGGTCTACTTCATATATCATCATTTTCAAACTTAATGGAATTCGGACGAGCCGTTCCATCAGGTCTATGCGTCACATTACTTCGACATATACTTTTCTTCTTTCACACTCCATTGCTTATACCTCATAATTTCTCATTGTTACAACCAATCTTCCCAAATGCTCATATCCGTCGATGTCTTTATCTGAGACTCTGTATTTCGGTTTTTCGTCATCATTCTTGTTAATGTAGCAGGAAAGCCGACCTTTTAAAACGGCTTATTCAAATCAAAAGAATAAAAACATCCCTTCGTATATTCCGTAATCAGTAAAATGGTTTCCGCCGTCCCAATGAAGATAGCCATATCATCACTGCATCCTTTATTAAACAATCAGGCATTCTTACATATGCCTGTACATCACTTTTCATCAATCACAATTAAGCCCCTCCTTAGCCGACCATTCCCGTCGGCATCGTGATTTCCACTTTTTTCCGGTGGTAGGCAAAGTCCTGATACAGAACTCCATTCCTTATGCTGTCCTTACCGAAGCGTCTGCGGATTGTTTCAATACATTTTTCAAGTCGTTCCAACTTTTCCTGCTTTTCCACATCCATAAATAATCCTATCTGACGGGGCGTATCTTGAGGAATAAGATTGATTGCTTGATTGTTACGGAACGGATTGGATTGTACCAACCATACCTTGCTTCAAAAGTTGAAATGCTCTCTTGGTGAAAGAACCATCGGCGATTGCGTAGGCAAGTCAATCTTGGTCTGCCATTGTCTTGTACATAGTGTGTTATCTCCTAATGTGTATGGCAAGCTCCTTCGGCACTCAGTCCGTGGACTCTGGAGCTTGTGTCCGATGTCTTGTCAATTCGAGAAACACAGGCCACACCTGCTCCGGTTTTCTCTAAGTCTGCAACTGTCGTTATACCGTGTCCTACGCTCTTGATAGGCGATACGAAGTCTTCTTGGCAACAAGGGAAAGGTCATTGCCATTTGCGTAATTCCATAATGCACCTGTTTTTTTCCTAATACGCTTCGCGGAAATCAGGGTCGGCCCTGTGCCAAAAGCCCCTGATGGTACGAATCCCATAGCTGCTCACGTACGCTGTGTCGCCTGCCACACCGAGCAAATCAGCCGCTGGGAGTTTCCATATCTTTCTCTGAAAGTATCCTTTGGTATAGCCGTTACTGCATCCGGCTTCTTCATATCAGAGCCGAGTTTTGCAAATATCTTATTAAATGAACACCAACGGAGATAGTAAGTCCAAGTTCAAACTTAATCGTTTCTCTGATTTTTTTGCAAATCTCCACCGGAGAGCCGAAAAGACCGGCCTGTTCCGGTAATATCCAGCCAGCACTCATCCATACCATGGGTTCTACTTGGTCTGTATATCGTTCGTACACGCTTCTTGCAAGTTTTTGAGTATTTTTATATATTCCCATAATGCGGTGGAACAATGTAACCAAATCCCGACATTTCTGTTGAGCTTTACCAGACAATATCTCGGTTTTCACATCAAATGCCTTGCTGCTTTAATTCTTAGCAGGCAATTCCATTGTCGTTCTTCAAGCAAGAACCATGGCAACCGGATATTCTTTCAGAGCAGGGTTAAGCTTGCTACACTCAGCTTTGCATAAGAAGTTGATTTCATCGCAATGTAAAAAATGTTGAACCCTTGACTTTTTGAGAAGTTTAAATATAATATGAGTAGTTAAACTTACTTGCTGATATAACAGTTAAACTTCTCTTGTCAAGAGTGTGAGCAGTTTAACTACATAGAATTTAAGACAAAGGAGTGAACTTAAATCAAGATGACATTTAAAGTTAAAGGTGAACGAAACAGACTCGGATTAAATCAGGATGAGTTGGCAAAAATCACGGCGTTGCACTCGGCAGGTTATCAGTTCCTATAGAGAATGACAGTTCCGTCCAAGAGGAACAGAACGCTATAAACTTTTACCCGAAGCTCTCGGTGTAAATATCAACTATCTTTTATCGGAAGATGAAAGCATTTATTACGAATGTTGAAGATAATTACGGACACAGAGGTGCTAAAAAGCAGGCAAAAGAACTTCTAACAGAAGTAACCGGTTTATTTTTGCCGGGGAGAAATGGCTGACGAAGACATGAAATGGTTGATGCCATTCAGGAAGCGTAAAAACTTTATTGCTAAGAAAAACAACAAGAAATACACACCGAAAAAAGTATCGCAAAGACGAGTAACCTTCGCTGTGCGTTGTCCGTTTTATGGGACAGCAGATGGTTTTATAAAAATGGATAATATATCTGTTATAATGGCACTGCAAGGGAGGTGAGCCGTTTGGGATATAATGGCAGGATGAGATTGTCAAGATAGTGAACCGGCTCATCAAACGATGTGGCACTCGTAATCCATATAAAGTCGCTGATGAGCTTGGGATACATATTCTCTATCGAGATTTTTACGAAACAGCGTGGAGCATACAAGGTAATCTTGAAGAATCGATTTATCTTTCTTCCAGAGCGGTTTGCACCCGGTTGTTGAACAAATCCTCGTATTTATGGCACGAAATCCGGACACGATGTTCTTCATCGCCAAGAAACGGTTTCGGCCGGAGGATTCAAAGAATTTAATATCTTTTACGATATGCGTGGCTCGGATGGAATATGAAGCCAATGTCTTTGCAGCTCAGGCTTCTTTGCAGACGATATTACGATTATTGAATATATTAAACAGGGGCGTGATATTCAACAAATTGCTCGCTGTATGCATCCGACTGAAATCTTGTCGCTTTGAAAGTTGATACTCTCAATTCACAAGGCTACAATTTTTAGGAAACAGGAACATAGAAACGACTTTCTCAGATATAACAGAAA
>VOFK01003628.1_pt1 | contig 17386 bp, 32 predicted proteins | sample 5384121 | NCBI WGS metagenome assembly VOFK01 (sample SAMN12384730, study PRJNA508395) | human gut metagenome | isolation source: healthy gut J | host: Homo sapiens
TCATCTACAAAAGTTCTTTCATTAAGCGCAACATCACCGTCAAGATGCCTCGAGCAGGTTCCGCCTAACATCTTCGCAGACCTTTTTAAGTATCATCCCTCCGTCTGCATCACCGTCTTTTGGGTCTTTGACATCGTCTTCCGCGCTGCCTTTTGGCTTCTGCCCGTGGCGTCCAAAGTTCAAGCCCTCTGTTCACTGCCGACGGCCATCTTGTTGTGATCCACGGCGCCATGAGCTCTTCTGGTTGTGGGCGTCCCGGCCTCGATCGTGTCGACCCGCCATCGCCACCGCCCTCGTTGCCAAGCGGAAACCGACAACGGCTGCGTTCGGGCCGGTCCGCACTTCCTTTATTGACCCGGGGTGCCCAGTACTTCGTCGTCTGCATGGGCGGCACCGGCGCCACGCTTTGTCTGGTCTTTATGTTCTGCTTCGGCCAAGTCGGAGATGCGCGCCACCGTCGGTAAAGGCCGCCATCGTTCCCGTGTGCTTTGCCGTTAACGAGCCGCTGCTGTTCGCCGCGCCCATCGTGCTCAATCCCGTCTTCTTTGTCCCGTTTGTCTTTGCCCCGATCGCCAACATCTGGATCCTCAAGATCTTTATCGACTTCTTGGGCATGAACGGCTTTTATGTACACCCTGCCCGGACCGTCCCCCGGCCCCATCGGCACCATCATGGGCCTGGGCTTCCAGCCGCTCGCCTTTGTGATGCTCGCCCCTTATCACGGTCGTCGACTTTGCCCTGTACTACCCGTTCTTCCGTGCCTATGACGCCCAGAGGGTGCACCGAGGAGGCCGAGGGATCTCAGGGGAGGAGCTCGCCGCCAAGAACGCTGAAGGCCGCCAAGCTCAACGACGCCTTCAGGGCAAGGCCGACGCCAGGAGCGTTGCCGCCGGCGCTGCTGCCGAGGCCGTGAGGCCGCGCCCCCGCCGCTTCCGCAGCGCCCGCCACCGAGGCTGCGACCGCCAGCGACCTCAACGGCAAGCGCGTGCTCGTACTCTGCCAGGGCGGCGGTACCTCGGGCCTGCTCGCCAACGCGCTGGCCAAGGCTGCCAGGGAGCGCGGTATTATCCTCGAGACCGCTGCCGAGGCCTATGGCAACCACGTTGACATGCTCCCCCCGACTTTGATGGTCGTCCTGGCCCCGCAGGCCGCAAGCTACGGCCGACCTTCAGAAGGAAGGACTGCGAGCGCGTGGGCAACAAGTGCGTCGCCTGCCGCGGTAAGCAGTACATCGAGCTCTCCCAGAACGGCGACAAGTCTCTCGCCTTCGTAAGCGAGCAACTCTCGAAGTAAGTAACGCTCAGGGCCAGCCGACCATCCAAGACCGGCTGGCCCTTCGATTTAGACGATTGGATCATCATGTCCGTTAACCCTGCTAGCGTCACTAACCCGCCTGCGCAGTTTCCCGAGGACTTTGTCTTTGGCGGCGCCACTGCTGCCTACCAGGTAGAGGGGCGAGACCCGCACTCACGGTAAGGGCAAGGTTGCCTGGGACGACTTCTGGAGGCCCAGGGGCGCTTCTCCCCGATCCCGCTTTCGGACTTCTACAACCAGTACCCCGTCGATCTGGAGCTGTGCGAGGAGTTTGGCATCAACGGCATTCGCCTCTCCATCGCCTGGAGCCGCATCTTCCCCCCAACGGTACCGGTGAGATTAACCCCGAGGGTGTCCAGTTCTACCACGATCTTTCGCCGAGTGCCACAAGCACCACGTTGAGCCGTTTGTCACGCTGCATCACTTTGACACGCCGCTTCCCCTCTTTGAGAAGGGCGACTTCCTCAACCGCGAGACCATCGATGCCTTTGTGGACTTTGCCACCTTCTGCTTTAAGGAGTACGCCGACCAGGTGACCTACTGGTTCACCTTTAACGAGATCTGGGCCGACGCCTCCAACACCTACATCGAGGGTACCTTTCCCCGGTGGCGTCAAGGCGCATCTGGCCGAGGCCTTCCAGTGCGAGCACAAACATGATGCTCGCCCACGCCAAGGCAGTACTGGCCCTTCCACAACGGCGGTTTTAAGGGCAAGATCGGCGTCATTCAGTCGCTGGAGTTCAAGTACCCGCTCAACGAGAACGACCCCGCCGATATCAAGGCCGCCAACAACGAGCACGTGCTGCAAAACCAGTTTTTGCTCGACGCCACCTTCCGCGGCGACTACGCGCCCGACACCCTCGAGTGCGCCAACCGTCTGGCCGCCGTCTCGGGCGGTACCATCGAGATCCTAGACGAGGATCTGGAAATCATGCGCGAGGCCGCGCTCTACAACGACTACCTGGGCGTTAACAACTACCAGTGCCGTTTTTTGAAGGCTTACGATGGCGAGAACGACCTGCACCACAACGGTACGGGCGAGAAGGGCACCGGCCGCTGGCGCGTCAAGGGCATTGGCGAGCACGTGAACAAGCCTGGCATCCCCACCACCGACTGGGACTGGATCATCTATCCCGAGGGCCTGTTCGATCTGCTCGTCTACATTAAGCAGCGCTACCCCAACTACAAGCAAATCTTCATCACCGAGAACGGCATGGGCTACAAAGGACCCCTACAAGGACGGTTTTGTGGACGACCAGCCGCGCATCGACTACATCGAGCAGCACCTGCGCTGGCTGCTCAAGGCCATGGAGGTGGGCGTCAACGTGGGCGGCTACTTTCTGTGGAGCCTGCAGGATCAGTTCTCTGGACCAATGGCTACAACAAGCGTTACGGCTTCTTCTACGTTGACTTTGAAACCCAGAAGCGCACGCCCAAGGCAAGCGCATACTGGTATAAGCACGTGGCGCAGACCCGTCGTCTGGACTAGCTAACGCCATCGGCCGCCGTGACCATCACGCTGCCGTGCACCTATTCCCGATCGCATGAGCGCTGCGTCCATGCACCTCTTTCCATGTGGCGGATACGACCTTCCCGGTGGATGCTTCAGCATCTTGGTCGTATCCGCCGTTTTGTTTTTGGCGAGCTGGGCCGCGTTCGTTTGTCTCGATCTGTAACATCTAGACCACTTTTGACCGTCTAGTTGTTACAAATCGAGACAAACAAATTTCGGACCGAATTGTCTAAATCTAACACCTAGTCGAGTTTTTTGGTCCGACCGCAGATTTAGACGGTCCTTCACGCCTGGAACGCTCGACCAGCACGCCCGAGACGAGCGTACGGCTTCTGAGCTCGGGGCTTCCAGACCTGCGACGACCTCGTTAAGCGCACGGATGCCCGTAGCTCGCGATGGCGAAACTTCACCGACGTCAGAATCGAGTTGGGAATCGTCTTGTAGAGCTCATCGTCGAAGCCGATCACGGACACGTCGTCGGGCACACTGAGCCCCTTTGTCACGTAGAGCCATCATCACGCCGTTTGCCATGCAGTCGTTAGCGGCGAGGACCGCCGTGCAATCGGGCTTATCGGCAAGCACAAGGCCCGCGGCATAGCCACTATCCGCATTCCAATCGCCTTGCAGAGGCTCGGGCGGCTCAATGCCACGCGCCTCGAGTGCCGCACGCCAACCTTTCATACGGCACTGGCTCGACAGCGACTCTTTCTTACCCGAAACGAAATACACGTTCTTGTGACCATGATCCAAGAAGTCCTCGCACGCCATGCGCGCCGCCTCTTGGTCGTCACTGACGGTGGAGCAGGTAGGATGTTCCATCGGTGTGATAATCACAGTCTTGAGGTCCTTCGGTGCCTCAAAGGTATCAAAGTCATCGACCATCTGACGCAGGTTGAAGATCATGCCATCAACAGGCGCTGCGACATCCTGCGCGCGCCGCCATCCGGCAAGGGTCATCTTCTCCCCCTGCGCGCTTCTTAATCATCGTGAGCGCAAAGCCGCGTTCCTCGGCGGCATCGGCGATACCGTCAATCATGTCCACGGCACCACCCGACAAGTGAAACAGCACGACGCCGATGCACCGTAACGGCCCCTTGAGCGAACGCGCGGCAAAGTTAGTTCGAAACCCGAGTGCCTCCATTGCGGAATGGACCTTATCGCGTGTCGACTCTCGCACGCTATCGGGCTCGTTGATCACACGCGAAACCGTCTTGAGAGAAACACCCGCGGCAATCGCCACATCGTTCATCGAGACGTTTTTTTCTTGTCCATCGTTGCCACTGCTTCTCCAGTCGGTTTTGCATCGCTTGCTTTTTGCGTTCTAGCATACACTACCTGCCTGACTGATAAATCAACCGTTTACCGGACAATATCGACCACTCACCCGTATATCCTTGTTGCTCTTCCAATAATGTCTTACGTTGTCATTAACGAAATGACAACGTTGTCATTCGCAATGCCTTCCTTAAGTAGGAAGGCTTCCGGGCAGTCCTGACCATCCATCGACGACCAGTTCCATCCACATGCATCGCGCATCAAGTAGTAAAAAGGAGCTCTATGGACGCCATCGTAAAAATGCTCGAAAAGCATCAGCCGTTCTTTGAGAAGATCTCGAGGAACATATACCTCCAAGGCCATCAAGGACGGATTCGCGGGTGCATGCCCATTGTCCTCTCTTCGATCTTTTCTGCTGATCGCCACCCTTCCCGGCGTAGTTGGAATCACGTTGCCCCAGCCGCTCATCGACTGGTGCAACAAGCTGTACAACTTCACCATGGGCGTCATGGGCATCATGGTTGCCGGCACCACTGCCAAGAACTTCACGGCATCCATGAACCGTCGGCCCGCCGGCAAGGTGCTCAACGACGGTCTCCACCATGGTTGCCGCCCAGTGCAGCATGCTGCTGCTCGCAGTCACGCAGTTCACCACCAAGTTCAACGGCTCCGAACTTTCGGTCTTCGATTGCACCAGCATGGGCACGCGCGGCCTGTTTCTCGGCCTATATCGCCGCGTTCATTACCGTGTGGGTCTACAAATTCTGCGTCTCGCGCGATCTGACCATTAAGCTGCCCAAGGAGGTCCCGGGCGCCATCGCTCAGAACTTCCGCGACATCATCCCCTTCGGCGGCGCCGTCATCATCTGCGGCATCATCGATGTCGTCGTGCGCAACCTCATGGGCGTTCCCGTTCTCCGGAGCTGCTTATCAAACTGCTCTCCCCGCTCTTCTCCGCTGCAGAAACCTATCCGGCCTTATCCTTATCCGGGCAGCCACCGCGTTCTTCTGGTTCATCGGCGTCCACGGTCCTTCGATCGTCAGCCGGGCATCGACCCCATCCGTCTTGCCAACCAGGCCGAGAACCTGCAGGTTCTGCTGGCCGGCGGCCACCCGCCCATTCCCCTCACCTTTAACATGTCGCTCGTGGGTGAGTTCGGCGGCACCGGCGCCACGTTCATCGTGCCGCTTCTGCTGATTCTCTTTATGAAAAAGCGGCTCAAAGCCGTCGGCAAGGCCTCGATTGTTCCTATTGGCCTTCGCTGTCAACGAACCGCTGCTCTTTGGCGCGCCGATGATCCTTAACCCCTACATGCTCATCCCCCTTTGTTGCCGCCGGCTGCGCTCAACGTGGTGTTGCCAAAGTTCTTTATCGATAACGTGGGCATGAACGGCTTCTCGCTTCGTGGTGCCCTTGGGCCCCCCCGCCCCCATCGGCATTTTCATCACCACGAACTTCCAGCTTATCGCCACGGTGTTTGTCGCGATCATCATCTTTTGGACGCCATCATCTACCTGCCGTTCTTGAAGGCATACGATAAGCTGCTCTGCGACCAGGAAGCCGAGCGCGCCGCCGGCTGGGTCTCGAGTCGATGGCGCTGTCACCATCGCCGCCAACGCCTCTGCGCCCGCTGTCGAGCAGACTACCGCTTTCCGTCGAGCCGACCGCCGCTGCCGTCAACAGCGAGCCTGTCGCCGATCAGCCCGAGCCCGCCGCCGGCGCATCCGCCAAGAAGGATGTCGACGGTCTGAAGGTCCTCGTCCTGGGCGCTGGCGCCGGCACCTCCGCCATGCTTGCCAACGCCATCAAGGAAGGTGCCGCGCAGACCGGAGAGAACATCGCTTCCTCCGCAGGTGCCTATGGCCAGCACACTGCCATCATGGATCAGTACGACGTTATCGTTTGCCCCGCAGGTCCGTAGCTACTACAACGACATGAAGGCCGACACCGATCGCCGGGCATTAAGCTGCTCGCCCCGCGCGGTAAGGGAATATATCGACCTTACCGCGACCCGCTGGCGCCATCAAGTGGCTCCGCGAGAACCTCGACTAGCTTCCTCCCTCTGTTGGTGCCCGGATCCCCAGTTCGGGCACCCTCCCTATTCGTATCCCACAGAAAGGATGACTCATGACCAATCCCATGAAGTTCCCCGACGGCTTTGTGTTTGGCGGGCGCCACCGCCGCTTACCAGGTTGAGGGCGAGACCCGCACGCACGGCAAAGGGCAAAGTGCCCCGGACGATTTTCCCTCGCAGCCAAGGTCGTTTTCTCCCCGACCCCGCAAGCGATTTCTACAACAAGTATCCGGTCGATATCGACCTGTGCCAGCGTTTTGGCATTAACGGCATTCGTGTCTCCATCGCTTGAGCCGTATCTTCCCCAGTGGCACTGGCGAGGGATTAACCCCCGAGGGCGTCGCTTTTATCACGAGCTTTTTGCCACCTGCAACAAAGCTGGCGTTATCCCCTATGTCACGCTCGATCACTTCGATACGCCCGAGGCCTTCTACCAGGACGGCGGCGAGGGCTTCCTGACGCAACACGACCATCGATGCCTTTGTCGAGTACGCCAAGTTCTGCTTTTGCCGAGTTCGCCGAGGTCAAGCACTGGTTCACGTTTAACGTTCCCGCAACCGCCGAGGGCAGCTTTATCGTCGGCAACTGGCCGCACGGCGAGAAGTACCGCCCGACAAGGCCTTCCAGCTCATGCACAACATGATGGTGGCCCACGCCAAGGCCGTCGTCGCCTTCCATGAGGGCGGCTTTGAGGGCGAGATCGGCATTGTCCAGAACACGGAGCCCAAGTATCCCTCGATCCCAACAGCGCTGCCGACTGCGAGGCCGCCCGCATGGCCGACGTCATCAACAACCGCTGGGTGCTCGACGCCACTTTCCGCGGCCACTATGCAGCCGACACCATGGAGGCTGCGACCAGCTGGCCCCATATCGCCGGCGGCGAGCTCGACGTCCGCGACGAGGACATCGCCGCGCTGACCGCCGCGCTCCCTACAACGATTGCCTGGGCGTCAACACCTACAAGTGCCGGTTCCTGCGTGCCGCCGAAGGCGAAAACGACATCAACCACAATGGCACCGGCGACGACAAGGGCTCTCGCGCTGGTTCCTCAAGGGCGTGGGCGAGTCATGCGTGCGAAGGCGTACCCACCACCGATTGGGACTGGATCATCTATCCCGAGGGCCTGTACGACCTGCTGCTCCGCATTAAGAACGATTACCCCAACTACAAAGAAAATCTACATTACCGAGAACGGCATGGGCTATAAGGACGACTTCGAGGACGGCTTTATCGATGACGCCCCTCGTATCGACTACATGCGCCAGCATCTCGCGTGGATCCTCAAGGCAATCGACGGCGGCGTAAACGTCGATTTACTTTTGTGTGGTCGCTGCAGGACCAGTTCTCCTGGACCAACGGCTATAACAAACGTTACGGCCTGTTCTACATCGACTTTGAGACCCGAAGCGCTATCCCAAGGCGAGCGCGTACTGGTACAAGAAACGTCGCGGAGACCGGCCTGCTCATGGCCTAGTTTCAGTCACATACCCTGTCGGCCGCATGTGAATCCCCCCACGGGCTCGCATGCGGCCTTTTTTTCGCGCGGGTCGGCAGCCGTTTGTCTAAATCTGTAACATCAAGTCGAGTTTTTGCCTCTACCTGTTACAAATCAAGACAAACGGGAATCACTCTGCCGAAACGTCTCAATCTGTAACAGATATCTGCTCAAATCGAGTCTAGGTGTTACAGATTGAGTTTTTTGATTTGGGAGGTTGAGGATGGGGGATCGCGTGCCGAAAGCATGGTCCCCGGATAAAACTCGCAGGCCAGGCCGAAGACATGGCCCACATCAAGGCAGACCTTTGCCCCTGCTCGCCCGAGAAAAAAGTCATGCCCCTCGATGCGCTCTGCCAGTCCGGCACCGAGACCCCGCAATGGCGGTGGGATGTGCTGGTCGGAGAGGGCGACCCGCTCTACTGCAAGTCCCGAGAGATCTAAGTATCCGCTGCAAGGTATAAGAACGAATTGGAGCCCTGGTACATACCAGGGGCTCCTCGTGTAGTGGCTGTCCTAATGAATCTGGTGACTAGGCCTCTTCGCCGCCACTGGATTCAGTTGCCGTTTCCTCCCTCACTATGTTGCGTCTCTCTCGTAGCCTCATCAACTTCTGTTGACGAATGCCTGCTTTCATATACTTCGATGTTCTGCCTTGAGAATGGTTGCACTCTGTTCAGCAAGAGCGATCTTCCTCTGGTGCTTGTCGTGGCATACAGTCCGATTCCACCTGCGACTAGCGTGGCTACAGAAACCGATTACTCCACCCTGGATTCTTCCAACGGAAATCCCGCCCGCTCTGATATTGCTGATCAGCGCCTGAGGCCCACCGAGCTCTTTCGCCAGATGCGACAATTTGCGCATAGTCCCAAGTCGTCATTGCCTTTTCCTCACTTTCTTTCACTTCAGCACCGCTTCCACTGGGGTGCTCACTTTTTCGACAGTGCTATCATGCCATCGTAAATAAGACGGTATATGTCCTATAATTGTCTTATCTGTTGTTAATGAGGAATGATTAAGACAATGTACGTCCGCAAAGATCGCCCTAAGGACATTTTTCCAAAGAGACTCAGCGGTTTGATGGAAAGCTATGAAATAGAAAAAGGGGCGCAGAGGCATTAGCAATATCGGCCTTGCGCGTCTGCTCTATCAAAAAGCGTAACGGTACCGATGATGCCTCGCTAGCCGATGACCGCTATGCAGTGGAAAGGGAGAACGGCCGCAAGGCGATTGCGAGAAAAGATCAGCCGATTTCGAAAAAGGAGATCAGTTTCCTCAATGGGATGACCTCGTAGATCTGGCTGACATATTCGGAAAGCCAGTAGGTTTTCTCATCGGGGAGACCGATTGTGATACGTACGAGCTCCAAGATATTGCTGACTTCCATGAGGGTCTCAGCGGCGAGGCTGTTCTGTCCATCGAGCGTATGACGAGAAAAAGTTAGTGCGGAGTGGCTTCCGGAACAGTCTGGCGGCAACGGCGGAGACCATGAGGAATGGGAAAAAATACCTCGTGAATGATATGGTCGCGAAGGCGAATGCCGAGCCAGAAGCTTGCAGGGCAGTGCTCAATCGAATGCTGACCGCAGCAGCGTTTAAAGACCTTGTGCTCTGCCTGTCTGGAGGTCGGCGATGCCCAATACAATCTGCTTATGGAACGCATTGCAAGTGCGGAAATAGAACTGAGAGACGCAGACGTACTCAGTGACAACCACCCAGACTCCATCATGGGGCAATGGCGGCAAAATCCCGATTCAGGGATGCTGCAACACGCCTGCAGGAAGCGGAAAAATGCGGTGAGGTCCAGCAGGTATGCAGCTTATGAATGCCATGTCCGCATCGTTGATGAAATGTTCTCCGGATATTACCCAGACTGACGCAAATACCGTAGCCAAAGAGCATGTCAAGCAGAGACAGTCAGGTAACAGGCGTAGCCGTCGTATCGATACGGAAGTGGGTATAAACCGTCCTGCTGCTTGCATACGTGGTTCCGTTGCCGCCCGTCAGCTTGTAGCAGTTATAGAAGCACTGCGGAGTCCGGAAACCCCGCTCGAAGGCAGCGCCCAGTGGCGTCGGCGTAGATCGTCACCAGCGACGAGCACCCCGAGAAGCAGTAGGTCAGGTCGGTGAGCGCAGACGGGTCGAAGCCTCGGAAGTCCAGCTCGGCGGGCGACGAGCGCGAAGCGAACGCGAACCGCACGACTTGACACCTGCGAGGTTGCCCAAACCGGAGACCACCTCCAGCGCCGTGCATGAGTAGAGAAGAGGTGGGTCAGGTTCATGGTTGCGAACGTCGCCATGTCTCGCCGCGAAGGCGATGCGCTCATCGGCCGCCTGGCCTTCACCTGCTGGATTTCGCCGCGCAGGGCGTCCGCCACCTCGGCGCTTTCTTGGCAGCCTCGGCCACTTTGGCCCCTCAAGCCCTTGATGCGAGCCTCCTGCTTGGCGAGAAGCGCCTGGTAGCCCCTCTCCGGAGTCCACTGCCTGCGGCTCTTCCCGCCTGCGCGACCTTCTTGGCCGCCCGCCTGCGCTGCGACCTCTTCCTCGTCGCGTCGATGCTATGGTCGTCTCTCCGTCCATGTCGGCCTGCCTTTCGATTGACATAGGCCAGCACAAACGAACCGTCCCTTAACCATGCAAATAGGCTAAAGGTCGGTCACAAAGTGAGGTCATCCAGTCCGTTCGGCAGTTTGTGACCATTAGCAAAGAATTAGAGGCAACGCAACGAGCGAACGCTCGATAATGGTCTAGAATATTGGACTTGACATTTGGGAGGCAAGATGGAGACTGTGAACCTTATCCTTGGAATTATCGCGTCTATCGCATCCATCGCCGCCGCCGTCATCTCTGCTCCAAAACAAGCAAGAGATCAAGTCAATCAAAAGAGTCTAAGCGACAACTGCAGACCGCTACAGGTAAAGTTGCCACAAACGTCGTAGGCAGCAACAACTCGGCGAACATCCATGCGCAAAGTGATAAGCCAACGCAGACAAGCCAGAGCGCAATTGAAAGGTCGCCACGAACATAACCGGCGACCCAATAGCTATGACCACATGACATAAACATCTACCAGCCCGTCTCGTCTGGCCCGCACCGGCCGCTTACAAAGACGCTCATGTATAAACTCCTGCAAATCATGATTTCGTCGACTAGCCAACGGCGAAGATTTCCCCTACGCCTCCGCCTCCTATAGAGAAGAAGCTGATTTACAACCACGCACCGCGTTACCTAAAACATCATCAACGAGTATTCTGAGAACTACGCTCGTCTCGACAGCGTGATCAAGGAATTCCCCCGACAGCGAAGCCATCATCCAAAGGCTGAACAAGATGTTTGTCAATGTGGCAGACGTTCGCGATGACGGCAAGCTGTGCGTAGGAAACGGCGATGCACAGCTCAAGCTCATCGAGAACGAGATCTATAACATGATTGTGAATGACGCGGCTTTCAGGCTGACGAGGTCCCCGGAAGAAATCATCAACCAGTTTCTGCGTTGCGTTGATTGCCGTTGCCGTGGCAAAATGCAGAGTCCTTCTGAGGCGTGATGACGATGCTGCTGTTGATCGCAATAATGAGCCGACGAGCACGGTCTATTACATCGCTGCCGCCTTGGATGGCTACATCGACCAGAACCCAAGGCTTGGACGCCGGTCAACTCTATGAGGTAACGGCGAACACTCTGGTCAAGAAAGAAGTGAGCTACGACTTCTTTGTCATGGCTTTTGGACTTTCTCTTCCTCCTCGGACGCGTGTCAATAGACGAGAAGGGAGGGCTACATGTTCATCAAGTCGCTTAGAATTCGCAAAGACAACAACTGACGAAATAGTTCGCGAGGTCTTATTCCCAAGGGTGCCAACCTCATCGTCGATACCGAGGACCCGAATCGCACAATCGCGTTGGAAAAACAACCTTCCTTCATTGATATCGCAATGGGGCGCCAAGGACAGGAAGTCTCATTTACACAGACGCCGACACGGGCACGGTGACCGAGGAGCTACGCGATTTCATCGTCACAAAAACAAGATCGCCGTCGACATGACACTGACATCGGATTTTCCCGATGGCGATGACGTGATTCTCACAATCGACCTCTTCCCGAATGGAAGGTACTACATAGACGGCGAAAAAGATGGGGCAGAAAGCTTACCAGCAACGACTCAATGTCTTGCTTTTCGGGAACGAAGCGAATGTGCCCACGTTTCGCCAATTGATCAATTCATTTGTCCGCGTGTCCGTAGGCGGGGATGATAATTCCTTCCTCAAAACCGTTCCCAGCGGCAGCATCCATCTACCGGAGTGTCTACAACGCTCTGTTCGGCATCTCAGATCCGGCACTCGACAAAAAGCGTGACGACCTCAACAAGGACTTGAACAAGACGCGTGAGTCCATCAAACGCTATAAGAAAGTCCAGAACGTCGATACGGTCAGCGAGCAGCAGCAGATACTTGCAGGGGCTCGAAGCCGAGCATGAAGAGTCCAGTGCAAGCTCAACAGCATCATCGACGCCGATGTCTACAGGGCCAACCGCGATGAAATCGCGGCTACACGCACCCGATACGCATCTCTGACACTGCAACTCTCAGACATAGACTACAGGCTGCAACGAAATGAAGAGGCCCTGCAGACTGCTATGCAAGAGCGCGGTAGACAAGCCGACGTTAATTTGAGCAGACGGTTTTTCGAGGAAGTCTGTTCGATGATCCCGATGGTGAATGCAACTTTCGAAGAGATGGTCGCATTCAACAACCAGCTCTGCGACAACAAGATTGCCTATTTCGCGAGTGTGGCAGAAAAAAACTGAAGGCCGAGCGTGCATCTGTGCAACGTGAAATCAGCCAACTGTCATCGCAGAACAGCCAATTCATGTCATTGGTGGAGCAAGACCTCATCGATGAGTACGAGTCGCTTCAGGCACGCCTAGTTGAGCTTTCGAGCAGTATCGGCAAATGCCGAGAAGTAATAGATACGCTCAACAGCTTTGAGGTAGAACAGACCAGCATTGAGGGAAAAATCGCATCGCTTGGCTCGTCTGATGATGGCGACGAGCCGCAATCCAACGATTTTTTGCTGCAATGATGCTTTGCGTTTAACGCATTCTTCACCCGCTTGCCAGGGAGTTCAACAACGAATCGCCGCTGCTCGTTTACTATGAAGAGTCGAACAAGTTCCCCGTTGCAATACGTGATACCGCTGGCTCCAGCACGGGCACACGCAAGTCACCATCGCCGCATTTGATTTAGCGTATCAGCAGTTTGCAGAATCAAAGGGCATCAAGACTCCGCGCTTCATAGTGCATGACGTCCTTGAAAACATCGAGGGTAAGGTGTTGTGTGACATAATCGCACGCGCCAGCACAATCAACTGCCAGTACATAGTCGCAGTCCTTAAGGAGAAGCTCGATTCGTCGCTGATACCAGCCGAGGAGCAGGGTAAACTGCAAATCCTGCAGCTTTCGATTGACGATATGCTTTTCACGCGTGGCAAAGGTGTTGCGTCAGGAGTGACCTGTACTCTCCTACTCCCGTACCCCCACCGAGAACTCCCCGCCGAAGTTGTTCACCTCGAACCGCTCGTCAGCCACAAGTTCCTCCTTGCTCACACGGCACGCGAACGGAAACAACTCGGCCACGTCCTGCAGTTCCAGGAACGTCCGGTAACTCGACCGGTTTACCAGCATGTCGGCAAAGACCAAAAAACCGCGTAAGCTCGTCATTCAGTTCGATGGGCTCTGCAATCACGTAGTGCCCCCTGCCTCACGCGCCGGACAACGCCGAACTGATTGAGCGATGCCACAATCTTTTCGGAGCCCTTCAGGATGGTCATGCGCTTGCGCGCCGCCTCAACGCTCTTATTGTCCCGGCCTAGTCAAGTACCCGTTGCTCTCCTCGACCATCTCGCAGAAGCCTCCCACATCCATGAGCCATTCTTGCTGTGAAGGCGTGTAGGTGGGGAAAAGCTGGGGAGGATGACGAGCTGGAGCTTGCTGTCACGCATGGCGTTTCGTGTAGTCCACGCTCACGGCGGGCTCCAGCGTGATAAGGTGCTTACGCTCGATGCGGTTCGCCTCCTCGAGCACCTGCCTCCAGCGCTCCTGATGGTCGTCTTCGCACCGAGCAAAAAAGGCTCGAGGAGGGGAACCCCTCATCCCGGTAGCACTCGATTGACGGAAAAATGAAGTCCGGCTTCGACTTTCCTCGGTGTAGGGCTGTGCGGAGTATCGGATTCCCCCTACCCTGAACAGGAACTCGCTGGTGCTCGAACGCTGTGCCCGCGCGGGACTTCCTGCGCTGGAAGGTCGACATGGTGGTCTTCAGAATGCCGTCGACGTCGAGCTGGCCGTTCAAATAGGGCGCAAGGTCTCTCTCAAGCAGATGGCGCTCAAACACCTTGAACAGCAATTCCTCGCGCTCGTAGCACGCGAGCAGGCTTCGATCGGGGTCATCCGGCCAGTCGAGACCTTCAAGGGTTGAGATGGAGTACTCCGTAAAGTCGATGCCCTTCGGAAACGTATGTCCAAACCTCTTGACCATATCGTCCAGTAGATATCCGCGCTCAAGGGAGCGCGCGTCTCGATACCAATCATGCCGAGGATGCGCGAGGCCACCGCACCGATACGGTTGCGCTCGCCCTTTGATACGGCATAGCCCGAGCGGTCGGGCTCCTCGAAGCCGAACAGCCACCTCAGCTGCGACTCGATGGTCGAGCCTTTTTTAGCGAAGATGATGAGCAGCCCGAGGTCATCGGAGTTGGCGACCACCATGAGGTCGCCAGCGGATGCCTGCCTGATGGCGGGGTTGTCCCTTGTAGTAGAGACGGTACTCGGTTCTCGTGGGATGTTTGCGGGCGCGCATCGTACCAAGTCACGGTCCCGTCGCACATCTCCGGCTCCGCCTCGTCGCATGAGGCGAACGTGGTGCGGATGTCGCGGATGTCGTCGTCACCGAACAGCGACCTCAGCGGCAGCGTGCCGTTGAACTCGTGCTGATTACTCCTACCTGCGTCGATATCGACGTCCGCGAGGGTCTTCGAGACCGCGCCGTCGAAGTAGCTGCTAAGCGCCCCGTAATCCATCCTGACACGCTCCCATCATGAGGCTTGGCCACCGACCGTATTACAGGGACCGCCACCGAATTGCCGAACTGGCGGTAGGCCTGTGTGTCGGAGACCGGGATTATGAACCGGTCGGGAAATCCCTGCAAGCGCGCGCTCTCTAGGGGGTCAGCTTACGGGGGGTTCTCGCCCTCGCCGCGCGAGACCAAGATCTCACTACCGTCCTTATGATAGCGTGCGGAGAGCGTCCTCGTGGTGTCCGATGGAGTGATAAGACCGTAGCCGAACCGTTGCCGGCGGCCTCGTGCTTGGCCTTGTATGCTTTCAAATATGACCACAGCTTGTCGGAGAGCACGTACCTCGCGTCCGCATCCTCCTCCAGAATCTCCGCGGCTTTCTGACCACTGTTCGGGCAGTCGAGGTCGTCCCAAGAGAACTCCACATCGTCGCGAAAGCCAACAATGTAGATGCGCTCGCGGTGCTGGCATGTCCAACCCTTGGAGTCCAGAACCTTGTAGTGAACGTGGTAACCGAGCTCGTCCTGGAGGACCTGCATGATGACGTCGAACGTTCTGCCCCTGTCGTGACTGATCAGATTCTTCACGTTCTCGAGCAGGAACGCCTTCGGGCGCTTCTCGTTCAGGATGCGTGCAACCTCGAAGAAGAGCGTGCCCCTGCGTCTTGTCTTCGAAGCCCGTAGCGCGACCAAGGGAGCGCTTCTTGGACACACCCCGCAAGCGAGAACGGCTGGCATGGAAAGCCAGCGAGCAGCACGTCGAAGTCGGGGATGTCTGAAGCGGCGCGACCTCACGGATGTCCCCCCGCCGGGGTTTCGCCGTAGTTCATGCGGTAGGTCTTCTGCGCAAACTTATCCCACTCGCAGGAGAAGACGCACCTGCCGCCCAGCTCCTGGAACGGCATGCGGATCCCGCCGATGCCCGCGAACAGGTCGATGAAGGTGAAGGCAGGCTTCCCCTCCCCTGCGGGTGCAAAGGGGCGCGATGGCCGAGGGTGGAGATGTACTTCGACTCGGCTGCGGTGGGCCTTGTTTCGCCTGCCTCCCAGCGGCGCACCGTTCGCTCGCCGTTGGGGCCCATGCCTAGGGCAGCGGCGAATTCCTTCTGAGTCAAGCCGAGCTCCCTGTCTCTTGGCCTTTACCTCATCTGCTGATAATTGCATGACGCACCTTCTGGATAGATAACAGGACAATATGTCCTCATTTTGCCACAGGGATGAAGAGATAAACTCGTCAGAATAGCAACCTTTGCCCCAAACCATGGGTTTCTCACGTCTCCCACATCCGACAATCCATGTACCACTCAAAACCGCGAAGACCCATCTAACCACCGCTGTGTTTCTATACGATAGTCGTTCGCCGGGGACATTTTTGCCGCCGCAGTCATTAGTCTGCGAAAAAAGCGGCAAGCCGAGAACCTCCCGCCTCCATCATCAATCATTCCATTTCACAAATGGCGCAGCGGCGCAATGAGCAACGCGGAGCATGGAACCATGCTATACCCGTCCAAACGATATTGTCCGCCCAACAAAGCTATCAATCAATTTTTGGCCTGCTGGCGCAGAGAGTGCAGCCAAGCCTCATGATCATCGTAACAATAAAGAACATGGGATCGCGAGGATTTGCCGAGGCGAATGTACTTTTCCGGCCCTTACTAGAGACAGCGCCAATTTGCAAGGGTCTTCGCGCTACGCCAATCAACTTTGCTGCCTCTTCACTCGAAAACGCAAGCGGGCGTACGGATTCAACAGCGCATGTCACGCCGTTTGCTCCACCCATAAAGACCCTCAGACTCTCCGATCACACCCACCCGTTACAGATTGAGACAATTTGACGGTACCGAATTCTTGTCAAGGCGTGGTACAATTGTGTCCCAACGCAAAAGGAGGTACCTATGCCCACCTGTGTGCCCGTCCGGAGATATGAAGGACACTGCTGCATTCACTACGCTTGTTGAGTTCTGAGCGCGACGTCACCGTAACTAAGAACGGCTACGAGGCCATGCACTGCATCAGCAGCGACCAGTATCGCCTCATGCAAGAAGAAATCGCCAAGGCAAAACTGCTGTCTCGTATGATGTTGGCAGAAGACGAAATATCGCAAGGCGACTACAGCGATTACGAATCCTTCGCGGCTTCGATACGAGACAAATATGACCTATAACGTCGTCGTCATACTCAAAAAGCGCGCGATATGAGTACGAGAGTATTGTCGGATACCTTGCCCAGATCCTCAAGAATCCGCGCGCAGCAGGCATTTTTGTCGCTGAGTTTGAATATCAACGCTTGCTTCGCGAGCAGCCACTCCTACGTCCCCTCTCGCGCATGCAGAGCTGGCGGCACGTAATTACCGATCGTTTCCCGTCAACAACTACGTGTGTCTTTACAAGTTTGAGCACGAAAACGATCTATATCGCCCACGCCTTTCATCGGTCACAGGACTACGCCCGCCTGGTCTAACCCACAAGCTGAATACTTGGCCCGAGCACATTTGCGTGTCAACGTGATAATCCCCGCGTCGACAGGGGCAAAGTATCGCCTGCAGCGTTAGCTAGCAGATGACCTGCGTGGTTGCTCCTCGATGGCGGCGCGATCCTCGGCGGCGAAGATGCCTGCCGCACACCACGGCGTCCAAAGCGTCCAGACGGC
>VOFK01003837.1_pt1 | contig 17377 bp, 34 predicted proteins | sample 5384121 | NCBI WGS metagenome assembly VOFK01 (sample SAMN12384730, study PRJNA508395) | human gut metagenome | isolation source: healthy gut J | host: Homo sapiens
CTCCATGCGCGCTGATTCGGTGCATTGCTGGAAAAAGCAGGTATCAATCGTCTTTGTGGCAGGGACAGGCGAGATGCTCCGGAGAAAGTATTTGCATGGAAGCTTGGGACAGGTGAAAACATGGTTTATACGGGCAGTTATCTACCTGATGGATGCCTACGAGGGCCAAGGACAAAAGGTGAAAAAAAGGCCAGTTACCCGCTCCGGTATCTGTGAATTACAGAAGATGAGCAGGAAGTATGAGACGTTGTGCCGTCCTGATGATGATTAAAGCATGATTTCAGGGTGCGCCTGCCGATTTCACGCTTCACGCGGATGATACGGTGAATACATTCAGTTGAAGAAAAGGAAGAGGCATCGCTGACAGATCATCGGGTGCTTAATAAGCCGTAGCGCTTCCGGATGAATAAAAGCATACCGTACATTGAGCCGGAAGTATCATCCGGTTAAATGTCCAGCCGTTTCAAAAGATCAGGCGGAAGAACGATTTCAAAATTGCTTCTCGTTATGAAGAAGCAGAGGCTTTCAGGCTGGTTATGGTGCAGGCTTCTGCAGGCCAGCGAATCGGCAGGCTGGAAGCCCATGGACAGGGAAGGCCATTTCAGCGGAGAGTTCAGCAGGACGACGACTATTATGGAAATGGAACCTACACCGTTCCCCCAGAGCCGTGCGACTTCTCCAAATTATGTTGACCAAGTCGGTATCCAGGAAAGTTCGATTCATTTTTCCAGAGCATTGCCGGACAGTGGGTACTAATACAGTGCGGAGGTGGCAAATGAAGGCGGCGTGGGAAACAGTGCAACGGCGATTGAGAGCATATCCGCCGTGCGGTGGAACGGCGAGGCTCTGTGCTGGTACCGGGTCCGGCATCTTGAATAAGCGGAACCTGGTAATACCAATATGGGGCAGTATGAGCGTCCTTATGGAAATTAAAGCAATTTCATAGCGAGGTCTCTGTTACACGAGCATTGCATGTTTCTGCTGTCGCCCATGTTAATTTTTTATATAGCTGCTATATTGGCAGCGAAAATAACCGGCCATATGATAGTACCAAATGCGTTAAGCTGAAGGGAGGATAAAAATGCGGCATTTAAGGTCCCTTTGGAGCTTCTCCCGTAGAGGAACTGGATAATTTGTTGGATCTGGCGAGGCGACATTGAGGAAGCATCCAGAAATAATACTGTACCTGTGATGGCAAAAAAATTGGCCTGTTTTTATGAACCGAGCACAAGAACACGATTAAGTTTCGAAGCTGCGCCATGTTAAACCTGGTGGTTCTGTTTTAGGTTTCCAGGTGCTGATTCTTCATCGGCATCAAAGGCGAAGCATTTTGATACGATTCCGAGTTATTTCCTGTTATGCGAATATCTGTGCAATGTGCATCCGAAAAGAGGCGCTGGCTTTCGTTCATCAATGCAGGCGACGGTGGACATCAGCATCAACCCAGACATTAACTGATCTTTATGACGATTCGTTCCCTGAAAAGGAAGACTGAGAGGTTTACGATTGGTCTGTGCAGGGATCTGAAATTCCGGACGAAACCGTTCATTCCCTGATCAATGCACTGATCCGTTATGAAAACGTGGAATTTCCGGAAGGAATTTAAAGTTAGGATACATATCCGGGAGGATGTACTTCAGGCAAAAATCATGGAGTTGATAGTGGAGCGTTTAGAAGATGCCATGAAGCCAGCTGGATGTTCTTTTATATGACAAGGCAGAGAATTTTCTTCAACGAAGAAGATTTATATCCGTCTGAAAGATTTCTCACATCTGACCAAAGAAAGATGGAACTTGCGCGAAGGATGACATGATCCACTGCCTCGTGTCAATGAATTTCAGGTGAAGGAAGTGGATGATGATCCGCGTGTAATTTTTATTTTAGGTACAGAATATGCGTCCGTATGGCACTGATCCTGACATTGGGAATCAGGGGAGTGGAGTAAAATTAGTGGAATTATTGAGGCTTTGTACTGGATCATATCCAGGTGGGAATGAGTTCTGATCTGACAAGGATCTAAAGTTTACCAGCTTTGATTGTCTGCTGCTGCATTATCAAGAAATGCAGTAATAAACATGGGCAAGAAAGATATTATCAAAGGGAAGTGTCCATCAGCGCTGGATCTGGATATTCTCGGACTTTACTGATCATATAATATTACGGTAAACGATGGTTAAGGGTGACCGGATCGCAGAGAAACTGTTCCCAGCTTCGCTAGCAGGTCAAAAATGTCATCAAGTGCAAATTCGCGTTGCGTGACATCGACTGCGAGCAGGAACTGGACTCAGATCTTATTCTGGCAGACGAGGTGCGAGCAGCGTACTGTGTCGCAAGCATGCGAGGAAAAATATGTACTCGAACCATGTCCGGCAAAAGTGATGTGAGGGCACATCACGAGGAAGGATGTGCTTTCTTTTGAGACATATATCCAAAGCCCGGCGTCATCCAGGCATAGCGGGGAAGCCTAGATGGCCGGCACTGACCAGAGTTCTACTGTAATCCCGGAGGGACATCAGGAGAGAAAAGGCCTAAGAAAGAAGCTTGCCACCGATACCCAACAGACCGGCATGGATGTCGGCTCTCGCATGAAACAGCCGCGCAGCTGAGCACAGTGGCACAGGCGCGCGCGGATGGCGGCCCAGGTGACTGCCGCAAGTCCGATCGGCCAGATCCAGATGGATAAAAGTCGTGCTGCGCCAGATCTTCAAAGAACGCAGCGAGGGTAACAGGATTTCGTGCACCAATCGGCGGTCTCAGACCACAGATACGTCTGCAGCTCGAGCAGCGTGCATACCTCCCGCATAATACACACTATGCACTGTGGGATACATTTATCCAGCAGATATGCTTGAGATACAAAACCACTATGCGATATGGCATATGGCGTATTTTCCAATGCTTGGCGCATATCGGTGCTCGCACGCATGCGCTGGTGGCAGGCGGAGGAACTGTGGCATTGCGCAAGTCCAGTTTTACTGGGCGCAGACATGGTGGTACCTGACAGATTGACCCAGGTGACCGCCATGAGAAAGGCGTGCAAGGAACGTACCTTGAACCGGCATCTAAGTTCGGGCTGTGGCGCCTACTGATGCGTAAAATCACAGGATTAAGCCTGGTACAAAAAAAGTTATTATTCCAACAATGCCGTGGATCAGCAGGGAGGACTGCAGTTTTATTTTTTCCATCCTATCTGAAACACTGGGATCTGGTGGGGCTTTTTCCAGTGCGGGAAACAGTCCGGTGCTCACACAGTATTTAAAAAGAATCTCTGAAAGAAATTTGGACGGAAGAACTGGGACAGATTAACGATTATATGGGAAGTATCCGTCCGGTGGTAAAAACGCGGATAGAAACAGAAAAAACTGCGCAGACAGGTATATCAGACCATTCTTGCCAGGCTGCTTGCAGAGAAAAAAACTTCACTGTTACCGGGAAGAACTGGAACAGATTCTTATACAGGAAAAGCGTATGAAAGAGTAAAAAAGAAAAAGAGGAACAAGGGAAATGGATCGGAACAAGAAGATTAAGACAGACTGCTGTTATGCGAAGTATGGTCAGGGGAAAATCACGTGAGGACAGAGGAACCGATCTTTACCCGCTTTTTGTTATGGAAGGGGAAAATATCGTACAGCCGGTGGAATCCATGCCGGGCATCTGCCAGTATTCCGTTGACCGCATGAACGAAGAGTTAGACCGTGAAAGATTGCAGATTCCGGCAATTCTGATTTTTGGAATTGAACATAAGGATGAAGTGGGGGGAGCAGGGCTTATGATGAGCACGGCATTGTACAGACCGCGATCCGCCGGATCAAAAAAGGATTACCCGGATCTGCTTGTGATAGCAGATGTATGTCTCTGTGAGTATACTTCGCATGGACATTGTGGCTGATCAGAGATGGAATTATTTTTAAATGATGAGACACTGCCGCTTCTGGCACAGACGGCGGTCAGCTATGCGCGTGCGGGGGCAGATATCATTGCGCCGAGCGATATGATGGACAAGCGGTGTAGGGGCGATCCGTCAGGCACTTGATGCGGCCGGATTTACCTATACACCGATTATGGCATATTCCGCAAAATTTGCATCCGGATATTACAACCGTTTCGTGATGCGGCACATTCTGCGCCGGGATTCGGGAATCGGAAAACTTATCAGATGGATCCTGCAAACGGGCGTGAAGCCATGCGGGAAGTGGAAGAGGATATTGCAGAGGGAGCAGATCTGATTATCGCCAAACCGGCAATGGCATATATGGATATCATTACGGAGATCCGCAGAAATTATAATATTCCGATCGTTGCCTATAACGTGAGCGGGGAATATTCCATGGTAAAAAAAAGCGGCGGCAAAACGGATGGATCGATGAGAAAAAGATCGTGATGGAAAATCTGATCGGGGGATGAAACGTGCAGGAGCAGACATGATCATTACCTATCATGCACTCGACGTGGCAGAATGGATACAGAAAGGGGAAGTATAACATGACAGACCAGACATCAGAATTACTTTTTATATGAGAGCAAAACTCCGGCTTCGGGGAGGCGTGGAACAGCCCGGTACGTGCGTACCAGGCTGTAGGGCGTACGCCGCGTTTTATTCAGAGTGCAAAAAGGTTCCCATATTACCGATGTGGATGGAAATGAAATGATCGACTATGTATGTTCCTGGGGACCCGGGATTCTGGGGCATGCCGATCCACGTGTCATCGAAAAGGTAAAGGCTGCATGTGAGGAAGGTCTTACGTTTGGCGCCCCTGACAGAGCGGGAAGTGGAGATGGCAGAACTTCTGGCACAGCTGGTGCCATCCATGGAAGTCAGCCGTCTGGTAAGCTCCGGAACAGAGGCAACGATGAGTGCCATCCGTGTTGCGCGGGATATACGAAGCGTGACAAGATCATCAAATTCCGTGGATGTTATCACGGTCATTCGGACGGACTTCTGGTAAAAAAAGCAGGATCTGCGGCATTGACAACATCTGTTCCGGACAGTGCGGGTGTTCCGGCAGATTTTACCAGACATACACTGGTTGCAGAATACAATTCCCCGGACAGCGTCAAGGCACTGTTTGAGGCTTATCCGGATGAGATCGCAGCAATCATCGTGGAACCGGTGGCTGCAAATATGGGCGTTATTCCGCCGTCAGACGGATTCCTGGAGTTTTTGCGTGAGATCACAAAACATTATGGGGCACTTTTCATCTTTGACGAGGTCATCACCGGCTTTCGTCTGGCACTGGGCGGAGCACAGGGGTATTTTCATATTACGCCGGATTTGTCCACGTTTGGAAAGATTATCGGTGGAGGTATGCCGGTCGGCGCGTATGGTGGAAGAGAGGATATCATGCGTATGGTTTCCCCGGACGGTCCGGTTTATCAGGCAGGAACACTTTCCGGCAATCCGATTGCTACGGCTGCAGGGCTTGCCACACTTCGTATTCTGGAGGCAGATACGGATATTTATATGCGTCTGCAGGAAAATACAGCGATGCTGGCGGATGCGGTGCGCCATGCCGCAGGAAACCGTGTGTGCATGTCAATCAGATCGGCTCTCTGATGAGTATTTTCTTCACCGGCGAAGATGTGAGAGATTACGATTCTGCGACAACCGCGGATACCAAAGCATATGCCGATTATTTTGGGTTTATGCTTGATCATGGAATTTATGTGGCACCGTCACAGTTTGAATCCATGTTTGTGTCCGATGCGCATACCGATGCAGATATACAAAAGACCATCCATGTGATGCAGGAGTACTTTGCAGAATGAAATTTGGATATATAGGAATTGATTATAAACATGCAGATCAGGACATCCGTGACAGGGTGTCCTTTACCGATAATCAGAAAATTGATTTTCTGCAGAAAGCCGGGAAAGCAGGAATTGAACAATGTTTTGTGCTTTCGACCTGCAATCGCAGCGAAGTCTATTTTTTTGCACCGGAAGAGATTGCACAGCCGCTTGGCGTGATTCGCACCTTGTATGAAGAGATGTTTCCGGGAGTAGATTTTTCGGAATATCTCAAACAACGGGAGGAAATGGATGCCATTTCCTATCTGTTCCGGTGACTGCGGGACTGGAGTCCATGGTGCTGGGAGAGGACCAGATTTTAGGACAGGTCAGGGATGCATTTGAATTATCACGGACGGTTGGAAGTACCGGGAAAGAGTTAAACCGTGTGGTACAGGATGCGGTCACCTGTGCAAAAAAAAGATAAAGACAAAGTTAAGAATCAGTGAACGGCCGCTTTCGGTAAGCTATGTGGGAATCCGCCAGCTGCAGGAAACGTTTGGAATTGCAGGGAAAAAAGCACTGGTTGTGGGAAGCGGACATACGGCAACGCTGGCTCTGCGTTATCTGTATGAATACGGGGCCTCTCATGTAACAGTCTGCAGCCGGACATTTTCACATGCCGGAAATCTCCTGCATGAGTTTCCCACACTTACCATCATTCCGTTTGAAAAGCGGTATGAAGCAATGAAGGAGTGTGAGCTGGTAGTTTCCCCGCTACAGCCTCCCCGCATCATATTATCCGGGAAAAAGACATACAGTTGTTACATCCGACTGCAATTTTGGACCCTGGCATCTCCGCGGGATGTGGAGACGGCGATTGGACGAAATTCCCAGGCACTTCTGATTAATCTTGACAGTTTAAATGAAATTGTAGAGACGAACCGGAAGCAGCGGGAAGAACTGGTGCAAAAAGGTCAGCGCATGATAGGGGAAGCCATCGGGGAAACCAGGGAATGGCTGGCAACGACCGGTGTCGATGAGACGATCGCTTCGTTGCAGCAGCGCTGTACGGAAATTGTAGAGGACAGTTATGCATATCTAAACCGCAAACTGGATCTGAGTACGAGGGATCAGAAAATTGTAAAAAAGATTTTAAAGGCATCATTAAAGCGTCTGATCCGGGAGCCGATCTTGGAGCTTAAACAGACGGAATCAAAGAGCAGCAGGAACAGTATAAAAAGGTATTGCAGGATTTATTTCAGTTTGATACCGAAAAATCCGGGAGTAGGGAGAAAAAGAATGAATGTGATCATTGGAACGAGAGGATCAAAACTGGCATTGGCGCAGGCAGAGTATGTAAAAAACCGCCTACAGAAACATTATCCACAAAACAGTTACGAACTGAAAATTATATCCACAAAAAGGCGACCGGGAACAGAAAAAAGCATTAGACCAGATTGGGGATAAAGGACTTTTGTGCGGGAAATTGAACAGGAACTGCTGGATGGAACGATCAGCCTTGCAGGACACAGTATGAAAGATATGCCGGCCGAACAGCCGTCCGGACTTGTGTTTGCACATGCATGGAAACGGAAGATCCGAGGGATGTATTGATTTTGCGGGAAGCCGTTTCACTGGAGGAACTTCCACAGCATGCTGTGATCGGCACCGGAAGCCGAAGAAGGGCATTTCAGCTTCTGCAGCTTCGAAAGGATCTGCGCATTACGGGAATACGCGGAAATGTCGATACCAGAATAAAAAAAGATGCAGGAAGAAGAACAACTGGACGGAATTGTACTCGCGGCGGCGGGACTGCACCGGCTGGGGAGAACTTCTTTGATCACGCAGTATTTTTGAGCCGGAACAGATGATACCGGCAGCGGCACAGGGGACGCTGGCACTGGAATTGCGGGAAGACCACAAAGAATTGTTCGAGCAGGTGAATGCACTTTCAGATATCGTGACGGAGGAGATTACATGTGCCGAGCGGCTGTTTTTGAAGGGAACCGGTGGGGACTGCCATATGCCGATCGGGCATATGCCTGCAAATTGCCCGATGGAAGGATGCAATTGCTTCGAATGGTCGGAAGTGCGGATGGAAGCAGTATAAAGAAATGTAAGGTTTTCGGAGAGACACCGGAGGAAGCGGCACAGCGTGCATTGCGGGAAACCGGGTGTACCCGATAGGGGTTCGGTTGCGGGCAATACCGCAGAAGTGGTATAATAAGATAGATTTTTATTTGCAAAACCAACGCCGGAAAATGAATTTTCAGCATTTATTAAAAAGCAGCAGTGCTGACAGGGGAAAGGAAAAAAGAATGACATCTATGGTATATCTGGTCGGTGCGGGTGGGAGATCCGGGACTTGTCACAGTCAAGGGACTGGAATTGATAAAAAAAGCAGACTGTATTATTTATGACAGACTTTCGTCTCGGAATTATTGGGGTATGCAGGAATGGACTGTGAGCGTATTTATGTAGGAAAAGCGGACCGGCATCATACGCTTCCGCAGGAACAGATCAATGAACTGCTGGTCGAGAAGGCAAAAGAATATCATTGCGTTGTTCGTTTAAAAGGGGAGATGTCTTTGTTTTCGGGCGTGGAGGAGAAGAAGGCCTTTATCTGCGGGAACATGGAATCTCCTATACCGTTGTTCCGGGGTGACTTCTGCCATTGCAGGGCCTCTGCTTATGCAGGAATTCCGGTCACACACCGTGGTGTTGCCACAAGCTTTCGGGTGATCACCGGACACCAAAAAACGGAGAGGATCTGTCAGAACCTGATTTTACAACGATGTCAGATTCAAAAGAAACTCTGATTTTTCTCATGGGACTTTCGAGAGTAAGACAGATTGTGGATGGACTGATGCAGGCAGGAAGAAGCCGGCAGACACCGGCAGCTGTGATTTCCCATGCTACGACAGAAGCGCAGGAGATTTGTGAGGGTACGCTGGAGAATCTGGCAGATCGTGTGGAAGAGGCGAAACTGACCTCTCCGGCACTGATCATTGTTGGGGATGGTTGCACTTCGCCGCCAGCTGCATTTTTTTTGAAGAGAAGCCGCTGTGGGGGGAAACATTATCTGGTTGCAAAAATTGGTCCAAAACCTTCACGTCTGGCCGCCATGCTCCGGGCAAAGGGGCATATACCAGTGAGTGTATGACAGGTGAGATTGTCGGTGTGCCGGCAGTGTATACCGCACAGGAACTGGCGCATGTGGACGTATTATTGTTTACAAGTGCCAATGGGGTGGATTATTTTATGAAAAATGTATTTTTGCATCGGGGCTGGATGCACGGGCACTTTTCCATACCAGATGTGCAGTGATTGGACAAAAAAGACGGCAGAAAAACTGCGGGAGTATGGAATTTGTGCAGACTTTATGCCGGAACATTCCAACAGTACGAATCTGGCACAGGAATTAAAGGAATATCTGGATCAGGAATTTCGCGGAGATCCGTTTAAGCGGGCGGTAATCTGGTATCCTACCGCAAAAAATGCAAAGGATAACCTTGTGGATACACTGCTTTCTTTCTGTGATTGCGGACGGCTCAATGTATACGAAAATGTACCTTGTCCGATAGAGGTGCCAGTGTACAAGGATGTATACGATGCGATCTTTTTACCTGTGCGTCTTCGGCGGAGCGGATGCTTGGCAGTTTAAAGCCACAGGAGAGAGAAACACTGGCATCCGTTACGGATATTTATTCGATCGGCCGAAATGCAGTGCAGCACTGGGAGAACTTGGCGTTTCTCCGGTGATTGAGGCTGCTGTAAAAATACCTATGAGGCCTGGTCAACTGTGTTTTGAGAAAAGAATAAGTATGAAGTATGCAAATATTATTGTAGATATATCGGTAGAAAAACTGGATAAAACTTTTCAATACAGCATCCCGGAAAATCTGCAGGAGGAAATACAGGTTGGTGTACAGGTGGATATTCCATTTGGAAATCGTAAACTGACAGGGTATGTCATTGAACTGACAGAGGATGCCGAATTTGATCCCAGACGGATTCGCCCCATTATTTCGGTACATGAGGGAAGCGTGGCAATGGAATCCCAGCTCATTGCACTGGCCGGATGGATGCGGAAGAATTACGGTTCCACCATGAATCAGGCACTAAAGACCGTACTCCCGATCCGCAGACAGACGAAAGAAGTACAGAAGCGGGAGATTGTATTACTGATTCCGAAGACAGAGGCGCAGCAGAAACTGGCACTCTTTGAACAGAAACACTATACGGCGAAAGCAAAGGCTGCTGCGGGAACTGATATACAGGAATCCGTACTGGATTATTCGCTTGTCACCGGAAAACTGAATATATCAGCAGCAGTGATCCGGGGTATGGCACAGCAGCAGATTCTTAAGGTGGAGAGCAGCAGACAGTTTCGCAATCCTGTGTCACATCTGGATCAGAAGGGATATCATCTGACACTGAATGAAAATCAGCAGCGTGTTGTGGACACAGTATGTTCGGATCTGGATGCTGGAATTCATAAAACGTATCTGCTCAGGGAGTAACCGGAAGCGGAAAAACAGAAGTTTATATGGAACTGATTGCGCATACGGTGGCACAGGGACGGCAGGCAATTGTCCTGATCCCGGAGATTGCACTCACCTATCAGACCGTGATGCGCTTTTTTATAACCGGTTTGGGACCGGGTATCCATTATGAATTCCAAACTTTCCCAGGGAGAGCGCTTTGATCAGTTTGAACGTGCCAAGGCGGGGGATATTGATATTATGATCGGACCCAGGTCTGCGTTGTTCACACCCATTTCCGCATTTAGGGCTTATTATTATAGATGAGGAACATGAAACGTCTTATAAAAAGTGAGACGGCACCGCGGTATCATGCCAGGGATGTTGCAATCGAGAGGGCGCGCATGAATGATGCATCGGTACTTCTTGGTTCTGCCACTCCTTCAGTGGACAGTTATTATCAGGCAATGCAGGGAAAATATCAGCTTCTGACGTTGTCTGAGCGTGTGGAGAAGAAACCGCTGCCGGATTGCGAGGTCGTAGATCTGCGCAGAGAACTTCGGGCAGGAAACCGTTCCATCTTTTCGGAGAGATTGCAGGAACTGATGGAAGACCGGTTAAAAAAACGTCAGCAGATCATGCTGTTTTTAAATCGGAGAGGAATTTCGGATTTATTTCATGCAGAGCCTGCGGATATGTGATACAATGTCCTCATTGTGATGTTTTCGCTGAGCCAGCATGCGGGAGGCCGGATGGTCTGTCATTATTGCGGATATGAGCAGCCATTGCCAAAAGATCTGTCCATCCTGCGGCAGTAAATATTTAGGCGGATTCAAGGCGGGCACGCAGAAGATTGAGATGCTGGTGCGGCAGAGATTTCCACAGGCACGTGTGATGCGTATGGATTTTGATACCAAACGGACCAAGGATGCTTATGAGAAGATTCTGCATGCATTTGCCAATCAGGAGGCAGATATCCTGATCGGGACGCAGATGATTGTCAAAGGGCATGATTTTCCGAATGTGACGCTGGTAGGAGTACTTGCCGCAGATATGTCTCTGCATGTTCCGGATTTTCATGCATCGGAGCGGACGTTTCAGCTGCTGACCCAGGCGGTGGGACGTGCCGGGCGGGGAAAAGGAACCGGGACAGGCGGTAATCCAGACGTATGATCCGGATCATTTTGCAATTCAGACCGCAAAGGAACAGGATTACGATGCATTTTATAAGCAGGAGATTGCCTATCGGAGAATGCTTGCCTATCCGCCGGTGTGGCAGCTGCTTCTGATTCATTGTACGGGAAACCGATCCGCAGGTGACGACAGCTGCAGCCAGGGATCTGGCAGAATTTCTGCATCGCGTGATATCACAGAAAGGCAAAAAATATTATGCTGGTAGGGACCGGCAGATGCATCCATTGCAAAAAATCAGTGATGTTTTACCGAAAGGTCATTTACATGAAGGCACCGGAATATGCGACGCTGGTGGCATGTACGGCGATCTGGTGGAACGAAAATAAAAAATAACAGCACATTTTCCAATGTGTCTGTACAGTTTGATTTTAACCCAAAAGTGGGTTTTTTAGGAGGTAATTATGGCATTTAGAACAATTCGAATTCAGGGAGATCCTGTATTGACAAAAGTATGCAGACCGATTCCGGAGGTGACGGATCGTCACAACTCATATACAAAAACAGAATAAACAAAAATTCCATTTAACTTAATAAAACAACAATTTTGCACTTACTACGAATTTTTTTTATTACAATTTCTCAGCAAGACATAAAATAACAGGGAAAATCAGAACAACTCCTAATCTCCCTGTCACAATGTCAAACATATTCTGGAATCCAATATTTTTACATTATTTGGTATTCTCCATAAGCAACTTATAAATATCCAATGTACTTTATAATTTTAATCTTCTAAAATATAAGATACTTTCATTTTTACAGATGAATATTTTGTACCTCCAATAAATGCCGAGCCAAGATTTGGCGACGCAATATTAGTTCCCGTCATATACACAGACCATGTACCTGCTGCTTTTTCTGCAATGAACAAGTTGGTTGTCGTTACATTTCCTTTTCCCCAACTAACTGTATGTGTTTCACCACTAGGACTTGTAATTGTAAGGCTCTTTGCCAATATTGCTCCTTTTCCTCCAATAACAGATGCATTTGAACAGTCAATTTCAACTTCTTTTACTATCGCTTTATCTGGTAAGCTGTTAAAATTAAATGTGATGGTATTAGAATTTCCAGTAACTCCTGGTAACAATGCAACAGACATTGCCTTTGATGATGTAACAGTTTTTGATGATGTAGTTGCTGCAAAAGCTGTTACCTGAGATGCAAACAGCATCGTAAATACTATAGCAAATGCCATTATTTTATTTATTTTCTTTTTGCTTAAATTAAACATAGATATTTTCCTCCAAATTATAGACCTTATTTTAATTGCATACTTCATGCCTTCATATCAAAATTATCTTGCAATATTATGTTTTCACCTACACTACCAGTCTTTTCTTCACTATTTAATGCTTTTCTCGCCTCACTAAATGCCTCATAATATGTCATTTTTAATGCTGAATGAACCTGTGACTCTGCTTTTGTTTCTTTTTCCTGCCAGCCTACTCCCCCTGTATAGGTCAAAACTTCTTCGCCCTCTTCATTGTATACATGAATTGCCGAGCCTGTCCCTGTTCCCTGATATTTTGCCTCATAAGGTATTCCAAACAGCATACAGAGCCATTTTTTGTCTGCTTCCTCAACTTCTTTCATTGCTGACATATTACCTGAATTCATTGATTGACTAAACTTTCCAATTAAAGCAGCTCTATTCGGGGCTACTTTGCTTACTTCCGTCTTTCTCAAATTCATAAATGCATTTCCCATATATACATTGTCCTGTGCATCTTTTTTTGCCAGATCAACAATCTTCTCTTTTAAAGAATCCGTTAATTTCCATTTGTTTTTTTAGAAGATTTAGAAACATTTTTATTCGATGTGTTCCACACTTTTGCTGTGCTATAATTATTTGATATTTCCATTTAATTGAATCACCTCTCTGTTCTGTCATTTATGTAATCATACAATTCCTTATATGACAGATAACCTGATAAGTTGTTCGAATCATATTGTAACTGCATAAATTCTTTAATCATGCTCATATAGTCTTTCTTTTCATTTATGCTGTCAGAATCATAAGTGATGTTGCCATTCACACCACCAGCCGCATTCATGAAATCTCCAAAAGCATTTTTCGTAAAGCCTTCTACATCACTATATGTTGTATATGCAAGCATTTCCAAATAACTTGCATTTCTCGGATTAACACCATTTATCTGTACATTTGTATCTGTGTAATTTCCTTCTTTGTCCCAATATCTTACCCTGTATTCTGGGTTTGCCGAATCATATGCATCTGATTTATATACAGATGCACTACTGCCATCCGGAAATCCTACTGCTGTTAATGCATTTCCACTATCTTCTGTTCCCGACATATGTAATGTAATATTAGAAGATGTACTGCTTACATTTGATAACAAACCGGAATTCATACCGTTCGCTTTCGCAGTGTTTCTTTTTGTTCCTGTATAATAATTTGAATAATTATAACCGTTAATTCCTGCTATACTCATTTTCGTTTCCTCCAATTATTTTCATTCCTCTGTCATTCGGAATCTACTCACTCTCCATAACGTCCAAGTGATTTATTGCTTTTTTATAAAAGGACACCTATTATACACACTTTCGTTTTTTATTTTACTGTTATTATTGAACTTGTAGACATTGTATTCCACGGTGAGTTTACAGATGTAATTCTAAATGTAAAATTATGTGAACCAACAACTGCCTTAGCACATTTTACTTCATATAGATATCCTGTCACAATCGGCTTTCCAACAGAAGTTGTTGAAGATACATAGCATTGCGATCCATCATATGTCGCATAAATATTTTTTCCCATATCCAGCTACCTGCACTGTAACATACACATATCCATCACTTTTTATTTGCGCTGCAACTACCTTTACGCTCGACACTGCTGGTGCAGGAGCTCGAACTGAAATTCCAGGTGTCACATCTTCATCAACTGTATTTATCATTCCTTCATCCGTAAAAGAAACCTTTAAATTACTTGTTTCATCTGTTTCTGCGGCAAATGCCGTTACTGAAAAGCACATTACCATCATCATAACTAATGATATTATTTTAAATATTTTCTTCATGTATTTTTCCTCCATTTTTATAGGTGTCCTTTTTTATCCATTACAATTTTCTGCTATTTTATCTTCCCTTTGCAGCAACATTCGGATCATTGTTCGCCTCAAAGGAATATGGTCAAGTGTGTAAACCGTAGTCCGTAATTCTTGACATAAGCGAAACCTCCCATCATTAAATTTTTTATATGTATCATCCACTTTATTTTTTTCTATCGACACACCCCTTCTGATATTTTACCTTTTCTGCACCAAGTACGATTTTTTTGCACGAAGTAAGACTTTTTACAAAAAAATAGCCAAAAATGCTCTTTTATGAATTAAGGAATAACTCAGCAGCAAATTTATTTCCATCATTCTTCAATGTTAAATCTCCATCATATTTTTTTTTTTTATACTGCTCTGAACATTCAGCAGTCCTATTCCACCATTTTTTCCTTTATTTGATACTGGAAAACCATTTTTCCACTTTACTTCATTACAATTATTTTCAATGCTGACAACTATCATCTTATGATATGAGCCAATCTTAATGCAAATATATTTCCTCGCCTTTCAGCTTTTCTGTTGCTTCAATCACATTATCTAATAAATTTCCAAAAATAGTTGTAATGTCGATTGGTTCAATGAAATTCAAATTCACATTATCTACCTTTATTGTTACTGAAATCCCCCTTTTCTCTCATAACAGATTCTTTATCTGTAAGAAGTATATTCAAGATCGGATTTTCTGTGTATTGAACCGGAATGAGCGGCTTCAACAACTCTCTGATCTTTGTTGCATATTCTCCTGCCGTTTTTTCCTGCTCTGCACCATATAACCCTTCGATTGCTTGAATATGCTTATTTACATCATGTAATATCTGAACAGTTTGATCATACTTTTTCCGTCTGTGTCAAATAATATTCGTATTGTACCTTTGCCTGCTGCTCTAAAGCTATTAGCTGCTTTTCATAATAATTCTTTTCATCTGCCATTTTTACAAAATATAAAAGGTATAGATCCGCCAGAACAATACAGCCCATGTTGACTGCACATAAATAATTTTTCTTCTCCATTTTTAAAATTCTCTACAATTACACTCATGTTAATCAGACTGTATAGAAGTATAATTCCATACATGATGTACCGTGTCTTTGAATAAGGAACATCACTCTTTTTTTCACAAACCTATTTATGAATGTATAATACAAAAAAAAATGAGTATTACTTTTTGAAAATGTTACCTCAAGGCAATAAAGCATAGTTTCATTCACATTTTTTTTTTATATCTGCGGCTTGTAAAATACATTGTAAAAAGAATAACTCCTAATGATTCACAGACAGACATACAAAATACTAATGCTTCACATTCAATAATACGTCTTAAGGGTTTATCTATATCCTCATAATACAGAACATATGCTATAATCCCCGTCAAAACACCCCATACCGCCAAATTTAACATTGAATTATTGAGCATATTTATACAAAATGTAAATATTACAGTGCCAGTCTCGATCACAATATATACATATCTATTTCGACTGCTCTTTTTATACTTTCCATTCATAAACTGAAATAATATCGTACTTATTATAAAACATGAAAGTGCATTACATAATACCAGTAAAATCGTATTCATTCCTCCTATGAATTTCTCTGCAAAAATTTATTTACTTCTTCTCTAAAATCGTTGCTTCTCCTTTGTGCAATCTGAAGTTCTTTTCCATTATCCATATAAATAATAAAGCCCTTTATTTTTTCAATATGCCTTAAATTAACCAGATTTCCTCTGCAATTCACAACAAAATCATATGGTTGCAGTTCTTCAACCAGCTTTTCAAAAATACAATCATACTCATAAGTGATATCAGACAATACTATCAGTACTTTCCTTGATCTTTTTATGTATTCAAAATATAAAATATCACTTAGCCTTAGTTTTATAGACATATACTCTTTTCCATCACTGTCAGTCACTTTTAAAAAATTTTTTTCTACTAGAGCATCCGGCAGTTGATTGAGCAAATCCAACATTTGCATTTTCAATTTTATCATAATCCAACGGTTTACATAAAAATGAAAATGCATGAACTTCATTGATCGCCTGCATACAATATTCTTCATAACTAGTAATGTACACTAATTTTACATTAGGAAATTTTTCTTTCACTTTTCTTCCAAGTTTAATACCATTAAGTTCTTCCATCGAAATATCTAAAATTCCGATATCAATGCTACTGATATTTTCAAGCATTTCATTTGCAGACACAAATCTTTCTATATTATAAGCAATCTTTTGACTTGTAAAAATCTTATGCAGCATATTCACTGCACACTCAAGATCTGCTATATCGTCATCACAAACAACTATTTCCAGCATATTGCTCACCTTCTTCCTATCTTCCTACTATATCGGTAATTTTTATTTTTCCTTAAACATAAAGCACTCTGCATATTATCTCAATAAATATCATATATATATAGAAAATGTGCCATCATCTTGACGGCACATTTTTCATTGTTGATTTTGCTGTCAAAAAATCAATTATACAGACGATTACAAATACTATTGATAACTTTTTACTACTTGACCATAACCATATCATTTTTTCCTGCTTTTTTTCAATATTTCTTGTACGAAATACGTTTTTTTCAACACGAAATACGACAAAGAGTAAATTTCTCCCCCTCTTAGCCCAATCTTATGTAAAAGCAGTCACAAATTTAATATATCATTTTAAGAGGATTTTCTATTGCACATATCGTTTCACTGCAATCTTTCCCATAACCATAAATACTGCTACCAGGACTATACCACGCGCAGCATAAATAAAGGTCGAACAAAATGATAAGAACACATACCTGCAATGCCGTTATGCAATGTGTTACCCCTTTGCATAATACCCTTTCTTCTCCTCATCAAGCGGTTTATTGGGCAGGACAAA
>VOFK01003385.1_pt1 | contig 17375 bp, 43 predicted proteins | sample 5384121 | NCBI WGS metagenome assembly VOFK01 (sample SAMN12384730, study PRJNA508395) | human gut metagenome | isolation source: healthy gut J | host: Homo sapiens
CAATACTTCGTTCAAATTTACGTATTGCGCCTCAATGACAATCAAAGCGCCCCCGCTTCGCTAGCTTTCCCCGCTTTCCCTTTTCCCGGGCGGCCTCCAGCAGAAACAGGGGGAGCTTGGCCATCGGCCCAGCCGGCTGGGCTGATGGAGCAGCGGTAACACCACTCCAGCCCCCAGCTTCTGCCAGATTTCCGGCGCCCGTTTCACATGGCCGGCATACACATCCAGCACACCGCCCAGCCCTACCTCAGGTGGGCCCTTGCCCCCCGGGCCGTACTGGGCCATCCACCGCTTCCTGCTTGGGCGCCCCAGGCAGACAAAGACCACGTCCGCCCGGGCGGCCCGAATCTGGTCCACCACCGGGCGTCCGTCTGGAAGTATCCGTCATGGGTGCCGCAGAGGAGAAGGTCCGGGTACCGCTTTTTCCAGGTTTTCCCCGCCTGCTCCCGCCACGCCGGGCTTCCCAGAACAGGCGCAGCCCGCTCCGGGCCAGTCTCCCACCAGGGCGGGAGGCGAAGTCGATCCCTGGCACCCGCCCCTTCGGGGGTACCCAGAATCTTCGCCGCGTGGACCACGCCGATCCCGTCAGGCAGAACCAAGCCGGCCCCGTTGAGAATCTCCCGATACGTCTCCCGTCTGACGGGCCATCGCTACAATTTCCGGGTTGGGGTTACCACATAGGAAAAGCCCGGCCCCTGCCGCCAGTGCCTCCCCGGCGGCCACCGCCTCTTCCAGGGTGACATCGTCAAAGGTCACCCCCCCATAATTTTTTCGCACCGTTTCGCATCTCCATTGTCATACTCCCCGCCAGAGGGCGAGAATTGCATATAATCCGTGTTATTGTAACACGAATCCATCCATTTGTCCATCATTAGGCGCAAGGACCTCCCCTCTCGCCCCCCGGCAGAGTCAGGCTTTCCTCCAGGGACGGGCGCGCCCTGTCCAGCCTTTTTCCCGCCAGTATACCTGGTCTGCTTCGTTCCAGCCCCGCTTCTGCATCCACCGAATTAGGGTAAAAACGCCTTTGTCCGCAGGCCGGGCCGCACCTTTCCCACCCCACGCTCCACCCGTTTGGCCAGGGTAGACAGCTCCCGCGCCATCCGGTCTTTCCGCGCCTGGCTGACCTGCTCCCAGGAGACTGCCCGGACATTTCTGCCATACCGGTGAATCTTGGCAATCCCCAGAAGAAGGCGCTGTCTGCCAGGTCCTGGTTGGTGCGCCGCGTTCCGGCCCCCGCCGCAGTGGACAGGCACACCGCCTGCTTGAAAAAAACATCCCCTCCTGGGGGCGGTGGACCATCCACCGGTAACCGTAGTGGTCCAGCAGCGCCTTCATCGGGCCGGTGACGTGGTAAACATAGACCGGGCTGGCCAGGACGATGACATCCGCAGCATCCAACGCCTCTGTAATCGGCCGGAGCTGGTCAGCGTGGGGGCACAGCTGTTCCGACTTGGAAAAGCACTGGCTGCACCCCCACGCAGAAAGCGCCAAAATCCCGGGGGAGGAAAAACTCCGTCACCTCTCCCCCAGTTTGTCGCAAAAGAGCTTTTTGCCAGATGATAGGTGGAGCCCTTATGGCTCTGTCCATGGAGCACGACAATTCGCATATTCTGCTGACCTCCCTGCTGGATTGATTGCCTCAGTGTAGCACATCCCCCGCCGGAGCATCAAGTCAAAGTCTCACCTTCCCTCTGAAAACCAACCACCCCGCCATTGAAAAAGGTCCTCCGGGATGCTACAATGAACAACAATCAAACCGAGAGAAAGGATGGACCCCATGTTTCGACAAGCTACCCTAAGCGATCTGGAGCAAATTGCCGCCATTTACGACCACATCCACACCGAAGAGGAGGCCGGACGGGCCACCGTGGGCTGGGTCCGGGGGTCTATCCCACCCGGCAGACCGCCCCTGGACGCCATCCAGGCGGGGGATATGTTCGTGGCCGAGGAAAACGGCCGCCTGGTGGCCACCGCCAAGATCAACCAGGAGCAGGTCCCCGAGTACGCCGAGGCCGCCTGGACCCAGGACGCCCCCCCGGAACAGGTCATGGTACTCCACACCCTGGTGGTGGACCCCCAGGCCAAGGGGCGGGGCTACGGCTCCCGCTTCGTGGACTTTTATGAGTCCTATGCCCTGGAACACGGCTGCCGCTACCTCCGCATGGACACCAACGAGCGCAACGCCAGCGCCCGGGCCCTCTATCGCAATTTGGGCTATCGGGAGGTTTCCATCGTCCACTGCGCCTTCAACGGCATTCCCGGGGCCCAGCTGGTCTGCCTGGAAAAGACCCTGTGACCCTCTTTCAGCGGTGGGCGTCTTCTTCCGTCAGCTCCACGGCATTGTCGCGGCCACCAACCGGTATCACGGGACCCTTCCTGCCCCGGAGACATTCCATACGACGGTGTCCTACCGGCTCCCTTTCCAGGGCAGCTGGACCGTCCTCAACGGCGGGATCACCCAGGCTACCTCCCACACCTGGGAGCTTCCCAGCCAGCGGGCGTATGCCTACGACTTTCTCATCGCAGACGCCCAGGGGAACTCCTTTCAGGGGCCGGAGGAGCGCCTCTCCTCCTTCTACTGCTATGGACAGCCCATCTCTCCCCCGCCCACGGGATCGTAATCGCCGCAGTGGATGGCGCCCCGGACAGCCCGGTCTGTTCCCCGCGAAAGGCAGTATGCGCCGCCAAAGACCTCCGGGGCAACTATCTGCTTCTCCAGCACAGTCCCCGGGAGTATTCCTCCTGGCCCATCTGAAACCCGGCAGCCTCTTGGTCCGGCAGGGGAATCGGTCCGCCAGGGACAGCCTGTCGCCGCCTGCGGAAACTCGGGCAACAGTTCAGAGCCCCATCTCCATTTCCAGCTCCAGGACACCCCCGATTTCTACACTTCTGCCGGGCTGCCCATCCCCTTTTTCCTCCCTCCGGACCGCTCCCGCCCCCCAACTACCACCGCCTGGACCCCCGCCCCCATGGGGCGAGACCACGCCGCCTCCCTATCTTACCCGGGGGCAGCAGGTGTCCCCCCCCGCCGCCATAGACCCCAGCACAGGCAAAGAAAATGTCCCCGGTCTTTCTGACCGGGGACGTTGCTATTCTGGCCGGCTGAGGATGTCCTGTGCCACAGGGGGGTGTAAAAGAGGGCCGCCACCGCTCTGCTGTCCCGGGTCTGGGCAGGGCCCACATGAGCTTGGCCACAGCGGCCTCAATGGTCATGTCATAGGACTCCAGCACCCCCAGGTCCCGCTTGAGGCGGTGACCCACATTGTACACCGCCAGGTCGCTGCCCTCGTTCTGCACCTGGGTGGTCACCACCACGATCTTTCCCTGGTCCACCGCCTGGCGGATCAGGTCATAAAACTGCCCCTGGTCCCCCGCCGGGACGCCGCCCACGCCGAAACTCTCCACCAAAACCCCATCGCTCTCCGCCAGGGCAAAGGCCAGATAGGCCGGCGACAGGCCGGGGATCAGCTTCACCAGGGGAAACCCGCTGGTTCAAGGCGTGGAAAAACCGGGGGGCCGGGCCGGCCGGGGGCAGGATGTACGGCACCAGACGCCCCCCTCCTGCACCACCCCCAGGACAGGGGTAGTTGATGCTGGAGAAGGCGCCAAAGCTCTTGGAATAGGTCTTCCGGGCCCGGGTTCCCAGGGATCACCGCCCCGCCGAACACCACTGTCACCCCGGGTAGCCGCCCGTCACAGGCCACAGTAAGACTGTCCAGCAGGTTGGTCTTGGAGTCGGTGATGTCCATGTGAATGGGCTTCTGGCTGCCTGTGAGGACAATGGGCTTGGGGCTGTCCTGAATGAGGTAGCTCAGGGCTGCGGCAGTATAGGCCAAGGTATCCGTCCCATGGCAGAATCACAAAGCCGTCATAGGTCTCATAATGGGTCTCCACCGCCTGGGCAATGGCCAGCCAGTGGCTGGGGGTCATATTGGTGGAGTCAATGTTGCACACCTGGAGGCAGTCCACCTGGCAAAGCTTTTCCACGGAGGGAATATACTGCAAAAACTCCGCCCCTGACATCCGGGGACCCGCCCGCCTCGGTCATCTCCGAAGCGATTGTTCCACCGGTGCCAATCATTAGAATCTGTTTCATCTCTCTTCCTTTCTCTTGGGGACCTCCCCGTCCTCTGCCCGGCAAACCCGCCGGGATACATTTGACGGACCGTCCACCCAAAGGGAACGGCCCGTCTGTCCAAACACTGCGCCCGCTCAGGCGTCCTTCCATTTCTCTGTAACTGCCCTGAGCTGTGCTGCCATCTTCTTCAGGTCCTTGTTGGCGCCGCCCTTGCTGGCCCGGATGATGGACAGCAGATCCATGGCGGCCAGCTCCAGCTCGTGGTACGCCGTGGAGGGCCGGCCGGTGGAGGCAAAGCTGGTCTTCTTGGGGGCGATCTCCACCCCGGCGGCCAGCATCACGTTTCTGGCCAGGTCAAAGACCTCCTCATACAAAGGCGCGTGAGCCGGCAGGCCCTTTCTCCCGCAAGGTGTTGGCAAAAAAATCTCTGTCACCTGGGCATCCCCGTGGACCACAAAAATCTGCTGGGGCGCCGGGTCCCTTCACCTGGTCAATCCACTGGAGCAGGTGGTCCCGGTCGGCATGAGAGGAAAGACCCTGGAAATTATAGATGGAGGCGTTGTGCAATCTCCTCCCCAAAGAGGCGGACCTGCTTGGCCCCCTCCAGCAGGCGGCGGCCCAAAGTCCCCCTCTCCTGGTAGCCCACAAAGAGACAATGGCACACTCCTCCCGCCACAGGTTGTGCTTCAAGTGGTGACGAATCCGCCCGGCGTCACATGCCGGAGGCGGAGATGATGACCTTCGAGCTCTTATCCAGGTTGAGCAGCTTGGACTCCTCGCTGCTCTCGGTCATCATGAGGCCGGGGAAGGTGAACAGGCGCTCCCCTTCCTTCACCACCTCCAGGGCCTCCTCGTCCAGGTAGCCCCTGCAGGTCCCCGGAGAAGATCTTCGTGGCCTCGTTGGGGGGAGTCCACGCAGACGGTGAGAGTCCGGGTTGCTCTTTACCAGCCCCTCCTTCTTCATCTCCCGCATGAAATACAGCAGCTCCTGGGTGCGCCCCACAGCGAAGGAGGGAATGATCACATTGCCCCCTTGGAAAACGTGTCGTCGATGATCTTGGCCAGCTCCGCTGTATAGGACGCCACCGGTGCATGATTCCGGTCGCCGTAGGTGCTCTCCATGACCACATAGTCAGCTCCATGGACCCAGGAAGGGTCCCGGATGATCGGCTGGTTGACGTTGCCAATGTCCCCGGAGAAGACGATCTTCTTCTCCCACGCCGCCCTCCTCCATCCACATCTCCACGCTGGCAGAGCCAGCAGGTGTCCTGCATCCACAAAGCGGATCTTGACCCCTTCAAAGAGTTCTATGATCTGTCCATACTCGCGGTGACCAAATGCTCGGCCACTTGGGCCGCATCGGCCACAGTATAAAAGGGGCTCCACCGGGGGGCCGGCCCGCCCGCTTTCCCTTTTTGGTTTTTCCACTGGGCATCCTGCTCCTGAATGTGGGCCGAGTCCTGAAGCATCACCGACAGCAGCTGGCCGGTGAGACGTGTGGTAAAAATCTGCCCTTGAAACCCCTCTTTGATCAGCAACGGAATCCGCCCCGAGTGGTCAATGTGGGCATGGGTGACAATCACATAGTCGATATAGTTGGGGAAAAATCAAACACGGCATTGTCCCGCTCATCCCGGCCCTGCTGCAGGCCGCAGTCAATGAGAATCTTCTTCCCCCGCACCTCTACACAGTGGCAGCTGCCGGTGACGGCTTTGGCCGCGCCGAAAAAGGTCAGTTTCATGGGTTACCCTCCCTTTGGATCGTGATTCTATGGCCCCCCTTCCGCCGAAGGGGGAATCTCCTTCATAGTTGCCCTTATCATACCCCCATTTTCCCCCTTTTGCATAGGGGAATTTCCCCTTTTTCAAAAAATTTGCCCTGGGCGCGAGCCTGTGCTACAATGAAAAAGAATCTATCTTACGCAAGGGAGGGACCTTCCCATGCCCACACTGAGCCATGCCTGCGTCCGGGTTCTGGACTTGGCGCGCAGCGTCGCCTTTTACCGGGAGACCCTGGGACTCACGCCCCCAGCGGGAGCTGACCATGGAGGACCGGGGCTGGCACCTGGTCTTCCTGGGCGACGGCGTCACCCGTTCCAGCTGGAGCTCTGCCGGGAGCTCCAGCGGACCGAGCCCTACCGCCTGGGGATGACACCCCCCATGTGGCCCCTCGTGTCCCAGGACTTCCAGGGCCTGAAGGCCAAGCACCAAGCCATGGGGCTGATCTTTGATGAACTGGCCAACGGCATCTACTTCATCAAGACCCCGACGCACATCCTGGAGATTCTTCCTCCAGACTGATCCCCCTGCTGTTCCAAGATACAAGCCCCTGGGAGAATCCAGGGGCTTGTATCTTGTCGTTATGAATTTGTCATTTCTTGTAACTTTTAGCCGTAGCAGAAATAGCTGGTGCTGGCATACCATCCGCTTGTTGAAGTAGACGGACTTCCACACGCCCTTACCCTGGGAGAAGTTGGCCTGGTAGAGCACGTTGCTGGGCATCTCCACCTGGCCCATCATGGCCGCCTTCACAGAATCCTCACAGATGCCATAATAGTAGGTACCATTCTTACTGTCCGTGGCCTGGATGGCGTTGGCCGCCTCCACTGTGGCATACTTGGTGGAATACTGGCCGGGCTGGGTGATGACCCCCCTTCACCGTGTCGGGGAAACCGGCTGTCCTCCCACCCGGTTGAGCACCACCTGGGCCACATACTGCCGCAGCTGCTCCGTGGTGTGGCCCGCCCCTCATGGAAGACGGTGGTGGTCAGGATGCGGATATCTTCGTCGCTGTACTGGGCCAGCTTCTGATAGCCCGCAATGGCCTTCTGCGCCTCGTTCCAGGTGCTTTTGGCCGCCTGCACATAGGCGCTGCTGTCGGAATACCCCTTCTTGCGCAGGGGACTCGGCCGTCTGATGGGCCTGGTCCTGGATGGTGCGCTGCTCCTGAATCGCAGCCATGCATTCGGTATAGTTGCTGTCCGCAGCAAAGGCCATAGGGACCATGGTCACGGTCAGCGCCATACACAGTAGGGTTGCAATCAAAAACTTTTCATCATAAACTCCTGTCGTCACGGAAAGCACCCCCGCCGCCGCTCTTCAAGCGCCCGTGTCCGGCGGCGCTCCGGCGTGCTCTCCTGGCTTCTTCGTGCTGCCGGGTCCTTCTCTCTCTCGGCCCCGGCGGCGCTTGCAGGGGGCATTATACACGAAGGCCGCCCCCCTTGGCAAATTCCCGGAATCGGAGGAAACCGGTAAAAATCCGCCGCCGCTTTAGCAGGATTGTCCAAATTTTTGTTTCTAATTGTTACCCATTTTTTTATACTCTTTGTCACTGCTTCGTTTATTTTTTGTAACTAATTTGTTAATTTTAAGACACGATTTCGTTACCATTCAAAATAAGGACCGATCCCTGGGGGATCGGTCCAAAATTTTTCAAAAAAGTCCTTGATTCTCAAGGGGTTCCAAATTGGGCAACTTTTTTCTGCCCCTTAAAAATCCTGAAAACGCGGGGGCCGGCGGGCCAAAAACGCCTCCATTCCCTCCTGTTTATCCCCGGTGGCGAAGGCCAGGCCCAGCAAATCCTTCTCCCGCTCCGCGCCGTTTTTCAGGTCAATTTCCTGGCTGGAATTGATGGCGGTCTTGGCCAGAAAAAACGGCATAGCTGGCCCGGGAGGCAATCTTCTTCCCAGGGCCCGGCAGGTCTCCATCAATTCGTCCCGGGCACCATGGTTGGCCAGCCCCAGGCGGTAGGCCTCCTGGGCGTCAATCTGGTCCCCGGTGAAGATCAGCTCCTTGGCCCGTCCCACTCCGATGATCCGCGCCAGACGCTGGGTGCCGCCGCCGCCGGGAATGATGCCCAAAGGTGACCTCGGGCAGGGCGAACCGGGCGTGGTCGGCAGCAATGCGAAGGTCACAGGCCAGGGGTCAGCTCACAGCCGCCCCCCAGGGCATAGCCGTTGACCGCAGCAATGGTCACCTGCCGCATGGACTCCAGCAGGTTTGCCGCCTCATGGCACAGCCCCGACAGGCGGCGGCCCGCCACGGCGTCCTCGTGGACCATCTGGGCAATGTCTGCCCCCGCGGCAAAGGCCTTCTCCCCTGCCCCCGGTGAGGATAACCACCTTAACCTGGTCCATGGCCTCCACCTGCCGCAGGGTGGCAATGATCTCCCGATAGACCTGACTGTTCAGGGCGTTCAGGCTTTTGGGGCGGTCAATGGTGACCACCGCCAGTTCTTCCTCCAGGCTCAGCTTGATAAACTCCATTGCGCTCCCTCCTGTCACGTTCCGTCTTTTCTGTCTCCGCCCCGGCCCTGCGGCTCACTCCCGAAAGGCCTCGTAGACCTGCCGGCGGGTAAAGCCCTTGGCCGGGGCAAAATATGCGCTGGGCAGGCTGCTCACCGCCCCATCCGGGTCCATGGCGTACTTCAGAATCCCCTGCTCGGCGCACCAGTCCATGGCGCCCCAGTTGGCGTGCTGGGCTGTGCCGGTCTCCCGGATTTTCTGAATCCGGCGGTCAATGGCTCCCGGGGGCCAGCAGCATCGCCAGTTCCCCAGGTCAGGGGCGTCCAGCCGCAGCCGGTTGTCTGAGTAGACAATCCCCGGGTCTTCTGGAGGCGGACCAGCTTTTTCAAAGCCGGGGTCTTCCCGGCCCACATCGGCAAAGGGGCTGTACTCCATGAGCCGCTGGACGGTGACCACCTGATAACCATACTTCTTCAGCAGCTCCAGCTGCTTTTTAAGCAAAGGCCACCGGGGTCCGGCGGCACATGTTGTAGCCGTCTTTCTGGAAAATGATTTGACCGGCCAATCCGTCGGGGTCCGCCTCCAGCACCTTCCGCATGGGGTCCACCATGGCCTCCACCTCCGCCCGCAGGCTCTCCTGGGCCGAGCCGGGGTGCAGCGGCAGCCAACCCGCCCCGTCAAAGGCAGCGGCCAGATAGAGGTATCCCATCTGGTCATAGGCATCGTAGCTGGTAAAGCCCCTCGATCTTATCCACATAGTGGGGCGGGCGGGCCATGGTCATCTCATAACCGTAGGTCTCCTTCAGCAGGGTGTGCAGACGGGTCAGGTCGGACACCTGGTCCCAAGCCGTGGAAATGGTCCCGTTTGCCGTAGACAAAGGGCTTTTTTCCCAAACAGGACGTGGCGGTACCCGTGGTTGGTCACCTGGTGCCCCTCGTCCAGCATCCGGCGGAGCAGCCGCTGGTTGTGCACCGCGCCGCCCCGCTCGTCCTGGTTGATGTCCGGGTAGTGGTCATACCGCACGCCGCCCCAGTCCGCCTGGCCGCTTTTTGCCAGCTGTGTCAGGATAGTTTTCACTGGTGTCCCCCCACCACGTCGAAGGTGCCCTGGGCTCCATACTCCCCCCCAGCGTGTCCAGGAGGATGTCGGTCAGGGGCCTTTCCGTCAAATTTATCGGGGGCTGGAGGGCAGGTCCATGGGACCATCGTCGAAGGTCATGGCCACCACCCGCTCCCTGGTCTTCACCCGTTCTATCCGCCGGGTGTAGCTCACATGGTGCTTCCTCAGGCAAGAACTTCTTGACAACGCGCTTGCCCGCCTTTCCCACTTTTACGATTAAGGACATGCCATTATTCTCCTTTCCTCCGCGTTTCTTCTGAGATCCTCCCAGGCACATTTCAGGGGCGAACGCCGCCCACCTTCCATAGCGCAGAGGGGGGCATGGGTCTTTTTTCAACTTGGTATATTGGCTGGGCAACGCAGAGGGAGGGAGCCTTCCTCCCGGTAATCCAGCCCTTTCCGTCCAGGGCGCCGTCCGAATGGCGGGGAGGGTCCCTGTCCGCAGCCTCCACGGTGATGGTCCCGTTGCCAATCTCCTGGGCCAGATGGGCATCGCTTCCCGCTGTGGGGATCAGCCCATAGTCTTGGCAAAGGCGCGTGCCTGGGCGTTGGCCTGGGGATTCTTCCGGTTGGCCCGGCCATTCCAGGTCTCCATCCCATCCAGATAGGGAACCAGAGGCACCAGTTTCCCCTCCTCCTTCCGGTGCTGAAAGGGATGGGCCAGCACCGTCAGTCCCCCAGCCGGCGGACGGCCTGGGTGGTCCCTCCCAGGTGGTATAGACCATGGGCTGGCGGACAAACAGGCCCCAGAAGGTGGCCGTGTTCCGTGGAGAACTCCACCCCGGAATCAGCAGAACGCCGTCCACCTCCGTGGGCCCTGTGGGTTTCACGTCGTGGTACAGACCCGCCACCCCGTGCAGCCCTCTGGCCCGGGCGGCGGCAATCTCCTCCACCGTCATCCGTCCGTCCGGGGAGGCCTGGGAGTGGAGGTGCAAATCCAGTGTCAGTCTCATATCATCTGCCTTTCAGGCTGTTGTTGCGGAGGTAGGCCCGATAGGCCCCCTTGTCGTCCTTGCGGTACAGGGCCTCCGGGGTGCGGAAGAAGTCCGCCACCCCAGCCAGGGCCCGCCGCCAGTCCCCCTGCCGGAGATAGCCCAGGGTGGCCGCGCCATCATGGAAAAGGTAGCGCATCTTCACCCCCCACTTGGTAGTCCTCCGGCATGTAGGAGAGGGTCTCCCCTGGGTCGCCCGGGCATACAGGGCGGTAAAGGGGCTGCCGCAGCAGGTGCTCATGGGAAAGCTCCCCACACCCGTGGGTTCACCTCCAGCACCCGTCCCCCTTGAACTCCACCATGGCCATGCCCACAAAGCCAAAGGAGGCCAGCAGCTGGTAGGCCTGACGGATCATGGTCTCCTCATGAAAAGCTGACGCAGCAGGTGGACGGTCCCCCCGTAACCCAGCCGCCGGTGGCAGAAGGCGCACACCAGCCGGCTGCTTTGATCCGAAGCAGGTTGACCCCCCCTCTCCCGGCCCCTCTACCTTTCCTGCACAATGGGGGGGTCATAGCGGCGCATGGCCGCGTACTGCCGGGCACATACTCGCCTGGGTCCCGGGCGATCTGATACCGGTCCCTGGCCTTAAGGCCCGCCTTCTCCCCGCAGTGGGGGGCTTGATGACCACGGAAACCGGTCGGGCATTTCGTCATATTCCCGGGGACTGGAAGCCCCAGTTCCACCGCCCGCCGGACGGTCTCGCTTGTCGTTCAGGGCATCCAGCACCGGCTGCGGCGCCACCAGAAAGTCGCCGCCCGGGCCAGCTCCTCCCGCCGGCTGCTGACCAGGTTGAGGGTGTCCGCCCCGGTACTGGAAGAAGAGAACAGGGGTGGTCATAGGCCTCCAGCAGCTCCCGCAGGCCGGGTGCCGTAGTCCGCCTCCCGGCAGGAGCCGGGAATCCACCGGGTCTCCGCGGCAAAGCGGGAGACAAAGGAGGCCGGCGTGACAGTGGCCTCTGCCCGGGTCTGGGTCACAACCACCCGAAAGCCCGCCTCTCCCAGCGCCCGGACGCGGCCAGGGAGGCGCGGTATTTTTCCGTCTGTAACGACTGCGGTTTTCAAAGGCTCTCCTCCTTTTTTCCGGCGGCCTCAGCCCATGCCCCGGCCGTATTGTTCAAAGGCCTCCTGAAGCAGGTAGCTGTATCCGCTGACCATGGTCTCCTCCCTGGGCCGGGCGGCAGGCAGCGCGGCCTCCCGGGTGGGCACGGGAGAGGAGGAGGTCCAGCAGTTCCTCAAAAAACTCCCCCTTGCACAGATGCGCCACCCCCACAGTGACATTCTCCAGCCAGAACAGGCCGGTGACATCCAGGCCGGTCTGGTCCTCAAACCGGGAGAGAAGGTAGACCCCCTGGGCAAATCCTGGGACAGCGGGCGGCGGAGAACGGTGTAGTAAACCTCCCCCTGCCACCGGTGGAACACATCCCCACACTCCGGGGGCACAGCGGCTGTACAGCTCCCGGAGGAGCCGGCGGCCGCTCTGTCTGCCCAGCCGCAGCCAGCGAAGTTCCCCCGGTCTCCGTGCGGTCGGTCAAGGCCCGGCCCGCCCCCGGCTGAGGTAGGGGGCGCGGCTGGGTTCGTCAAAAAGCCATCCGCCAGGTCCTGGAACAGCCTCCCCAGGGCGGGTAGGCGTTCCTCATCAATCTGGGCGGAGACCGGCTTCAAGATTTCCAGCAGATCATCGGCGCGCATGTGGCGGCTTCCCTCCGGCGTCTTGCCGTCGCTGGCCACCAGGCTGAAAAGGATCTCCCGAATGGCCTGCACACTGCGGAAATAGGCCGCAATGGTGGCACACAGCCGGGACTTCTCCCGTCGCTGCGCCGGCCAAAAAATACCAGTCAAAAACACTCCAGCTCCCCGTCCGGCGTTTCGGCCCAGCAGCTGGAGAATCCGTCCCACCGGATTGGCGTCAAACTTGCTGTCGCCAAAAAATAGCTGGCGTTCTGGCTGACGCGGACGGGGAAGCTCTCGCACCAGGCCAGCTCTCCGTTCCAGCTTTTGTTCTGAAAATCCGGTTCAAAAAACGGACCCTGAATCTCACCATCGGGTCCTTCCCGTTCCACAAAATAGAGATCACTGCGCTGGGCGGGTCGTAGAAATCCTCATACCACTTAAATAAAAAGGTAAAAAGCTGTCCTCCTGGTACCCCGCAGCCACCCAGGCCATAGTTGTCCATGCTTCGCGGATGGGTGTTCCTTTTTCCGGCATATTTGTCAAACAGCCAGGCGATCCTGGGGTGGGACAGTATGTCGTGGTACATCCAACAGATCCTGTGCTGATCGGTATCAACCATAAGGTCCTCAAAGGAGCCCCGGTCCAGATAGATCGGATCGTCAAAGCACATGGTACAGACCTCATCTTTGCAAGTACTAAACAGAGTATATAGAACATTATAGCAGTTATCCCTTTTTTTTTTTTTCAATCGGTAGGGCATGCTTTTCTTCCAAAAAATCAACTTTTTCCCCAGGCATTCCGCCAAAAGCGCCGTGAACCTGCCTGGTTCACGGCGCTTGGTCATTCCTCATAGTGGGGCGGGACGGGATCAAAGGTTAGGGATTTCCTCCTCCACAGGGGAGCCGCCTCCGGGGGCGTGGGGTCTCCGCCGCTCTGCATCTGGACCCACTGGTCCTTGGTGATGAGAATCTGCCGGGGCTTGGAGCCCCTCAGAGGGTCCCACGATCCCCTTCTCCTCCATCTGGTCCATCAGACGGGCCGCCCGGGCATAGCCCAGCTTCAGCCGGCGCTGGAGCAGGGAGACCGAAGCCTGTCCCAGGTCCAAAATCACATCCACACCGGCGGGGAAGAGCTCATCCTGCTCCTCCTCCCCGCCTCGCCCGGGGAAAGGCGCCGCCGGCGGACTTGCCTTTTTCTCCGATTCGGTGACGTGCTGCTCGATCTGCGCCATCACCTCATCGTCGTCATACTCGGCAGCGGCATTCTGCTTGACGCTGTCCACCACCGCCGCCACCTCCTCATCAGAGATGAAGCAGCCCTGGACCCGCAGAGGCTTGCCGGAACCCAGGGGAAACCAGAGCATATCCCCCTTTGCCCACCAGCTTTTCCGCCCCGGTGTTGTCCAGGATGATCCGAGACTCCAGGGAGGAGGCCACCGGGAAGGCGATCCGGGAGGATGTTGGCCTTCATCAGGCCGGTGATGACGTCCGCCGAGGGACGCTGGGTGGCAATGACCAGGTGCATGCCGGCGGCACGGGCCATCTGCGCCAGGCGGCAGATGTAATCCTCGACATCCTTGGGGGCGGCCATCATCAGGTCGGCCAGCTCGTCAATGACGATGACCACCTTGGGCATGGTGTCCACCCCCTCCTGTCCCTTGGCCCACTGGTTGTAGGAGGAGAGCTCCCGCACCCCGGCCTCCGCAAACAGGCGGTACCGCTTCATCATCTCCGTCACCGCCCACTGGAGGGCGCCGGCCGCCTTCTTGGGGTCGGTGACGACCGGAATGAGGAGGTGCGGAATACCGTTGTACATGCCCAGCTCCACCATCTTGGGGTCCACCATAATGAGGCGTACTTCCTCCGGGGTGGCCTTATAGAGCATACTGATGAGAGGCAGGGAGTTAATGCACACCGACTTACCAGACCCTGTGGTGCCGGCAATGAGCATGTGGGGCAGCGCTTGGAGCAGTCCCCCACGATATAGTTGCCGCCGATGTCCTTGCCCACGGAGAAGGCCACACTGGACTTGTGCCGGCGGAAAGCCGGGGAATCCAGCACCTCCCGAATGGGTACCGGGATGACAACTTTGTTGGGCACCTCAATGCCCACCACGGAGATTTTCCCCGGCACTGGGGCAATCCGCACGCTGGAGACCCCCAGCGCCAGGGCCACATCGTCGGAGAGGTTGGTCAGCTTGTTCAGCCGCACCCCCTGGTCCAGCGCCACCCTCATACCGGGTCACTGAGGGGCCCCTGCACCGCCCCGGTCACATGGCGTCAATGCCGAAGGAGTTGAGCACGCTGGACAGCCGGTCCAGGGTCCCCTCCAGTTCCTCATGGGCCGCCCGGGCACTGTCGCCGCTGGGCTGGGTCAGCAGGTCCAGAGAGGGATAGACATAAGCTCTGGGGGGCGTCCTCCTCCAGGCTCCGGGCAATGGTCTGGGTGACCTCCTGGGCCTCCCTTCTCAATGGCCGCCTGGCGTTGGGCCCGTGTCGGGGGGCTTTGGCTCCCGGGGGGCTGCCATACCGGCGCGTCCTCCGCCAGCTTCCGGGGTGAGGCCGGCGCTTCCGCCTCCTGGGTCAGCTCTTCCAAAACCTCATCCGGCCGCTTTACATGGCTTTCCGGCTGGAAAAGGGGGCTTTTCTCCTCTTCCCGCAGCACCTGCGCCGCGGCAGCCGCCGGGGCCGGCTTTTTCCCCCTTCTCCTGGGGCGGGGTGCCGGTTCGCTGCTTGGCGGCGGGCAGGTCATCCAAGGGCAGGTCAGGCGCCCGTTTCCGCCGGTTGATGGGCCAAAAACCGCCCTGAGAGGGGGGCTTCCCTCTGCGCTTCCTCCCTTGGATCGCCGTAGTCCCCGTAGTCCTCCTCCTCATAGTAGGCCTCGTCCTCATAGCGCCGCTGTGCCCCGGTGCTCCCGCAGACGGCTCAGTGCCCGCAAAACCTTCGGCGGGGTCAGATGGCCCGCGCCCGCCAGCAGTGCCAGAAAGGCCAGGGCAAAGATCACCCCTGCCCCCACCCGGCTGAAGCCCATGGTGCCAAACACCGCCAGCCCGCCGCTGATCACCCCGCCGCCACAGCCATAGACCCCATCGTTCCAGAGCCGGCTTGCCAGATCAATCCCCAGGGAAGGCTGCCGGGGCGAGAGCAGCACATGGAGGAACGCACCGCCCACCACCGGCAGCAGGCCCAGGCACCAGAGCCGCAGGGTAGCCCGCCTTTCCCGCCGAAGCAGCAGCAGGCCCGCCGCCCAGAACAGCGCCAGGGCGGTCAGCCAAAAGCCATAGCCAACGAGGCCGCGGATGCCGCGGCACAGCAGATCGGGGACCACCGCGTGTATGCCAACCATTCCCAGCACCACCATAAGGGCCAGGAAGAGGCACACCGCCGCGCCAATCCCCGGGCCATCAGGTCCGGAACATAGGCCCAGGGGCTTTTTCCGGGTGCCGTTGGGCTTTTCCCCGTGGTCTGTTTTTTCGTGTTTGCCGTTTTCTTTTGCGTGGAAGCCATACTTCCCCTCCTTGCTTTTGGGTTATGGATCAGCGAAAGATCAGGCTGGCCACCACCGCTGCGGCGCCGATGCCCCAGCAGTAGTAAGCGAAGTTGCCAAACTTGCCTTTGTCAGCCAGCAGATTCACCAAACGAATGGCAAAATAGCCGGACACGGCCGCCACCAGGGTGCCCACAATGTAGGCCGGCAGCAGGGACACGTCAATCCCCCTCCCGCACAGCCTCTCCAATGCTCAGAATATTGGCCCCCAGCACCGCTGGGATGGACAGCAGGAAGGAAAAACCGCACCGCGAACCGCCGGTGAAACCCCCCGCATCATCCCGCCGAGATGGTGGTCCCCGACCGGGAGAGGCCGGGCACCACCGCCACCGCCTGGGCCCACGCCCACCAGCAGAGCATCCAGCATGGTGGCAGACTTGGGCCCTTTCTTGCCCCGGCCATCCGGTCTGAGAAGAAGAGGATGCAGCCGGTCACCGCCAGGGCGCAGCCCACAAAAATGGTGTTGCCGTACAGCCCTTCCACCTTATCCTTGATGGGCAGGATGACAAACAGGGGCAGCGTACCCAAAATGATCAGCAGGATCAGCCGCCCGTTGGGGGCAGTCGCTTCATCTGCCTCCGTTTCTCCCGGGAGAACACGCAGGCGATGAGATGGAAAACTCCTTCACCAACGCCACAATGTCCTTCCAGTAGTAGACAAAGACAGCAATCAGGGTGCCCAAATGGAGGAGCACGTCAAAAAACAGGCTCCCCTCCGCGGACACCAGCCCGGAAGAAGTTCTGGAACAGAGACAGGTGGCCGGAACTGGAGATGGGCAAAACTCCGCCACGCCCTGAACCAGCCCCAGGAAAATGGATGAAAGGACACTCAAATGGATCTACCCTCTTTCTCTCTCAGTGGGTGTACAGGGCCTTCATGGCCTTGTAGGTCATGTAGCAGTCCAGCTTGGCCGTGGTCTCAAAGGGCGCGTGCATGGAGAGCACGGGGCACCCCGGCGTCGAGGGTGTCAATGTTTCGGTTGGCCATGTAGCAGGCCACAGTACCACCGCCGCCCTGGTCGGCCTTGCCCAGCTCGGCCATCTGCCAGATCACCTGGTTCTCTTCAAAAAATCCGCCGGACCTTTCCCACCACCTCCGCGGAGGCGTCAGAGAGGCCCCGGACTTGCCCCGGGCCCCGTGTACTTACTGAGGCAGACACCGTAGTTGAGAAACGCGCTGTTGCGCACCTCATAGGCCTCTGCAAAGTTGGGATCAGGCCGCTGTCACGTCTGCGGAGAGGCAGAAGGCATTCTCGTAGCAGGCCTTCAGGGCGGCCCCCTGGCTGTCGCACAGATCGCTCATAAAGATATCAAAGGCCGCTGACTGCATACCGGTGACCCCCAGGGAGCCCGATCTCCTCCTTGTCCGCCAGCACACATACGCCAGTCAGCCGGGGCGCTCCCTCCAGCTCCAGCAGGGCCTGGAGGCAGGCAGGCACACACCCGGTCATCCTGTCCATAGGCGCCGATCACCGAACGGTCCAGGCCGATGTCCACTGCCTTGGCCGCCGGCACCGCCATGAGCTCGGCGGACAGGGAAGTCCTCCTCCACCATGCCGTATTTCTCCTGGAGAATCTCCAGCATGGCCAGCTTCACCCGGTCACTCCCTCTTCGGTGCCAAAGGGGCGGCTGCCCACAAAGAGGTTCAGCTGCTCGGCGGAGACGATGGACCCCATGGTCTCTTTGCCTGGTCGCAGCAACATGCAACCGAACGAGCACAACTGAT
>VOFK01000930.1_pt1 | contig 17372 bp, 21 predicted proteins | sample 5384121 | NCBI WGS metagenome assembly VOFK01 (sample SAMN12384730, study PRJNA508395) | human gut metagenome | isolation source: healthy gut J | host: Homo sapiens
TCCAACCGCGGCTGGACGAATCTGATTACCGGCGGCGTGGTTTCCAGCTTTTAACCGCGGTACGACTTATGACGCCTATCAGGTTAATCCAGCCCCGTGGTTATGCACGAACATTAAACTGTCGCGGCGGCGCGCCCGTCTGAGCGACATTTCCCTGCCGGATTTCATCAATAAAGGCATTTATGTGGTTGACAATACCTATCTGGAAACTTTCGGCAGCTGGAATTCGTCGGGGTGTCGAGCAAGACCAGCGGCAACATCGTCAGACTGTTTCTTCCTCATATGTGGCCAAGCTAACCTACCGATTGGACGTCTCCCATGGCTGGGGGTTGTTGCGCCGATGTGTCCACCGGGATACGCCAAGGTGTTTTATTACGATTACGCCGGCCGGTTTGCCGGGCGGCTCAGAGCCGGTGCTGGGTACCAGACAAGCCGGCAAAAAGCAGGATATCGTGATTATAAACTATCCTGAAAATCCGAATGAAGACTATTCGGCCAATCCGATATGCGCCTTCGCCGCTTTATATTTGCAAGCGACCTGGTTTCGCGCCAAAGTCTATACGCAGCCTGCCTCAGTGCCGGAGCGCGATTAATTTTATAAGCGCATCCAGATATCATTATAAGAAGCATATGGACCATCTTTGGGGTTGGTTTGAAAGCGGCACCATTTTCAATTGTACGGAACTTGCTTCTGAGCCAGAAAGGAACCGTTTACTGTTATTTTGACCGGCAGCGGTTTGGGCACGACTTTTTGACTCCAAACCCTGGCCGATTCCTATGATCAGTTGCTCCAACTTCCGGGCGCCGATGAGCGAACCGGCACCGAGCCGTGGTGGCAGCCGAATACGAAAGCCCTTTAAAGTCATTTCAGCAGAGCGGCGATTCCTGGCGCCGTGCGGAAGAAGACAATCAGCCGCCGGTTATCAGTCAGAGCATGATTGACGCAATCGGCAACAGCGGCATAGCCAACATTACCGACTCAGAAGCCGTCTTCTGTTATCAGGTTTCGTCCAAGCCGGCCGGCTATAAAGGATATACAATTGACAACATGGCCGTTACCGGTTTTTGCGGCATTATTGAAAACGACCTGAAAAATATGATTATCAGGCAGTTTTTGCCACGCCCGAGAATATTTCTCAGGAAGTGGCGCAGTGCGTTATCAAGCCGCGGCTGATGCTGCGTTTTGTCCGCGGCGTGGATTATACGGACGTGCTGCTTTCTTCGCCCTGCCATTCTTTTTCGGTTTTTTACGGCGGCAAGGTAAAGTCTTATAATTTCAGTCCGGCAGCGGAAATTATTGACGTGATGGTAGATTCTTTCCGTCCGAAGACGGTTCCTTTCGTGTCGCCGGCCATGCTGAGGCAGCTGCTGCCAATCGGCGTTGCACAGACGCAGTCGCAGAAGGATATGGTTGCCAAGCAGAGCGGTCCGATACGCAACTGGGATACGCAGTCCGCGCCGGCAAAACCTGCGGCACCGAAGAAGAGCGGTTGGAATAACCTGAACCTTTAAAAATTTGTATAACGGACGTCTCGTACAGATTTTGCGAGTTGAAAAAATGCTTATGTACCAATGTGTACACTCCGCTTTTTTCACTCTTAAATTTTACTATACGCCTCATTCTTCAAATTTTTGTAAAACCTCGTATAACGGGGCGAGTTATTTGCCGTCAGTTGGTTTCGGGCAGGTAAACGACCAGATTAAAGACGTTTTCGAGAAAGAAAAGTGAGATGAAGCAGAGCAGGGCAGCCATTATCGGCGTAAATATCCAGCCGAGGGCTATGTGACCGAGAATGCTCCAGCTTATGCTGCGGCCGCCTTTGGCCAAACCGATGCCGATGATGGCGCCGATGACGGCCTGCGAACTGGAAACCGGTACCAGCGGCAGCGCCGGCAGCCCGTTTGACAGCAGAAAGTTTTCCAGTTTTTCGGAAGCAAACATGTATAAAACCAGCGACTGTGAGACGACGACAATCCAGGCGACAATTGGCGACATGCGCATAAGCCCGTTGCCGATGGTTTTGATTATTTTGTGCGAATAAGAGAAAATGCCGCTGCTGACGGCAATGCCGCCGATGAAGAAAAGAATCTGCTCGGGGCTGAAGGTCAGATTGCCGATTTTCAGATTTTGGAACGGAGCGGAATCGACAAATACGCCCATGACGTTGGCGATGTTGTTGGCGCCGAGAGCATAGGCGCCGAACGCGCCGGCAACAATCAGGCCGATGCGGGTATATAAATCCTGGCGGATGAGGTGGATTTTGGAATATTTTATCAGCGAGCGCACCAGAAAATAAATCAGCGTGGCGAGTATGCCGGCCAGAACCGGACAGATGACCCAGGTGCTGACGATTTTGGAAACAATGCTCAGGTCGGTCGGTCTGCCGCTGTAAAAGTTCCAGCCGACAATGGCGCCGACGATTGCCTGCGAGGTTGAAACCGGCAGGCCTCCCTTAATCATCCAATAAACGCTGACCGCGGCGGAAAGCGCAACCATAAAAGCGCCGGGCAGGGCGTTGACGTTGCCTAGTCTGGTCAGGGTTTCGGTTGTGCCGCCGCCGGAATAGACGGCGCCGAGAATCAGAAAAAATGAGGATATGACGGCAGCGGTGCGGAACCGAACCATCTTGGTGCCGACGGCGGTACCGAAGACGTTGGCCGCGTCGTTGGCGCCGAGGGACCAGCCCAGAAAGAGGCCGCTGCTCAGAAATATGAAATAGCTCAAATCCATCAGATATCTCTTTTAATGGTGAAAATCAGCAGTTCGTCGACACAGTCTTCGGCGATGTCGGCAATATCGGCGACTTCGGTAATCAGCGAATCCAGCTGCAGTTTGTTGGCCAGCGGCAGCTCGGAATCGAAAATGGCTTCCAGCATGCGTCCCGAAGTCAAATCGGATTCATGTTCGATGAAGTAAACTTTCTGCGAGTAGTCGCGGACGGTGCTGAAGTCACGGAAAAAGGCACGGGAGGCAATGGCCATGTTTTCGGCGCAGTCGGAAACCTGTTCGCAGAGTTCAATGACCCGCGAATGGTATTCGGCAGGGATGTCCGGCTGCTCGATGTAGAATTTGTAGGTAACTTCATCAAATTTGTTGATGATTTTATCCAGATTTTCAACCAGGTGCAGCACGTCGGCGCGCAGGTCGGGAATCAGGTTTTGGATATAAAGTTTGTTTTCGATGTCGCGGCGCAGGGCGTCGGCGTCATGTTCAATGGTTTTTATCTGTTTGCTCAGCTTGCGATAGTTCTCGCTGCGTTTCTCGTTCAGAAATACGCGGATGGCCTTTTTGAACGTCATGGCCGCGTCAATGATTTTATCGTGAAACAAGTCGATTTTGTTTTCAAGCGATTTGGTGCGTGCAAACAAAGATACCTTTATATGGAACATATCCGCTTCCTTAATTTAAATTTTTTAAAATATCATACGTCTTAATTATGAAAAAAGCTTTAGCATTTTGAACGAAAAACGAAAATTATTATATAAATTTAGACTTGTAAATATATTTCAGATTGGCTAAATTATTAGGTGTTTTATTATATAATAATTTAAGGATACTAAAATGAGTAAAATGAATTCACTTTACGTTTCGCTGCTGGCTTTGGTCGCGGCTCTGGTTGCTCTGGGTATGTGCATCCACTGTTGCGCTCAGAAACAGTCGCTCAGCGTTGAAGAAACCCTGAACAATAATCCCGAGATTATCATCAATGCCATGCAGAACTATGAGCAGAAAATGAGAGAACAGGCTGCTGCCGAAGCTCAGAAGATGATTGAGGCCAACCTGCCGGCTCTGAACAATGATGCCAACACGCCGTTTATCGGCGCCGCTGACGCCAAGACGGTTCTGGTTGAGTTCTTTGACTTCTCCTGCCATTACTGCCACAAGGTTTATCCGGCGGTTAAAAAGATTGCCGAAGCCAATCCGGATATCAAAATTGTTTTCAAGCCGCTGACTTTCGTTGCGCCGATTTCCCAGTATGCCGCCAAAGCCGCTTTGGCTGCCAACGAACAGGGCAAGTTCTTTGATGCCTATAAGGCCATCTTTGAATTTGAAGGCAGACCGGATGAAGCCAAAGTTGACGAACTGGTTGCTTCGACCGGTGTCGATATGGAAAAACTGAAGGCTGACATGAATTCTGCCAAAGTCAACAATGCTCTGAGCAGCATTAACGATTTGGCCGGCAAAATTCAGGTTAACGGCGTTCCGGCTCTGTTCCTGAACGGCAAACAGCTTCAGACCATTGACGGTGCTGAAATCCAGAGACAGATTGACAGCGTTAAATAAGCCGTTTCCGGTTAAAGTTGACAGCCCCTCTTCCGAGGGGCTGTTTTTTTGCATTAGGAAAGCCATACGCTGAGCGTATGGCTTCCGGTCACAATGAAAAGCCCCGAAGGGAGCTTAAAGCGTTTTGGCTCAAGCTTTTATTTCGCCGACATACATGCCGATTTTCTGTGCGGCTTTAACATAGTCGCCATGAACATCCAGCAGAGTAGTGCCTTTTTTGACGACTTCTTCCAAAGAATAAGCCTTTGCTTCGCCGTCTTCCCAGACAACCATTTTGTTGGTTTCGCCTTTTTCCAGCAGTTCAACGGCCTTGGCTCCGAAAACGGCGGCCAACATACGATCGAATGCGGTCGGGATGCCGGAGCGCTGCAGGTGGCCCAAGGTGGTAACGCGGGTCTGAAAATCGGGCAGGCGTTTGTTGAGTTCGGCGCTCAGATATTGACCGACGCCGCCGTAAACATTTTCGCCGATAAGGTTTTTGGCGCCGGTAATATGTTCGCCGTTTTCGGTCTTGATGCCTTCGGATACGACCAGAACCGCGTGGCTGCGGCCGGAAGTCTTGATTTCCTTGAGTTTTTCGATAATCGAATCAATTTTGTAAGGGATTTCGGGAACCAGGCAGACGTCGGCGCCGCCGGCCAGAGCCGAGTGCATGGCCAAGTGTCCGGCATCGCGACCCATAACTTCCAGAATCAGGGCGCGGGAGTGAGAACGGGCTGTAGCGTCCAGGCTGTCGATGGCCGAAGTGCAGACCTGACAGGCGGAGTTGAAACCGACTGAAAATTCGGTAATCGGCGTATCGTTGTCAATGGTCTTCGGAATGCCGACCATCTTAACGCCGGCATTTTTGCAGTAATTGCTGACAATGTTCATGCTGCCGTCGCCGCCGACAACGACAATCGCGTCCAAACCAAGAGTTTTGACGCCTTCGCCGAAACGTTTGGAGACTTCTTCCAGAGATTCCATTTTGACGCCTTTGTTCAGCGAACCCAGATAAGAGCCGCTGATTCTCGGCCACGGGGTGTCGGAAAAGTTATGAACGGTCAAAATTTCGTAGGCGAGAGGCTTTTCGGTCAGGCCGTCCGTACCATTCTTGATACCGTAGACTTCCCAGCCGAGCCTGCTGGCAGAGTTAACCACGGCTCTGATGACGGCGTTCAATCCGGCGCAGTCGCCGCCGCTGGTTAAAATGCCGATTTTTTTGGTAGTGCTCATATAAAAACTCCTAGTTTTCTTTATTGTTGCTTTTTTCTTAAATATACTGTATAATCTAATACAAATTTTAGGAAATTATTTCCAGCAAAAAGTTTTTGTTTTCATCGTTTTTTTTTCAAGAAGGGACTATTTAATGTTAAATAACGACAATTTAGGCAAACTCCAGCACCAGCTTTGTGAACTGAGACTCGAGGAGCGCCGCGTTTGTTCGGATATCAGACATTTAGTTGCCAAAAACCAGACGATTGATTTTTTTCAGGCAAAACAGCTTAATACGCTTCGTTCTGGTCTGAAGACCAAAATTAAGAGCGTTGAGGCTAAGATTATGCCGAATATCATCGCCTAAAGAATGTGTTTAATTATCTTCATTCTTAATCAAAACTGTTTTGAGGCTTCTTTATAAATTTATGTTGCATAATAAAAAAGCCTGTGATACAAGACAATTCAATGTTTAACCTTAAGATAAGTTGAAAAGGGGTGATTTAAGTGGTTCAGGTTACTGTTATCGGCAATGACGTTGCTCAGTCTTTGAAGGTTCTGAAGAAGAAAATGCAGCGTGAAGGCATTTTCCGCGAGATGAAGTTAAGACGTCATCACGAAAAGAATTCTGAGAAGAAAGCCCGCCGTCAGGCAGAGGCTGTCAGACGTGCCCGTAAGCAGCTGCGGAAGCGCTTAGATACTGAAGGATTCTAAGTTTTTAGAATTTTTAAATGAAAAACCGCCGGTTGTTACCGGCGGTTTTTTACTGGCATTTATAAAAACCGCCGCAGGAATATTCGCCGAGGCCTTTGCCCATGGCCCGGCATTCGGCGGCCGAATAGCGGTAAGTATCCGGGCAGCAGTTGGCGTAAAGGCTGCGGTCATAAGGGCAGGGATCGGCCGGGAGCATGCCGTCGTCACATTTTTGGTAGGTATAGCCTTCCGCACGGCAGCGTCTTTTGTCGTCGAGCGCATAGTTGTCGGCCTGCGGGGCATATTTGGGATTGAGTTTCTGAAATTTTTCATAGTCGGCGGTGTTTTCCGTTTCGGTAATGAAGCGGACATCGGCGGCAGCATTGAAACCGGCGAGGGCAATCAGCAAGGCAATCAGTATCGGCATCGGCATTTCCCTGAAATTGTTTATCTTACTTTTAATGTAGCATTGGCGTGTTTAAATATCCATTAAAAAACGGCTGCTCTTTGCCGAGAAGCCGTTTCGAGAAAGTATGCGTTTGGTTAAGCTTCTGCTGTTTGCATAATCCGGCGCAGCATTTCGTCTTTTTTTCTGAGCTTTTGTTTTTTGAGTTCTTCAATCTTAATGCAGTTTTTCCAGATATGGGATTCTTCTTCCTTAATGACAGCATCTAAATGAGCATGCTGAATACGCAGGTTTTCGAGTGATATGTTTTCTACTTCCATGCGGCCCTCCCTAAGATGTGAACAATATAATTATAATACTTCCGGCGGTTAATTTCCAGTTTTATCGGAACTTATTATGACTTTATTTTAGCTTGCGGTTTTCAGATTGCAACAAAAATTATATACCTGCAGGTATGTATGTCGGAAATTCGTTCAGCGGGCTGAGAATTTCTGATAGACTTTCTTCATCAGGGTTGAGAAAGGGTAGGCGGAGAGTTCGGCGGTCGGAACAAAACGACCGTTGTCGAAAACATTGTTGTCTTGCCTCAGGCATATTCGCAGTGTGAGCTTGATGTGGGTAAAGACGTGCGAAACTTCCAGTCCGGTGTCTTCCGCTTCGGCAAAAAGCTTTTCTTCGCTCCATGGAAATTCGTAAAGTCCGGAAAGAAGGCCTTTTTCTGTCCTTTGGCGGATAAGGATTTTATTTTGATTATTATGAATAAGATAGACGAAGCCGGTTTTTTCTTTTTTGCCGCTTTTTTTGCGCCGGGGAATGCTTTCCAGATTTTCAAGGCCTCTGGCCCGGCAGAAGTTTTGCCAGGGGCAGAGCAGGCACTGAGGGTTTTTCGGTGTGCAGATACCGGCGCCAAGATCCATTATCGCCGAGGCATAGTCGGCAGGACATGCCCGGTCGGTCAGCGCTTCGGCTTTTTGGCGAATCAGTCCGGCGATTTCGTCAACGGGTTCGGTCAGATTATAGAGCCGGCAGATGATGCGAATGACGTTGCCGTCGATGACGGTTTCGGGCTGATTGAAAGCCAGAGCCAAAAAGCTGGCAACGGTGTAGCTGCCGATGCCTTTGAGCTTGAGCACTTCCTGCCGGGTTTGGGGAAATTTTCCGCCGTATTGGCTGACGATGATGCCTGCCGTCGCATGCAGCGAACGGGCTCGGGTATAATAGCCAAGTCCCTGCCAGTAAAAGTAAACTTCTTCCAGCGGCGCTTCGGCCAGACTTTGAACCGTGGAAAACGCTCCATAAAACGCCGAAAGTAGGGAATGACGGTTTTGACGGTGGTCTGCTGGAGCATGAGTTCCGAAACAAGGATGACGTATGGATCGGGATGAGCGCCGCCCCTGACCCGCCAAGGCAGGCGGCGGCCGTTTTTATCATACCAGCTCAACAGCAATTTTGACAAATCGTTTGACATGGGGCAAGTATAGCGGAAAATTGTGCGGAAGTCTAATTTTCTCTGCAATTATACATATCAAAAAAAGGTTTCTGAAATATCAGAAACCTTTTTGCGTTCTTAGGAGAATATTATTTTCCTTTTCGTTTGAAACTGTACGCCGCCGCTACCTGTTTGGCTTTTTTCTTTTTGATTTTAGCATGTTTTCTGCGTTCGGTTCCCAAGGCTTTGCTTTCGGCAAGACGTTCCCGGCGTTTGATGACGGCGCTTTGCTGCGATTGTCCGCAATGGCGTCGGTTCAGGGCATCGGCCGGCGGCAGCCGTGTTTGCAAAAGTTTGGGTGTCCGGCGGTTTTTCCTGATAAAATCGAGGGAAAGCCAATGCGGCAGAAAAGACCACATTCCCGGCGGAATGATAATAATTCTCTGTTCTAAGAAATCCATGTATCCCATGACAGTAATAATTTTAAATTAGACAATATGGTAATAATCTCAATAGTATGCGAAATTTCCGTTTATTGTAGTCTTTTTGTCCGAATATTCAACAAAAATCGAAAGCCGTCTGTTAGTATGGTGCTCTGGGGTTGTGGAATCGTTGAACTTCGTCAGAGATGCGGCTCCGCCGTTTGACGGAGGAATTAAATGAAACATATTGACTTTTGCAGAGAATAGCACTCATAATTTTCGCATATTTTGCGTTATATATAACAGGAGATTGAAATAATGGACAGACAAATTATTGAAATTTCAAATAATGGTTTTTTCTTATCATTATATCGGGGATTTCTTGTTATAGAAAATGAGAAGAAACAAAAACAAGAGATACCTTTAGATAATATTTTATCTTTAATATTGTCGGCAGATAATACTGTTATATCTAAAAATATAGTCAATGCCGTTATTGAACAGGGTGGAAATATTATATTTTGCGACAAAAAATATTTGCCGTCAACGATAGCCGTGCCATATACGGGACATTGGTTAACGTCACATCGAATAAGCAGCAAATAGATTGTTCCAGACCATTGCAAAAAAATTTATGGAAAAGCATTGTCCAGCATAAAATATTAAATCAAGCCTCTGTTCTGGAATATTTTTTTCCTGATAACAAAAATATCGAAAGATTAAAAATTTTAGCCAAAGATACTCTAAGCGATGATGCCCGCAATCATGAAGGAATGGCAGCAGCCTTATATTTTAAATCATTGTTCGGCAAAAAATTTGTGCGCAACAGGTTGAATCCCGATATAAATATTTTGCTTAATTATGCTTATACCATATTAAGGGCTATGGTGGCCAGAGCCGTTTCCGGTAATGGTCTATTGCCTTATTTGGGGTTAAAGCATTGCGGAAAAACTAATTCGTTACCCCTGGTTGATGATTTGATTGAACCATTCAGAGCAATAGCCGATAAATTAGTTTTTGATGAAGTAAATAAAATTATCAATATTGATAATATTGAATTAAATGCAGAAATAAAAAGAAATTTAGCAAAGCTTATTGTTTTTCCGGCGATTACAGGTAAGGGAGCTGTTACTTTGAATGATGCGATATACGATTTTGTCGGCAGCTTAGTATCAAGCTTTGAAGATAAAAAAGTATTGCTTAAATATCCTCAATATGAATTGTCAAAATAAATTATACATGAGGGCGTTGACTGTCTGATTAATCTCTGATACTTTGACCCTGCGCGCGCAACGTTTCGAACGCGTGTTATAGTTGACCGTCTAATTAATCTCTGATACTTTACTCTTTTTTCATCCGCTGATAATAACTGCGTTATAGTTGACCGTCTAGTTAATCTCTGATACTTTAAATCCGGCATTGCAAGTTGTTGAAACGGTGTTATAGTTGACCGTCTAGTTAATCTCTGATACTTTAGCTGCTGGTTATAAAACAAAAAACAGCTGGTTATAGTTGACCGTCTAGTTAATCTCTGATACTTTGGCAATTGCTGAAAATTTCGACGCTGTAAAGTTATAGTTGACCGTCTAGTTAATCTCTGATACTTTCTGGAAACATGCCGGACATTACGAACGGTGGTTATAGTTGACCGTCTAGTTAATCTCTGATACTTTTTAAAACCAGCCCTAGTTGTGCTAGATCCTGTTATAGTTGACCGTCTAGTTAATCTCTGATACTTTACGTTTTCAGAAAGGCCAAGTACAAAATTTGTTATAGTTGACCGTCTAGTTAATCTCTGATACTTTGTCAAGGTCAAAAAACAAGATTTTTCATGGGTTATAGTTGACCGTCTAGTTAATCTCTGATACTTTTTCAACGTTCTGATTGATGAAGTAATCGTTGTTATAGTTGACCGTCTAGTTAATCTCTGATACTTTGTCAAAGGTGTCAGTCCGCACAGTTACATCGTTATAGTTGACCGTCTAGTTAATCTCTGATACTTTCATAATTGGCGCAACAAGTGGCTGAGTACGGGTTATAGTTGACCGTCTAGTTAATCTCTGATACTTTCTTAAAAAATCTCTGAATGTCATCTTTATCGTTATAGTTGACCGTCTAGTTAATCTCTGATACTTTTGTGCTTGCATTATTGCTAAAAAGGCGCTGGTTATAGTTGACCGTCTAGTTAATCTCTGATACTTTAACTAAGGAGTAAACCATGGCCAAGTCGATGTTATAGTTGACCGTCTAGTTAATCTCTGATACTTTAAAGTTGTCTTGCGTCTTTTTTCCACAGAAGTTATAGTTGACCGTCTAGTTAATCTCTGATACTTTAACACCAGTCGCATAATTGAGATAATCAGCGTTATAGTTGACCGTCTAGTTAATCTCTGATACTTTGAAGAAGGCCAAAGGTTATCAGTGTTTGATGTTATAGTTGACCGTCTAGTTAATCTCTGATACTTTATCTAATAGCATAAGGCCTTGAAATAAAATAATTTCAAGGCTTTATTTTAGCTTTAAAAACACATTTTTTTATGCTTAAAACAACAATAATTGACCATTTTTTTCGCGAATCTCTTCTTCATTTTCTTCAAAATTCTTGCCTAAATAATTTTCCGTCATCAGATATTGTTTATCCGTAATGTAGATGAATGACACTGATGAATTATCAGGAATAAATTTTGCAAGTTTTTTCGTGGTTGTTTGTCCGACAGACAAGCTTTTAACCGGCTTAATATATACCGAAAATTGTTTCATCACGAAACCGTTATCGAGTAATAGATTGCGAAATCTTGTTGCCTTACGCATTTCGGTTTTGGTACGAACAGGAACGTCAAACATACAGATTATCCACATCATTGACCATCCTGTCAGAGTTTCAGGCCGCTGTCTTCGTGCCATTCCATAGAACCTTATGTTTCTTTTTGATTTTGCCGAATGGCGTCAGTTCAACTTTACGTGTTTTATGAGAAATGTAATATGACAATCCTTTTTCATTTATGCTATCAACAAACATATATTGCAAATTTTTATCTTTGGGAGAAGTCATACGGGCATCAGTGATGTAATCAATAGTTAATTTTCCTTCGCTAAACTTCTTCACTTTTGCCAAACATCTTTCTTTGTCGGTATATTGTTTCCATTCATCAGGCGTATCAAGTTCTAAAATATCTCCTTGTTGGACAGACCAGATAATTTTTCCGCCTTCTTTTTGCCATTGAGGCTCAAAATCTGCCTGGTTTGCGTCAAAGCGTTTAATAACTTCCCAACCGATTTTCCCGTTTTTTTGGTAAAAATCTACGCAATGGTTGTTTCGTCCCTCATAAGCAACGCCGTGTTTTTTTATATAAACTAAAGAGGAATTATTTTCATAACATCTGAATTTATCGCCTTTCCATAAGCCTTTGTCTTGAATAATGCGGAACGCTTTTAACAAAATTCTTCCTTCGGTAATTTTGATTTCCTTTTTACCTTCGGCCACGCCTTGCTCATTTTCAGCAATTAAAATTTGTTCCGCCGTATTCATATAGAGTTCAAAATCTTGTACTAACTTAGCCTGTTTGGCTTTATGCTCTGCAATATCCTCGTGCCATTCATTTTTAATTGTTTCGGGAATAAGCAGTTTCGTTAAATCTTTGGCCGATTTTACCACTTGTAAAATTTTGCGAGAATAAACGGTGATTAAAGAATTTGGGTCATCAGGGTTTTGACACAAAACGGTTCTACCTGTTTCTTTATGGAATTGTCCTGCTTTACTATGGTTAGGCTTGTGTGAAACTTTGACGTCTTTAAGGCAGGAAATGACTTTTCTTCTAAAATCGGCTACGGATTCGACAGAAGTTAAAGGCAACGGATAATGAATTTTGTTAATGTCATTTTCTTCTGCCATTTTTTGAATCAATCCGCGATTGGCGCAAGCAACCGTTATGGCATCCATGGCGTGATGTCGGTGGTCAATACGCGGTTTGGGTTGCCATTCTTTATTTTTTGCCTTATCAAAAAACTTCCATTTGCCATCAATATCAGGTTTGTTTATTCCCTCTATAATTTCGCCGGTATCCAATTCCAGCCAATAAGGAGGGCAATCGACATATCTTGGAATATCAAGTCCCATCAAATCATATTCCAGGCCATATAAATTCCAATGTTGGCGCAATTTGGCCGTTTGTCCGCCTTTGACCGCCAAAATACGAGTTTGCATAACTTTGTCACAATCAGAGCAATCGACAATAGCCCGCAAATATCGCTGAGCCATTTTTGCCACATAGCGGGTATCCGTCAGATAACGCGTGCTCTCTTCTTTATCGCCGCTTTCTTCATACTTTTCACGAGCATCAGCTTCAAATCGCCAGGATTTCTCAGGGGTGCGGGAACGGGCATTTTTTAAGATTTCTCTTATTTCTTCTTGTGTTTTTGTTTCTTCGAAATATTCATAGGCATATCGGTCGCTTTTGTTTAAATTGTCATTGCAATTGACTAAACAGAGGTTGTTATATGTATCTGTTCCGCCTTTGGCTTGGGGAATAATATGCTCAATTTCCATACCCGTAAACACAGAAGAAATGTTTTGTGTCGGATTGTACGCATCTTTCCAGCCTTGCTCTTTGGCTAATTTATATTTTAAAATATTTTTATTGTTTATGGCAATTTTATGCTCTTTTAGATAATTTTTAGCTTCTTCATTAAGCTTTTCATTTTGTTTTTGCCGGTTTTCAAATTCTTTTTTCTTCTTTGTTGACATACCGACATCACGACCAAGCTCAATATTGATGTCATAAGGCTTGCCATAAATTTTGATAATTTCGTTAACAACCTGGCGAATTTGATTGAGAATCATATGTACGGCAGGATTGGCGATTTTGCCCCATTTTATCTCATCAGGGTTAAGGCTTTTGTTGTTATTTATCATTAAGGGCGGAAGCGGAGCCGTATCTGTTTGTAAAATTTCTCCATAATAGGGAAGTTGAAAACATTTTCCCTGATTTTGGCGGGCAATTTCTTCCTCTGCCATAAATCGTTTATCCGTTTCTGCTAATTTGTCGGTAATTTCACGATGTGTTACTACATCTTCTTTTAATTTTTCGAGAATAATTTTGGTGGCGCTTATACCCAACATTCCCCGCCCTTTGGGCAGTTTGGTTAAAAGGTTGCCGATTTCTTTTTCGTCATCAATCTTCAGAATTGGCTTAAGATATTCGATTAACGCATCTTCATTGTATAAACGGGCATTTTTATCCTTGGACATTTTAGGTTCGGCCAAAAATTCAATAAAAGAGGAAAGCTCATTTTCGTTTATATTCCGCAAATGTTCGTTATTGGCAAATTCGGGACGAGAATATAAATAGGCCTTAATTACTCTGTCATCAACCAAAGAAATTTTGTGTTGTGCCGACAAGTTGAGCAATTTTTTTATTGTCTGTTTACCTGCGTTTTGTCCTTTCAGCAATAGTTCATTAACGATAGAATCTCTTTCTTCCAAGGTTAATTTTCTTTTGTTCATATCGTTTAAAATGCGGATGTTGTTGACTTCTTCATAAATACGACGCATTTCCGATAACGGGTGGGCTTTTAACAAACGGTCTTCTTCTCTGAAATAAATGCATTTACCTGTAGCGTAAGGCGCTGCCGGACGTTCATAAAATAAAATGTCGTAAATTTCTTTTTTTAGATTTTCTTTTTTCATTTGCGGATAAAATTCAGTTTGTTTATCCCAAATTTTATTAAACTCATCTTTAACCAGGTAGCGAGGGATTGCATAATCTACAATATTTTTTTCAATAGCATATTTTTTCTGGCGAACTGTTTTATCGTTTCCATTGCCGGAGATTATTTTATTATAAAAAAATTCGCCGATGGTTCTGGAATTTGTTTCTTTCAGGTGATGCGGCAGCATATCATAAGAAGACTTTTTAGCTTTTGACTTTTCACCCTCTTCTAAGATTTCCTCTTCTGTTTCTTCACTGGCCGAGACAAAACCTGCCCCGCGATGTTTGGCTATATGCAAAATGGCTCGTCCGACATAATAAGGACTTGCCAATTTTTCGTTTAGGGCATCTGTTCTGATTTTATAAGGAGATTTGCTTTTTAGTTTATCGGTTCCTTCAGGATTTTCATTCGGCCATAAGCCATTTTCAAAAGCTTTTTAGCTAAGAGCTCCAACCGTTTTTTGGTTCTGACCAAATTTTTACGGGCTGTTCTTTTAAGTCTTCTCTCTTCGGCGCCTTCTGAAATTTCAAAAATACGGACACCTGCATCAATAATATCTTTTGCATTATTTTCATTGTCAAGCTCAATGACTGCACTTCCTATTGAACCAACACCCAAATCAAGGCCTAGACGATATTTCATGGCTATCTCCCGTATATGCAAGCAACTTGATATAGGCTATAATATAACTATTGACATTTCAACAATAATATCGGCATAATATTAGGTGTTATGTGAATGACGTAATTTTTTTCAGAGATTAATTAGACGGTCAACACATATATAATAAGGCTGGAAATGCCGTAAGATGAGGGAGCAATTTGTTGCTCCCATTATTTTAATTTTAAATTAAATTATATCATAAAAACCTTACCTCCTATCAAATTTAGGAGACTGTAAAGGTTATGTTCTACCCGTAAATTTCGCCGTTAGGTTCAATAATTTTGCTTTTGTCAAAGTATTTGTAACATTTTTTAGCTCACTGTTGCGGCGTTACAAACTAGCAAGTGCTTTTACCATAAAAAAAAGACCCGTTAGGGGTCTGTTTTTATTATGGTGCCCTGGAGAAGACTCGAACTTCCACTACCTGAGGTAACATGCACCTGAAGCATGCGCGTCTACCAATTCCGCCACCAGGGCTTAACAACGGATATCCTTTAACGCACTTCAAAATAAATTGCAAGCATTTATTTTAAAAATTTTCAAGATATCCATAAGAATTTAAAAGGAGATAGGTTCCCAGGCAAAGGCGATAGACGACAAACGGCAGAAACGTTGATTTCTTTAGCCACCACATGATGATGTAAATAGCCAGAATGGAAAAGATGAACGAATAAGTTATGCCGTCCATGGCGTAAATGATTTCCTGAAAATTGCCGGTGGTGTAAAGTTCCCAGCCGACGAGCATTCCGGCGGCGGCAATGGTCGGAATTGACAGCAACATGGCAAACTTGGCGGCTTCGCGGCGTTCCATTCCCAGAAAGCGTCCCATGGTAATGGTTATGCCTGAGCGGCTGGTGCCGGGAATAAGCGCCAGGCACTGAGCCAGACCGATGAGCAGAGCGTCGAGGGCGGTCAGATGTTTTATCTGGCGGATGGTCATGCCGAGTTTGTCGGCAATAAACAGAACAATGCCGAATCCCAGAATCGTCCAGCCGATGATACGGCTGTCCCTCAGCCACTCCATGCCGTAGGATTTGAGCGCCAGTCCGGCGATGACGGCCGGAATTGTTCCGATAACAATCAGCCAGAAGAGCTTGGAACCGGCATTTTTGAAATTGGGAATGAACCAGGTTTTGAAGACGCCTTTGAGCATCATCCAGATTTCTTCCGAAAAGTAAATCATGACGGCCATAATCGAACCGACATGCATGGCAACGTCAAGCGCCAATCCCTGATCGGGGAAAGACGTGAATTTTGAAAAAAGAATCAGATGGCCGGAGGAACTTACCGGAAGAAATTCCGTCAAGCCCTGAAGGGCGGACAGAAGCAAAATTTGTATATTAGTCACTTTTTACACTCTCCTGTTTAATGCCGAAAGCATTTAAAATTCTTTTTTTGAGAGCCAGCGGGGAAATCGGTTTGACCAGATATTCCTGTATGCCCAGATTGCGTGCGTCGAGAACGGTTTTTTCCTTGGTGTCGACGGTAATCATGATTATGGGCAGGCTTTTCAGGTGGGGATTGTTGCTGTTTTTCAGTTCGCGCGCCAGTTCGAGGCCGGTTTTGCCCGGCATTTGCTGGTCGAGGAGAATTATATCTATTTTGAAACTGTTGAGCAGTTCGACGGCTTCCGCGGCAGACGCGGCTTCGCGGGTGTTTTTCATGCCGATTTGATACAGGGCGGTTTTGATGAATGTCCGCGAGAATTTGTCGTCATCGACGACCAGACAGGTTAAACTGTCCCAAGCCAATTGTTTATGCGCGTTTTCCATGACTACCTCGATATCAGCTCTCCGATTTGTTTCAAGTTTATAATAATTGTTTATAAATTAAAACAAAAATCAGCGTTATTCATATGTAATAATGATTCGGGCGTGAAGCGCACGCCGTTGAGCGACGCTCCCCAGTGCAGGTGCGGGCCGGTAACGCGTCCGGTTTTGCCGACTTCGCCGATGACCTGTCCCTGTCTGACATAATCGCCCGGTTTGACGGAAGCTTTTTTCAGATGCGCGTAGATGGTAAACAGCCGGTGGCCGTGGTCGATGACGACAGTGTTGCCGGAGTAAAAGTAATTGCCGCCGCTTAACCGGACAATGCCGTTTGACGCGGCTTTGACCGGGGTTCCTTCCGGAGCGGCGATATCTGTGCCCTGATGCGGGTTCATCTTTCTGCCGTTCATTATCCGCTGGCCCCCGAAATGGCCGCTGATACGTCCCTTGACCGGTATAACAAAGCCTTTTTCCCAGTAGTTTTTGTTTAGTTTGTCTGCCAGGGCTTTTTTGAGGTCGCCGCGCTCCCTACCGATTTCTTTCTGGTCAGCGGCCGAGAGGGCGTAACTTTTTTTCTGCGGGATGCCTTTAATGTCCCTGAATATCCCATTTGGTCGCGGTGACGTTCAGGGAATAGTCTTTGGCAGCGCTCTGGTATTGATGACCGTCAGCTTTTTTTCCGGAGCTTTCGTCGCGGCCGTGAAGGCCAGCAAAAGCCTCGACGGAGAAAGCATATACCCTCTCGGCCGTCAAGCGCAATTTTTTTCGGCGCCGAGCAATGCACCTGAACGAAGTACAATGA
>VOFK01003635.1_pt1 | contig 17370 bp, 17 predicted proteins | sample 5384121 | NCBI WGS metagenome assembly VOFK01 (sample SAMN12384730, study PRJNA508395) | human gut metagenome | isolation source: healthy gut J | host: Homo sapiens
GTCCTGTAGTAAGGCGCTGACTGTTTATAACCGTGGTCAATGGCCAGTCTTCTACTTTACAAGTGGGGGCACAGGAGGTATTGCTCGTAAAGTCTACATCACCGAAGTTGATGGCAAGTTGGTGACCTCGCTTTGGCCTCATACCCAAGTAGGCCATACTGATGGAGCAAAAAAAAAGAACTAAAAGCTATTTTCGAGGGCAAAATCCCTTTTTGACACGCCCAAACCATCTACACTGATTGAGCATATTCTGCAAATAGCTACAGATGATTACAGTGTAGTACTCGACAGTTTTGCGGGTAGTGCCACTACTGCCCATGCGGTATGGAAAATAAATAAGGAAAATCCTGCCAGTCATAGGAAATTTGTCTTGATAGAGCTGATGGATTATGCCGAAACTATTACGGCTGAGCGTGTGCGTCGTGGCACAAGGCTATTCCTTTAAAGGGAAAAAAGAAGAAGAGATATACAGTAAAAAGCTAACCCCCAAGAATATTCTTAAAGCTGAGGAGTTACTTAAAGAGGCTTCTGACGCTATAGAAGCTCATAAGGACAAGTATGAGAAAAATAGGTAAACCTAAGATAGATGATAATTGCTTGAAAGTGATAGGTACAAAGATCTATGACGGGCAAATGCCTGGCCTAGGTGGAGCTTTCGATTATTACGAGTTGGGATTGCCGTTGTTTGATGAAAATGGATTCCTTAATGAAGAGGTAGAGACAAAAAAGATTAGAGAGTATATTTTCTACTCCGAGACACGGTCACCTCTAGTAGAAAATGAGCAATATAAGGCTACTTATTTATTGGGGGAATATAACCGCACTGACTATTATTTCTATTACGAGCCTAAATTAGAAACGACTTTTGGCCCGGACTCTCTTGATATAATTGTTCGTAAAGCAGACAGTTATATAGTTTATGCCGATATTTGTCTTTTCTCGAAAGAGGAATTGACAAAGATGAATATTATATTCAAGAAAATACCACGTGACATTCATAGATTCTAAGTTATGGAGCTAAAGATATATCAACAAGATGTCATCAACGACATCGAGAAATTCAATGGATTTCTTACCGGTACGAATAACTTGAAAGAAGCGTTTCGCCCTTTTGGGCTAGTAAGGGCATATCGTTAAAAGAAGAAGACGATTACCTTCATGAATATGATAATACAATCAAAGGTGTGCCTCGTATTACCGTGAAAGTGCCAACTGCCGGAGGTAAAACATTTATCGCTTGCAATGCGTTACGTACCATATTCGATAGCTTCCATGATGGGGCGCCACAAGTTGTAGCGTGGTTTGTTCCATCTGATATCATTTTGAAGCAGACTTATGAAAAACTAAATGATCCTGCACATCCATACAGACAGAAGATAGACACTCTGTTTAATGGTAAAGTGCGTGTATATGATAAACCTTCACTACTTATGGGGCAGTAGAATTTCAGCCCTGTGGATGTAAAGGAACAACTCAGTATATTGGTGTTGAGCATTCAATCGTTTGCCACTAATTCAAAAGATGGTAGATTGTCATACCGTGAAAATGAGAATCTTACAGAGTTTGTGCCAACCTATACGAAAGACACTCCTAAAGTAGATGGTTCGGAGGAGACCGGCTTTGATTCAAGTGATAGCCCATCTTAATCCTGTCGTGGTGATTGATGAAAGCCATAACTTTACGGCCGATTTGCGTGTTGAAACTTTTTACAAAGTGTCAATCCTAAATATATTTTGGAATTGACCGCCACACCGAAACGGAATAGTAATATAATTAGCTTCATTGACGCTATTCGATTGAAGAAAGAAAATATGGTGAAACTACCTGTTATCGTGTACAATCAGAATAGTATCAATGACGTAATCAACGGTGCTATTAAATCTTCAGCGTAGCCTTGAGGTGAAAGCAAAGGAAGTAGAAGCTAACGGTGGTGATTTCATTCGCCCAATCGTGCTTTTCCAAGCTCAACCTAAGATAAACGAGGGAACTGGAGACCTTTGATAAGATAAAGACTAAGCTTGTCGAGATTGGTATTCCTGAAGATCAGATTAAAATCAAGACAGCTGAAAAAGATGAGCTTAAAAAATACGAACTTGATGGGCCGTGATTGTGAAGTTCGCTATATCATTACTGTTGACGCTCTTAAAGAAGGATGGGATTGCCCGTTTGCCTATATTTTAGCGTCATTGGCAAATAAACTTCACGTATATCGGTAGAACAGATACTTGGCCGTGTGCTTCGTCAGCCATATACAAGAAAGCATAGTTGTGAGTTCCTTAATTTGTCGTATGTATTCACCTGCTCGGCTGATTTCCAACGAACACTAACAGGCATTGTTGAGAGCCTGAATAAATCTGGATTTAGTTCAAAAGATTTCTTTTGCCAAAGATAATACTGTTCAGGAAGAAATAATCCCGAAATCTGTTCCACAAACTCCCGATTTGTTTTCAACATCAGTGGTAAACACTTTTAGTGATGATGAGCAAGCGACACCTGTCTCTTGTGAGGATCTCGGGACTGAAGACTTCGATAGTGTTGAACCAGATTCTGTAAAAGATGAATGTAACACCGAATATGGTAATCAAAAAACTGAAGAAGTCCTCAAAACCGCATTAAAAAGAGGCTTCAAAAAGTATAACGAAGCTGTAGAGAACTTCGATAGTGACAATGACGATACCCCGGCAGATATTATGAAAATGTATCCAAATTCGAGATGAAAGAAATATTTACCGCAGATGCGGAACAGATAGTGTTACCCCCAGTTTTTTATTCAAGCGGTAAAGACAGATTTTTTTAATTTTGCGACAACAGATATATCTTTAGAGTCTGTTCATCTATTGAAAGACTTTAATCTTGAGACTTGTGATAAAGAATATTGTTTTTGAGCAGACCTCAACAGAAGCTGTAAAGATAGACTTGGAAGAGCGTAAGAAGGATGAATATGTTCCTAAATTCACAAATTTGAATGATAGTCAGCTCAAGATATTTTCAGAATACATAAAAAGGACTAGAGGTTGAAGATAAAATTAATCAATTGGCAAGACGTATATCAGATATGCTTAAATCTAAGTATAATTCAATTAGCGAACCAAGTATTCGAAGGTATATCGTGTCTGTGTTAAATTGGTTGATACTTATAAACTTCAAAACCTAGCTAACAATATTTTGAATACCGCTGCTGCGTTTGATAATAAGATTAAATCTCTATCAGAGGCTTATAAGGTAAAAACAGTTTAAAAGGCTATTGGATATAGGCAAGATAAGTGTAAAGGATAATTACCGCTTACCTAGCTCTATAACGATAAAGGATAAAATAATTGGCATACCGAGAAGTCTATACTTGGAAGAAGAAAAAGGTGGATGGTTTCGAATACCGCGTAATATCTCAAATAGCCAATCTTGATAATGTAAAAATATTGGCATCGTAACCTTGAACGAGGAAAAGGGTTCTACATAAATGGGTTTATTAACCATTATCCTGATTTTATAATTAAAAATGAAGTCTGGAAAAATTCTTTTGATAGAAGTTAAAGGCGACCATCTGGATGGAAGCGACTCAGAGCGTAAAATCATGCTTGGAACCACATGGGCGAATAAGGCTGGAGATAAGTACCGTTATTTTATGGTGTTTGACAAAAGCGAGTGGACAATGCTTATGATCTTTCAAGTTTCATTGATCTGTTGAAGCAGTTTTAGATAGCTCTTCTTTTAGGAATTGTTTCCCAAATTAGGGGAACAATTTCTGTAAGATTTTCTTATCCTTATAGCATTGAATTTATAAAAAACATCTACAATATCTACCACTCTGTTTGTACTCTCTGTAAATAAGAATATTACCTATAGGTTGTAGATCTCCAAACATCTACAATTATTATTCAATATCTACCATTTATTATTGATTTTCATACAATTTTCTTTTTCGTGTGAAGGAAAAAGTGTTATATTTTGGAGAATACTGAAAATCTAAAAGATATGATAGAAAAAACTCGATTACGCTATGGTGCCGACAGGCTTTTGTACATTGTTTTAATGGAAATTGTAAGAACGCCAACCGCTGCTTGCGGCATCAAATCATCCGTTTTATCCCCGATACGCTTTGGGCGGTGAGTGTCGTGAATCCCGCACGTACCAGTCCTACCGGAAAGTGTGCGGCTTTCATGGCGGATACTCCCGTGCAATACGCTGTCGGCATGGATCACCTATTAGACCAGATACCTTATCTGGAGGCGAAACGCATCAAGCAACGTCTGTTGATGACATACGGTAAGAATAAGTTTTATCAGTTTAAGCGCAAGGAAAGAACCTTCTCGCCTGAAGACCAACAGTATATCCGTCAGGTCTTTCGGATGTACGGAGTAAAGGATGAGCCAGTCTTTGATGCTTGGCTGAGTGGCTACCGATGGACGAAGGGATAAGAGCTGATAAGAGTTTTCTCTTAGGGAAAACAAAAGTTTCTCCCTAGAGGAAACAAAAGTTTCTTTAGGAAGAAACAAAAAGTTTTTATTAGGGGAAAACTTTTGTTTTTCTATAGTAAAAACTGTAAAGCATAAGTTATTCAACTTCTTAAATAATATATTAGAACATGAAAATAACCAAGCAAACAGCCTATCGACATACCGTCGCGCAACGGGCGATGCGTATGGAGGAGATCGTGGCATGGGTAAAGGATGAGCGGACGAGGGATAAGCTTGCGCTCTTTCGAGAGAAATTTAAGGCGGGCTTATCCCGACAAACGGTATCCGTTTACCCGGAAATTACCTCAGTTGCTCTTTGCCGGAACTTTTCGAAAAGGCGAGTTGAAGGAGTATAATGGCTGGATTTTGCTGGAGATCAATCGATTGAAGAGCATAGAAGAGGCTTTGTCCTTGAAACAAAAAATAGTGGAATATCCGCAGACACTGTTCGCTATGATCGGCTCTAGCGGACGGGCGTGAAGTTCGTGGTGGCTTATACCTATCCCGACGGGTCGCTTCCCCGTTCGTGTACGGATGCCGAGGTTTTTCATGCGCACGCTTACCGACATGCGCTCAAGACGTATGAGCCTCGCCTTTCTTATCCCATCGAGCTGAAACGTCCGGTGCTGGAGATGGGTTGTCGCCTCAGTTATGATGCCGATGTGTATTACAATCGGACGCTCTTTCCATTCATCTGGAGCAGCCTGTGGCTATGCCCGACGAAAGCGCCTACCAGGAACGGTTCGAAAAACGGGTGCCGGTACCGGTAGAGAGTGCCGGGCAGACGCTTTATGACCAATACCGTTACGTTGCCATCCAATATGAATTCGCTTTGCAGCGGGCTTTGGAGGAACATGGAAGTTTGAGCATAAAGGTGGATTTCAAACCTTTGTTGGTCACTCTTGGAAGACTTTGTTTCGCGGCTGGGGTAGAAGAGGAGGATTGTGTGAAGTGGACGATGCTCTATCTGGGGAATCTGATCTCGGAAGTGGAGATCCGGGAGACCTTGAGGCAGTCTTACCGCTTAGCTTCCGATTCTGATTTTGGCAGTACGTCCCTTTACAAGCCGGAGCAGCTACAGAGCTTGAAAATGGAGGAGTTTATGAACCGTCGTTACGATTTCCGGTACAATCTGATGTCCGGCGGACCGGAATATCGGGAGAAAAACACCTTCTGTTTTGACTATCGCCCCGTGACGGATCGTGTGCTGAACAGTATCGCCCTAAATGCCCAGAAAGAAGGATTGCAGCTATGGGACAGGGATGTACGGCGTTTTTGTCTTTTCAGATCGCATCCCGGACTATGCGCCTATCGAGGACTATTTGACCCGCTTGCCCGTGTGGGATGGCAAGGATCGCATCCGTCCGCTGGCCGCACGCATCCCTTGCGACAACGTACGGTGGGAACAGTTGTTTTTACACTTGGTTCCTGTCGATGGTAGCGCACTGGCAGGGACGTGACAAACAGCATGGCAACAGCCTTTCCCCGCTCTTGGTGGGCGGGCAGGGGGTGCGGGAAGTCCACGTTCTGCTTCAACCTGTTCCCACCGGACTTGAATAAGTATTACACGGACAGCATCGATTTCAGCAAGAAGCGGGATGCCGAGCTGTATCTTACCCGTTTCGGATTGATCAATATTGATGAGTTCGACCAAGTGAGCGCGAGGCATCAAGGCTTCTTGAAGCATCTGTTGCAGAAGCCGGTCGTAAATGTACACGCAAGCCTCATGCTACGCAGGTGGAATCGGTGAAACGTTACGCTTCCTTTATCGCTACGAGCAACCATACGGATTTGCTGGGCGATCCTTCCGGCAGCCGCCGTTTCATTTGTATCGAGGTGAAAGGGATGATAGACAATGCCCAGCCTATCGATTATCTCCAGCTCTATGCGCAAGCGGTTGCCGCCTTGAATAATAACGAAGCGTTATTGGCTGACGCATGAGGAAGAGGTCTCGCAGATGCAAGCGAACGAGGCGTTTCAACAACGTCCTTTGTTCGAGGATCTGTTTTTTCAATATTATCGTCCTGCTTCGCATAAGGAGGAAGGTTTGAAGATCTGCCGGAGAGATCTACCTATCGCTGCAAAAAAAGAGCGGCGTAAAACTTCCGATGAGCAATGTCTCCGTCTTTGGTCGCTTCTTGAAAAAGATAGGGCTTAAGACGCAGTTAGCGAGTAGGGGACGGTTGTATTTAGTGGTCGAAAAGTAGTAAATGGTGGTAGATGTAAGTTGTTGGTGGTAGATGTTTATTATCTACCACCATTAGATAAGTGATTTATAGCAAGGAACTTTTAAGGGCAATGGTAGATGTGGTAGATGATTTCGTATTATTTAAATTCATACACATCTTATGGGATACATCCCCGGCTTTTCAGCTATAAACCGCGATAATAATTTATCCCACTTCTGGATCTTCCCAAACACCTGTTTTGTTCATTCGATAGCTTCTCTCTATCTTTTTGGGAAGAGTCTGCCTCCAGCGCATAGAGTATTTCACGACAGAACTCCAGAGTGGCAAATCCGTTGGCGGTAATAATGTTCCCCGGCTCTGACGGCTGGTTCATTTATATAAAGACTTTCACCTGTATAATTTGTCCCAGCGAATTGTTTGAGGTAATCCAATCCGTTACTGGTATGATTTACATGGTTCAAGAAACCGTGCCTGCCAAGAAAGACGGAGGCGTTACAAATTCCGGCTACCAGCCTCTTCTTCTCTATGGCCTCTTTAACCAGAGGGACAATGGTTTCGGCTTCCGGAGTGAACCAGCTCATGCCACCTATTAATACGATCCCTGCATAATCGGCCGGAATGTCATGGATCCCATAGTCGGGGAGCACCTTGAATCCTCCGATCGATACAACCGGCTCTTTCCTGACAGATACGGTTTTAACTATATATTTGCTTTCACTTCCGGGTTCAACACCTGCATTGAGGTTTGGAGCGATATAAGCTCCTCCTTCCCAATCGGCAAAAGTCTTTTTAACAAGACGAATAGAATTTCTTTTTCATTATTTATTGTATTTATCGAAGTTATACTTCTTTCTAATCTCGTTTTGCTCGTCAGGCGAAAGAGATTTGAAATATCCTTTCCAGCCTGGGCAGAAGTTTTGTGCCAACGCCAAAAAGCGTCCCATTAATGACTGAGGGCTTTTTATCGTATTTTTTCCTTAGGGGCAGTTGTTGCAGTTACTTTTTTTGCATGGATGTTACAGAATGCTTGTTGTTTACAAAGGTAATGCTTTTATTGGAATTGCTTTATTTCAATCTTTGTTTATTATGATAATATACCCCATCTGATATAATTGCCAATATTTATCGTAATTTTGCATTATTCGTGAAGATGGTAGTTGTTATGAGCATCCTCATTGGTTTGAATTGGCAAAGGATAAATGGGCGCAGGTTTATAAAACTACGGGAACCCATGTAGTTGTTGGATGTGTAGAGGGAGGAGTACGACCGCAAAGGATATAAGCAAGAGACTTTGCGTATTATCAAAGAATCAGAATATTAGATGTTTAATGAAAAGGAAGAAAAAGATGTTGAAAAGGTAAAACAATTCTTGATGGTTTGTAAGTGTTTAATAGAGCCGTACACCGTTATAGGCTCAAAAATCTTACAAACAATGAGTAGAAGTAGAAAAGTAACCTTATGAGAAAAGTTAGAAAGAATACAGCAACTAGACAGGTCATTCATATTGTCGGTGAAGGATTGACTGAATTATTCTATTTCAACCATTTTGGAAAAAGTTGCTTGGTTATAGGTACTCTATTTCTCCACGTCTGTTTGACAATAATAGTGTTATAAAGCTATCAAAAAGTTAGCGAATAGTTGATTGGTTCTCAAGAAAATTCAGTATTTTTTTGTTGCAAAGTTACTACAAAAAAGTGAAATGCGGAAAGATATAGTGATAGAATTGAGTTACAGGGGTTTCAGTCGTGCTTCCGATTATTCGTGAAGCCATCGCAATCACCGCTGAAGCCAAATCAGGACGCCGCTACGTTACTTGTCCGTAACCATGCCCGAAAGGGCGACAAACGGACACGGATAGCGAAACAAGACGTTAAGGGATTAATGAGTTATTGACAAGTCACGCAACAAATCCGGTTACGGAAAAAGATTGCGCCGTTCCTCCCCGTTTTGCGTACTGACACCGGACTCTTCACCAACTAATTTTGAACCTAAAAAAAATTAAGGACGATGAAGAGTACATTTTCAGTTATCTACTACCTCAAGCGTCAGGTAGTGAAAAAGGACGGGACAGTGCCCGTCATGGGACGCATCACGGTGGACGGCAGCCAAACGCAGTTCAGTTGCAAACTGACCGTCGATCCCAAGTTGTGGGACACCAAAGGAGGACGTGTCACTGGCAGAAGTTCGGCGGCACTCGAAACGAACCGCATGCTCGATAAGATGCGTGTGCGCATCAACTAACATTATCAGGAAATCATGGAGCGTGACAACTTCGTCACTGCGGAAAAGGTCAAGAACGCCTTTCTCGGACTGGAACACCGCTACCACACGCTGATGCAGGTGTTCCGGCAGCACAACGAGGACTACGAGAAACAGGTGGAGGCCGGCATGAAAGCCAAAGGCACGCTCTTGAAGTACAAGACCGTTTACAAGCACCTGCAAGAGTTCCTCACCATCCGCTACCGCGTGAAGGACATCGCCCTGAAAGAGCCTTTTTACGCCCGCTTTCATCTCCGACTTCGAGATGTTCCTGCGCACTGACAAACACTGCTGCACCAACACCGTGTGGCTGTATGTCTGCCCGCTCCGGACGATGGTGTTCATCGCCATCAACAACGAGTGGCTCACGCGCGACCCGTTCAGGGAGTATGAAATCAAGAAGGAAGAAACGACCCGCAGCTTCCTGACGAAAGATGAAATCCGGCTGCTGATGGAGGGCAAACTGAAGAACGCCAAGCAGGAGCTATACCGTGATTTATACCTGTTCTGCGCTTTCACGGGCCTGTCGTTCGCCGACATGCGCAACCTGACGGAAGAGAATATCCGCACCTATTTCGACGAACACGAGTGGATAAACATCAACCGCCAGAAAACAGGTGTCGTTTCAATATCCGGCTGCTTGACATAGCCAAGCGCATCATCGACAAATACCGGGGTCTGTGCGGGGACGGGAGGATATTCCCCCGTGCCGCACTACATGACCTGCCTGTACGGAATCCGTGCCGTCGCCAAGCGTTGCGGCATCACCAAGCATATCACGTGGCATCAGAGCCGCCACACGGCAGCCACGACGGTGTTCTATCCAACGGCGTGCCCATTGAAACGGTAAGTTCCATGTTGGGACACAAGAGCATAAAGACAACGCAGATATACGCGAAAATAACCAAGGAGAAGCTCAACCAAGACATGGAGAACCTTGCCGCGAGATTGAACACGATTGAGGAATTTGCAGGTTGCACCATCTAAAAAAGAAAAGCCATGAAACGTGACATAATCATCATAGAGGACAAGGCGGTCCGCGTAACCGGTAACGAGGTATGGATGACCGCCGGAGAAATCGCCGGGCTGTTCCACACGGGCGTCCCGGCAGTGAACGCCGCCATCAGGGCCGTTCTAAAGACGGACGTACTGAGCGATTACGAAGTGTGCCGCTACATACAACTTGAAAACGGGCTGTACGCGGATGTTTACTCGCTTGAAATCATCATCCCCGTCGCCTTCCGGCTGAACACTTACTGCACACACATGTTCCGCACGTGGCTGGTGGGCAAGGCACTCTCGAAGGAGAAGCGGCAGGCATACGTGATGTTCATACAGAACGGAAAAGCCGGGTATTGCTGAACACGCATACGTGCCAACAAAAAGGAAACGGACAGCCCAATTTGAGTTGTCCGTTTCCTTTTTCGTTTTTCAGGCTTCTTTTATTCCAGCGGCTTGCGGTAATTCGCTTCCAACAGTTCACGCAGCCCCGATTCGGGGTAAAGCACCTTCCCGCCTAAAAGCGATAAAGGGCAGCACCCTGTTGTTGCGGTACTCCTGCAAGGTGCGGCGGCTGACACGAAGCAAAGTTCCGCCACCTCCCTGTCCGTCAGGTAACGCTCCCCGTCCAGCGGCGGGCGGTAACTCTCCAGAAAAGCGGAGAGCCATTTGGAGCCTTTGCGCATATTCTGCACCACGGTGGCAAGCGGCTCGTCCTCCATCGTAAACACTTCATTGTTCTCGTTCATCATAACTTCGGATTCAGTGGGTTGTGAATAATAAAAATCAAATCATCTTCTGCCGGGATAGAGAGCGTGCCGATAAGCGGAATCAGTCGTCTGACCTCCTCCGGCTTGCAATAAGAACCTGCGGTTAATCTGCGAGTAGCCGATAAGCCGCCTGTCGCGGGTCTGCAACGTGCGCGGGCTGATCCTCAACTGCCCGCAGACCTCCTCGCCCGTGAGCCACCTTTCCAGCCGCCCTCCGTCGCTCTTGCGCCTCAGGGCGGCAACCTTCTCCGAGAGGGCGTTGAAGGACGCCACCATCATCTCGAAGGTCCTTTTCTCGATAGATACTATTTCCATAAGCAAAACATTTCAGAGTTTGCCGCAAAGGTAACGAAGCCGCCATGAACACGTGCCGTTTCACGCTAAAAGGCTGTATGTTGCGCCGTCTGTCCGGGTTACGGAGCCATTTCCCATAAAAAATCTTACGTGAGACACGTAGTGGTTGTTAAAGCCCTTTGGTTTATTGCCGAATTTTGCCACAGAAACCAAAAAGAAAGGACTGAATATGAAAGTGATAACGATGGAAAGTTCCGCCTTCACCGCATTGACGGAACAGATAGCCGAAATAGCGGCACACGTGCGTGCCGTTTCGGGCGAAAGCAAGGGTGAATCCCCCGACAGGCTGCTCACCACCCGCGAGGCGGCGCACCTGCTTAACGTGAGTTGCCGCACCCTCCAGCGTATGCGCAGCGAACAGCGCATCGCCTATGTCGTGCTGCGCGGCAAGTGCCGCTACCGGCAGTCTGAAATCGACCGCCTGCTTGCGGACTGCACCGTGGTGGAGGACGCGGCGACACCGACGGAACTGAAACGCAACCACACGCTGCGCACGGGCGGCGGCAAACCCAGAGGAAGGAGGACGTGACGTATGGAACTGCTTACCCGAAACAATTTCGAGGACTGGATGCGGAAACTGACGGAACGGCTCGACCGTCAGGACGAACTGCTGCTTTCCTTGCAGCCGTCCGGCAAAGCCCCGGACCCGATGGACCGTATCAGGATGTTCGACAACCAGGACCTCTGCATGCTGCTCCAGATCAGCAAGCGCACCCTGCAACGCTACCGCAGCACCGGCGCGTTGCCGTACAAGACGCTCGGCAAAAAGACCTATTACAGCGAGGAGGACGTGCTGACGTTCCTTTCCGGACACGTAAAGGACTTCAAAAAAGAAGATATAGCCTTCTACAAGGCTCGTATCCATAATTTCTTTCAAAAATAACCATTAAAACATTTTTCAGATGGCAAAGAAAAAAGACGAAAAGGACGTGCTGATAGTCCGCGACGAGAAGACGGGCGAGATCAGCGTGGTAGCCGGGCTTAATGCCGACGGCTCCCCCAAGCGCACCCCCGCGAAAGTGGAGAACGCGCGGAGTTTCCTACAATTTGACCGCCACGGCGATGTGCTGGACAACTTCTTCAAGAACTTCTTCCGGCAGTGCAAGGAACCCAGCCGCTTCGGTTTCTACCGTGTCGCGGCAGACCAAGCCGACAAACTGCTGGAGGTTATCAAGGACTTGCTGAAAGACCCCGACGGCAACAAGGAGATGCTTGCGCCCCACAAGGTGGACACCTCCGGCTACGAGAAGAAAGTGCAGGAGGAACAGGCGGCTGAAAAGCCGGAACAAACGGAACAGAAACAGGAAGAACCTAAAAAACAGGAAGAAATGGAACAGAAAAATGAACAGAATCAGGAAAGCCCGCAGCAGACGCAGGGCAACCGGGGCTACCAGCCCATCGACGAGAGCAAGATCAACTGGCAGGAGCTGGAAGAGAAATGGGGTGTAAGACGCGACGACCTTGAGAAGTCCGGCGACCTGACCAAGATGCTCAACTACGGCAAGTCCGATTTGGTGAGAGTGTCGCCCAATTTCGGCGGCGAGGCTTTCGAGCTGGACGCGCGCCTCTCCTTCAAGAAAGACAGCGAGGGTAATGTCAGCCTTGTGCCGCACTTCATACGCAAGGAGCAGAAGCTCGACGAGTACAAGGAACACAAGTTCTCGGACGAAGACCGTAAGAACCTGCGCGAAACGGGCAACCTCGGCAGGGTCGTGGACATCGTGGACAGGGAAACGGGCGAGATCATCCCCTCGTTCATCAGCATAGACCGCAAGACGAACGAGATTACCGACATTCCGGCAAACAAGGTGCGCATACCGGAGCGCATCGGCAAGACGGAAATCACCAAGCAGGAGCAGGACATGCTCCGCGCCGGGCTGCCCGTGCGCGACAAACTTATCGAACGCAAGGACGGCAGGAAGTTCGTCACCACCCTGCAAGTGAACGTGGAGCAGCGCGGCGTGGAGTTCGTGCCGGGGACCGGCAGGTCGCCCCGTGCCGCACAGGCACAGGAAGCCAAGAACAATCCCATACAGGGACAGGCACAGGACGCGGAGAACGCCGCAGCCATACAGAATGGGCAACGCCGCAACTCGTGGACGAACGCCGACGGCAGCATCCGCCCCATCAGCAAATGGAGCGGCGTGGAGTTCACCGAGCAGCAGAAAGCCGACTACGTGGCGGGCAAAGCCGTGAAACTGGAGAACGTGACCGACAAGCAGGGCTTCCACGCCACGATGTACATCAGGTTCAACCCGGAGAAGGGACGCCCGTACCGCTACGACACCGACCCCGACAACGCGCAGAAGGTCGCACCCTCCAACGAGAGCCGCACGCAGGTGGCGGTGAACAGCGAGGGCAAGACCAACGAGGCGACCAAAAAACTGAAAGAGCCGTTGCGGAAGGGACAGACCGCCCCGAAGGACACCGCGCAGCAACAGCAGCAGAAAAGAAACAATAAGGGCATGAAGATGTAATCCGGTGTCCGCCACTAAATCCGAAGTAACATTTGTAAAATTCAAAACGACAGAAAAATATGAAGACAATCATTGCTGAAAAGCCATCCGTGGCACGTGAGATCGCCCGCATCGTCGGAGCTACAAAGAGAGAGGAAGGATATTTCGAGGGAGGCGGCTACGCCGTGACATGGGCGTTCGGACACCTCGTCCAGCTTGCCATGCCCGACGGCTACGGCATACGCGGCTTCGTCCGCGACAACCTGCCCGTCATCCCCGGAACCTTCACGCTCATTCCCCGTCAGGAAAAGACTGACAAGGGCTACAAGCCCGACAGCGGCGTAGTGTCGCAGATCAAGACCGTCACCCGGCTATTCAAGGAAAGCGAACAGATCATCGTGGCGACCGACGCGGGGCGCGAGGGAGAGCTTATCTTCCGCTACCTCTACCATTACACCGGATGCACCACGCCTTTCGTGCGCCTCTGGATAAGCTCGCTCACCGACAAGGCTATCCGCGAGGGATTACGCGACCTCGAAGCGGGCGACAAATACGACAACCTCTACCTTGCCGCCAAAGCGCGGAGCGAATCCGACTGGCTTGTGGGCATTAACGGCACGCAGGCACTCTCCATCGCCGCCGGACACGGCACATACTCCGTCGGACGGGTGCAGACGCCCACGCTGGCGATGGTGTGCGCACGCTATTGGGAGAACCGCCGTTTCACGCCCGAAGCCTACTGGCAGCTCCATATCGCAACGGACGGTTGCGACGAAGGAGTGGTGAAGTTCTCCTCTTCCGAGAAATGGAAAGAGAAAGAACCTGCCACAACGCTATATAATAAGGTAAAGGAAGCAGGCACAGCCACCGTCACGAAAGCCGAGCGCAAGGAGAAGACGGAGGAAACACCACTTCCTCTACGACCTGACCACGCTCCAGAAGGAAGCGAACGCCAAGCACGGCTTCACGGCGGAACAGACGCTTGAAATCGCGCAGAAGCTCTATGAAAAGAAACTTGATCACCTATCCGAGAACCGGCAGCCGCTACATCCCCGAAGACATGTTCGCGGAAATCCCCAAGCTGCTTTCGCCTTTCATCGGACACAGCCCGAATGGAAAGAAAAGGTGTGGGCAAAAGCCCGCCCCGACACGCCGTAGCGTAGACGGCGGCAAGGTAACGGACCACCACGCCCTGCTCGTCACGGGCGAGAAGCCGCTGTTCCTCTCCAAAGAAGACAATATCATCTATCAGATGATTGCCGGGCGCATGATGGAGGCTTTCTCCGAAAAGTGCGTCAAGGACACCGCCACCGTCACGGCGGATTGTGCCGGAGTGGAGTTCGTGGCGGTGAAAGGCAGCGTCATCAGACAAGCCGGATGGCGTGCCGTCTATTTAGAGGAAGACAAGGAGGAGACCGCTATCCCCGGCTGGCGGGAAGGGCGACACGCTGCCGCTGAAAGGCTGCTCCATCACGGAGGGCAAGACCAAGCCCAAGCCGCTGCATACCGAAGCCACCCTGCTGTCTGCTATGGAAACGGCAGGCAAGGAAATCGAGGACGACGCGCTGCGTCAGGCGTTGAAGGACTGCGGCATCGGCACACCTGCCACCCGTGCAGCCATCATCGAGACGCTCTTCAAGCGCGGCTACATGGAACGCTGCAAGAAGTCGCTCGTGCCCACTGAAAAGGGCTTGCCCTCCATTCGGTCGTGAAGACGATGCGCATCGCTGACGTCGCCATGACGGGCGAATGGGAGAAGGAACTGGCACGCATCGAGCGGGGCGAGCTGCCCGCCGACACTTTCCGCAAGGAGATAGAGGCATACACACGGCGAGATTACATCCGAACTGCTCTCGTGCGACAAGCTGTTCTCCCGCAGGGATTCGGGCTGCAAGTGTCCCAAGTGCGGAACGGGCATGATGCAGTTCTACGGCAAGGTGGTACGCTGCGACAACGCGGAGTGCGGGCTGCCCGTGTTCCGGCTGAAGGCGAACCGCACTCTCTCCGACGACGAGATCAAAGACCTGCTCACGAAGGGCATACAAAATTGCTCAAAGGCTTCAAGAGCAAGCAGGGCAAGAGTTTCGATGCCATAGTCGCCTTTGACGGGGACTACAACACGACTTTCGTGTTCCCCGAAAGGAAAACGACCAAGAAATTTTCAGGACGGAAGAAATAGTATTAATTTTTGCCACTGGTTCAGAGTAATGAATTGTTCTTCGATACCGGATTACACTCATACTTTGGATTTAGTGGTGGCACTCGGAGGGATACCGAGTGCCTTTTCCTTCTCCTTTCAGACGATTATCCATGTCATGATTTATCAATCCACTAAATTCCAAAGTAATGAACAACAAGAAGAAAAACGAGGGGTCAGACCGACTTTTCATACTACGGTCTGTACCTGCTGGACTATCTCAGAACAAACAGGTTTGAACAGGCAACCGACGAAGCCTTCATCCGTGAACGCGCCGACCGTGCCGCCGGAACGTATGAACGGGCAATGCTCGAAGGCTATCCTGCTGCCGGTGCGCAGGAACTGGCGATGCGCACGCTGACGGAGGGACTTCGCTACTCCAAGTACGCCATCCTGCGCGAAGTCGTGGAAACGAGTTTGCCGACGACGTGCCGGAAGCGAAGCGTGAATCCTTTACCCGAAAACTGCTGCCGCTTGTCGGGAATGTATTCTCCATTTATGACCTCTCGGACGATAATTTCGCCCTGTCGCCCGATTATGACCTGTCTCTACACGGAGCTGACGGGGGCTGTCGTCCTTTATATAGAGGAATATGGCGTTTAACCGCAAACAAAGGTTGCGGGACAACATCGAGGCGATACGGACGGCATTCGTCCTTGACAGGGAACACGGACACCCCCACCGCACGCGAAACGGCTCTTGTTGGGCGTTATTGCGGTTTCGGCGGTCTGAAATGTATTCTGAACCCTGCAAGGGAACTGACGGATGCCGTCCACTGGGCGAAATCCGACCTCGAACTGTTTGCCCCTTACTGCGGAACTGCACAGGCTGGTACGCGGGAACAGCAAGGACGATACACGCAGTACAAGCGGTATGTGGACTCGCTGAAAGCGTCCGTGCTGACAGCCTTCTACACCCCGAAAGAGATAACCGACACCATAGCCGATGTGCTGGCGGATTACGGTGTCCGTCCTGCCCGTATGTTGAGCCGTCGGCGGGTGTCGGCGTATTCGTGGATGCTGTGCTGCGGCACAATCCCGACGCGGACGTGATGGCGTTTGAGAAAGACCTCCTCACGGGTACTATCCTGCGGCAGCTCCACCCCGACAAAAAGATGCGCATAGACGGTTTTGAGAAAATCGAAAAGCCGTTCAACAACTATTTCGACTTGGTGGTGTCCAACATCCCGTTCGGTGACATAGCCGTGTTCGACGCCGGGTTTCAAAGGAGCGAATCTTTCGGCAGGCGTTCGGCGCAAAAAAGCCATCCACAACTATTTTTTCCTGAAAGGGGCTGGATACGCGTACGGCGGCATCGTGGCGTTCATCACCTCGCAGGGGGTATTGAACAGCACCAAGACCTCCGTGCGCGACGAGAGCTGTTCCGTCAGGCGAATCTGGTATCGGCGATACGCCTGCCCAACAACCTGTTTTTCGGACAATGCAGGGACAGAGGTGGGCAGCGACCTTATCGTACTGCAAAAGAACCTGCGCAAGACGGAACTGTCGCAGGACGAACGGCTGATGACCGTGATACAGACGGACACGAAGACAAACCTGACGGACAACGCCTATTTCATCCACCACCGAACGACGCATCGCATACGACGCGAAGACTGCTGACCCCCTACGGAAGCCCGCTATGGTTTATCTGCACGAGGGAGCACACACAAAAATTTGAACGAAGTACTGA
>VOFK01003180.1_pt1 | contig 17366 bp, 27 predicted proteins | sample 5384121 | NCBI WGS metagenome assembly VOFK01 (sample SAMN12384730, study PRJNA508395) | human gut metagenome | isolation source: healthy gut J | host: Homo sapiens
TCGGTATGCTTCGTTCGGTTACGTATTGCTAACTTTATCAAAAATGTGGTGCTGGATAACATCCTGCCCGGCATTAGCCCATGCCAAGGCCCGTGAGCCGCACTTTGCCACCGGATGCCGCGGTGTTCATTCGCGTTACCTCCGGCGGCGATATCTCCGCTTATGACGTTGTCAGCGGCCTTTTCCCGGACAAGCAGAAGGATTTCGTTTTCAATATCCAGCGAGGACTTTGACACCGTCGCTTGTCAAAATCCAAGCCCGGTAACAACACCCGCGATATGGAAAAGCTGGCCTCCATTGTGGATACGCTGCAGGGCGACCATTATATCAAAGGCGGTTGTCGGCATCGGCACCCCCCATCGGCAACATCAAGGGATCTGGCCTCCAGCTTTAAGGAGGCACAGATCGCCATGGAGGTCGGCAAGGTGTTCGACACCGAGCGTCAGGTCGTCAGCTATGACCATCTGGGCATCGCCCGCCTGATCTACCAGCTGCCCACCACCCCTGCGAGGCCTTCCTGCGCGGAGGTCTTTAAGAGCAGGAGAGCATTGACAGTCTCGATGCTGAGACGCTGTTCACCATCCAGCGCTTCTTTGAAAACAACCTGAATGTCTCGAAACGAGCCGTGGGCTGTTTGTCCACCGCAACACGCTGGTCTACCGTCTGGAAAAGATCAAAGCTGACCGGCCTTGACCTGCTGCAACTTTGATGATGCCATCGTCTTTAAAGGTGGCCCTGATGGTCAAGAAGTACCTCTCCGCCAATCCGGCCAAATATTGATTTTAATAAAACTTTCACAAATGGCGCTGCACCGCAAGGCAGCGCCATTTTTCCTGCTTTTGGCAGCCGGAAAACACCTTGACCGCAGGCGCGCTGCATGGTATTCTATTATATGTATGACTGTAACCGTAAACAGGACAGCCGCGCGGCAGGAATCCTCAATGATCGATTTTGAGCATGTATATAAAACCTATGAGACCCACAACGATGAAAAACAAATGTTGCGTTGGAGGACATCAACATCCATATCGAGGAGGGCGAATTTGTCTTTATCCTTGGTCACTCCGGTGCAGGCAAATCTACCTTTCTGAAGCTGATCAGATGGAAAAGCCCACTGAGGGCAAGGTATTCATCAATGGGCAGGATCTGACCAAGATCCGCCGGCGCAAGGTGCCGTATCTGCGCCGGCAGATGGGTGTTGTCTTTCAGGACTTCCGCCTGATTCCAACCATGACCGTCTATGAGAATGTGGCGTTCGCCATGCGTGTGACGAACATCTCCACCAAAAAGATCAAGGACCGCGTGCCCTTCGCGCTCTCACTTGTCGGCCTTGAGGACAAGATGGATCGCCTGCCGGACGAGCTCTCCGGCGGTGAGCAGCAGCGTGTCGCCAGCGCGCGCGCTGGCCTAAGCTGATCATCTCGCGGACGAGCCCACCGGCAACATCGATCCTGAGATGTCCATGGACATCATGCAGCTGTTTGAGGCCATCATAAGGGGTTCAACATCACCGTTGTGGGTTGTCACCCATGAGCATGAGCTGGTACATAAGCTCGCCCGCAAGTAGGTGGCAACCGCGTCATCACTTTGGCCAACGGCATGGTCGCCTCCGACACCGCGCACCCCGAGGCCGCCCGCCGCTACGCAGCCGCTATGGCCCAGCGGAAGAGGACGATTACGACTACGATGAAGACTGATCTTTACTATTAAAGAGGGGACACCATGCGTTTTTCCAGCTTTACCTACCTTGTCGGTCAGGGCCTCGCACCAATCTGCGCGCCAACCGGCTTATGACCTTTGCCTCGATGGGCGTGCTGACCGTCTGCATGTTGCTGATCGGCGCCGCCTACCTGTTGGGCGTCAACATTGATTATATGGTCGAATATATCGGCAACCAAAACATGATGGTCGTCTATATATGGGCGATGAAGAGGGTCAGAACTCTACGGATGAACAGATCTCGGCTGCCGATGCCGCGATCCCGCAATACGCCCCACGTTGTGGGCGTGACCTACATGTCACCGGCGGATGTTCTGGCCCACCTACGGCGATATGCTCAAGGACTACACCAACCTGCAGCAGGTCTTTTTCAGGACGATAACCCGTTCACTCCCAACTACCGTGTGACCGTTGACGACCCGCAGAATATCGAGTCTGTCTCCGCACAGCTCATGCAGATTGACGGTGTCGCCAGCGTCAAAGCCCCGCTGGCTATGGCCGAGATGTTCACTTCTTTGCAGCGCGTTATCAACTACGCCTGCTACGGCATTGTAGCGGTGCTGGCTATCGTGTCCATCGTGGTCATCAACAATACGATCAAGATCACGGTGTTCAACCGCCGCAAGGAGATCGGCATCATGAAGCTGGTGGGTGCCACCAACGGCTTTATTCGTTTCCCGTTCTTTGTGGAGGGTGTTACCTCCGGCTTGATCCTCTCCGCTGCGCTTGCCTCCGGCATCGTCTGTGGCGCGTACTATGCCCTCTGCTGCCGCTGGTATGCCGAGAACCCGTCCAACCGTCGCAGATGTTCGGCGGTCAGCTGGTTCCGCTGGAAAAATGTATGGTATTACATTGTCGGCGGCTTTGTGCTGCTGGGCTTTGTGCTCTGCGGCCTCGGCACCGCCACCAGCATCCGCAAGCATCTGAATGTATAACAGCAACGAGCAGGGAATTGCAAACAAAGATGAAGCATTTTTCGCACAGCAAAAAATTTATCTCACTGCTGCTCAGCGTAGCAGTTGCCATGACGATGACGCTTTCCACCGTTATGACGCCGCTGGCGGCTGCCAGTGTCAGCGACCTGCGCCAAAAGCTGCAGGAGCAGCAGGCCGCATTGGAAAAAGTCAACCAACAGCTGAAAGAAGCACAGAGCGACAAAGCGGACGCGCAGGCGCTCAAAACACAGCTGGAGCAGCAAAAATCACTGCTGCTCAGCCAGATCGGCACACTGACCGAGCAGATCGGCGGTCTGGATAATGATATCGTCAAACAAACAGGACGAGATCAATCAAAAAGCAGCAGGAGGTTGACCAGAAGCAGGCCGAATACGACCAGCGCTGGGCGGATTTCAAAGACCGTATGCGCGCGATGCAGCGGCTGAATGACGGCGGCTCCATCGCGCTGTTGTCCAGTGCCACCAACCTGTACCAGCTGCTTACCTTTGCCACCACGCTGGAGCAGATTGTCAGCAAGGACGAGGAGATTTTGCCAGCAGCTTGAGGACGAGCATACCCAGCTGGAGCAGCAGCGCGCCGAGCTGGAGCAGGCCAAGGCGGATCTGAGGCAACAAAGCCGACTACGAGGCCCAGAAGGCCGCACTGAACAGCAAAACCAGTGAGCTTGCTGAGAATATCTCCCAGACAGACGAGAGCATCTCCAAAGGCGGAGGCCGAGGAACAGGCCCTGAAAGAGGCCCAGATCGAGGCCAACAAAAAGTGGACGAGGCAGCCAAAGAGCTGGATGCAGCCCCTGAACGCGGCCAACCAGGGCCTACGGAAACGCCTCAATACAATGCTCGCTGGATTTTTGGCCGCCCGCTTGCCACCTATAAGTATGTTTCCTGCTACTTTGGCGGCAACGGCCACCGCGGCACCGACTATGCCGCGCCGGGCGGCACCGAGATCTACGCCGTCAGCGGCGGCGTTGTCGCCGCAGCCGCCTACCACTACAGCTGGGGCTATTATGTTCAGGTCTACCACGGCAAGGATGACAACGGCAACAGCTATTCCACACTGTACGCCCACATGAACAGTGCGCCCATCGTCAGCGTCGGGCAGAGCGTTTCCAAGGGACAGAGGCTGGGGTATGTCGGCTCCACCGGCAACTCCACCGGCAACCACCTGCATCTGGAAATGAAGGTCAACAATGTTCTGGTCAATGTCATGAATTACTTATCTAAGAAAGGGGAGTCCTTATGAAGCCGCAGAAGCATAAAACCGCCGTGCGCATTTTTTGTCTGGTGGTCGCCGTTCTTATGGTGCTGAGCCTTTTCTCTACGGTATTTTTCTCCCTTGCCTACGGGGCATAAACGCAAAAACAGTAAGGGAGCCATCAGAGCCATGAGCAAAAAAATCAGTCTCGGCGTGGCAGCCACCATCGCCATCATCGCAATGGCTGTCACCTTCTCGCTGACGATGGTCGTATCGATGAAAATGTTCAACACCACCGTGTCCAGCGTCAAAAATAAGGAACGCCAGTACAACAAGCTGTCGGAGATCGACCGCTTTGTCCGCGCAGGGGAGTTCTTCACCATTGATGAGGATACCCTGAACGATAAGCTGGCCGCCGGCTATATGAGCGGCATCAACGACCGATACGCTATCTACTATACCGCCAAGGAGTACAGCGAAAAGCAGGCCATCGAGAAGGGCACCCTTACCGGCATCGGCGTGGCCGTTGTCAACGATGCCTCCTCCGGCTATGCGCGCATCATCATACAACAATTCCCCCGCCAGTGAGGCCGGTCTGCAGGTCGGCGGCTTTTATCACTGCCATTGGCGAGGAATCCACCAAAAATATCGGATCTACCGCGCGTTTGACCTCCCGCCTGCTGGGTGAGGAGGGCACTACCACAGTCATCACCTACCTGACGCCCGACCGTCAGGAGCAGCAGCTGAGCCTTGTACACTCCAACTATAAGACCCCCCACCATCTCAACAAGCCAGCTGACTGCCGGCACCTGCGGCTATCTGCGCATCGACGCCTTTACCACAGGCACCGCCAGCGAGTTTAAACTGCCGTGGACAACCTGCTGCAGCAGGGAGCAACCTGTCTGGTGTTTGACCTGCGCGACAACGCCGGTGAAAACCTCAATGCAGGGCTTGTCGCAGCGGATTACTGCGTACCCTCCGGTGAGATCGCCAAGCAGCAGGATAAGGACGGCAATGTGACCGTGCTGCGCATGTCCGATGAGAACGAGATCAATGTTCCGATGGTCTGCCTCGTCAATGGGGCTACCTCCAGCAGTGCCGAGCTGTTTGCCAATGCCCTGCGCAAGATGGGCGGTGCCACGATCGTCGGCACCAAAACGGCCGGTATGGGCGTTGTACTCAGCGATGTGCAGAAGCTCGGACGGCTCTGCCGCCTATATTACCTCCGGCCTGCTGCTCGACAACGAGGATCAGAGCTGGAACAACGAGGGTCTGAAGCCCGATATTGACGCGACACTCTCCGTTGATGAACAGAACTCCTACTACGACTACACGATCGACACTGACCCGCAGATCAGCAAGGCCGTCAACGCGGCCATGTCGCTGACCGGCCAGAACTGATATACGCTGAAAGGAAGCCGCCGTGCCCACATTGACCGACTTGTCTACCATCCGTGACCTTTGTGCGCGGTACGATTTTGCCCTTTCCAAAGGGTTTGGCCAGAATTTTATCATTAACCCGGGTATATGTCCCCGCATTGCTGAAGCCGCCGGCATCGGCCCCGGCTGGGTGCCCTTTGAGGTCGGCCCCGGCATCGGTGTACTGACCGAACAGCTCTGCAAACGCGCGGATAAGGTCGTTTCCATCGAGGTAGATAAGCGTCTGCCGCCGCTTCTTGAGGAGACGATGGCAGGGTATGATAATTTCAAGCTGGTACTGAACGATGTCCTCAAGGTGGATTTGAAGGCGCTGCTGGCTGAAGAATTTGGCGATAAGCCGGTGGCCGTCTGCGCCAACCTGCCGTACTATATCACCAGCCCGATCCTGATGCGCCTGCTGGAGGAAAAGCTGCCTATCCAGAACATCACCGTCATGGTGCAAAAAGGAGGCTGCACAGCGCCTGTGCGCCGCCCTCGGCACCTCCGCGATGCGGGTGCGATCAGCTACGCGGTGGCCTATTATGCGGAGCCGAAATTGTTGTTCAGCGTGCAGCCCGGCAGCTTTTTATCCCGCCCCCAAGGTGACAAGCGCCGTTATTCGCTTGATGTGCGCAAGACTCCCGCCGTACAGGTCCCGAACGGTGACGAGGCCGCCTTCTTTGCGTTGATCCGCGCGCCGCATTCTCACAGCGCCGCAAGACCGCAGCCAACGCTATTGCCAACGGCCTGCACCTGCCCAAGGCACGGGTCCTGACCGCGCTGCAGTCAGCCGGTCTTGATGAACGCGCACGCCCTGAACAGCTTACGCTGGAGGAGTATTGTGCCCTGCAGAACGCGCTGCATACAAAAATAATTCCTCAACGATGCCATACTAAACAAACTCCCGGTTGCTTGATTGCAGCCGGGAGTTTTTACTGAAAATGTATGACACCGGAAAAGGCATAATTTAATAACTAAAAAGAGCGCTGCAAGGTAAAATTAAACCTTGCAGCGCTCTTTTCGTTTGGAGCTAGTAACAGGAATCGAACCTGCAACCTGCTGATTACAAATCAGCTGCACTGCCAATTGTGCTATACTAGCGGGTACTAGATAATAATACCACAAACAGCAGCGCTTTGTCAAGACTTACAGCAATTCTACACCGGCATTACGGCAGGCTTTTTACCGTGGCATCATCCCAAAGGCTGACCTGAACCTCACCTACATGAGCTTTGCCGAGCAGCAGCATGCAAAGGCGGCTCTGGCCGATGCCGCCGCCCATGGTCAGGGGCAGGGTGCCGTCCAGCAGCATCTTGTGGAAGGGCAGTTCCGCACGCTGCGGGCAGCCGGCTTCTTCCAGCTGGCGGCGCAGAGATTCCGCATTGACACGGATACCCATGCTGGACAGCTCCAGTGCGCAGCCAAGAGGTTTGTGCCAGAACAGAATATCGCAGTTCAGCGCCCAATCATCGTAGTCCGGGGCGCGGCCGTCGTGGGGCTTGCCGCTCTTGAGCTTGCCGCCGATCTTCATGATGCAAACCGTGCCATGCTCCTTGGCAAAGGCGTTTTCGCGCTGCTTGGCGGTAAGCTCGGGGTAGAGGTCCTCCAGCTCCTGTGTCGTGATAAAAGCTACATCACGGCCGAGATGGATGTTCTTCAGCTCAGGAAACTTCCAGCGCAGCTCATCCGAGGTCGCGCAGACAGCATCCACAATGTCGCAGACGGTCTCACGCAAAAAATCCAGCGTGCGCTGTTCTGCGGTAATAACTCGTTCCCAGTCCCACTGGTCAACATAGATGCTGTGCAGGTTGTCCAGCTCCTCATCACGGCGGATGGCGTTCATATCGGTCACAAGGCCCTGACCGGGGCGGAAGCCGTACTTGTACAGGGCATAGCGCTTCCACTTAGCCAGACTGTGGACGACCTCGGCCTGTTCGTTCAGGCTGGGCACATCGAACGCAACCGGGCGCTCCACACCGTTCAGGTCATCATTCAAACCGCTGCCCTGTACAACAAAGAGGGGAGCCGTGACGCGCTTAAGATGCAGTGCCATGCAAAGCTTTTCCTGAAAGATCGTCTTGATGAGGCCGATGGCCTTCTGGGTGTCATACAGCCCCAGCAGGCTTTGGTACCCTTCCGGAATGATAATGCTGCTCATAGTAGAATCTCCTTTTTCTTTCCCAGATTTTGACCCTATGCTTACGCCTTGGCAAACTGACTTTCGTAGAGCTGCTTATAAAAGCCGCCCTGCGCCAGCAGTTCATCATGCGTACCGCGTTCGATAATGTTGCCGGCCTTCATCACCAGAATCTGGTCAGCATTTTTTGATGGTGGACAGGCGATGGGCCACAATAAAGCTTGTGCGACCCTTCATCAATTCTTCAAAGGCATCCTGCACCAGCACCTCGGTGCGGGTGTCGATGCTGGAGGTGGCCTCGTCCAAAATCAGAATCGGCGGACGCCGCAGCATGACCCGCGCAATGCAGAGCAGCTGCCGCTGCCCCTGGCTGATATTGCCTCCGTCCTCGGCAACCTGTGTGTCGTATCCGTTCGGCAGGCGGCAGATAAAGCTGTGGGCGCGCGCCTTCTTGGCTGCGGCTATGATCTCCTCGCGGGTGGCGTCCGGTTTGCCGTAGGCGATATTTTCTGCAATCGTCCCGGCTTTCAGCCAGGTCTCCTGCAGTACCATGCCTAGGTTGCCGCGCAGGCTGTCCCGGGTCAGGGTATCAATGGGATGGCCGTCGAACCGCAATGTTCCGCCGTTTATCTCATAGAACCGCATCAGCAGGTTTACAAGGGTGGTCTTGCCGCAGCCGGTCGGACCAACCAGCGCGATGCGCTGCCCCGGCTCGACCTTGAGGTTCATATCCTCGATCAGGGGTACATCGTCCTGATAGCGGAACCGCACATGCTCAAAGGCCACGCTGCCGGCACCGTGGGGCAGGCTCACGGCATCGGGGGCATCAGGGGTGATTGGTGTCTCATCGATCAGATCAAACACCCGCTGCGCACAGGCCAGCGCATTCTGCAGCTCGGTCATGACATCGGAGATGTCATTGAAGGGCTTTGTGTACTGGTTGGCATAGTTCAAAAAGACGCTCAGCTCGCCGACCGTGATGCCGCCGGCAATCGCAACAAATGCGCCCAGTATGCCGACCGAGGCGTAAACCAGCGAATTTACAAAGCGGGTGCAGGGGTTCGTGGTCGAAGAAAAGAAGGTTGCCCGCACACCGCAGCGCTGCAGGTCGCGGTTGATGCGGTCAAAGCGTTCCTCAGCGCGCGCCTCATAGCCGAAGGCGCGAACCAGATGCTCGTTGCCGATCAGCTCCTCTACAAGGCCGGTCATCTCTGCGCGGGTCTCGCTCTGCACCCGGAACATAGAATAGGTGTGTGTCGCAATAAAGCGCGCCACAAAAATGGAGAGCGGTGTCAGCGCCACGACCACCAGCGCGATGCGCCAGTCTATATAGAGCATGACCCCCAGGGTACCCAGAATTGTCAGCACGCCGGTAAACAGCTGGGTAAAGCCCATCAGCAGGCCGTCACTGAACTGCTCCACGTCGGTGGTAATGCGGCTGATAGCATCGCCGGGGCGGTGGGCGTCCATATATTTGAGCGGCAGAATCTCCAGCTGCTCAAACACGCGCACCCGCATGTCCCGCACGACCTGGAAGGTGATGCGGTTGTTCACAACATTCATCAGCCATTGGGAGAGCGCCGTGCAGGCGATCGTGGCAGCCATAGCCAATGCGATGCGGCCAAGCCCCTGATAATCTACCTGCCCGGGCCCCACGATCTTATCGACCGCCCTGCCGGCCAGCACCGGTGCAAGCAGGGTGGTGACAACGGTGATGAGCGCCAATGTAAGCGTAAGAATGACCATGCCCTTGTAGGGGCGGATCAGCTGCAGAACGCGTTGGATCGTATTGCGGTCAAGCTTCTTCGATGCCTTGCTCATAGTGTTTTTGGCCACCTCCTCCTTGCTCAGCTGGCTCAGGCAGATTTCCTTATAGACCTCACAGCTCTGCAGCAGTGCGGCATGGGGGCATCACCTGCCAAAGTGCCGTCATCCAGCACAAGAATGTGGTCGGCGCGCTGCACGCTCGCCCGCGCTGGGGAGATGATAAAGACCGTCATACCCTGCGTTTTTCTTTAATGGCCTTGCGCAGGGCTGCATCGGTGGCGAAATCCAGCGCGGAGGCACTGTCATCAAGAATCAGGATTTTCGGCTTCGGTACCAGTGCGCGTGCAATCGTCAACCGCTGGCGCTGCCCGCCGGAAAAGTTGCGTCCGGCCGTTTCCACCGGTGCATCCAGCATGCCGGGCTTGCCGCGGACAAAGTCTGCGGCCTGTGCGATTTCAAGCGCCTCCCAGATCTGTGCATCGGTGGCATTCGGGGCGGCCCACTGCATATTGTCGCGGATCGTGCCGGTAAACAGCACCGCCTGCTGGGGTACGATGCCTACAAGGCTGCGAAGCTGTGCAAAGCTGTACTGCTTTACATCATGGCCGAACAGTGTCACCGTGCCGCGGCCGGCATCGTAAAAGCGGCAGATCAGATCGATCAGGGTCGATTTGCCGCTGCCGGTACCGCCGATCACGCCAATGGTCTCGCCGCAGCCGGCCGCAAAGGAAATATCGGTCAGGCTGGTGCGCCCGCACCATGATAGGTGAAATCCACATGCTCAAACCGGACCGCCTCGGCAGCACCGTCAACTGTGAGCGGTGCCGTGCCGGGGTCCTCCATCGTGGTGCAGGTATTCAGAATCTCATTCACGCGCATACCGCTGGCCAACGCGCGCGTTACAGAGACGACCAGATCTGCCAGACGCAGCAGGCTCAGAAGGATCTGGCTCATATAGTTGATCAGCGCGATAACCTCACCCCTGAGTCAGCGCACCGGCATCGACCTCCATGCCGCCGCGCAGCAGCAACGCTACCACGGCGAGGTTGACTACCAGATAGGTCAGGGGATTCATCAGGGCGGAGATGCGGCCCGCTGCAAACTGCAGAGATTTCAAATGATCGTTCGTCTCGACAAAGGCAGCCAATTCATCGGCCTGCCGGGCAAAGGCGCGCACCACACGGGCACCCACATAGTTTTCACGGGTCAGCAGCGTCACACGGTCAAGACCGTTCTGCGCCTCATGGTAAATCGGCACCGTGACCCGCATGATTGCCCAGAATGATCAGCGAGACCGCAACGGTAACGCCGAGGAAAAGCAGCGTCAGTCTGGGGCTGATCGAAAACGCCATGATAAGCGCGCCAATAACAATGAACGGCGATCGCGGCAGCAAACGCAGGGTCAGGTTCACGCCGTTCTGGACCTGATTGATATCACTGGTCATCCGCGTGACCAGCGTGGGGGGGGTGCCGATACCATCCAGTTCGCTGTAGCTCAGCGTGTCAATATGACGGTACAGGTCCCTGCGCAGCGCCGTGCCAAAAGCCCAGTGCCGCCGTGGCGGAAAAAGTATTGGGCCGTCAGGCTGCTGGCAAAGACCGATGGCAGCCAGCAGAACCAGCAGGCCGCAGCGCGTCCAGATAAAAAGCCGCATCCCCGTTTTTTGATGCCTGTATCAATGATGCTGGCGATGACCAGCGGTACAAACAGCTCAAAACAGGCCTCAACATCTTGAATAGCGGCGCCAACAGGGGCTTGTCGCTCATAGCCCTTGATGTAGCGCATCAATTTGTGCATGAAAGACCACCTCATAGGTACAGATTGCGTGTAACTGCATTATTATACCACTAATTCGGGAATTTGTCATATCCTGATTCAACGGATTTCGATGATTATTTATCCGTCCGGCGTCTATACTTTCAATGGGCAGATACAGGAGGAGGATATGCAGATGTTCTGGGTCTACAGCTACAAAGGTTTTTCACGCACGGCGGTGCGCACCGTCCGCACCGCGCTGGTACTGGCAGGGCGGCAGGGCTGCTGTCAGGCCGACACAGGCCATCTGCTGCTGGCGCTGGTGCAGACGGCACGCGGCAGTGCAGCAGACTTCCTGCGCCGCAAGCGGGTCACCACCACAGCGCTGGCCAACTGCAGTGCCGCCCGGGCCGAAGGCGCACCGCGCAGGCTGCACCGCTGCGACCTTGCACCCGGAGCTGCGCAAGGCGATGGAGTTTGCTGTGCTGGGGGCGCACGCTGCCAGTGCTGCCCGGGCCGAAAAGAAATGAGCATCTGCTCTGCGCTATGCTTGAGGATTCCACCTGCACAGCCAGCCGCTGGATGCTTTCCCTTGGTGTCGAGCTGCCGCAGGCCGCGCGGGAGTGCCGCCAGCTCTCGGGTCAGCTGGTATTGCCCGCACAGCCCCGGATGGCAGCCAGCCGCACGGGGCGTCCCAGCGAAAAAATACGGCCGTGACCTGACACGCCTTGCACAGGAGGGTCGTCTGGACCCGGTGCTGTGCCGTGACAGTGAGCTGGAGCGGATGGTGGAGATCCTTTGCCGCCGCCAGAAAAAACAATCCCTGCCTGCTGGGGGAGCCGGGTGTCGGAAAAAGCGCACTGGCCGAAGCACTGGCCCAGCGCATTGCCTCTGGGCAAATCACCCCGGCTCTGCGGGCAAACGCAGGTCTTATCGCTCGATATGGCCTCGATGGTGGCGGGCACGAAATACCGCGGTGATTTCGAGGAGCGCTTTAAAAACCTGCTTGAGGAGCTTTACCGCGACCGCTCGACCATCCTGTTCATTGATGAGATCCACATCATTGCCGGTGCCGGGGCAGCGGAGGGGGCTATCGATGCCGCCAGCATCCTAAAGCCGATGCTGGCGCGCGGGGAGATACAGCTCATCGGTGCGACCACGCCGGAGGAATACCGCAAAACGATCCAGAAGGACTCTGCGCTCGAGCGGCGTTTCGGGCGGGTGATGGTCGAGGAGCCGACACCAACCGCTGCCGAAACGATTCTCGCGGGCCTGATGCCCCGGTATGAGCGCTACCATGGAGTGGCCATCCGTCCACAGCCATCCATGCGGCAGTCGAGCTGAGTGTGCGGTATCTGCCGGGGCGGTATCTACCCGATAAGGCCATCGACCTGCTGGACGAAGCCGCGGCTGCACGCCGCATTGCCGAAAACAGCAGCGAGAAAAAAGCGCTGACTCCGGCAGACATTGCCCGTGTGGTGAGCAAGGCGAGCGGTGTACCCGCCGAGCGTGTGGGGGAGGCCGAGCGTGAGCGGCTTGCACAGCTGGAGCAGCGCCTTGCCGCAGAGGTCATCGGCCAGCCGCGGGCTGTAGCCTCGGTAGCTGCCGCTATACGCCGCAGCCGCACCGGCCTGCGGGAGAACAATCATCCCATCGGCGCGATGCTGTTTTTGGGGCCTACCGGTGTGGGTAAGACCCAGCTGGCCCGCACACTGGCCAAAGGAGGGCTGGTTCGGCAGCGAAGGCACTGCTGCGCTTTGATATGTCCGAATATATGGGCGCCACACCGTGGCACGGCTCATCGGCGCGCCTCCGGGCTATGTAGGCCACGGCGAGGGCGGCCAGCTGACCGAGGCTGTGCGCCGCCGCCCCTACAGCGTTGTGCTGTTTGATGAGATCGAAAAGGCGCACAGCGATATTCAAAACCTGCTGCTGCAGATTTTTTGGAGGACGGCACCTTGACCGATGCACAGGGCCGCAGAGCGATTTTTCCAACACCATCATTTTGCTTACCTCAATCTGGGTGCGCGGTGCCTTGCCGGGCAGACGGCTCCCATGGGCTTCGGCGCTGCCGGGGCGGAAAAGGACCGCCGCGGCCAGCAGGCAATCCGGGAGGCGAGGGAGTTCTTCCGCCCCGAGCTGATGGGGCGTCTGGACGAGACTGTACTGTTTGACCCGCTCGGCCCGGAACAGCTGGCAGGCATTGCCGACCGGCTGCTCTGCGAGCTGGAGGAACGCGCAGCCGGGCAGGGCTACACCCTGCGCCATACTGCCGCAGCCGCCAAGGCGCTGGCAGGGGGATAAGGTGCCGCCCTACGGCGCGCGGGAGCTGCGCCGCACGGTCAGCCGTGCAGTGGAGCAGGCACTGGCCGACCGGATTGCCGACGGCACTGCCCAGCCCGGCACCGTCTACACGGCCGACGCCGACGCAAACGGGCGTATCATCCTGACGCAGGACACCCTGACGGCCTGTGTGTAACGCCGCTGCACAAACAAATAGGGGGAGGCATCCGCCTGTAGCAGACGGATGCCTCCCTATTTTTTATCAGCTTCGGAACAGCCCTCAATCCTTCACATACAGGCCGCAGTGGCAGGGGCCGTGATAGTCCGGGTCGGCCAGCTGCTGCTTGAACTCGCTGCAGATGCAGATATTTTCCGGGATATGCTGCAGACGGCAGGGGCAGTATCCGCCCGTACGCTTTAATCCTCACGGATGGTCTTGACAATCTCCTCGTTGGGATTCAGATGAAACTTCGGCTTTTCCATCGCAGTTACCTCACTTTACGGTTTGACGCGGAACTCCTGCTCGCAGTAGATGCAGCGGTAGCGGCCGCTCGGCGTCAGTGCAAAAATATGGTCGCAGCCCTCCTCGATGGAAGTAATGCAGCGCGGGTTCGTGCATTTGATGACGTTGACCAGGCGCTTGGGCTGCTCGGGGTGTTTTCTTCTCCGTCACCCTGCCGTCCCGGATAAAGGTAATGGAGATTTTCGGGTCGACATAGGCGAGAACGTCAAAGCTCATCTTGCTGACATCGCCCTCGATCTTTATTATGTCCTTTTTCCGTCCTTTTGGCTGCGGACATTCTGCAAAAAGTGCTACGCTGGCATTGTTCAGCCTTTCCAGCTCCATCATGTGGTAGAGCGCCAGACCCGTGCCTGCGGTAATGTGGTCAATGACCACGCCGTTCTGGATTTCATCAACCTTCAACATTGAACGCTACCTCCCCGGTCTTGGGGTCTTTGAGACCCAGCAAAGTCATGATCAGCGCCATGCGCATATAAACACCGTTCTGCACCTGGTCAAAGTACGCTGCGCGCGGGTCGTCATCCATCCAGCGTGATCTCATTCACACGGGGCAGGGGATGCAGCACCGGCATATCCGGGGGGCCAGAGCCAGCTTTTCCTTTGTCAGGGACATAGCTGTTTTTCAGACGGATGTAATCTTCTTCATTAAAGAACCGCTCTTGCTGGACGCGGGTCATGTAGAGGACGTCCAAATCGGGCAGAGCCTCCTCCATGCTGCGTGTCTCAACATAGGGGATGTTGTTAGGTTCGAGGATCTCGCTGATGATGTAATCCGGCACGCGCAGCTCCTCGGGTGAGATGAGCACAAACTTCATGCCCGGCAGACGGGACAGGCTCTTGATCAGGCTGTGGACTGTGCGGCCAAACTTCAGATCGCCGCAGAAGCCGATGGTCAGAATGATCCAAGTGCCCCTTGCGCTGGCGGATCGTCATCATGTCCAGCAGCGTCTGGGTGGGGTGGCTGTGGCCGCCGTCACCGGCGTTGATGACCGGAATGCGGCTGTAGCGGGACGCGCGCAGCGGGCACCTTCCTTGGGGGTGGCGCCTTGCGGCAATGTCTGCCACACAGCTGATAACGCGGATGGTATCGGCTACGGTTTCGCCCTTGGAGGCGCTGGAAACACCGGCATCCGGGAAAGCCCAGTACCTGACCGCCCAGGTTCAGCATGGCTGCCTCAAACGAAAGACGGGTACGGGTGCTCGGTTCGTAGAAAAAGCGTCGTGCCAGACGCTTGCGTGCGGCAACATCCTTATAAGCGGCCGGATCATCGTGGATACGGTCGGCAAGGTCCATCAGGCTGAGCGTTTCTTCCAGCGTAAAATCCGCCGGGTCGATCAAATGTCTCATACACAATCCCCCTTTATAATAGCTCTATATTCTAAGCGGCGGTATGCCGCTTACAATCAAACCAGTTTGCGCACCATAGCAAAATCAAAAGAAATCCGTGTAGCAGGTCTGGCAGCAAAGCACCGGCTTGCAGGTGCGGGAGTAGCAGATCTCATCCAGCTGCAGCAGCGCCTGATCAGGCCGCACCCCCAGCTGGCGGCGGATGCCCGGTGTACCCATTACAGCGTGCAGCGTTGTCAATGTCTCGGCTACCTCCACGCGGCAATGCTGCTCAACGATCTCAAAAATCGGGCGGCTGAAGTCGATTGCATCAAGCCGCTTGCCGCCGAACAGTGCCAGCGGCAGAATATCGGTGGAGTACAGCACCGGCGTCTCATCTGCCAGCACGCGGCGGCGCACAAACACCAGCGTATGTTCCTTCTCCGGGTCAAGGGCCAGCCGCTCCATCAGTTCGGGCGTTGCGGTTTCCCGGGTGACCATCAGGTTATCGCTGTGCGGCACCCGCCCGATTGCGCGGATCATCTTGTTGAACTCCAACTTCTGATCCATGCGGTTCTCAACCATCAGCACATCACGGTTGACAAGCGTACCGATGCCGCGCACCCGCTCCAGATAACCGTCGCGCTCCAGCTCACTCAGGGCATCGCGCACCACGGTGCGGCTAACCCCCAGCGCCTCAGCCAGCTCCAACTCACTGGGCAGCTGTGGTGCGGCAGCGTAGATTCCATCGCGCAGCTCCTCCAGCAGGCGTTGGGCGGTCTGCTGGCTGCGCAGCTCGCCGCCAAGGCGGTTTTCCGTCGTTTTATTCATTGGCAAATTCCTTTCGTGCCCGGCAGATATCGGCCAGACAGCATTTGTCACAGTAAGGCTTTGTGCGCGCCGTGCAGACTGCGCGGCCGTGATCCACCAGGCGGTGGCAGAAGCCGTTTCCCTCCTCGGGGGGAATGATCTTCCACAGCGCCTTCTCGACCTTGGCCGGGTCCTTGCAGTTGTCCACAAGACCAATGCGGTTGCACAGGCGAATGCAGTGGGTATCTGTCACGATGGCCGGCTTGCCGAAGACATCCCCCATTATCAGGTTGGCGCTTTTGCGGCCAACCCCCGGCAGGGAGAGCAGCGCATCAAAATCATCGGGCACACGGCAGTCAAATTTATCCCGCAGCATCCGCATACAGGCGGAAATATCCCGCGCCTTGCTGTGGCCCAGCCCGCAGGGCTTGACAATGGCTTCGATCTCCTCCGGGCTGGCGGCAGCCAGCTCCCCTGATGCCGGGAAACCGGGCAAACAGCTCCTGCACAACGACATTCACCCGTGCATCGGTGCATTGGGCTGCCAGACGCACCGACACCAGCAGCTGCCATGCGTGGTCATAGTCCAGCGTGCAGTCACTTGCCGGGTATTCAGCCTTAAGCCGCGCAATACAGACCGCTGCGAGTTCCTTCTTGGTCACCGTGCATTTCTCCGTTTCGTGCTATTTCTTTAATATTACCACGATACTGCCCTCTAATCAAGTCCAGAAGTATGATGTTTTGGGACACAATGCGGTAAATGTTTTTGCCCGGCAGCACTATACCCCTGCTGTCCATCGGGCAGCAGGGGTTCGGTACGGCTGTGCTTTATCTTTTTGTTATTTTCCGGTGTCGTTTGCAACGGCTTCGTCAATCAGCTTTTCCAGCGTAGCCATGTTGGCCTCCTGATCGATGCCGCCCATGATCGGCTCCCCGACGATGTTGCCCTGACGGTCCACAACACAGGTAGTGGGGGAAGGCCATGATGCCCAGTGCAAACTTACCGGCCTCGCCGTTAGGGTCAAAGTAGATATTGCGGAAGGATGCGCCTGCGGATTCCAGAATTTTCTTGGCGGTGGCGATGTTGTCCGCGTTGCCGTCCAGTGTCTCGGTATTGACGCCGATGACCTCGCCGCCCTGCTCCCTTGATGCGCTGGTTGAGTGCGTCAAGGTCATCCATCTCATCCACGCATTTGCAGCCGCTGAACCAGAAGTTTACAACGGTGAACGCATTGTTGGCAAACAGGCTGCTGTCAACGCTGTTGCCGTCAAGGTCCTTACCTCAAACTGGGGGAAGGTGCTGCTCTCCGCTGCGCTTCTGGCTGGCGGCATCCTCCTGAGGAAGGGCTGCGATCTGATTTTTTCGATCTCCCGAATCTTATCCGCTCCCCCCGCGAACTGATCCTTCGCGTTGTCACGGCACTCCTTAAGGAGTCGCCAATGGTATTTGCTGGTGGTCTGCTGCATTCTTAATC
>VOFK01000639.1_pt1 | contig 17356 bp, 28 predicted proteins | sample 5384121 | NCBI WGS metagenome assembly VOFK01 (sample SAMN12384730, study PRJNA508395) | human gut metagenome | isolation source: healthy gut J | host: Homo sapiens
GTATTGATGACATTTCGTGTCTCTCGGGAACCTGCCCGGGGCAAATGTCCGGTAGATATCATCGGAATGACGACTTCCGAGAAAGTATGGCGGAAATTGAACTTAAGCTGGGGGTTACCCGGTTCTCTGCGAGGAATTCAGTTCGATGGAAGTTATGTTCTACCATGCAATGAAAAAGGCAAAAAGAAGTATTTTCATTACAGAGCGGAGATGCTGTTGTTCTGACCGGTGGTCTGATCAATGGCAAAGTAGGAAATACGAATGTGATTAAGGTAGAAACCGTAAAAATAAAATAGAACATAAGCGAATGCTGTGTAGTTGAAAGCGCATGTGACATTCTGTTGCATGCGCTTTTCGTGTGTTTTTGTGAAAATCTACTACCTTTACGAGGGAAATAGTTTGTGCTATAGTATATTTGTACGGAAATAATCAGACAATATTTACAGTTTACCAGGGAAAGGCAGGCCTATGGTAGAAAAAAAAACGATCAGAAGAAGTGCAGGGATATATCAATAGAGATTCAGGAGACTCTGGCAAAAATGGGGAAAGTATTTTTTTTTACTATTATCCCAAAGAACGCAGAATCAGACCATCAGAGTTTGCAGCCCGTCACATGGGAATCGTGGAGAATGCTACGGATCTGGAGCATAGTATCCTCATGGACAGAATTATGGAAAAAGAAAAACTGTTAAAACTGTTTCAGGATATTGACCATGGCGCAAAGACGGTAAGTGCAAAAGATTCAGTCTTCGGGAAAAGACATGGTATATCAGATCTCTATGGGTAGGATTCAGGGCGGTTCACAGAAACAACCGGAATATGTATTGGGTCTGATCGAACAGATCAGGGGGCAGACACACGCCAGAATGAGATTATTCAGGCACTGGGAAGCAATTTTAACAGTGTATATTATGTAGATGTGGATCATGATAAGGTATATGTATATAAGGTGAACTCCGCAGTGCGCTCTGTGCTCAATGATACGCTTAAGGAAATTCCGGGATATGAAGCTATCATGGCAGAATATGTGGGGGAAGGTTGTCCTTACCGAAGATCGTGAGACAATGCTGTATGAGACCTCCATTGAAAATCTCCGTAAGCAGCTGAGCCTGAAAAAAAGCATATCAGTATGATTACCGGATTGTGCGGGATGGGAAAGTAAAAATACTGCCGTGCAAAAATTTGTAAATACATCGGATGGAGGACAGCTGCACCGGATGGTAGCAGGATTTTCCGATATCAGTTCCGAAAAACAGAGGGAACTTGAGCGCATGGCATATGTGGACAGTGTAACCGGTGGAAATAATTACGAAAGTTTTAAGAAGAAAATCCGGGATTTCCGGCAACCGGGATATCTGGTGTCCATGGACATCCACTCCTTTAAAATTATCAATTCGATCTGTGGAATTATCAAAGGGGATGAAACACTCAAAGGAATCTGGAAATGTATTCAGGGGATACTGGAAAAAGATGATCTGGCAGGACATATCAATGCAGACCGTTTTGTGATTTACAGTAGTGGAAAGGATCAGGAAAAAAGACGATCCGGCAGTTACAGCAGCTGGAGACCATACTGGCAGAATTGTCGGAAAGACTGAAGGTTCCGAAGCTGATCCCTTATTTTTGGAGTGACGAAGTGGAAACCGGATTCCAAAGTGGAAGAGGTATACAGCGAAGCAAATTTTGCCAAGAATCAGATCAAGGATCGCAAAGATATCAGCTATCAGTTTTACAGCCATGAAGATACGATCCGCATGCTTGAAGATAAAGCCATGGAGGATGAATTTAAACATTCTCTGGAAAAATAACTGTTTTGAGGTGTGGTATCAGCCGAAATATGATCCGGAAACAGAGCGGATGGTAGGGGCAGAAGGTCTGATCCGCTGGAGAGATGAAGAGGGAAATGTTATTCCACCCGGCAAATTCATTCCGTTGTTTGAGAGAGACGGACTGATAAAAGTTCTGGATGAGTATGTTTTCCGAAAAGTATGTATGCAGCAGTTAGAATGGCAGAAACAGGGAAAGGAGATTATTCCTGTATCCATCAATCTGTCCAGGGCGAGTCTGTATTTTGACAGTGTGGTCAGCCGGTATCAGCAGATCGCTGATGAAATCGGAGTAAAAACCCATCTGGTTCCGATTGAGATTACAGAGAGCGCAGCAATTGACAATGACAATATCAAGGGGCTGGCAGATAAGTTCCATGATAATGGTTTTCCATTACTTGTAGATGATTTTGGATCGGGGTATTCTTCCCTTGCAACACTGAACATGAAATGTTTCGATACGTTAAAAATTGACAAAAGTCTGATTGATTACATCGGGGATTTCAGTGGGGAACGATTGCTGGAACATACGATTTTACTTGCAAAGGAACTTGGATTGTGCGTTACGGCAGAAGGTGTTGAGAGAGAAGAACAGGTGGATTTCCTCAAACAGATGAAGTGTGACAGTATTCAGGGATATTACTATTCGAGACCGCTTCCAAAAAAGAAGAGTTTTGAAAAACTTTTGCTGACAGCTTAAATGATAAGAAAACAGGGAAAACTTTTATGGAATCATAGAAGTTTTCCCTGTTTTATTTTATTGACCGAGAAGGGAATCTACATAATTGCGTATTGCATAATTGTCTTCCGGCATCTGACATCCCACAATATATACACCTTCATCATCCGAGCACCGGATGACATGTCCTTCCAGATGGGACTGATCCGAAAGGGCAAAATTTTGGATATCGATAGCAACATCTGCATGTTTGTGATCCATGAAAAACGGATCCCGGATCAGAAATGCAAATCCATTGGCACTGATATTGTCAAGCTGACCGGAGAACGTTGTGTCGGAATCTTTCAGCGTGATGGTACATGGATTGGACACATCTGCCCGTGGGTATTTCCGGCGGTTTTTGATTTCCGGACGTGCGGAAAGCTGCAATGCATAGGCATGGGAACCGGATGCCGTGTCAGCCTGTATCTGCGCCTGATCCCAACAGTAGAGAACATTGTCAACCGTGACCTGAACCTTACAGGTTTCGGATCCGTTTAACTGTGGATTGTCAGACAAAATCAGGGAAATACTATTTTCCGCAACAGATCTGACTTCTCCGTGATACTCCATGCGTTCCAGATGTTTTGGAAGAATAACTTTTGCTTTCATACCGGCATGAATATCATCCAGACCCATGAAACCACCGATGCCCAGTTCACACATCAGCTCCTGAATTACATTTTCTATGTTATTGATGTTGGAAGCACTTTCCTCATATTTGCTGAGCATGCGTTTGCTTGTTTCATCGGAATCACTGATGCATGTGGTCATGGTTTCCACGATGGAAGATACCTGTTCCATATTTTCCACCAGCTGACGATTGGAAGATTCCACTTCTTTCATGGCAGAATCAATTGTCTGGATGTGTTCACCCAGAAGAGAAGAATCCTGTGTAATTTTATTTACATTTTCACCGGTCTGGGTTACTTTTTCCAGAGTGGCCTGAATAAGTTTTTTAAGGTTTCTTCAATGGAAGAAGTCATTTTTCCTGAAATTTCATCCAGCCGCGAGAGTGCTTCGCTGATCTGTCCGGAAGAATCTTTGGTTTCGGTACTCAGCTTGCGGATCTGTTCTGCAACGACGGAGAATCCTTTTTCCGGCTTCCCCTGCGCGGGCAGCTTCAATGGAAGCATTAAGTGCCAGCAGATTGGTCTGGCTGGAAATACTGTCAATGGTTCCGGTTTCCTGTTTTACGGTTTCAAATTCTGCCTTGAAAGCGTCCAGAATATGTTCTACCTCATTGGACAGATCTGCCATCGTTCCGGCAGTCTGTACCAGACTCTCCAGATCAACGGAACTTGTCTTTGCGTGTTTGCCGGATTCCGCAGTCAGGGATACCATATCATTGATCATGGAAGCAACATTCTGTACCTGGGAATTGATATCTCCCGTCATTTCCTGTGAGGAGGCTGTCCGGGACTGCAGCTGATCGTTATTGTCGGTCAGTTTGTTCATTCCGTCTACGACGATGTCTGAACCATGTTTGTTTTCCGTGTCAAGTTCGCGGACAACGGGGATTCCATCCATGATGGGATTGCTGGCGGTTTTAACCTGTTCAACAGTTGTAACAACCCGTTTTAATTCGGCTTTGATACTGTTTGTGAGGGCACCATCGGATTCGATGAGGTGGCGGATAGACATGATATAGCCGATATAACAGAGCAGGAGACAGGCAACCTGCAGCTGATAATTTTTCTGGTGCCGTTGCAGTATTCTGACCGAGAACGACCAGATGATAAAAGACACTGACAATGACACTGGCAATATTGGCGATTGCACATCCCCCATAAATTTCTGGTCTTTGTAAAGAACCAGAAGACTGACAACCGGAAGAATATAGGTAAAGGCAATCGGTGAATCGGTGGTGCAGATCAGGAACGTGTAAAAATACCGTAACCGATGACAAGTGCATACCGATAGCGGTCATCGGCCTTTCCCCTGATGCGCAAAAAGAAGATCACCGGCAAAAAAAAGGAACCCAGCACAATATTAAAAAAAAATGATGTAATTTGTGGAAGGATACCCACCCTGGGATACATCTGAGCCGTAGTTTGCACTAAGAAGAAGGGCAAATACAAGCCAGATGTGTCTGGCTTTTGATATTGGCCTTGGCCTTAAATTCATTTTCATTATAATCCATAATACGTTTCTCCTATGTGAATGCTAATTCTATTGTATGACGGGAGGAACGTTTTTTCAAAAGTAAAATGCTTTGCTTTCTGTGCATAATTTTTTCCGGAATTTCGGCATACTACCCATACAACATGAATATGGAAAGTAATCTGGAAAACAGGAGGAAATTTATCATATGAAAGCGACTGGAATTGTGCGCAGAATCGATGATCTGGGAAGAATTGTGGTTCCTCAAAGAAATTCGCAGGACACTGCGCATCCGGGAGGGGGATCCCTGGAGATTTTTACAAGCCGGGAGGGCGAAATTATGCTCAAAAAATACTCACTCACCGGTTGGGGAACTGGGCGAGTTTGCACGAAGTTATGCACAGGCACTGGCACAGACCACAGAGGCTCTGGTCTGCATTACGGATCGGGAATATGTGATCGCAGCAGCGGGAACCGGGAAAAAAAGGAAGTTGAGGGGGAACAGCTGAGCGAAGAGATGGAAGCAATGATTGAAAAGCGCAGCACAGTTGTGAAAACAGGAGAAGAACAGGCCTGCTCCATTACAAAAAAAAACAATGTCAACACTTCCGAAGGGAATTGTGCTTTCAAGTATTCTGTGCAATGGAGACTGTCAGGGTGCTGTGATTCTGGCAGATAACAGCGGACAAAAGGAAACACTTGGACTGTTGAAAGCATTGTCTGCCACAGCTGCAAATTTTCTGGGGAAAAATATGGAACAGTGAAAATAATAAAATCTTAATAAAAAGATAATTTGCATATACTGTCCAAAAGAGATAAAATGTATGATGTATGTTTCCAAAATAAATATGGAGGAGAGTATATGTCAACCAAGAAGAAAAAGAAAAGAAAGAAAAAGCAGCATCGCTTTTTCTGGTTTGTCATAAAAGCTGCAGATCGTGCTGATGCTTGTTGTGCTGGCAGGTTTTGGATACTACTATTTTGGCGGATATGCGGATCAGATACAGCAGATGCGCCGTGAGGCAGTGCAGGAAGTATCTGCTTCCGACGATTCTACGTTTATCCCTTCACAGACCTGCTCCGTTTTTTGATAAAGACGGAAAACTGATCTCTGAACGAAGGGGAGACAAGAATGCGCAGTATGTCAAATACGAGGATATTCCAAAGAATTTTGTCGCAGCGATTATCAGTATTGAGGACAAGAAGTTTTACCAGCATAACGGTGTGGATCTGAAAGGACTTGTGCGCGCGGTCAAAGCCACAGTCATGTCGAAACTGAAAAAAATCGCAGGGTGGTACGCAGGGTGGAAGTACGATTACCATGCAGCTTGCCAAGCTGATTTATATGCAGGCCGAAACAGACGTGGCAGTACAAGGTGAAGCAGATGTTTCTTGCGTGGGAACTCGAAAAACGTTACAGTAAGGATAAAATTATGGAATTTTTATCTGAATAACGTGTATTTTGCAAACGGCTATTACGGAATTGACGCTGCCTGTCATGGATATTTTAACTGTGAACTGAAAGATCTTGATGTATCGCAGACCGCGTATCTGTGTGCGATCCCGAACCGCCCGTCCAATTATGATCCGGTGACACACCCGGACAATACCATTACCCGGCGGAATCTGATCTTAAAGAATATGCGGGATGACGGGAAAATCTCCCAGGAAGAGTATTATGAGGCAAACCAAAGAAGAGATTGCACTGAACCGGCCTAAAAAGAGTGACACGGAGAAAATTAACAGTTCGATTGACACTTACACGTATGACTGCGCAACCCGTGCACTGATGGAACAGGAAGGTTTCCAGTTTAAATATTATTTTGATTCGGATAAGGAAAAGAAGTCTTATGGGGGAAGCATATGACGAACTTTACAGTGCGTGTCAGAAGAAACTGTTTTCCGGAGGATACAAAAAATCTATACGACGATTGATATGGAAAAACAAAAAGGAACTGCAGTTGCCATTGATGATACCCTCAAAGGATTTAAAGACAAATCCAAAGACGGAACTTACAAGATGCAGGCGGCAGCAGTATCGATTGATAACAACAGCGGATATGTAGTGGCAATCGTGGGCGGCCGTAAGCAGGATTCGGATAACTATACGTTAAACCGTGCATACCAGAGTTATCGTCAGCCGGGAAGTTCGATTAAGCCATTGCTGGTATATACTCCGCAGCTGGAGCGCGGGTATACCCGGATACTGTTGTGGATGACCATAAACTAAAAAGACACCGTCGAATGCAAACAATACATATGCCGGAAAGATTCCGCTCAGATATGCGGTTGCACATTCCATTAATACGATTGCCTGGCAGCTGTATGATGAACTGACACCAAAAACAGGCCTGCAGTATTTAAAAAAAATATGAATTTTGCACAGATCAAGGACGGAGATTATACCCTTGCCACATCTCTTGGTGGATTTACCAAAGGTGTTTCTCCGCTTGAGATGGCATCCGGTATGCAGCGGTTGAAAATGACGGACTTTACAGGGAACCGACCTGTGTAAAATCAATTGTGGATTCTGATGAAAATGTAGTCTATACGTCCAGCCTGACGGAAAAAACGGTTTATAAGCAGGATGCGGCGCGGATGATGACGGATATCATGACCTCCGTTATGGACAGTGGAACCGGACGTTCTGCAAAGCTTGCCGATATGCCGTGTGCCGGAAAGACGGGTACAACAAACGATCACAAAAGATGGATGGTTCTGCTGATTTACCAGATATTATACAACCGCAGTCTGGGTGGGATGTGATTATCCAAAAGCCATTTCCAATCTGAGTGGAAGCACATATCCGGCACAGATCTGGAAAGCATATATGTCTGCAGTCCCACGAGGGATTATCTTCGCTTGATTTCCTTCCTTATGCTCAGCTTTCGGACGATTTTAAAAATCAGCAGAAGAAGGAAGAGGAAGAACACGACAAGATGCGCGAAGAAAACCAGACGGAGGAAAACCAGACGGATGATCAGCAGACTTCCGAGAGCCAGCAGAAAGATAATACAACGGACGGAAGCTCCGAAAATGATAACCAGCCGGACAATAACGACAGCAATGCCGGTGATCAGAATAACAATTCCAAACCGGAACATAGTGGGGACAACGATTCCGGAGAAAGCGGAGGAAACACCGATAAGCCGGAAAATGGAGAAAATACCAATAAACCGGACAATAGCGAAACCACGGATAATAGCGGTGATACCGGAGAGAGTGGAGATATCGGTGGTGGAAACGTACAATAAACATATATAAAACAGTGCAACCGGTGTATTTATGGATACATCGGTTGATTTTTTTTTATCGATACTAGGCAGAAATTCCGGAATATGGTAGAATATATAGATACATGGGGTAGAAGAAAAAATACATATCACATAGATCAAGGAGGAATCAGGAATTGAAGAAATATGGATTTGGCGTAGACGTGGGAGGAACCACCGTAAAAATGGGATTTTTTGAGACAAGCGGAGAGCTTCTTGACAAATGGGAAATCAAGACAGATACCAGCGATAACGGAAAGGCAGTACTGCCGGATATTGCACAGGCGATTGATAACAAACTGGCGCAGGAAGGCATCAGTAAGAGTGATGTAGAGGGTGTGGGAATCGGTGTTCCGGGTCCTGTGCGGAGTGATGGCGTTGTTAACGGGTGTGTCAATCTCGGCTGGGGGAGTGATCAATGTTGCGGAGGAACTCGGTGCACAGACAGGTCTGAAAGTAAAAAGTCGGAAATGATGCGAACGTTGCAGGTCTTGGCGAAATGTGGCAGGGCGGTGGAAAAGGAAGTAAAGATGTCATCATGGTAACGCTTGGTACCGGTGTCGGCGGTGGAATTATCGTGGACGGACATGTGGTTGCCGGATATAACGGTGCAGGCGGAGAAATCGGACACATTACCGTAAATCATGATGAGATAGAGCCTTGTAACTGTGGGCAGTATGGATGTCTGGAACAGTATACTTCTGCGACTGGTATTGTACGCATGGCAAAACGTAAACTTGCCAAAACACAGGATGCGACAAAGCTTCGTGATTATAAAGATATTACTGCGAAAGACATTTTTGATGTGGCAAAAAAGAAGGCGATGAAGTAGCTCTTGGACTGGTAGATGAAGTGGGAGAAATTTTAGGGTCAACCCTTTCGAATATTGCATGCGTGACCAATCCGGAAGTTATCGTGATCGGTGGTGGTGTGTCCAAAGCCGGACAGATTCTAATCGATACGATCCAGAAGCACTTTAAGGAAAGCTGCTTCCATGCATGTCGTGATACCCGCTTTGAACTGGCACAGCTTGGCAATGATGCCGGAATATACGGGGGCAATGCAACTCATTATCGGATAAGTTCAAAAAACAGAACCATATGCACAGCAAACATTTTCGTGTAGGAAGAAAGTGTTTGCTGTGCTTTTTGTACTCTTTTTATCATTACCCTGTTGAAAAAATATCTTGACAATCAAACTATCTTTGCATATACTTTGACTAAGAAACTGTTTGACAATCAAACTATTTCGCAATCAAACAAAATTGAAGACAGTAAAAGGAGAACCCATTATGTTAGAAAAGTTAAAAGAAATCATTGCAGACCAGTTAAACGTAGACGCAGATTCTATCACCGCAGAGTCCCGTTTCAAAGAGGATCTTGAGGCAGATTCCTTAGATCTGTTTGAGCTGGTTATGGCTTTGGAAGAAGAGTACGGTGTAGAGATTCCTTCTGAGGATTTAGAGAAGATCCTTACCGTTCAGGATGTCATTGATTATATGAAAAATAAGGGTGTTGAGGCATAAGCTATGAAAAACAAGAGTGACAGAGCTTCTGGGAATCGAATATCCGATCATTCAGGGCGGTATGGCATGGGTCGCAACACATGAACTGGCCAGTGCGGTATCCAATGCCGGCGGACTTGGCATCATCGGAGCAGGTGGAGCACCGGCTTCCTGGGTGCGTGAGCAGATTCAGGCAGCAAAAAAGAAACCGACAAGCCGTTTGGAGTAAATCTCATGCTGATGAATCCGGAAGCGGATGAGATTGCAAAAAGTAATTGTGGAGGAAGGCGTTAAGGTAGTAACAACCGGCGCCGGCAATCCGGCCAAATATATGAGCATGTGGAAAGAAGCCAAAATCAAAGTAATCCCGGTTGTGGCAAGCGTGGCATTGGCAAAGCTGATGGAGCGTGGCGGTGCGGATGCACTGGTCGCTGAGGGAATGGAGTCCGGTGGACAACATCGGTGCCCAGACGACGATGACACTCGTACCACAGGTAGTAGATGCGGTATCCATTCCGGTCATTGCAGCCGGTGGAATTGCAGATGGACGTGGATTTGCGGCAGCCTATGATGCTTGGCGCAGAGGCAGTACAGATGGGAACCCGTTTTGTTGTTGCAAAAAGAATCCACGGTTCATGAAAATTACAAGCAGCGCGTGGTCAAAGCAAAAAGATATTGACAGTGAAGTGACCGGCATGTCCACAGGCCATCCGATTCGCGTTATTCGTAACAAAATGACCCGCGAGTACTTAAAGAAAAAAAAGAAGGTGCACCGTTCGAAGAACTTGAGCAGATGACACTCGGAGCACTGCGCAAAGCAGTTGTCGAGGGCGATGTCATGTACGGCAGCGTTATGGCAGGCCAGTCTGCGGGTCTGGTAAAAAAAAGAAGAGACCTGTGCGGAAATTATCCGGGATGTTATGCGTGGTGCCGAAAAGTTATTGGGACAGAAATAGGAGAAGACAGTGAAGAGAGTATTTATGTTCCCTGGACAGGGATCTCAGTATATTGGTATGGGAAAAGAGTTTTACGACGCCATGCCGGAAGCAAAAAGCGGTTTATGATCTGGCAAATGAAGTGACAGGTCTGGATGTGGCAGCTCTTTGCTTTGAAGAAAAATGATAAGCTGAACATTACAGAGTACACACAGATCTGTATGCTCACAACCGAGGCGGCTATTTATACAGCATTACAAGCAGCGGGAATTGGCTGCGACGTTACGGCAGGCTTAAGCCTTGGCGAATATGGTGCGCTGATTGCATCCGGAGCGATGACAATGCGGGATGCATTTGCGGTTGTCCGCAAGCGCGGTATTTATATGGAACAGGCATATCCGGTAGGCGGCGGTATGTCTGCAATTCTTGGACTGGATGCGGAAAAGATCGCAGCAATCTGTGAGGAAACCGCTGCAAAAACAAACAAAAGTTGTTTCCATTGCAAATTACAACTGTCCGGGACAGATCGTTATCACCGGAGCAGCAGATGCTGTAGGTGAGGCAGGAGATGCCTGCAAGGAAGCCGGAGCAAAGCGCGTGGTTCCGCTTAAAGTCAGTCCCGTTCCATTCTGCACTTTTTAGCAGAAGCAGGAAAGAAACTCGGGGAGGCACTCGAAGATGTAACGATTCAGCCGATCACCATTCCGTATTTGACCAATGTGACTGCAGATTATGTCAAAGATCCGGCAGACGTCAAGGATTATCTGGTACGTCAGGTTTCTTCTTCCGTGCGCTGGCAGCAGACAATTGAGCGCCTGATTGCAGACGGAGCAGAGGAATTTGTGGAGATCGGACCGGGACGCAGCCTTTTCCGGATTTATGAGAAAGATCAATCGCGATGTTACCACATGCAACATCGACAAAATGGAGGATTTCAATAAATATGTTAACCGGTAAAAATGCACTTGTTACAGGTGCTTCCAGGGGAATCGGAAGAGCCATTGCGCTGGAGCTGGCAAAACGCGGAGCATTTGTTGTGGTGAACTACAATGGTTCGAAGATGCTGCAAATGAAACGGTTGCAGCGATCAAAGCGGCCGGAGGAGATGCCGTGAGTGTTCGCTGCAATGTCTGTCTGATTTTACAGCATGTCAGGAGATGATTGAATCCCTTATCAAAGAATATAAGCATATGGATATTCTGGTGAACAATGCCGGAATTACAAGGGATGATCTGCTGATGCGCATGAAGGAAAGCGACTTTTGATGCTGTGATCAATACCAACCTGAAGGGAACTTTTAATACAATTCGTCATCTGTCACGCTATCTGTTAAAACAGCGTGCCGGAAAAATTATCAATATTTCTTCGGTATCCTGAATCCTTGGAAATGCGGGACAGTCAAACTATGCAGCAAAGCAAGGCGGGCGTGATCGGTCTGACAAAATCTGTTGCAAGGGAGCTTGCATCCAGGGGAATCTGCGTCAATGCGGTTGCTCCCGGATTTGTAGAGACAGAGATGACCGCAGTATTGCCGAAAAGACCCAGGAAGAATTAAAAAGCAGATCCCGCTTGGCAGAGCCGGACAGGTACAGGATATTGCGAATGCAGTCGCATTTCTTGCATCACCGAGTCGGATTATATTACCGGGCAGATACTTTCTGTAGATGGTGGTATGGCAATTTAGGGAACCTGATAGAAAGAAAGGAAAAAGGAAAATGAGAAGAGTCGTTGTGACGGGAATGGGAGCAATCACGCCGATCGGCCTGAATGTGGAAGAATTCTGGAAAGGAATCCATGCCGGACAGATTGGATTTGGTCCTATCACGAAGTTTGATGCAAGTGAATATAAAGCACATCTTGCGGCAGAAGTCAAAGGTTTTGTCGGAAAAGAGCATATGGATTTTAAGGCAGCAAAGCGTATGGAACTGTTTGCACAGTACGCAGTAGCAGCGACCAAAGAAGCCGTTGCGGATGCAGGGGCTTGATATGGAAAAAAGAGGACGCTTACCGTTGCGGTACAGCCGTTGGATGCGGTGTTGGAAGTCTTCAGGCAATCGAGCGCGAGTATACAAAGATTGTGGAAAAAGGACCGGGCAGAGTCAATCCGATTTTTCGTTCCATTGATGATCTCAAACATGGCAGCAGGAAATGTCTCCATCCAGCTGGGATTGCAGGGAAAATGTACCAATGATGTAACTGCCTGTGCGACCGGTACGAATAATATCGGTGATGCGTTCCGCAGCATCCAGTACGGTGAGGCAGATGTCATGGTAGCCGGAGGAACAGAGGCAGCCGTATGTCCATGTGCGATTGCCGGATTCGGTGCACTGACGGCGCTTTCTCCATCCGATGATCAGGAAAAATGTTCCCTTCCTTTCGATAAAAACCGCAGCGGTTTTGTATTGGGTGAAGGTGCCGGCATTGTTGTTCTTGAGGAACTTGAGCATGCGAAGGCAAGAGGCGCAAAAAATCTATGCAGAAGTTGTGGGATATGGATGTTCTGCAGATGCTTACCATATTACTTCCCCACTCGAAGACGGTGCAGGCGCAGCACGCGCTATGCAGAATGCCATCGAGGATGCGGGGTAGACAAAAACGAGATCACGTACATCAATGCGCATGGTACTGCAACGCATCACAACGATCTTTTTGAGACCCGTGCCATTAAGTTACTGTTTGGGGATCATGCAAAGGACATTAAGATCAATTCTACAAAGTCCATGATCGGTCATCTTCTTGGTGCCGCAGGTGCGGTTGAATTTATCACCTGTGTCAAAGAGCTGGAAGAAGGATACATTCACCGTACAGTTGGTTATGAGACACCGGATGACGAGATGGATCTGAACTACTGTAAAGAAGAATCCCACGAGTCATTTACCTATGCACTGTCAAACTCTCTTGGATTTGGCGGACATAACGCAAGTCTTCTGGTTCGCAAATACGAGGAGTAGAAGCTATGAGTATGACAACACAGGAAATTATGGAAATCCTGCCGCACAGACATCCGTTTTTGCTGATTGACACAGTGGAAGAAGTAGAGCCGGGCGTGCGCGCAGTGGCAAAAGAAAAATGTAACCTTCAATGAACCGTTTTTTGCCGGTCATTTTCCGGGAAATCCGGTTATGCCGGGTGTGTTGATCGTGGAAGCACTGGCACAGACCGGTGCGGTTGCGATTCTTTTCGCAGCCGGAATGGAAAGGAAAGACGGCATATTTTGCAGGAATCAATAAACAAAATTCAAGCAGAAAGTTGTTCCAGGGGATACTCTGGTGCTTGAAACCGAAATTATCAAGGTGAAGGGACCGATCGGTGTGGGGCAGGCAACAGCAAAAGTAAATGGAAAACTGGCATGTTCCGCAGAACTGACATTTGCAATCGGATAGGGGAAAGGCAATGTTTTTTAATAAAAAATATATCAAAGTAAATCACAACGAAGAACCAGAAAAAACACAGGCAGAAGAGCCAAAGCAGGAAGAGGCAAAAGGAAACAGCACCTGTTGTAGAGACCGTTACCTGTAAAATCTGCAAAAAAAGAACTGGATAAACAGCGTATCATCAAAAAAATAAATATGTCTGCTACGAGTGTGGATATTATTTCCGTGTCCGCACCAAAAACCGTATTCGTATGGTGGCGGATGCAGGAACTTTTGAAACCTGGGACAACGATCTGAAGACCGGAAATCCGCTGAATTTCCCGGAATACGAAGAAAAAAAGTTGCCGCAACACAGGAAAAAAACCGGATTAAACGAAGGCGTAACCATGGGAAGTTGTACAATCAACGGAGAGAAGACAGTTCTCGGTGTGATTGATGCCCGTTTCATGATGGGAAGTATGGGGCACGTTGTCGGTGAGCGAATTACACGTGCAATGGAAAAAGGCAACGGAACAGAAACTTCCGGTCATTTTATTCTGCTGTTCCGGTGGTGCAAGAATGCAGGAGGGAATCGTTTCCCTGATGCAGATGGCGAAGACTTCTGCAGCTGTAAAACGTCATTCAGATGCAGGTCTTCTTTATATTCCGGTTCTGACCGATCCGACAACCGGTGGTGTGACCGCAAAGTTTTGCAATGCTTGGAGATATTATCCTGGCAGAGCCGGGAGCGCTGATTGGTTTTGCTTCATCCGCGTGTGATTGAGCAGACCATCGGGGAGAAGCTTCCGGAGGGATTCCAGAGAGCACAGTTCCAGCTGGAACATGGTTTTGTGGATGCAATCGTAGAGCGTGACGAGTTAAAAGATACGCTGGGGAAAAATTCTTCGTCTGCATCGTCCGACCGAAGGCTATGCAAACTTTGATCCAGCACATGACGATGACCGTTATGAGCCGACCGAACTGATGCGCGAGAGAAATACGTTTTCCAGACCGTTGGAACCGTGGGATAAAGTAATGGCGGCACGTCAGATGAAGCGTCTGGCATCTGTCGACTATATGGGACAGATTTTTGATGAATTCATGGAACTGCACGGAGACCGTTATTTCCGTGATGATCCGGCAATTGTCGGTGGTATTGCCTATCTGGATGGACAGCCGGTAACCGTGATCGGGGTGCATAAGGGAAAAGATTTAAAGGACTGCAAGGAACGCAACTTTGGTATGCCTTCGCCGGAAGGATACCGTAAGGCAATCCGTCTGATGAAGCAGGCAAAGAAAAATTCAATCGGCCAATCATTACTTTTTGTAAATACATCCGGTGCATATCCGGGAAAAGAAGCCGAGGAGAACGGACAGGGTGAGGCAATTGCAAGAAAACCTTTATGAAATGTCCGGTATTCAGGTGCCAATCCTTTGCCTGATGATTGGCGAAGGTGGCAGTGGCGGAGCTCTTGCTCTTGCGGTTGGTAATGAAGTATGGATGATGGAAAATGCCACCTATTCGATTCTTTCTCCGGAAGGATTTGCTTCCATTCTCTGGAAGGATGGGAAACGCGCAAAAGAAGCGGCAACGGTTATGAAGATCACGGCACAGGATCTGAAAGAACTGTCTGTTGTGGATAAGGTGATTCCGGAGTATGGCGGAGCGGATGACGATGCGCTGACTTCGATTGCGGCATGGATGAAAAGGAAATATGAAAGAATTTTTACGTGCACAGAATGACAAGAGTGGGAAGCAGCTTGCACAGGAGCGGTATGATCGCTTCAGAAAGTTCTAATTGTTCCATAGAGGAGAAGCATAAAATGAAATTTTTTAAGGAACCGGAAGTGCGCTTCCGAAAAAAAGTTGTAAGCAATGATGACCTGGCTCAGGTTATGGACACTTCAGATGAGTGGATTCGTTCCGTACCGGGATCGGCATGCGTCATATTGCGGTGGAAGAGACAACGACTTCCATGGCGGTAGAGGCGGCAGAAGGCGCTTGCAGATGCAAAAAAATATCCGGATGTGAAATTGATCTGATCATCGCGGGAACCATTTCCCCGATTACATATTTCCATCGCTGGCATGTGAAGTACAGGCTGCAATTGGAGCAAAAAGTGCAACGGCATTTGATCTGAGTGCGGGATGTTCCGGATTTTTATTTGCACTGGCTACGGCGGATGCCTATTTCCGTACCGGACGTTACAAACATGCACTGGTTATCGGGGCGGAAACCCTGTCAAAAATGATGAACTGGGCAGACCGCAGTACCTGTGTGCTTTTCGGGGATGGAGCCCGGAGCTGCTGTAGTTAGTGCAGAAGGAAGCCAGCTGCTTTCTATGGTGCAGGGATCAGACGGAGCCGGTGGCATGGCACTGCATTGTGAGAACCGTCCGGTGAATAATCTTTACCGTCAGCTTGGTGCACAGCATTATGCGTTCACCCAGATGGATGGGAGAGAGGTTTATAAGTTTGCCGTGCGCACGGTTCCAAAGGCGGTCAGTGAAGCACTTGAACAGGCAGAACTTCCAATTGAAGATGTAAAATATTTTCTGCTTCACCAGGCAAATATCCGGATTATTGAGTCAGTGGCAAAGCGTCTGCATCAGCCAATGGAAAAATTCCCATGTAATTTACAGAAGTGTGGAAATGTTTCGGCCGCAAGCGTACCTATTTTACTTGATAATATCAATAAACATGGTATGATAAGCGGGGGCGATAAAATCGTATTAGCTGGATTTGGTGCCGGACTTACCTGGGGGGCATGTGCAGTCGAGTGGTAGGTCACACCAGATCATGAAGGAGTTTAACATGACGCTGGAAGAGACATTAAATGATCTTCTTGTAAAATTATTCAAGGATATTCTGGAGATTGAGGCGAAAAGCCTGATCACAGAAGAGTTTAAAGATATCAGTTATAATGATATGCATATTATCGAGGCAGTGGGAATTGATGAGCCGCGAAATATGAAAACCGTTGCAAAACTGATGTCCGTTACAACAGGCACACTCACGAAAGCAATGGATGCCTTGTGTGAGAAAGGATATGTTGTCCGGGAACGGAGTACGCGGGATAAAAGAGTAATAAAGCTGCGCCTGACAGATAAAGGGAAAGCTGCCTATTATCATCACGAACAGTTTCACCGCCAGATGATTAAAAATGTTGCGGCGGATGAGATGAACGATTCTGAAAAGAGATACTTTGTCTTTGCCCTGGCAAAACTGGTGGATTACTTTAAACTGACCTACTATGATACGGACGAGGAATCTGAATTCGTTGACTGGTCGAAAATAAGCAGGGATAAATAAAATATATACTTATTTAGTGTTATAACCGGGCGGTTCAGAATGCAAGTTTTGAATCACCCTGTTTCATTTTGTACTCAAAAAAGTCGCTTTATTACGCGCCATAGTGGTAGAAAATTACAATAATAAAGAATTTTCTATTGCAAAATCCTGCATTTTTTTCGTTACAATAAAAAAAGGTTGATGTAGAAACAGACAACAGATTATGATCAGAACATGACGATTCGGGATTTTACTGGTTCGGACGTTAAAAATTAATATTAAGGAGATAGAAAAATGGGTTACGTTGATGAGGTACTCGAAGTAGTAAAAAAGAAAAATGCAGATCAGCCTGAG
>VOFK01001933.1_pt1 | contig 17353 bp, 22 predicted proteins | sample 5384121 | NCBI WGS metagenome assembly VOFK01 (sample SAMN12384730, study PRJNA508395) | human gut metagenome | isolation source: healthy gut J | host: Homo sapiens
CGCCAATGATCGTGACACTCGATTCACTCGAAATCACCTGTCCCGACCTTAAAAGTGCCACGATAAAACTGCTCCGGCCCGTTTCCTGCTGCGGCATTCTCATACTGCTGCTGTACGGCATCGTAAAACGCCTCGACCTGTTCTTTCATGACAGCTTCCTGTCTTGTTCCATTTTCAACGATACACAGGATTTCAATCGATGTGTTGCTTTCAATTGCTGAGATGATCTGCTGTTCTTCCTCTTCCGAAAGTTTTCTTCCTTCAAAGGACAATGCCAGTTTTGCATTTTTAAAAAATGTACTGGATGCTTTTGAACTTTTCGACAACATCCTTCAATAACTCATCAAACCCAATCTCCGGGTCTAAGACAAGATTAATTCCGTATTTATTACTTTTTTATCGTAACAGATTGTGACATGGTAACCTCCAATTTCATTATTAAAATGAAATTCATCAATTGTAATTATACCTGTTTGCGGCAAATACGCAAGCATTTTTTCCGCTTTATTTGAACGATTTAAAAAAACCTGTCCTTCCTGCGATTGTATTTCTTTTCGTTTCTTCTCACGAAAACGCATTTTATCATTTTTTTTCGTTTTTCTCTGATGACGGATCACATAAAAATTATCATATGCCCGTTTTGCCAGAAACAACAGAACCACTGCTGCGACAATAACCACTCCCGCAACAATGAGCCATGCAGGATCGATCCGTATGACACGTTCATTTTTCTTCTGCCCGCTATCGGTATTGACGTAATAATTATCTTTTACCTTTGCTCCGGTTTTTACTATATCCACACTGCCGACCTCATGACCGGCATATGTGTATGCAAGCCTTGCAACTTTCTTTTTTTTCCTTTTGCAGATTCTGTCTTTTTATAGGATACATCGGAAAACTGTGCTCCTTTTTGGCATAATGATATAAGCATCCTCGTCCAGCTTTACATAAGGTTCACTGTTGTTCAAAACCCCGTAATTTTTTCCGTTGTCCTTTGCCAGACCCGCATCGTTTTCCGAAATATTCAGCGCCTGGAAATTTTCAAAGCAGTAATCAAATAATTTTCTGGTATCCGTATAATGATCCGGTGTTGCCGCATCCATCACCACACACACCAGGGTAATTCCGTCTTTCTCGGCAAAAGATACCAGGGGTATTATTCGCCACTGTCGTGTAGCCGGTTTTTCCACCGGTACAATATTGATACAGATGGGAACTGTCCCCGCGGAACGGGTAGATCATTTTATGGTGGTTGTGGCACGGATATTCTGCCTTGCATTTATTGGTCTTCGGAAGTGTATAGCTTGGACTGCCTGCGATCATCCGGAACGTCTCGTTTTTGTATGCCTCTGCGGAAATCAGTGCCATATCATACGCGCTGACCCAGTGATCTTCATCCGGCAGACCATTACAGTTATTGAAATGCGTATCCGTACATCCTAGTTCCTTTGCGCGCTTATTCATCCGATCGATAAACGTCCGGTAATCACCACCCAGTTTCTGCCCCACATGCTCCGCAACCGCATAAGCACATTCATTGGCAGACTCCAGCATAACCGCATACAGACACTGCTCCATCGTCAGTTTTTTCTCCAAGATTCCGGGCAATATGGGAAGTATCTCCCTCATTTTTAAATACCGCATCCGCAGAAAACGTAACGACCTCATCCATATCACAGTTTTCGATTGCCAGAAAGAACCGTCATGATCTTTGTGATACTCGCCGGATAATGTTTCTCGTGACTCTTCTTTTCATATAAAAACGGTGCCGGTATTGACTTCCATCACAATGGCACTTTTTGGACTGCGTTTTTACCCCGTCCGGCCAGTACTCATCTGCACGCACAGACAACGGTAACATGAGTAAAACCGTGCATACGGCAAAAAAAATGCTGTTACACGGGTGTATTTTTTTTTTATTTTCATAAGGCTCCCCAATTCTTGATTTTCTTATATTTATAATACCATTATTTCCATAATCGTTCAATTTTTTTTTGCCGAGAACGGACGAAATTTGTATATAGTAATAGTATTCTTACAGTTAGCAAAAACTGAATTTATCTTTTCCAAGGAGAAATTACTATGAGACTAAGAAATATACCGGGCGCCAATGAAGCTGTGGCAGCCAGCCCATATTGTATACAGAATGCAGCAGAACACCGCGGACAATGGCATGCCTTTTTTGAAAATGACCATCCGATCCATATCGAAATCGGCATGGGAAAAGGCAAATTTCTGATGGATCTTGCTGCGTTACATCCCGAAATCAATTATATCGGCATCGAACGTTACACCAGTGTACTGCTGCGCGCAGTCCAGAAAATGGATACCCTGCAGCTTCCAAATGTTCATTTTCTGTGTGAAGACGCCGCAAAACTTCCGGAAATTTTTGCACCGGAAGAAGTTGACCGGATCTATCTGAATTTTTTCCGACCCGTGGCCAAAGGACCGCCATGCCAGACGCCGACTGACTTCCCATGAATTTTTTAGACCGCTATGACCAGTTTCTTGCAGCCGACGGACGGCTGGAATTTAAAACAGACAATCAGGATCTGTTTACGTTTTCTCTCGAGGAAATCGAAACTTCCGACCGCTGGCATCTTAATGCCTCCACCCGTGATCTGCACCATGATCCATCCATGAATGAAGGAAATATCATGACCGAATACGAAGAAAAAATTTTCTTCTAAGGGTAACCCGATATGTAAACTGATCGCCTCCCGCTAAGGAGGCGGTTTTTCCGTTATCCTACTTTCCCAAAATCCGCCGGTTTCTGTACTTCCGGTACAGCCGGTAACAAAACCGTGCTTCTTCCTGTGAGATCTCTTCTTCGGAAAAAGACCGCTTTCTGCACAATGCACAGATACTTCTTCCAATCCTCCGCCGGAACGGACGGATAGGTTGTCATCAGCTTTTCCAGATAGTCCCCATCCGTCTTCATGCCAAAACTTCGCGGATGTAATCCCCGGTAAATCCGCTGGTTAATCCGGCATACCGCATGGACGATTCTGCCGGTTGCGCAGTTCCATAAGCAATTGTTCCCGGTAAATGCGCAACCATTTTGTCACCAGAACCAGCATCAGAACAACAGCAAGCAGCGTCAGACTCACCGCAGAAAATACTTGCAGATTTCGCCTGTTGTTCTTTTTCTCATTATTTTTTACCGGCCGCTTTGTCTCCTTCTCCGTCATCTGACTTTCTGTCTTCTGCTGTGTTTCCATCTGTGTTTATGACGGCGATTCGTTTTCGTCTGCATTTGCGTCTGCGGATTCTGCTCCGCCACATCTTTGTGCTCTTCATGCCGCTGTTTCCACGTATCGCGCAATTCCGGAGTCGTCGGCAGCTTTGCACTGTCATTCGTATAGCCCGGGGTCATTTCCACCGGCACCCATCCGATATTTTCCAGATAAATTTCCACCCATGCATGCGCATTGTAGTCGGCACATCTGCCTGATAGCCTTTCTTTTTCTTTATGAAATGCCGACGGTTCCACCACATATCCCGATGCATAACGCGCTGGAACTCCCAGACTTTGTAAAAAATCAGCGCACCCGCGCTGGCAAAATGCATACAATATCCCTCATGTCCGGTTTCCAGAAAATAAGCAATGGTATCTTTCCCCTGTGGGATGTGATTCAGATATAAGTTATAGGTATTTTCGTTCCCCAGCCAGTTGGCAACCTGTGTCGCAAGATTCTGCCGGATGTTGTTGGTTGTTATCTGACTTTCTGCCCGTCCGGAATTGTTTCCATCCGTATCCGCCAGCCAATCCTCATCGTATAACCCGCCTGTTTCCATCTGATCCGCCACATAGGTGCCGTTTTCCTCATACACGCCATATCCGATACTTTCCAGAGCCAGCCTTCGTGTAATAAAATCTCCCACTGCCGGAACATCCGTGGCAAACTTACGGTATCTACTGTCAGCATAGGCATCATACCATTGCTGCAGATCCGTATCTGTTTCTCCGTGGACCATACAAAACCTGTCAAAAACATCCGCGCAGATCCGTATTTTCATTCAGTCCCTCAAAAGAAACCTTTCCCTGTTGCCCTCTTTTTACCTACCACCGTATCATCCCTGAGCCAGACCTTCCCCACCGGCTGTCTGCGAATCTGAAAAATACGGCATATACGCGTTTTTTAACCCCAGTGCCCGATAGGAAATCTGATACGAAACCGTCTGTGTTTCATCCTCTGCCAGCTCACTCGAACGGATGTATTTTTACAAGTTCACCGGCATTCTGCTGCATTAACATTGCAACATCACTGCGATGGTATCCCGCCTTATCCACTTCGTGCGCAAACGTTTTCCCTTCATTTACCCATGTACCGTTCTGATATGTGCCACTGGCAAATGATTTCAGATACAGTTTGCCCGCCGGGGCTTTCGATGCTTCTATCGAAAATACGGTTTTTCCGGTATAGTCCGGTGTTGTATTATCCACATGTTCCCGCGATCCCTGCAAAGTTATCCCCGAAAACGTCAGGTTTTTCACATTCGTTCTTCCACCTGTCTCTGAAACGCATAAAAACTTCGGTGACTTTTTCGGAATCTGCTTTTGCCACACCGGAAAACGCATAGCTGCTCACCGAGACAAGAGTCACGGCAAACACACCGGCTGCAGCATGGGACAGTAGCTGCATCCATACATGGGTACGACCGTCGAGACACTTTACATCCATGTGCGTCCATGGTGCCGCAGACACCAGCACGGTTCCCACGAAAAAGAGTGCAATTCCACTCCAGCCCAGTCTGGCATTGACCAGAAGAGCAACCGACAACGCTGTTATATCCGGAAGCAGCAAAACCAGCCGCACACCGGTCACATATCGAAACATCAGACTTAACAGCACAACAACTGCCAATAAAAACGCCAGCATATAAGTATACCGCATCTCCGTCCCGGCCCCGGTCATATAATTTGTTCCATACTGTTTATTCCAATATGACAGATATGCCTGAAACAGCATTTTTCCGCTCTCTGTCAGTTTTCTCCGATGAAAAATTCCAAACAGTACGAGTGCCGCCGGATATCCGATTTCAAGCACAACCTTGCAGACCCTCTGATATTTTCCGGTCGCAGGAACTCCCCACGATAAACAGCACAAGACTTACCAGCATGGCCACCTGCAGTTTACCAAGCGCACGGATCGGCAGCTGCCATCCGAATGCACTCCCGGAAAATCGCAAGCATTGCATAAAAAACAGCAGTTCCACAGCAACCGCCTCACAGATCAGCCGGATACCGGTATTGCCAGACAAATATGTGGTTTTATTCCCTCTCCTGTCCTTCCTGTTCACAATACCAGCTCCATTTCTTCCAGCTTCTGTCTCCAGTTATCTCCACCAAAATCCGCAAGTGTCTGTCCATCCAGCACAAGAAAAAGCTCCGGTGTCAGTTCCAGCCTGTGTACCGGATGTTCGCAGCGATACTGCTGCTCATATCTCTGTCGCAGTGAACCGGCCGTTTCCTTCTGACATTCCATAAACTGCATCAAAAAAACAGATACACGCTTTCCTCATCCGACGCGCGCAACCGTTTGATTTCTGTTTCCTCCTGCCATGCCATAATGCGGGCAGCCGGCATCCATCATCGAATACACCAGATCTGCCGCAATTGTGCGAAAGGTTTCCACGCGAAAGCTTTCCCCTGCTGCGCCTCATGGCCGGCTTTTCCTGCCATCTGTGGCAACATGTCCGGCAAAAATACCGGGCAAGCAGCTGACTGTCACCAGCCAAATCGGACGATGTTCACGTCGGATCTTGGTGACTTTCACGTCTCGAAATATCTGCGCCCAGCCCGACACCTGTACTGCCAGCATCCAGTACCTGTATATCTACCAAATCTCTTTATTTGTTTTTGCATAAAACAGACCGGTCAGAATCATGAAATGTGCTTTAAGCTCATACTCATAACTTTCCCATGCCGTTTTTCTGGCATGCCGCTTAAGTAATGTGTTTTCTGCAGCGCGCACGGTGGCACTGAATCCTGATATCTGCCGTGATATGTCTGCAATAAATCGGCAAAGATACGAAGCTTGTGCAAGCAACATCAGTACGGTTCCGCCGGCAATCGGCCCCAACAATGCTTTCAGATCAGCGCAATATAAAGAATGGCTGACAATCAAAATCACCCCTGTTCCAATCAGAAAACTTTGCCCTATTATCAAAATCTTGTATTTGTTGGTTTGTCCACATCCGACAGAATTTCCTGCAGGGGTAATCGACAGTTACATGTCCCGTCCGTGCCTTTGTGTTGAGCACAATACGGTGTTTTTTGCCACATCCGCAAAAAATGTCCGTCACATCATCTGGAATCACATAATTTCTCCCTGCAAAAAATACCCGTAACTTTCTGATCATGCATAAATCTGTTCCACATACTGCTGCATCTCCCACGCTGCTCGGAAGAACCGGCTGCAGATCCTCCGCTTTCGTCATCGTAATTTTCTAGGCAATTTCCATCTCACTCTGCCGGAATCCGGGTACGTAGCTCATGCAGGTGGTCATGAACCGGCCCGCTGTGATTCCGAGGCTGCGTTCACTGCCTTTGAGTTCTGCGTTGCAATGACAACAAACGGCTGCGGCACTTTATTTCGGCTACACCATCCCACCGTTACTTTGCCCTCCTCCAGCCACCTCAAGTGCGGACTGTGTCTTTGGCGAGAATCCAGTTTGATCTCATCCGCAAAGAAACAGATTACACGATCGTTCCCGGATGGTACACAAAACTATCCCGTCTCTTTCTGGTGCATGTTTAAATCCTACAATATGCGGAAGCACGTCCGAGGTGCTTAAACTGTACACGGTGATCAAAAGTCCGCGTGACGCGCGAAAGGCGATGGCAAGTGTTGTCTTTCCACACCCGGCATCCTCAATCAAGAATATGCCCTCCCGCAAGAATTGTAGCAAAGCTTTTGGTAATACAGGCATCGCTTCCCGCAATCGCGCGTTTGACCTCCTGCCAGAACCGCGGCTGCATGTTCTCGCCTATACTTTCACCCATATTCCCCCTATGGTTTCTTTCTATAATTGTTTGCATTTATATAATAAAGCTAACGAATCATTGTTCGTTCAAAAGGGTTTAACCGGCATGAGTTGAATCAAAATCAAAGGCTTTTTGGTGCGCGATCAGGGGTTCAACCTGGACACCCTGATTAAGAGTCCGGGTGGCTCTGCCGGCGAGCTAATCGCGCATTTTTAAGGTTGTTCATTTTTGTGTCTTTCCTAAGACAAAGTTATTATATAATACCAGGGTATTAAAAAGCAAGCACTTTTTTTTACATTTTTTAAATTTTTTTAAAAGCATATTTGAAAGAACAATTTAACATGAAAGAGACTAGAAGAAAAGATTACTAAAAATATGTCGGCTATTGGACAACCTCCGATGAATCCTGCGGTGACATTCCAAGCAGTGAGCATTGAGTTCACGCTTGCAAAGCTTAAAGCGGAACTGAAACTCTCGGTCTTACCAATACTCCTCACCGTCACTGCTAGCATGCCAAGCTTCCTGCACCGGGCATGGCTTTGTAAATCCATCGGCTGTCAACTCGCCCATGGATACTTGCCCAGATTTTTTCGGAGGAAAAGATGTCCCAAACCTCAGATCATTCCCGACTATGATGGCAGGGAATATCTTAATAAAAAGAAATCCAGGATATGTCTTAAAGAGGTAAGTGTTTTCCATCCCGCACTCTTTAAAGGAAGAACCCTGATACTACAGACACAGTACCACACTTCTGGGCGCTGATGACAAGGCAGGTGTTGTGCGAAATCATGACAGCCGTGGAAGAACTGATTGCAGAAAGGTACACCACACGGGGGATGTCTGGATCGGGTTTACGCCGGCTGAAAGAAGTCGGTGCGGAATTGCGGATCTGTTTTGACGCTTGCTATCTTTCCAGGCAGCAGATTATGGATACACGGTGAACGCAAGCGCATTACGAAGGCGGTTTACGATATTTTGCAGCAAAAGTGCCATCTTCATATTAAAGCGTAAATGTTCATCCGCGAGAAGCTAAAGACACATTATGGTCCGTACGGCACTGGTGGGATATTGAACATTGCTTTCCCGGCTTCCGGAAGCGGAAAGCTTGCCGGCACACACCAGCGGCCGGGAAGCGATTCTCTCATCTGACCGATATGTCCGGAGATGGCTTTCCGCCACGCTTTCCTTTATCATTCGCGACCATGATAGTTCACATTTGAGAAACGTCTGCAGTCTGTGTGACCTTGCACAATCCATGAATCAGAAATATGGTAAAAGGAAACCGTCGCAACTCACGACATCGAATTTTATTCGTATGAAATATGATCTCTGTCGTGAGGATAAAATGGAGATCGTGGATCTGGCAAAACAGGCAGTACTTACTCCGAGGTCTGACACCGCTCCGTCCCGATCGTGTGGCGGTACGAACGGCGCAAGACTTTGTCCTTTATGGGATGCCGTGTCCCAATCTCGGTACCGGCGGTTGCAGTACGGCTACTTGTGGACATGTCTCTGTGAGGAGGTGTGCGGACCGCTGTTTTAAAAATGACCGCTTGCCGTCAGATCGTGAAATGAGTTATAAAAAGCTCGTCACAGTTTTCTTTCTGCGGACAGCATTAAATTTTCTAATTCTATTGCAGAATTGCAAATTGAGCTTCTGGAACATGCGAAAAGATTCCAATCTGTTCTAAAGGCGCTGTGATTGCGAGATCGCGAATCGTGCCCACATAGTCAGGTTCTTCAGCGCACGCGCCGGAAAGAAGCACCATAAATACTGTGTCCATATAACGTTCAGACAAGTGTTGTCAGAATGTCACGTTACAGTAGACCAGCATAACTACTAGGGTAGCTGCCAGCACGCCAGATCGTAAACTTTTCTTTATAGCATCCGTACAGGATTCCGGCCAATATAACAACCAGTGTCAGCTGTGGACAAAAATGAATTCGGCTTCATCTTCATACTTGATAATATCCAACGCACCATGGAAAATTCCTCAACACCGGTGCAAACAGATAATCCGGCGATACCATTTGGAATACTGGAAAAACCAATCGAATAAACTGCCCATATTCAATGGAGAAAAATCAATCACAGAAGACAACAACTGCAGCATTGCCATGGTAGTGATGGTTCTTACCGCTTTTAATTCACGGAAAGAATCGGTGAACAAAGTAACGAATTTTTTCATAAAAAAATTACACTCCTTTGCAGAACCTCACCGTACTACAACTGGAGATAATATTATCTTCGGATGCAGCGGAGGATGCGACTCATGTACCGCAAGATTCTCTTTTTCGTCCGGGTGACAACTCACCATTCATCCGGCACTTAACTTTTTATGTGTCTACTTTCTGCTTTAAACGCTATTAGAAATTACGCGAGAAAAGCTAAGTATAACACAATGAAAAATGCAACTATTTTTTTCATTTTATGGCATTTTACTAACAAAACGCCATCTGTCACATTTTTACATGGAACGAATGGCGTCCGTTACTACTGACCCATTTTATTCACCGAGTTCCCCATACTTGCAAGCTTAAGGGCAGCTATCTTTCATCATCGGAAGCTTATTAGGATCTGCCGGTTCTTCAACTGAAGCAGTGCTTCTTTTACGGCTTCCGGCTCTTATTTCCGACCGGCTCCGGGCTATCACCAGTTCCACAATTTCCTCGGCAGGTTTCTCAACTTTGTCACGTGTTATCGTTGTAACCATATTTGCAAACAGGGCAGCGCTATTTCGTCCGAGCTCGCTGGCGCGGTTTGGATCGGTGAATCCGGCATCGGCGAGGTTCTTCCTGGCAGGTTTCTCATCGCCCGCTTCATCAACATTTGATCGCATCACTCACGGAGATCGAATCCGGCTCTACCAGTTCCTCTGCTTTTTCACTCAGTAGTTCTTCCGTTGGCGCGAGGACGTCTCATCCGCTGCCATGACTGGAGAAAACAACCGCCGGCTCAAGCTTCTTCAATATATCAACAAAATCTCAATTCTCATCTTATTTCCGGCTCCAGCAGAAAATCTCGGTTCCGGGCTTTCTCCTCGAATCCGGCAAGGTGATTCCGGGTTTTCTTGGAAGAAATCGGCAAGAAATCTCCGGTTCGGGTTTCTTCAGATCGGCAGAAATCTCCAGTTCCGGCTCCATACTTTCTTCCGGCTCTGGTGAGATCTCCAGCTCTACCCGGTGTTTCTTCCATATTCTGCGGTGCCGGCTGTGGCTCTACAGGTGTTGCCACAGGTACAGAAACCTGCGGCACAGGAAACAACCCACTTTCTGACTGTTCATAATGGTCGGATTCAGGCGCAGTTCCATATCTTTTCATTGCAATAATGATTTCCTGCAGCTTTTGCGGCTATCTCTTTATCCTGTGAATGTTCCTGTTCTTTTCCATCCTTCTGCACCGAAAAATTTCATCGCAGACTGAAAGAATCTCGTCGCTTATAAGCACCCGCAACTGTACCGAACCCATCCATTTCCTTTTCTGGGAACATTATCAAACCGGTACAGCGGCTGTTCATATGGAGGCATTCATCATCATCGGCCATTCTCATGGAGACCTTGATAATTACTTTCGCGCTATTCCCTTCTGTGCATTGACAATTTCCTCTGTCGGAATCTTAGATGCCTCTTCCATATATGCAAGCTTCACCGATATTTCCTCAAAATATTTTTTTCAGCATGAGATATGATGCCTTTTCCGACTTGAAAAACTCTCATACTGTTCCTCTCTCCGGGCATATTTTGTCTCATATACTGAAATCACGCCTCTGATTGCAACATACAGGCATATCAACAGATCTGCTGCTGCCAAAACAACCAGAACAATAAACATCTTCGGGAAATTGACTATGGCCTGCTTTCTGCCATAAAATAAGCAAACAAAGTATCCCTTGAAAAATCATGCATCCTTGTTTTCGAATCTTTATTCTTCATATGATACCGCTCCTTCCATGAGCTCCGCCATTCTTAAATCCACTATGCAAAATAAGCCCCTAGTATGTTATGTTTTTACCATATTGTGTCGATTCTCCAAGGTTTGTTGTTTATTTCTGCCTTCTATAATACGTCATTTTAAATCTGCTCTGCTGTCAGATGATTTAACAACACCTCATTTACATCATGTACCCGATTAGGAATTCTTTTTTCAATCCCGTAATTATAGACTTTCATATCACTGCTTCCATAAAAATCTTTGCGATTTTTTTTCTCCGAAAACCACCATTCAGGATGCCATCTTCCAGTGTAACTACTGTGTCATGGTCTGCCTTCAGCTTCTCCAGCAGTCCCTTATCCAGTCCGGTAATATAATACGGGTTGATTACCGTTGCATGAATACCTTTTTTCTCCAGCATTTCTGCGGTCTGCGGTGCCAGGAAATAAAATGTTCCGAGTCCGATCAGTGCAATTTTGCTTCCCTTTTCCGTTACCTCATGGGTGTTGAGCGACTCAGTCTTTTTTACGACTTCTCTGCCATCCGAAATCATGCAACCGGCATTTCCTTTGCAGCCACACTCCGTCAAAAAGCATTGACGATATTCTTCCCTTTGTTGTCGGTGCCAGATACACAAGCCCGGAATACTTGTAAGCATCGGAATATCCTGTAATCCAAGATGTGTCACATCATTCATTCCATATACAGATCCCGCAAATATAACGATCGTTGCAGGGTTGTTATTGATACACAGATCCTGTGTCAACTCATCATATGTCCGCTGGATAAATGAACTGTATACACCATATACAGGCTTGCCGCCATTTGCCGCAATACCGGATGCCAGTGCAACCGCTGTCTCCTCTGCGATACCTACATCAATAAACTGGCTGCCCGCTTCTTTTCTCTTATCCTCTGTAAATCCCATAACGGTAGGTGTTGCCGATGTGATCGTAACTACAGATGGATCTTCCTTCATTTTCTTTAAGAGATAATCTCTGGTTACGTCGGAATAATCTTCTCCGTCAAATTCCATCAAAGACTTTCCTGTTTCAAGGTCAAATGGCATACACCAATGCCACTGTTCCTTATTCTGTTCTGCCGGTGCATAGCCTTTTCCTTTTAAAGTTTTAATATGCACGACAACCGGTTTCTTACTGTCTTTTACAGATTCAAATGCTGCGATCAATGCAGCAATATCATTTCCTTTATCTACATATACATAATCAAGTCCCATTGCACGGAACAGATTACATTCTGCCTGCCCGTTTGTCTCACGAAGCAATTTTAAATTCTGATACAAACCACCATGATTCTCAGCGATCGACATGTCATTATCATTTACAACAATGATCAGATTGCCACCAAGCTCAGCCGCATAGTCAAGACCTTCCAATGCCTCGCCACCGCTTAATGAACCATCACCGATCACAGCGATCACGTTGCCGTCTTCCTTTTTCAGATCTCTGGCTTTCGCAAGGCCACAGGCAAGACTGACAGATGTAGATGTATGTCCGATCTCAAAGAAATCATGCTCACTTTCTTTTTGGATTTGTATATCCGGATACATCATCGTACTGTTCTTCGTAGCAGATAAGCATCCTTTCTGCCTGTCAGCATCTTATGCGGATAGCTCTGGTGGGATACATCATATACGATCTTGTCCTTTGGTGACTCAAATACATAATGCATCGCAATCGTTGCTTCTACCATACCAAAATTCGGTCCAAAATGTCCGCCATGCTTACTTGCACGAACCAGCAATGCCTGTCGCATCTCTGCTGCCATCGCCGTCATTTCTTCTATATTCAATTTTTTTACATCTTCCGGTAGATTATCTTTTCGATATACATATAATAAATTCTCGCTTCCGATTTTATCTATCGCTTGTACCATAAAATTAACTTTAAGTCAAGTATTTATTTGGTACTTTCAACTTTTAGCCGAAGCCCTCCCACAATTGCCTGAGCCGCACTTGCAGCTGGCTCTTAGATGTAAATAATGTAATGATAAAAGAGGCAAAAGGTATGTTCCCACAAATGCAATTTTTTTGCCATCATTCACGATCCGCTTGTTGTTCCGATATAATTATGCTATGATTGTGCTTTGTTGGAGGAAACCATTTTGAGCAGTATTATAAGTTTTTCAAAATAAAAAATGTGAATATTTTCATGCCGAAAGGGTCGGAGGGACTTTAACTTTGTCTGTTTTTGTTGTCCTCTGTACGCTCCAGGAGTCTGTGAGCTGAGATATTTTAAAATCCCTTATGGCTGTGGCTTGCATCGCCGGCTTATGAAATAAGAGTCACAAGCCCACTTTCGAAAAACCAGCAAAATTATAACGCTTCGATAAAAGGAATGGCATATCCATAAATAAAGCTTAGATTATCCTCAGGAACAATTGCAGCCGTTTTTGCATTTCCTCAGGATGATGACATATTCAGGCAATTTATGGTTGAATCTGGGATTAGACAGGGGGTTTCTCTCTATGGGTTTGTGACGCTTTGAAGCAGGTGGATGAACTGTCGGAATTATATCCATAGAATCCAAGGCTTCCCGTATGAACTACATCAACCAATCACCCCATCAAAAAACTTATAAAGATTTATAATGGTGAGAACGTCAGAGCACGCCATCTTGCAGGGGCTGTCTTTTCTGGGAGATACCTATTCCCTTGACCTGCTCCCACAGATTTATGGGCGCTTGCCCGGATATCCAGCTTACCGAGGGGCAGATGCTCCGGCCGCTAAGACAGCTTAACGCTGATCCTGCATCTGGATACAACAACACCAATCCAATCTCAAGCAATTGTGTGGCCACGTGCGCAACCTGCCGGGAATTTTTCCTGCCCGTCGAGAAAAGGTGTCACGGCTCCGCATTTGCCACATACTTATGGGGCCGCCGCAGATATTCCATACAAAATAATTATTTTTTCAATTGATAAGTCAGCATTTTACCGTGCTTTTTCAAAAGTTCTTCCGCTGTAATACCAAACAATTTCTTAGTTTGTTATCCTTTATTATTTTTGAAAACCATTATAAGTCCAACAATTCCAGCAATTATCCCAATAAGAGCAAACGGGAAATCGCTAAAACTTGCCAATACAGTTCGATTCATTTCTGCGCCACTTACCCTAAGAGTATTCCAATAGAATAACTGCTATACCCTTTAATCTCTATCATTCATTTCCAGGTTTTACCTCATAACCTTCTGGAAGTTTAATGCCGCCTGTAAGCTCACCAGTACTCAGTAATAAATATACTGTCCCAATAGACGCAGCATCAGCAGTAGGTGAGCTTTCCCTTATATTATATTCCTCCATATGGGATTTACGAACTCTGATATGGCAAATATTAAGGGTGCAAAAGTACATTCAGATGTCCGCTTGCAATCATGTGATCTGTATGGCAGTTTATGATAAAAAAAATTTTTATAAAATAACAGCAAATGAAACTGATATGGTGAATCCGATTGGGAAAATGCTTCTGTTTTTATAACTGATGATTGAAGAAATATAAACAAAAGCAAGGGGTTGAGAGTAACCTCGAATCTGAAAACCTTAGCCTTTACAAGTTTGAGGTTTCGAATGATTATTAAGATAAAAAAGATGTAAATAACATGGCGCAGTTGACTTTAACATTATTAAATGATAATCAATATTAAAGCAGGGGTTGGTAATGAGACGAAAGCGCAAGAATGGATATACAATTTAAGCGATGAAGATATCACATTTATAAAAAAAAATTTGTTATGTCATCTGCTCTTTAAAAGAGGTTGCAAAAATTGTATCATATAACATATCCCAATGTGCGATTGAGATTGATGACTTATACAAAAAATGCAAATGAATGATCAAATAGAAAATGACGCTTATATTTCATTAATTAAAAAAATGGTAATAGATGATCAACTTGATTTTTGACATTGCTAAAATATTGATAAAAAAATACAGAGCAAAAAAAGGAGAATAAATGAAATTTTCTACAATTTATTCATCGTAATAATAATGGCATTAACCAATGTTTGTGTACGTTTTTAGAATCATATTTTAAAAAAAAAGAAGAACAACTACCGTATCATTAACACCCTCAATTATTTTTTCTTGTTCTTTCAATCGTATTGAATTATAGTGTATCTTACTTTTGAACCAGAAAGTTTTTGAACGCGTTGAAGCAGGGGGTTATTGACACTCTCATATAGTTTTGATTTCCGGAAAATCAGATGTCTATAAAGGATAAGATACATAATTGTATCATTATCTTTATACTTACAAATATTCCTACTGTTATATCAATTTATAATCGGATAAAAAGAAATAGAACGATTACGCGCAAAAGAAAAATAAATGAAATGAAATTGGGAATTATAATGTTCATCTCTATATATTATATAGTTGTGATAAATTTTTTTAAAAGATGAATCTTTCAATGAAAGTCAAAAAAATTATTAAAAAGTAATTGCGGCATCAATGTCGTTGGCTCTAGTACATACAACTATAGCTCAATACCTGTTTTTGCAGCCGAAAGCAATAAACAGTTCTCGGAAGAGACAGTTATAACAACTGAAAATGTTTATGATGTCCTATCGTATTTGGACATAGACGAAAATAACCTTGAAGTAAACCAAGAAGCTAGCTATGCAACTGTTACAGTTGGAGAACTGAAAGAAGCAATAGACTCAGCGAAAAAATATCAAAAAAGAAGTTGAAAAAGACTCAACTATAAATATAGAAGACATTTTTCGTCTTCACCACAATCGACTCGTGCTACTTATAGTAAAACATTAAGTAGTGATTTGGTGGTTGGTTCAGCTACAATTACATTTAATGCCGTTGGATATTATAGTGGAAAGCACTGGACAAATGCAAGTGCTTCTAATGCAAGCGTAGATTCTGACTTTGTTATATATACATATAAACTTTCTGGACAAAGTAACAAAAACCACATGTACTTTCCTCCTGTATTACCTTAAAATGTTCTGGAAATCTTGATACTTATGTTGGAGTTGAAATGTAGGAATTGTAAAGATTACATCTCAAACTTATTCGAGTAAAAAACCAATTTCTATGCTTCAAGTTATTTTATAATAATGAAAAAAAAGATATATAGTGATACTCGTTTTTTGCTTATACTGATCTTACTCTATAATAGATATGGATCTGGTGTTAAAATCATTTAAGTGCAACAGGTAGACAGTATTTCAATTGAGGCAGTATGAAAAACTTATCCAGCGCGAACGATTAGAAATTGTTCGCAGATGAAAAAAAACAATTTAATAAAATATAATTTAGTGCCTGCTGAGTAAAGCAGACACCAATTATAAACTTCATTATTCATTTGAGTTTTTACAATGGTCTGAACCTTATTTTTTATGCCGGTATCCAGCAAAGATCTTTTAAATCATTGACAAAAAATTACGCAATGGTATTATGAAAATACAAAACGCAATACCGTGTAGGCGGTTTGCCAAAGTTAGTTTTAAAAATAACCGGTCTTGGTAGGGCGGTTTATTTTTATGGTTAGAAAAAGATCATTACGATCGATTGATAATAGCAACAATCAAAAGTATAAAAACTGAAAATATTGTTCCCCACATGACTTTGATTTTTGTGTTTTTCCTTTACGAATTTCTTGAAAAGATGGAGGTAAATTTCTTCCCATATATTTTACAATATACTCATACACATTTTTCTTTCTTTATCCGTAAGTTCATTGCTTAGCTTTTCTCCCATTTTGCTACCTCCTATATGCCTATATAATAAAACATGTGTTCAATTATATCAAAAAAAAATTATTGCCAAACCATCCTCAACTGTCCGACCTGCTCCTCCACAATCCGCCCCAACCTCTGCTTCATGACTCTCTGCACAATCCGCCGCCTCCGGTAAAAACAATTCCGGCTGATTTGAAAAAAAAATTCCGTAGTGCACATTCACTTTATTTCTTGTGTATTTTTGTGTATTTTAGTTGACTTTTTGTGTAATATTGTGTATGATATAATTAAAGGAGATACATAATAATCCAAGGCAACAAACGATTAAACAACTCAATTTCACTTCCAAATAGAGGGTTACTATGAAATATATTTATACAGCTTTTGTTTACACCTATCGAGGACGGATCTGATACTACGCAAAAGTCCCTGATCTTCCTGGATGCATCACTACTGGCAATAGTCTTTCTGATGCAATTGACCAAATGGTCGATGCAATGAGCGCATGGCTTGTTGTTTAGAGGGCGAACCGATTGCTCCTCCATCACCACAGGAAAAATTAAGTGTTGATGCCGGCACAATCTGTTCCTGATTTCCGCAGATACCATTGAATATCATCGTGCCCAAGACAGATACTCGCGCGCCGTTCGAAAAAATGTTTCTCTTCCAAGTTGATTACCCCGTCTTGCTGACAAGCGCGGAATCAACTGCTCACAAGTC
>VOFK01002279.1_pt1 | contig 17343 bp, 24 predicted proteins | sample 5384121 | NCBI WGS metagenome assembly VOFK01 (sample SAMN12384730, study PRJNA508395) | human gut metagenome | isolation source: healthy gut J | host: Homo sapiens
GAACGGAAATCGTTCTTTAGACAAAGCGAAAGCGCATCGCTTTAAAACGTCTGTGCGCGTCTCATGGGGCACCGACGACGCCGCATTAACCGCTGACGGCGGTTTTTCTGAAGCTGAGCGGCGTTTTGTTTTGTTTTTGCGAGACGAGCGTTGCGTCCGAAACGCATATCTTTTTCTCATAATATTCCTCCGTTGCCGTCTTAAAACGACGGCTGTTATTTTTCTCCTCTTTAATAATAATCCCGAGATGTTATCTGCGAACCACGATTTTATGAACTTTTTTTATGAAAGAAACGTTCCTTTTTCGCCTTGTGAAGAATATATAATAATTTAATAAAATTTATCCGCATACGCATTCGCGCGCATAAAAACAGAGCGAATTTATTCGCTCCTTTCTTTCTTTCTTTTTATTATTCTTTTTAAGATACAGTATGCTTTATAAATACATTATTCTTTTGTCTGCCAAAACGCCGTATGCGGTGTTTTTGGCACACGGTGTTTTGGCCAACGGCAAGCGGACGCCAAACGAAAGGTTTGCCGAGCCTTTGTAACGACGGATAAAATTCGGTGTTCGCAGCGGGGTTATAGGGTTATAATATCTTCAAGATTACAAAGCGTCCCCGAAAAGCCGAAAGAGGGCTTCGGAGACGCTGGTAAACGGGTTGACTTCTCAACCTGTCTTTTCGGCTCGATTATTCGAAGTTTTGCCGAGTTCAAGCGCTTTAAGGTTGAAGTCAAGCATATCCGCGTGCTTTGCGGAAACAACTTTCGAAAGCGCATCGCGGACATTTTCTCGAAACCGTTCGTTTTTTCAGAACCTTGCCCATGATTATCATGTTGGCAAGCGTCGTCAGCCTGTTGTCGGAAGCGAGCTGCGTTGCGGAATGTAGTAAACGTCAACGTCGTTTCTTTCGACCTTTGCGGCTTATCAGCGTTGAGTCCACAAATCATTTTTCCGCCGACAGCGACGGTGTTTTCGTACTTATCAAGGGAGGGCAGATTCATCGCGATAAGAACGTCGGGCACATCGACTCATCGGCGAACCGACCGGTTCGTCGGAGACCGTGACGCTGCAATTTGCCGTGCCGCCGCGCATCTCGGGACCGTAGGACGGAAGCCAACTGACGTTTTTATCCTCTATAAGCCCCTTTGTATGCAAGTGAATTTTCCGGAGAAAAGAATGCCCTGTCCTCCGAAGCCCGCAAAAAGGTATTTTTGTCGTCGTACTCATCTTTTTCTTCCTCCTTATTCCTTGTTTGCGGCGCTTCTGTCCTTATAAACGCCGAGCGGGTAATACGGAATCATTTTTTTCGTCTATCCATTCAAGCGCTTTTCTGCGGTGTCATGCCCCAGTTCGTCGGGCAGGACGAAAGCACTTCGACAAGCGAAAATCCTTTGCCGTCTATCTGATTTTGGAATGCTTTTTGATTGCCTTTTTCGCGTTTTTAACGTTTTTGACGTTGTTCACGGCAACTCTTTCGAGGTATTCGGGCCCTTCGAGCGCGGAAAGCATTTCGCATATCTTAACGGGATAACCGCAAAAGTTTTTCTCTGCCGTAAAGGCGAAGTCTGTGTGACCTGCCCGCGCAGGGAAGTCGGAGCCATCTGTCCGCCCGTCATGCCGTATATCGCGTTATTTATGAAGATTATCGTTATGTTTTCGTTGCGCCGCGGAGTGAACTGTTTCAGCCGTTCCGATGGAAGCCAAATCCGTCGCCCTGATATGTGAAAAAACGATGTTTTCGAGGGTTCGCTCTTTTTACTCCTGTCGCAACCGCGGGCGCTCTGCCGTGCGCGGCTTCTATCATATCAACGGTGAAATAGTTATACGCCATGACGGAACAGCTACGGGCGCAATGCCTATCGTTCTGCCCTCTATGCCGAGTTCGTCTTATAACTTCCGCAACAAGGCGGTGAACTATGCCGTGCGTACAGCCGGGGCAATAATGGAACGGCGCGTCCGTCAGCGATTTCGGTTTGTCAAATACTACCATTATTCCGCACCTCCGTTTTTGTCGGCTTTAAGTATAGCGTCAAAAGTATCATGTCCGCAGACGGTATCATACCGCCCGCACGGTTGCAGAGAAGAAGGCTTTCTGCACTTCGTCGCAAGTTGAACGTCCTCTATCATCTGTCCCATCGAAAGTTCGACGCTGATGAACGTCTTAACGTGCTTCTCAACTTTTTCGAACGCCGCTTTCGGGAACGGCACAAAGCGTTATCGGACGTATCATTCCTACTTTGACGCCACGCGCTCTTGCTTCCGCAATGGCGTTTTTCGCAACGCGGGACGCTATGCCGAACGCAACGACGCAGATCTCCGCATCGTCGGTCAGATATTCTCCCACATCGCTTCTTTTTGCTCTATTTTTTGCGTATCTTTCAAATCTTTTCGAAGTTGCCCTTTTCGAGTTCTTCGGGCACGAGATAAAGGGAATTGACGATATTGTGCTTCCTCTTCATCTGCGTTCCGTCGTCGCCCACGGCTTGTCAAACTTCTTCGGTTCGCCGAATTCGAGGCTGACGGGCTCCATCATCTGGCCCATCGTGCCGTCGGCAAAGGATCATCGAAGTCATTCTGTATTCGTCCGCAAGGTCAAAGCCCTTGACCGTGGTCAGCCATTTCCTGAACTGACGCGGGCGCAAGCACTATCGCATGCGGAAGTCGCCGTGCCCGCCTGCTTTCGTCGCCATGAAATAGTCGGACTGCGACGGCTGTATTCCGCCGAGACGGACCGCCTCTTTCAACGTTGACGATAAAGGACGGCAGATCCGAACCTGCGATATACGAAAGTCCCGCTGTTGAGCGATACTCCGGGGTGAAGACGAGGACGTCATGACGCGAAGTCCCGCGGCGGCGACGCCGTAAACCATATTTATTGCGGCGATCTCGCTTTCCGCCTGCAAAGAACGTTCCGCCTATCTTTGGCATTCTTTTTGCCATGTAAGCGGCGATTTCCGTCTGCGGAGTTATCGGGTAACCGAAATAGTGACGGCAGCCCGCTCTTATCGCGGCTTCCCGCAATGGCTTCGTTACCTTTCATAAGAACCTTTTCAGCCACGGTATCACTCGCTTTTCTATCGTTATAATGCAGTCGGGACACATCGTTGCGCAGAATGTGCACGCGATGCACGCGCTCGTTTGCGGCTTCGACTGGGTGATGTCTTTTTGTTTATCTTTTCGGACGCAAGGCGAAGCACCTTTTTCGGACAGACGTCAACGCACAGTCCGCAGCCTTTGCACAAATCCGTTTTGAATGTCAGTTTTGCCATTTCGGTCTCCTTTGTCTTACCATATTTTCGGTTGGAGCGTAATAGGTTCAAGATTTTTGATTTTTCCGAGCAGCTCGGGATACAGTTCTTTTACCGTCGTCATCACAACAGGCAGCCCCGAAACACGGGATATTTCTTCCGCATAAGGAACTGATGAAAGCACGGTTTGTGCCGTTGTCTCCTCGCCGAGGTTCGAGTTGTTGACAATGCCCGTAAATCGAAGCCCCGAAGCCGTTTCTATCTCTTTTATGACTTCGAGCGTGTCCTGCGCCGTCGTTGTCAGCGGACGGAACATATTGACCACCGCGAACAGGTCAAAAATCGTTTTCCTCTTTCATTGCGGGCGCCAAACGCCCGAGCGCCAACGCCGCCCCTGTCGTCACCGCCGAGATCCACAATAACGCTGCGGCTTCTGTCGTCCGTTATCGCAGTACATCGACTGCGGCAATGCGGGAATATCCACATTTGTGTTTGCATAATCCGAGCATATAAGTTCTATGCCCGCCGCTTCCAACTCTTTTGCGCTGTCCTTTGTTCGGAAATACGGGTTCACTATATCGAGGTCTGCGACGGTCATGCTCTTGCCCGCTTTTGCGGCGTCGAGCGCAACACTTTATCGCAACATTCGTTTTACCGCTTCCGTAATGTCCCGAAAAAACGGTTATTCTTTTCATCAGTCCACCTTGACGTTGAGCGGGTATGTCCAGCCCATATAGTCTTCGACTTTGCCTGTCTGCATTCCGTAAAGATTATCGTCAAAGTTTCTGCGCGTATGCGCCCGCTGCGTCGGCAGCAGTAATCCTCTCGCTTTGTGCAGGCGCCTATCAGAGAGAAGATTACACCGCCGCCGTGCCCGAAGCAAAAGATTTCTTTAGTGTTCCGTTCTTCGACGCTTCAACAACGTCGTCGATGGACAGTTGCCCTCGTGAACGGTTATGCCCATTTTTTGAGAAGTTGGATAACGGAATCTCTCTCGTAATGCCGGGCAGAATGGTTCCGCTGTCGAGGGATGCGGTGTAAACGTCGTCACCGATACGGAAGAACGCATTCGAAAGTGCCTATCTCTTCAACGTATTTATGCTCCGCTGCGTCAAGCCAAAGTACGTCCTTGCGTTTGCCGCCATGGCATTCTTGGACGCTCTCATTCCGCCGCCGTAGTTGCCGCCGACTTTCGCATAGCCCGTGCCGCCGTGCGCCGGATATATTCGTCCTCAACATAGATTCTCGTTGTGCTGAGTCCGCCGTCGTTTGCCATAGTAAGAACCCGTCGGGCTGAGAATTATCATAAATTTATAGTGCTTTGCGGGGAAGAACGGAGAAAAGATACTCGTCTCCGAAAATAAAGGTCTGATATAAAGCGCTGTGCCGGGTGCTTTGGGAACAGTCCGCATCTTCATTTGATAACCGCCTCGACCGCTGCAACAAGCAGGTCGTCGGCAGATCGGGGAATGCACATTCTTTCGTTCGTCCTCTTCATTCTTTTTAACGTTCATGTCGGGACGGAACAACTGAATAACGCCGTCGGGTGCGGTACGCTTTCATGCCCTCAAACATCATCTGCGCATAGTGAAGCACGCAGGAAGCGGGCTCTATCGCAAACGGCTCGTGAGGAACCACTCTGCCGTCGTGCCAGCCCTGTCCCTCGTCATAGTCCATAACGAACATATGGTCGGTGAAATACTTTGCAAATCCGAGTTTTGTCTCGTCCTCCGGACGCGGCTTCGGATGGGTCGTTCTTGTAACGGGAAAATTGTAAGACATAATATCAGAACTCCTTTTCAGAATATGTTTTTATTTTTTTATATCGTAAATGTCTTCGCGTCTGTCCGCAAAAGACGTTTTTGATCTTCTTCTTATGCCGTCAAGTATGCTTTCGTCGCAGTCTGCGGTGATTATCGTTTTCTTCGCTTTCGCGGAAGCGATAGTTTCGCCCACGGGTCGATAATGCGTGAATGCCCCCACCAAAAATACCGTGTCTCCCGCCGTGCCGCAGGAGTTGCAGCAGATCGCAAAAGTCTGATTCTCTATTGCCCTTTGCGGTGACAAAGCTTCAAAGGTGCGTCACGCGCCGTCGGCCATTGAGAGACAACGAACAGAAAATCGACGCCGTGAACAGTCATCGTTCTTGTCAGTTCGGGAAAACGTATGTCGCCAATGGTAGCATATCAGCAGTCCATTTTTTTCCGTCAAGTTCAAACCGAACGGCACGCGAACCTTTTTCCGGAAAAACTCATGTTCGCCCATCGGCGTGAACAGATGCGTTTTGTCGTATTCCGCAACCGTCACGGTCAAAAACATAAGCGGGTATTGTATATCTTTCCGTTCTTCACATTTGCCACGCTGCCCGCAACGATGTTTGTTCGGAACTCTTTCGCCAGTCCGCCTATCTCTTTTTTTACCCTCTCTCCGTCTCTGTCGCAAAAGGCTTTCAAGATTTTCTCTCGGAAAAAAACCCGTGTTCCACGTTTCGGGCAGAACCACCGTAAGCGGGCGCGCTTTCTTTGACTGCGCGTTCGATGAGATTTTTTGCTTTTGCAAAATTTTCGTCGGGTCGGGCAAAGAGCATATCCATTTGTATGCAGCTTATTTTCACTTTTTATCTCCTCACAGCAGATGTCTGATTATCTTTCCGCTTACCGTTTTCGGCAGTTCGTCTTTGAATTCTACGATACGCGGATATTTGTACGGAGGTCTTTGTGTTTGACGTAATTCTGTATCTCTTTTTCAGGTCTTCCGTGCCCTCTGTTCCTTTGGTCAGAACTGCCAGCTTGCCTTTACCACCTGACCTCTTACGGGGTCGGGCGCTGCCGAAACGCCGCATTCGAGAACGAACGGCAGTTCCATAATAACGCTTTCTATCTCGAAAGGTCCTATGCGGTAGCCGGACGACTTGATAACGTCGTCAACTCTGCCCACATACCAGAAGAAGCCGTCTTCGTCGCGCCACGCAACGTCGCGGGTGTGGTAATAACCGTCGTGCCATACTTCCGCAGTCTTTGTCGGGCTGACCGTAATATCCTGTGAACAGTCCGCACGGCGCCCTGCGAAACGTCAGTCGATACATATTTCTTCTCCCCCCGTCGCTCCACGCCTACCGGTTTGCCCTCGGGTGAGAGAATCTCAACTTTATATCGGCGCGGGTTTGCCCATCGAAACCTATCTTGAACTTGTCGCCGACAAGGTTTCCGATTATCTGCGTTGTTTCGGATTGTCGAAACCGTATTATCTTCAATCCGTCAGTTTTTCAAACTGATAGTAAACTTCGGGGTTCAGCGCCTCGCCTGCCGTGGACATATGTTTTACGGACGAAAAATCATATTTGACTCTTCCTTTATCATCATTCGCAGCATTGTCGGAGGCGCGCAGAATGTGGTTATATGATACTTTGCAAAACATCGGCAGAATGTCCGCCGCATCGAAACGGTCGAAGTCGTAAACGAACGTTGCCGCTTCGCACAGCCATTGTCCGTAAAGTTTGCCCCAATGGCTTTTTGCCCAGCAGCCCGTGTCGGAAATGGTGAATGCAGTCCGTCGTCGGGTCTACGCAATGCCAGAATTTTGCGGTGTGGAAATGTCCGAGCGGGTATTTGTGGTTATGAACCGCCGCTTTCGGATAACCCGTCGTGCCCGAGGTGAAGAACATCAGCAGCGGGTCGTCGCCGCACGGCGAATCTACGGTTCTCTCAAATGTTTTGCTGAATCTGATGTATTCCTCGTCAAAATCGCGCCAGCCGTCGCGTTTGCCATTTACAATTATCTTTGTTTTCAACTGCGGACATTTTTCCGCCGAACAAGTTCCGGCCTGATGCGCCGTGTCGCCGTCCGCCGTGCAGAGAATTGCGCTTATGCCCGCCGCATTGAAGCGGTATCAAAATCGTGTTCAAGCAGCTGGTTTTGCAAGAATGGCTATCGCACCGAGTTTGTTCAGCCCGAGCATAGCACCCCAGAATTGGTAGTGTCTTTTCAGAACGAGCATTACGCGGTCGCCTTTTTTTTGATACCGAGGGATCTGAAATAGTTCGCACAGCGTGCGGAGAAATATTTTCATATCGAGGAACGTGAACCGACGCTCCCGTTTTATCTTTTTGAAATATGAACCATCGCGGTCTTGTCGGGGGCTTTTTCCGCTATGGCGTCAACAACGTCGAACGCAAAAGTTGAAACGCTCCGTGTCCTTGAATTTTATCGAGGTCGGAGTTCCGTTTTTTCGTTCGTTTCGTAATCGATGAAGTTGTGGTAAACTCTCTGTTTTATGTTCCGTTCTGCTGTCCTTAAGGGTGCGGTCTGCGTTGTCGGCCGCGCTTCCGCAAGTTCGGGAACGGGTTCGCCCGTCGGGTTCAGAACTATCGCATAGAAAAGGCAGTCTCTGCCGTCAACCGCGATCATTCCGTGCGGGGTCGAACTGTCGTAATAAATGCTGTCGCCGGGGCCGAGCACTGCAATGTGTTCGCCAACCTGAACTTTCAGGTGTCCCTCATTACACATATCGCATTCCTGTCCCGTATGCGTTGTAGTTCTATGTCCCTGTGCGCGTTTTTTCCTCGTCATATTTGCTGATAACGTAAAGCGGGTCGGCGATGCGGTTTCTGAAAGCCGCCGCCAGATTGTAATACACCATCGAGTGGGCTTCCGAAATTTGCTGTCCCTGCCCTCTGCGTGTAACGACGCACGCATTCAGTCGGGCTTGAACCCTCGATTATATCCGAAACATCGACGCCGAGCGCCAATGCGCAGCGGTATATAAACGCAAAGGTCAGGTCTCCCGTGCCCTCTTCGCAGCGGATGTAATCTTCTTCCGAAATGTCCGTCTTCGTTGCCATTTCCGCTGTCGTGAGACCCTCTATCTGACGAAGTTCACGAATACGGAACGCCATTTCCCGTATCTTGAAAATCAAGACCCGTGATAGTCTGTGCCATGTCAAAACCTCTTTTCCGGGGCGGAATGTAAACGGCATCCGTCCCAAAGCTAAAATGACTTTGAGACGAATGCCTAACTTTCGTTTGCATCCGCGGTACCACTCAAATTGCGGTCTTCTTATATAAAAACCGCCGCTCAGGGTCTATCAACCCGTATGTATTAACGCAACAATAACGGGAAAGTTCTACTCACGCTTTCGCGTTTTCTTCTTTCCGGCTCGGAATTACATCACGAACGACTTGCCGACGACTCGCACCACCCGTCGCCTCTCTGAGGGACTCGTACCTGTTCGCAAACTCTTCGTCTTTGCCTTTATGCCATTTAGCACGGATTTTTTCGTTTGTCAAGAGGTTCACAATAGGTTCACAGTTTGTTACGCTGAATTTTTCCGCTGATGGTTTTCGGCAGTTCGTCTTTGAAAACGACTATACGCGGATATTTGTAAAGGCGCGGTCTTGTGTTTGACGTAGTTCTGAATTTCCTTTTCAGGTCTTCCGTGCCCTCTGTTCCCTTTGTCAGAACTATGCTTGCCTTGACCACCTGAGCCTCTTTACCGGGTCGGGCGCTGCCGGGAAACGCCGCATTCGAGAACGTAGGGAAGTTCCATGATAACGCTTTCGATCTCAAAGGGCCCTATTCTGTAACCCGAAGACTTGATAACGTCGTCAACACGGCTGACGTACCACAAAAATCCGTCTTCGTCGCGCCATGCAACGTCGCCCGTGTGATAAAATCCGTCGTGAAGCACTTCGCGGGTCTTTTCTTCGTCGCCGTAATAGCCGTCAAACAGTCCGCAGATATGTTCGTCGCCTGTCTTTATGCAGATCTCGCCGTTTTCGCCGACGCCGACCTCTTTGCCCTCGGAATCAAGCAGATGAATGTCATACAGGGGCGTTGGTTTGCCCATTGAGCCGAGTTTATGCGGCTGACCGATAAGGTTTGCAACGGAAAGCGTCGTTTCCGTCTGACCGAAGCCCTCCATAAGGTGAAGTCCCGTCAGTTTGAGAAACTGATGATATACCTCGGGGTTCAGCGCTTCTCCCGCCGTTGTCGCACGTTTTACGGACGAAAAATCGTATTTGGAGAGGTCTTCTTTTTATCATCATGCGCAGCATTGTCGGAGGTGCGCAGAATGTTGTTATATTGTACTTCTTGAAAAGAGGAAGAATGTCCGCCGCGTCAAAACGGTCAAAATCGTAAGTGAAAAACGCAGCCCTCGCAGAGCCATTGACCGTAAAGTTTGCCCCAAAGCGCTTTGCCCCAACCCGTATCGGAAATGGTGAAGTGAACGCCGTCCGGAATGAACTCCGTGCCAATATTTTGCGGTGATGTAATGTCCGAGCGCGTATGTATAATCGTGCTGTGCTATCTTCGGATAGCCCGTTGTGCCCGAGGTGAAGAACATCAGCATCGGGTCGTAGCCGCACGCGGTATCTTCCGTCCTTTCGAATTTACTGCTGAACAGTTTATATTCGGTGTCGAAATCAGTGCCAGCCGTCACGGTCGCCGCCGACAGTATCTGCGGGCAAGCGTCGGACTGTTCTTCTGTTGCCGCGTCTACCTGCGCCGCGACGTCGCCGTCCGCCGTGCAGACAATGGCGCTTACGCCCGCCGCGTTGAATCTGTAATCAAAGTCATGCTCCTGCAACTGACTTGTTGCGGGAATCGCAACCGCACCGAGTTTATGAAGCGCGACAATGGCAAACCAGAACTGGTAGTGACGTTTGAGAACAAGCATAACGCGGTCGCCCTTTTTATGCCGAGCGATTTGAAATAGTTCGCCGTTCTTGCGGGACTCGACTTTCATCTGCTTGAACGTGAAGTGTCTTTCGACCTTGTGTTTGTCAAGATGTATCATCGCAGGCTTATCGGGATATTTGTTTGCGAGCTCGTCAACCACGTCAAAGCCGAAATTGAACTTCTCCGCATTTTTTGAACGAGATTTTTTTGAAGACGCCCGTGCGAATCTTCCTCCGCTTCGATGAATTTATGACAGACGAACGGTTTCCGCCGTTGTTCTTGCGGAAGCGATGGTGTCGCGGATAGTCGTTTCGGGGAATGTTTTCGCCGTTGAATACAACCGCGAGGAAAGACAGTCTTTGCCGTCCACCGCGATCATTCCGTGCGGAGTGGAGGAATTATAGAAAATGCTGTCTCCCTCTTCAAGAACTTCCGTGTTGTCGCCTACGCGGACTTTTGAGTTTGCCGCTCAGCACAAGGTCAAATTCCTGCCCGGCGTGTTTTGTGGTATGTATCCGGACTGTTTTGAAGGGATTCGTTGTATTCGTATTTTTCTACCCAATACGGTTCGCCGAGTTTGTTTCTGAAAAGAGGGGCAAGGTTCTTTATCTCGATGCCTTCTTCTTTTGCCGTTTCGCGTCCCTTGCCCTTTCTTGTAACCGTGTAGGACAGGTGCGGGCTTGAACCGCCGAGCAGGTCAGGGAAAGTTCGAGCCGAAGCAAGCGCGCATTTGTGAATGAACGTGAACTGGAAGATCCTTTTGACCCGATTCGTACGCCTTGTACTCTTCGACGGAGACTTCCGTTTTCTGCGCAAGTTCCTCAACGGACAGTTCTTCTATCTCGCGCATCTCTCTGATACGTTGAGCCATTTCCAAAAGTTCGTTTGTTGCCGTGTTCATTTTTGACACTCCTTTTCGTGGGGGACGGTAAAAACGCACCCGTCCCAAAGATGACTTTGAGACGGGTGTTAATATCTTGTACATCCGCGGTACCACTCAAATTGCGGCTTTTTGCCGCCACCTCACAGGCTCTGACAAGCCTTTTTACACTAACGCTGCAATTCTCGGAAAGGACTACTCGCCCCTCGAGGCTTTCGCGCCTTTCGGCTCGGAAGTGATAGGTGCTTGAGACTCCCGTTATCTGCTCTCACCAACCGCAGACTCTCTGAAACTTCTTTCTCCGACCGTCTTCGTCTCAGCCGTTAAGTTGATTATACAACCGAATTTTCAAAAAAATCAAGTCCGTTCAACAAAGTTTACAAAGTTCCGAAATTTCCCTAATTTCGGTGTTCGAACGGACTGAAATCCGCAGACGGCGAAAGAGAGTTGCCTACTTATAAAAAAGCAAAAAACGCTTCAAATACAGAAAAAAACTTCTCCTCATTTTCCGAAACGGGAAATGAGGAGAAGCCTTGATATTTAACGCAAAAACATCTTTTTGCGCAGTATTTTTCTTTTTGGGTTTTTGCTGTACGGGAACTTTTATGTTCCGATTTTATTTTGCTGCCGCACGGTTACGCATCGTGATTCTCATACGCTCCGCGTGGTCGAGTATCTTTTTGCGCAGACGTATGTTTTTCGGCGTAACTTCCACAAGTTCGTCGTCCGCGATAAATTCAAGCGACTGTTCAAGGCTGAATTTTATCGGCGGAACGAGACGGAGCGCGTCGTCGTGACCCGATGAACGGACTGCGGTCATGTGCTTTTTCTTGCAGACGTTGACCGTCAGGTCGTCGCCCTTGTTCGCCATTCCGACAATCTGCCCCGCATATACGGGCGTCGCGGGATCGATGAACATCGCGCCGCTGTCCTGCGAATAGAACAGACCGTAGGTCGTCGATTCTCCCGTTTCGAAAGCGACGAGAGAGCCGTTTGCTCTTCTTGGGATCTCTCCTTTGAACGGCTGATAACTGTCGAATACGGAACTCATAATGCCTTCGCCGCGCGTGTCGGTAAGAAATTCGTTTCTGTAACCGAAAAGTCCGCGGGAGGGATAAGAAATTCAAGTCTTGTTCTCGAACCTATCGGGCTCATGTGCAGCAGTTCGCCTTTTTTCGTTCGCCCATTTTTGCTCATAACCGCGCCGACCGCAGATTCGGGCACGTCTGCGATAAGTCTTTCAAACGGTTCGCAGCGAACGCCGTCTATTGTTTTGTAAAGCACTTTCGGGGGCGATACCTGGAACTCGTACCCCTCGCGGCGCATGGTCTCCATAAGTATTGATATAGTGCATTTCGCCTCTGCCGCAAACGCGGAACGCTTCCGTCGTGTCCGTGTCCTCAACCCGGAGCGAAACGTCTTTTGAGCAGCTCTTTGTAAAGTCTTTCACGCAGATTTCTCGATGTTACGAACTTGCCCTCTCTGCCCGCGAACGGGCTGTCGTTGACCATGAACGTCATTTCGACCGTCGGCTCGGAAATTTTGACAAACGGGAGCGGCTCGACCGCTTCGGGTGCGCACAGCGTGTCTCCTATCGTAACGTCGGGAATGCCCGAAACGGAAACGATGTCTCCGACCGTCGCCGTCTGCACGGGAACTCTGTTCAGACCGTCAAACTGGTACAGGTTGACTGCCTTTTCTTTTTTCGGGGTCATTTCGGAATGGAAGTTCGTCCTCATCAGATCCTGACCCATTTTTATCTGACCGCGTTCTATTCTGCCTATCGCTATTCTGCCCACGTATTCGTTGTAGTCGATAGACGAAACAAGCATTTGCAGCGGACCGTTTTCGTCGCCCTGCGGCGGGTCGATGTAATCAACAATTTTATCAAGCAGCGGTTTCAGGTCTTCGGACGGACCGTCGGGCGAAAGATCCGCTTTGCCCGCGCGTGCGGAAGCAAATATCATGGGAGAGTCAAGTTGTTCGTCCGTTGCGTTCAGATCCATGAACAGTTCGAGGACTTCGTCCACAACTTCAAACGGTCTTGCGTCCGGGCGGTCTATCTTGTTGATAACAACGATGACCTTGTGTCCGAGTTCAAGTGCGCGCTGCAAAACGAAACGCGTCTGCGGCATCGGTCCCTCAAAGGCATCAACAAGCAGAAGAACGCCGTCAACCATTTTCAGAATACGCTCAACTTCTCCGCCGAAGTCCGCGTGACCCGGGGTGTCGATTATGTTTATTTTTACATCTTTGTAATGAACGGCGGTGTTCTTTGCAAGAATGGTTATTCCGCGCTCTCTTTCGAGGTCGTTGGAGTCCATAACTCTTTCCGCAACCGCCTGATTTTCTCTGAAAATACCGCTCTGTTTAAGCATCTCGTCAACAAGCGTGGTCTTTCCGTGGTCAACGATGCGCTATAATCGCAACGTTTCGCAGATCTTCTCTTATCATAAAACACACTCTCCTCGGTTCGTCCCATATCGCAGACGAACTGTTTTTTCTGTCTGTGTAACCGTATAAAATATCCCTTTCGCATTATATACTTATTTTTATGACATTTCGGCAAAATTCACAAAAAGTCGGAGAATTTTCGTTAATTGCTATTTTTCACCGTTATTTTTTCATTTTGTCCGTTTATTTTTTTCGGAGGCTTATGTTAAAATAAAAATATCGAAAAAGAAAAACGCAGTCCCTTTCGGAACCGCGTTCTGTTCTCTTGTTTGGGCTGTTAAACAGCACCGTCTATTCGTGGGCTTTGAGCCATTCTTCGGCTTTTGCCTTTGAAACGCACTTTTATATCCTCTTTTTTTGTACGGCGAGTTTTCTCCTCCGTTCACATAAAGAAAAAGAAAAGCCCTTTTTCGGTTTGATAAAGGGATTCTTCAAAGCCCCTGCTTCTCGAACTCACCCTCGGTGTATTTTTTGACAAGTTGCCGTGTCCGGTGTCGTATTCTCTTCTGCAAATGATTTTTTTCATTGCTTTACCTCCGATATTATTTGCATACATTATAACATATTTTGATTTTTGTGTTCAATATGAAATTTATCATATAATTTCGCTTTTTTGAAAGGTTTGTTATGAAAATAGACTTCCATACCCATTGTTTTCCCGAAAAATAGCCGAAAAGGCAAGAATAAAAACTCTCTAACGCTTCGGGAGGGCTTATTCCTCAGACGGACTGTACCGCCGATGGGCTTCGCCGTGAAATGAAAAAAGACGGCATTGACATCAGCGTTGTTATGAATATCGCAACAAACCCGCGCCAACAGCATTCGGTCAACGACTTTGCCGCGTCGCTTATATCGGGAAGATCTTATTCCTTTCGGCTCGGTCCACCCGAACAGCCGGACGCTCTCGACGAGCTTGAACGAATAAAATCCCTCGGAATGAAAGGGGTTAAGTTCCACCCGGAATATCAGGGTTTTTACGTTGACGAAGAACGTATGTTTCCCATATATAAAAAAATAAGCGAACTCGGCTTGATAACTCTTTTCCACGCGGGGGGAGATATAGGTTTTCCGCCGCCACCGTATCACGGAACGCCGGATCGCTTTCTGCGGATTCTGAACCGTTTTGAGTCACCGTCGTTCTGGCGCACTGGGGCGGCTGCTTTATGTGCTTTGACGTTCTCGAAAAACTTGCGGGACTTCCCGTGTGGTTTGATACGTCGTTCGGTTACGGCACAATGCCGAAAGCGTGCGCGCAGAGAATTCTGGATAAACACGGCGCGGAGCGTCTGCTTCTCGGTTCCGATATGCCGTGGCAGCGCCCTGCGTGGTCGCTGGCGCTGCTGAACAGCCTTTGATATGTCGGACGGAGACCGCGCGTTTATAAAAACGCGCAGGGGCTGCTCGGAATACGGTAAAAAAAGACAAAGAAATTCGGAAGCGCGCAAGCGCTTCCGAATGGTTTTTATTCGAGAAAGGGATTTTTTTTCGCCACGAAGAAAAAAACTTTCATCGCGATCCTCGATGATGTCTATCCGCAGATCGAGGTCTATGTCGCAGCGCGATCTTCTGTACCACGCGACGCTTTCCTTTTTCGCAACGTCGTAAAAATATCATCATCGCGTCGATCAGGTCAACTTCACCGTCTCCGTTCGCGTCGCCGACAACGCCGTCTCCCCGTCTCCACTGCGCAACGAGGGTGAACGAGCATTCTCCCAGTTATCCCGCGTTTCCACGAAGCGTCAACCGTCACTTTTTCGTCCGGCGCGTAAAGTTTTTTTCGAATACCCGCCCGCGTTTATCTCCTCCTGCGTCAGCCAGCCCTTACCCGAAACGTACCACTTGTTGTCATTGTCGCGTCTGACGGTGTAGCCGGAAAAGCGGTAGTCATAATAAGAAAAAAGCTGTTCCGCGACAAAGCCCGCTCCGTCTTCCACAACGCGGGGAACAATTTCAATATACATCATGGTTGAGTTCACTCCGCCGTTGCCGTCGAAGTTCACGGTCGATTTCGGCATGCTTTTCCAGTTTTTGTAATGGGCGACCCAGCCTGTGCCATATTCCGTCCGCGGAGCAAACGACGGAGGCAAGCTTTTCGGATACAAGCTCTTTTAAGATAGGAAATCTCCATCCAGCCTTGCCACGTAAACCGTGTTCGCTCCCGTCCGAGTTTGCGTCCGTGAAGAAAACGTACCCGTTATAAATATCCGTGACGAATATGGAATGGTAGCGGAATCTTACTATATCGCCGACGTGAAGCGCGTCGACCGCCTCCGCGCCGTAAGAAACCTGCCAGCCGCCCGAAACGCCCACGCCCGACATGGAGCCCGTCGGATAACTTCCGTATATATATTTTGCAAGCTGGTTCGCGTAGCCGAAACATTGCGCGCCGCCGTAAAAGCTTTTGACGTTGTTTTTGTAGGTCGATCCTTCTCCGTAAACGGTGTTTCTGAATTTTTCAAGCGATGTCTGGAACGACGCCTCCGTCATCGCCGTTGCCGCCTCGCTTTTTGAAGGAGAAAAAACCGAGACCGAGAAAAAACAGAGCAGAGCGACCGCCGCGGATAAAATCTTTTTCATTTTTGATTTCGCCTCTTTGAAGTGCTTTTCAATTGAATTATAGCATTGAAAAACCGTGAAGTCAATCATTTTTTTCCGAAAACGGAAAACTTTTTGCGTTTCTTTTTGAATTTCCGCGCCGAATTCCCCGGGCGGAGCCTCTTTTTTCAAAAAAACGTTGACAAAAATCCGAACAATCGCGTTTTTTACTTCTCTGAACCGAAAAAAGGCGATTAACCTCTTGAAAAAACGGGAAAAATTGTGCTATAATGTGCAGGTAATCCTGGGGATTATTGCGCTTTTTTGCGCTCTTTTATTCAAAACGCCGTTTTTTCGGGGACTTTTTCGAGGTCTGAAAATGCGTCGGATAAAGGGATATGTATCTTCGTTCATAAACGCTTTTTGCGTTGATGATATTACAAATTATATTAAGGAGGTGCAAGGGATGCCCACATTTAACCAGTTGGTAAGAAAACGGCAGACAGGACAAAACTTTCAATCCGCCGCACCCGCTTTTCTTCTCAGAAGCCTTAACACGCTTTAAAAAAGAGAGGTAGACCAGAACTGCCCCAGAAAGAGGGCGTTTGCACGGTTGTCAAGACCACTACCCCGAAAAAGCCCAACTCGGCTCTTCGTAAGGTAGCAAGAGTTCGTCTGACGAATGCTGCGGAAGTTACCGCGTACATTCGGTATCGGACATAACTTGCAGGAGCACAGCGTTGTTTTGTAAGAGGCGGTCGTGTAAGAGACCTTCCCGGTGTTCGTTATCACATCATTCGCGGTGCGCTCGACGCTCAGGGAGTCGCTAACAGGAATCAGGGACGCTCGAAATACGGCGTTAAGAGACCCAAGGCGGCAAAGAAAAAGTAAAGGTAGTTCAAGTTAGGTAAAATTATCGTTGTGTGCTTTGTGCGCTGCAACAGCGGCGCAATTGATATATAATATATTCGAAGCACTGGCGGGAGTTTTTTTACACTTTCGGGAGTACCTGTGAAATCATTTACTAATGAAGGAGGAAGTTAAGTGCCGAGAAGAGGTAACGTACCCCACAGAGGTACTTCCGATCCCGTATACAACTCGAAACTCGTTTCCAAACTTGTCAACAGCATCATGCTTGACGGCAAGAAAGGGCGTAGCTCAGAAGATCGTATACGACGCATTTGACATCGTAAAAAAGGAAAAGACCGGCAAGGAACCCCTTTGAGGTCTGAACAGGCAATGGAAAACATCATGCGTTGCTTGGCGTAAAAAGAAAGAGTCGGCGGTTCGAACTACCAGGTTCCTTTGGAAGTAAGACCCGCAAGAAGACAGACTCTCGGTCTTCGCTGGCTGACGCTTATGCGAGAAACAGAAGCGAAAGAACCATGAAAGAAAGACTTTTGCGAACGAGATCCTTGACGCTGTCAACAATCAGGGCAGGAGCTTGAGTCAAGAAGAAGGAACACAAGATGGCAGAAGCCAACAAGGAGCAATACGTGAAAAAAAAAAAAAAAAAAAAAAAAAAAAAAAAAAAAAAAAAAAA
>VOFK01000549.1_pt1 | contig 17339 bp, 43 predicted proteins | sample 5384121 | NCBI WGS metagenome assembly VOFK01 (sample SAMN12384730, study PRJNA508395) | human gut metagenome | isolation source: healthy gut J | host: Homo sapiens
GCCACGTATTGTTGGCCTTGCAAAAAGGCAACCCAAAACCCTTTGGAGCACTGCGCCAGGGCCCGGCAGTCATGCAGTTGATAGCCTCTTTCATGGAATTCTCCTCATTGAGTTAGACACCTCGACGCCTCCCAGCGGCCTCAGCCATCGCCCGCCAGTTAACTGGTTCCGGGAGGGAATGCCAAAGCCGCAAGCTATCACCGGACGTCCCAGCTATGGTATTTTTTCCCCCAGTGATACGGCTCCAGGTTGCCCCCGGCGCGCAGCTGTCCTCGGTCAGGCGAAAACAGGCGGCCATGGTTCTATCGGTTCCATTGATCTCAAAATTGCCAACGCTGAATTACCCAGCGGCGGGCCCGGTCTTAGCATGTTGGCGAAAACCAGTCGGTAATCGCCGATGGGTTGTCGGGTCTGGTAAAGCTTCAGGCCATAAAAATATTCATTTCCCTAGGCCGGCGCCATCCGGTCAAAGTCAAACGCCGCCGTGTCTCCAGCGCCAGGTCATATCCCTCGTCATAGAGCCGCTGTGTCCAGTTCCTGAAAAAATTCCCCTGGGCCGTGGCCTCCCCGCCGGAAAGATGACGCACCGGAAAAGCTTGTTGAAAATGGCCTCGCCGCCGGACCGCTTGGTGACTTCCCTCGTCTCCATCCACCGGCATGGGATTCTTCCGGCCCCTCCCGGGTTGGCGCGCACAACGGAGGGGGGGCAGCCAGCTCAGAAAAATCAGCGTGCGAATGCCCTCTCCGTCGTTGACCGAACAGTGCTTCGGATTTGGGGATGCAGCCGCCCGGCGGCCCCCTCAGCCTCTGTAGCTCCCGTCCGGGCGATGATGGCGTCCTGCATGGCAGGAGATTGACTTAAAAAACTGGTGGAATACCCAGCCACCCAGCAGATCGGTAGTTCTCTGGATGGGCTTGGGCGTGCAGGGGGTTTCGGAGGAGATGCAGTTAAGCTGCACGCCTCCCAGGGCAAAAAAGGGTCTGAATCATGCCCCCCCAAATTGGCCCCTGCCCCCGCTTGGTGGCCACCAACTCGGGGTAGCTCAGCCCGCAGGTTCAGCAGGTTCCCCCCGGAATGGACCTCCTGGTTGAGCTTTTGGCGCTGGAGAGCGCATCGCGGCCAGGGGGGTGGATTGGTCGGTCCCCCACATAAGGGGAGACCCCCTCGCTGGAGGGTTCCCCGTGCTTTGGCCGTCCGTGGCCCCCAGCACCCGGCCCATGGGGATGTAATTGGAGATCCCCATGAACGCGGTGAGGAAGGGGGCGCCAAATATATCGTGGTACGGGATGGATTTCATAGAAATGGCTGGTTGGCCAGACGAATGGCCGTCGTCCACCGCGTCCCTCGTCGTTAAGGCCTTGGGGTGCTTTGCGCGGGCCTGGTAAGTCCTCATACCCTCCCAGTTGGCCTGCAGGGCGGCGGCCAAGTTGGCCATGGTACAGACCCCCCGTCCTCAAACACCCAGTTTTTCACCGCCTGTGGAATTGGCCACCACCGCCAGCCTCCAATGCCGGTGATCACCGGACCAATGGTATACTTGGCGCCCCCTGGGACAAGTCCTTCCCCGATTCCATGCAGTCTCGATGCAGGAGGACAGGAAGGACGGGGCACCATCTCCTGGTGAAGCCGCTGGGCCTCCAAAGTCATAATCACCGCGTGGCGGCAGAGGAAATCGAACTGGCGGTAAAGGCCGCCTCCACCTCCTCAAAGGTCTCCGCAGGCCGCCTCCGCCAACCCCATCTCACGGCCTGTCATCAGACTCTTCCCCTCATTCAGCGCATACCAAGGCAGAGCCAAAGTTCATGTTCACCGCCGCAGTCCACTCCCTCTTCCGGTAGTGGGGCACCACGCAGCCGCAGTTGTTCCAGTCCGGGCGTCCTCCGGGGCATAGCCGGCGTTGAGAAGCATCTGATAGCCCACGCTGTCGCTGTGAATGGCGGGAAACCCCAGTGCCTTTGGACACCAGGTGGGTCACCGCGTCCAGAAATTCCCTTGGGACAGTCCGCCTGCACCCGGACGGACAGGCCGGGCTGGTGGGTCTTGACCTCTTCTGTGGCCTTGAACGCCAGGTAGGTCACCGGATTGGTCCCGTCCTTCCGTCCCGCCGCTTGCCCACGGTGAGTTTTTTGGAACTGGTTATACCCGGCAAAATAATCCGCCGTATTGGCGGAGATGGTCCACACACCCACCTCCGAGTATTTCAGCCACAGGGCATCCCACCAGCTCCTGGGCAAAGGCCTCGTCCAGGGTCCCCTGGGCCAGGTCCGCCTCATAGTATGGGGCCATGGTACTGATCAAACCGCCCGGGATTCAGCGACGGGGATTTTCTGACAAAATGCCCCCCACCTGGACAAACCACAGGAACTGAATGGCCTCGTAAAAACTCTCCGGGGGGATGCCCGGGACCCGCCGGCAGTTGCGGGCGATCCGGCGCAGCTCCTGGGCTCGGACAGGGTCCTTCTCCTGGTCCGCCATGGCCTCCGCCGCCTGGGCATACCGATTAGGCGTAGCGGATAATCCCCCGGGAGGTCCAGCAGACGGAGGTGTAAAACTCCCGCTTGGACAGGTCCTCTGGATTGGTGGGGTCCAAAGCCGCCAGATGGTCCTCCGCCTCCCCGCAGAATCCCGCCGAACCCCTTTCTTGAACAGTACATCCTGGTAGTCCGGGGTGATCTCCCCCACCGCCTGGCGCCACTTTGAGTCGTTGTCCAGAACCCCTGTGTCCACCCCAATCCGGTAGGTATCCTCCGGCAGGCGGGCCAGGAAGGCCTCCTCCAGCGACTTTCCTTTCCAGCCAGGGGAAAATCTCCCGGCGGACAAATGCCCGCTGGTCATCGGTCATCCGATAGGGGTCCTGGGGCCGGGTGTCAAAGGTGTCCATCTCCCGGTCCACCCACATCCAGGAGAACTCCGGGGTGAGGATACCACACTTCGAAACTCCCCGATGGCCCCCACCACCAGCTCGCCCGCAAAGATATGGACGCCCAGCCGGTCACAGCAGTCATAGAGGCCGGGCCCGGCGGATGGCCACCGGCTGTCCCTCGGTCTCTCGGTGGGAATCCGTCCAGATTTTGGCCCGCACGCAGGAGATTTGGGGCTTTGTATTGACATAATTTTGCCGAATGGCTTCGATACGCTGGGTGAGCATGGGATCACACTCCTTTTTTCATACAAGACGAATCGCCTGTGGCATATTCCTTATATAGTAAGGTTACTCTCCGCCCCAGACCTTGTCAACCCAAACCTGGGCAGCTCATGGCTCCCCTGCGGGAAATCCTCTGTCACCTCCACCCCGGCAGCCCGCCACTGGTCCAGCTGGGCCTGGGTCACCGCCATGACGTGGATCTGGTCGCACTCTCCAATCTGAAGGGTAGCATAGCAGGCCACCCCATCCTGGTAGAACACCCGGTTGGGCAGCGGGGTCTCATGTCCCTCATAACTTCCCCGGCGAACAGGGCCTCGTACAGGCGGTCAAAGTCGCGCGCTCCATTGCAGGGAAGAACACCCGCAGGCTGTAAAAGGCCTTGGCCTGAAAGAATTCGATGGGGCCGCCGTCATAGTTTTTCTGAGACAAGCCCGTCACCGTCTCCATCACCCGGGCGCCGTCCTGGGTCACACAGAGGGAGAGGAAGGGCTCAGCGTAGTTGCTCTCGTCCACCTGGGAGACATACTGATGTCCCTCCGCCCCGCCTGACCGGGAGAGAAAGCCCACTCCATAGTCCATCCACTGGTCCAGGGGCTGGAGCAGGTCCTCCCCCAGTCCTGCCGGTAGAGCTGGTTGTACCGCCTTATGAAGTGTTCCGGCCGCAGGTCAAAGCAAACCCCCCCGGCCGCTGGTGGTTACCGTCACCGGTTCCCATGAAATCTCCCGCTCGGCAGATGCCTGGGGCTCCTCCGCCTCTTCCGCCGGCGGAAGCTCCGTGGCCTCGGGGGCCGGTTCTGTCTCTCCGCAGCCGCTCACGCCAGCTGCCAGCAGAAGGCCCAGGAGGAGGGCCGCGCCGTAATGTCTCAGGCATTTTCTATAAAGCATACAATCTTCTCCTTTTTCACTGGGGACATCCCACTATCATACGTCTGCGGGCCTTGTTCCTCTATGCAATAAGTGGTCATATGGAAAAAGACGGCAGGCCCTCTTCGAACCCCACCGCCTTTGGTGCGGGCAGTGGGACTCGAACCCCACGGACTGCTCCACAGGAACCTAAATCCTGCGTGTCAGCCAATTCCACCATACCCGCATATTCAATTTCCCTCTATTTTTTTACGGGAAGGGGGATGCCCGAGGCGGAGCATCCCTCTTGGTCCGCATTTATAAAATCAGTTGGAACCTGTTCTTGTCGAATCAGGTTGAAATAATCATTCTATCAATCCAGAGGACAATGTCTTTTACTCAACCTTCATAATGACATGAGAAATCATAATATATTAATTCATTTGTAAGCGCACACTGCAAACCCTTTGTACATCTGCCTTCTCTTCCGTCTGGTGCTGTGCTGTCATCTTACCAGCCTTCCGGAAAAAAAGTCAATTCTCTTCTCCTTCCGTATTTTTCAGTATATATATGCGAATACCCCCTAAATATTCATTTTTGTGGAAAGTTGCCTGGGGTTTTTCCCTTCTTTTTCGAATGATTATGCATAATTCTCTTGCAATTTGCATGGATTCGTGCTATGCTTTCCCCAATGAGAATTCCACGGAAACTTTTTGGGAGGTCATCACCATGTCTGAAATCAAAAAAGTCGTCCTCGCCTATTCCGGCGGTTTGGATACTTCCATCATCATTCCCTGGCTGAAGAGAACTACAACAACCCGAGATCATCGCCGTGGCCGGCGACGTAGGCCAGAGCACTGAGCTGGATGGTCTGGAGGAGAAGGCCCTGAAAACCGGCGCCTCCAAGCTCATTGTGGCCGACCTGACCGACGAGATGGTGGATGACGTCATCATCCCCTCCATGATGATGGGCGCCAAGTATGAGGCCTACCTGCTGGGCACCGCCTTTGCCCGCCCCATCATCGCCAAGCTGGTGGAGATCGCCAAGGCCGGGCGCCGATGCCGTCTGCCACGGCTGTACCGGCAAGGGCAACGACCAGGTGCGCTTCGAGCTGGCCATCAAGCGGTTCGCCCCTGAGATGAAGATCATCGCCCCCTGGCGGGAGTGGGACATCAAGAGCCGCAACGAGGAGATTGACTACGCCGAGGCCCACAACGTGCCGCTGAAGATCTCCCGCGAGACGAACTATTCCAAGGACAAGAACCTCTGGCATCTCTCCCACGAGGGTCTTGATCTGGAGGATCCGGCCAACGAGCCCCAGTATGACAAGCCGGGCTTCCTGGAGATGGGCGTGTCCCCCCCATGGCCCCTGACCAGGCCACCTACGTTACCTTGGACTTTGAAAAGGGGGTGCCCGGTGGCCATCGGACGGGAGAGAGGATGAAGGCTAGTGACATCATCCGTAAGCTGAACAAGCTGGGCGGGGAGAACGGCATCGGTCTGCTGGACATTGTGGAAAACCGGCTGGTGGGCATGAAGGACCGCGGCGTGTACGAGACCCCCGGCGGCACCATTCTCTACCGGGCCCACGAGGTGCTGGAGATGATCACCCTGGATAAGGACACCAAGCACATGAAGCAGAAGCTGGCCATCGACTTTGCCGACCTGCTCTACAACGGCAAGTGGTTTACCCCCCTGCGGGAGGCCCCACCAGGCTTTCGCCGTGGAGACCCAGAAGCATGTCACCGGTACGGTGAAGCTCAAGCTGTATAAGGGCAATATCATCACCGCCTCCGTCACCTCCCCTGAGAGCCTGTACTCGGAGAAACTGGTCACCTTCGAGGAGAGCGACTACAACCAGGACGACGCCACGGGGTTCATCAACCTCTGTAGGGGGTCTGCCCGATACCGTTCAGGCGCTGCGGGAGCAGGGTAAACTTTGAGATGGAAATTTTGAACCCGCTTCCTGGGCTTCAAAATTTGCGATTTCATTTCGCCAGCATCGCCTGGCGCTCTGGGCACGCCCGGCCCATGATCCGGATTTTAGTGAAAGCCGGCGAAAAATTCCGATTGTTTCCAAATTATTTTATTTCGCACCTGCGGGTACGGAACTCTGTGAGACACGCCCTGGTTGTGCAAAAAAGTCCGAGGCCAGTATGACAGGAAAACCATGGCTGGAAAAGGATCTGCAGGTCCCGGCGTGGCAATCTGCGCCATTATGGAAACGCAAATTCGTTTGCTATGAAACTTTGGGCCGGCCGCTTTCAGAAAGAGACCGACGACACGCAGGTCAACGACTTTAACTCCTCCATTTGCTTCGACGCCCGGCTGTATAAGCAGGACATCCAGGGGTCCATGGCGCACGCCGCCATGCTGGGCAGGCAGGGCATCATCGTAAAGGAGGAGGCGGAGAAGATCATTGTCGCCGGACTGAAGGCCATCCTGGACCGACATCGATGACGGCAAGGTGGAATTCTCTCTGGACAGCGAGGATATCCACATGAACATCGAAGCCATGCTCACCCAGCGAATCGGAGACACAGGCAAGCGTCTCCACACCGCCCGCAGCCGGAATGACCAGGTGGCCCTGGACTTCCGCCTCTTTGTCAAGGATGAATTCCCGTCATTGTGGGGATGCTGCTGGACCTGGAGAAAGCCCTTCTGCCGAACCAGGCCGAGAGCAAATCTGGATGTGGTCATGCCCGGCTACACCCACCTTCAGCGGGCCCAGCCCACCACCTTCGCTCACCACCTGATGGCCTACGCTAATATGCTCAAGCGGGACGTCACCCGGCTGGAGGACTGCCTCGAGCCCGGCTGGATGAGTCCCCCCTGGGGTCCGGGGCCCTGGCCACCTCCACCCATCCCGTAGACCGGTCCGCACGGCAGAGCTGCTGGGCTTCAAAAACCCATGACAACTCCTGGACGGGCGTGTCCGACCGGGACTTTGCCATTGAGTTTCTGAGTGCCTGCTCCATTTGATGATGCACCTGTCCCGTTTTTCTCGAGGAGATCGTGCTGTGGTGCTCCTGGGAATTCAAAGTTCATGAGCTGGACGACGCCTACTCCACTGGCTGCTCCATCATGCCCCAGAAGAAGAACCCGGACGTGGCCGAGCTGGTGCGCGGCAAGACGGGCCGGGTGTACGGCGATCTGGTGAGCCTGCTGACCGTCATGAAGGGCCTCCCCTCTGGCCTACAACAAGGATATGCAGGAGGACAAGGAGGCCATCTTTGACGCCATCGACACGGTGGAGCTGTGTCTGCCCGTCTTCGGGGCCATGCTGGATACCATGACCGGTCGGCCGGGAAAAACATGCGGGGGCCGCGGCCGGCGGCTTCATCAACGCTACCGACTGCGCCGACTATCTGGTCAAGAAGGGGCTGCCCTTCCGGGAAGCCTACATGATCGTGGGCCGGCTGGTCAATATGTGCATCCGCTCGGCGAGAACCTGGAGACCCTGACCCTGCGGGACTTCCGCCATCTCCAACCTGTTCGACGCCGACATTTACGAGACGCGCTTGAGCTGAAGCACTGCGTGTCCGAGCGCAAAAGGTAATTCGGCGGCCCCAGCCACGGCGCGACGTGGAGCGTCAGATCAGCATCATCAAATCGGGACTTTGTCGCCCAGCGCCGGGAGGAGCAGTAATGCGGATCGTCTATCAGGAAAATGAGCGCGTCGCCATTGCCGAGGCCGACGAGATCTCCCGCAAAAGGGCAGCACCCTTTTCCGTTCTGCTCCGGGACGGCCGTACGCTGAACTTCCCTTCCAGAGCGGATGTGCTCACCGAGTTTTTTGACGAGGTGATCGTCCCCGCCGGAGACAAAGCCCATTCGCCTCCAGTTCACCGCGTTTCGACCCCCCCGTATGAGCCAGATGTTCAACGAGTGGGACGCCCTTTTTGAAGATTAAATTTCCGGGTTTGCCGAAGTTATCAAAGCCTTCCCTTGAGGGGGAAGGTGGTGAGCGGAGCGAACCGGATGAGGTGGCGTCAAAGGGAATCTGCCCCTAGACCTGCCCCTTCATCAGTCGCCATACTACACCACAAAATCAGGTGATCCATATGAACCCTAAAATCTATATTGACGGTCAGGAGGGCACCACCGGGCTTCAAATCTACGACCGGCTGGGCCCGGGAGGACATTGAGCTGCTGCGCATCGACCCGGATAAGCGGCACGACACGGGAGGAGCGCCGCAAGTTTCTTGAACGGCGCCGACCTGGTGTTTCTCTGCCTGCCCGACGCGGCGGCAAAAAAGAGGCCGTCGCGCTCATTGAAACCCGGACGTGAAGGTGATCGACGCCTCCACTGCCCATCGGTGGCCCCGACTGGGACTACGGCTTCTGAGCTGTCCGCCGCCCACCGCGCCGCCATCTGCCGCTCCCGCCGGGTGGCGAACCCCGGCTGTCACGCCACCGGCTTCATCTCCTCGGTTTATCCGCTGGTGCAGGCCGGGCTGATCGCACCGGACGAATTTCTGACCTGCTTCTCCCTCACCGGCTACTCCGGCGGCGGCAAGAAGATGATTGCCCAGTACGAAGGCGCGGAAAAGCCCGCCGCCTTTCCTCTCCCCGGATCTACGGTCTGAACCAGAGCCACCAAGCACCTGCCCGAAATGCAGCAGGTCTGCGGTCTGACCACTGCCCCGGCCTTCAGCCCCATCGTGGACGACTACTACAAGGGCATGGCCACCACCATCGCGCTGCCCAAGGCCGCCGAGAGTCCGTACAGGGAGGCACTGGCCGAGCACTACAAAGGGCGCTCAGCTGGTGACGGTCCATCCGCTGGGCTGGGACGAGAGCATGGTCGCTGCCAACACCAACGCGGGGCTGGATACCCTCACCCTGATCGTGAACGGCAATGCGGGAGCGCTGCACCGTCACTGCCCCTTTGACAATCTGGGCAAGGGAGCCTCCGGCGCGGCGGTTCAGAATATGAATCTGATGCTCGGCTTTGAAGAGACCGCCGGGTTGAATTTGTAAAAAAGGAGCATTGCTATGAAGGAAATCAAAGGCGGCGTGACCGCCCCGCAGGGCTTCCGCGCCAACGGCGTCCACGCCGGTGTCAAGGCCGGCAGCGACCCTGCAAAAACGATCTGGCCCCTGATCTTCTCCGAGAAGGAGTGCACCGCCGCAGCCACCCATACGCTCAACCGCGTCAAGGCCGCCCCGCTCTACGTCACCATGGGCCATCTGGAGGATGGCACTGCCCGCCGTCATTGCCAACTCGGGCAATGCCAATGCCTGCGCCCGTACAGCCATGAGTATGCCGAGCGCACCTGCGCCTCCGCCGCCGAGGTCACCGGCCTGAACAAGAACGACTTTGTGGTGGCTTCCACCGGCGTCATCGGCCAGACGCTGAACGTGGCGGTCATCGAGGCCGCACTGCCCCAGGCTGGTGGACGGTCTGGGCAGCAGCGATGCCGCTTCCGACGCCGCCGCCACCGCCATTATGACCACCGATACCCGCAAGAAGGAGCTGGCCGTGCAGGTGGAGATCGGCGGCAAGACCGTCCGGATGGGCGCCATCGCCAAGGGCTCGGGTATGATTCACCCCAACATGGGCACCATGCTGTGCTTCCTCACCACCGACTGCGCCATTACCCATGAGATGCTGGAGGACGCCCTGCGCAGCGTGGTCAAGCGCACCTTCAACCGGGTCACCGTGGACGGGGACACCTCCACCAACGACATGTGCGTCATCCTGGCCAACGGCATGGCGGGCAATCCCCTCATCGAGTGGAAGGACGAGGACTACTCCGCCTTTACGCCGCCCTTGAGACGCTGTGCACCAACCTGAGCCGCCAGATCGCCGCCGACGGCGGGGGCGCCAGCCGCCTGGTCGCCGCACCGTCACCGGCGCCCGGGGCGAGACGTGGCGGAGCGTCTGGCCAAGAGCGTGGTCGGCTCCTCCCTGGTGAAGGCCGCCATGTTCGGTGCCGACGCCAACTGGGGCCGCGTCCTCTGCGCCATGGGTTACTCAAGGCCCCCTTCCGCCCCGAGCACGTCAATTGCAGTTTCCGCTCCGCCGCCGGGGAGATCCCGGTGTGCAAGGCCGGCGAGGCGCTGGACTTTGACGAGGACATGGCCAAGCAGGTGCTGACCCAGCCCGAGGTGGGAGATCCTCGTCTCCCTGAACGAGGGCGACGGCGAAGCCACCTGCTGGGGCTGCGACCTGACCTACGATTATGTTAGAATCAACGGCGACTATCGCACCTGACGGTTTTCGTTCAAATGGCAGCGCCATTTGAACGCTTAGCACATCTGAACCCGGTCTCGATTCGCTACGCGAAAAGTCGGCCGGGTTCAGATGAATATGGGAACCATTCGAGGTACACGCCCCCCGAATGGTTCAGAATTTCAATTCCTTCCGCCGCCTGCGGGCGGCGGAACTCTGTGAACTACACTAGGAGGCGCCCCAATGGCCTTTTCCCACATTGACAGAGCTCAGATCCTGGTCGAAGCCCCTGCCCTATATTCAGAAATTCCACGGCAAAGACCGTGGTCATCAAAAATACGGCGGCAACGCCATGGTTTCCGAGGAGCTGCGCCAAGCGGTCATGAGCGACATCGTTCTCTGCTCCATCTGGTCGGCATTCATGTGGTGGTTGTCCACGGCGGCGGACCCGGGATCACCGATATGCTGACCAAGCTGGGCAAGGCGTCCCAATTCGTGGACGGCCTGCGCTACACGGACGAGACCATGGACGTGGTGCAGCAGGTACTGTGCGGCCGGGTGAACAAAACCTGGTGGCCACCCTGAACCGCATGGGCGGCCGGGCCGTGGGCCTGTGCGGCATGGACGGCAGCCTGTTCCAGGCCGTCAAGAAGGACTCCCCGCTACGGCCTGGTCGGCACGATCAAAGAGGTCAACCCAGACCCGGTGGTCTTCGCACTGGAAAACGACTTCATCCCCGTGGTCTCTACCGTGGCCCAGGGAGTGGACGGGGAGACCGCCTACAACATCAACGCCGACACGGCTGCCGCCAGGCTGGCGGTGGCCCTCAAGGCGGAAAAGCTCATCCTGCTTTCACCGATGTGCGCGCGGCATCCTGCGCGACCCCAAGGATGAAAACTCCCCTCATCCATGTGGTGCATATGCCCGAGGTGGCCACCCTCATCGAGGACGGCATCATCTCCGGCGGCATGATTCCCAAGGTGGACTGCTGCGTGGACAGCATCCGCGGCGGCGTTTCCCGTGCTCACATTCTCGACGGCCGGGTGCCCCACTCCATCCTCATCGAGCTGCTGTCCGATAAGGGCGTCGGTACGATGCTGCTGTAGAAGTTCTTTCTCAGAAATGCAAGCATTTCTGAGATGAAGATGCAACCCGCGGCGCGCACTCGCTTTGCTCGCACACTTGCCGGGCTGAGAAGTGTTTTTTCCGAGGTACACGCCCCCCGGAAAAAACAATTTGATCTTTTATTCCGTCATCTGCGGATGACGGAACTCTGCGAGGCTTCGGCACGCCGCCAACTTACCAAGCCTTCTGGCCTTATCTTTTACCTCCCCGGAAAGGATGTTTCCCATGACTTCTGAACAGATCAAGGCGCTCGACCACCAGAGCGTCATGCAGACCTATGGCCGGTTTGACGTGGTCATCGACCACGGCGAGGGGCTACACTTTACAGCCCCGAGGGCCGCGCCTACATCGACTTCGCCAGCGGCATCGGCGTGGCCAGCGTCGGCTACGGCCACCCCCACTGGCTCAAGGCGGCGGTGAACGAGCAGGCCGCCAAGCTGGCCCACGTCTCCAACCTCTTCTACCTCGAGCCCCTATGTCCGTCTGGCCGCAATGCTGACCGAGCGCACCGGCATGGCCTCCGTGTTCTTTGCCAACGGCGGCGGCGAGGCCAACGAGGGGGCTCATCAAGCTGGCCAGAAAGTACAGCTTTGACAAGTATGGCAAGGGCCGCGCCACTATCATCACCCTGCGGGACTCCTTCCACGGCCGCACCATCACCACGCTGAAGGCCACCGGTCGAGGACGTGTTCCATCAGTACTTCTTCCCCTTCACCGAGGGGCTTCCGCCCGCCGCCCCAACGACATCGACGCGCTGAAGGCTCAGGCCGGAGACGATGTCTGCGCCGTCATGCTGGAGCTGATTGCAGGGCGAGGGCGGCGTCATGCCGCTGGACAAGGAGTACATCGCCCAGGTGAAGGCTCTGTGACGCCAACGACTGGCTGCTGCTGGTGGACGAGGTCCAGACCGGGTGGGCCGCACCGGAAAGCTGTTCGCCTTCCAGCAGTATGAACTTCTGCCGGACGCCTGCTCCTTTGCCAAGGGGATCGCCGGAGGTCTGCCTATGAGCGGCATCATGGCCAACGAGAAGTGCCGCGCCGTGCTCACCCCGGCACCCAAGGCAGCACCTTCGGCGGCAACCCCATCTGTGCCGCCGCAGGCATCGCCGTGCAGGAGATCCTGACCGATGAGGTGCTGGCTGAGGTCAGGAAAAAGGCGCGTACATCCGCGCTCAGATCGAAGGCTTCGGCTCCCCCGCTGTGGCGGGCACCCGCGGGCTCGGCCTGATGCTCGGCATCACCCTGAACGACGGGTACAGCAACAAAGGAGCTGGCCAACAAAATGGTGGACGCCGGACTGCTGGTGCTCACCGCCGGTCAGAACGTCATCCGGCTCCTGCCGCCCCTGCTCATCAGTCAGGACGAAATGGACAAGGGCCTTGCCATCATGAAGGACGTGCTCTGCTCTTAACGCCGTAAAGTTTTTCCACAAAATAAGCGCCCGCCGAGTTTTTACTTTCAACTCAGCGGGCGCTTTGTTTTATTCGGTTGCGTCCCAATCCACTTTTGTGCCGCAGTGGGGGCAGTATTCGATCCACCTCCACCGGGAATAGAGGGACTCGCCGCAGGCGAGGACAGCGGAGGAATTTGATCTGTACACCCAGACCTGCCACGATCAGCGCCAGACTGACCACCAGCAGAACAGTATCGGAATCTCCTTCATAAAGATGCCGCCCTGTTTGCAGATGGCCGTTATGAGGAGCACCGCCAGGCCCGCCGCAACGAACCCCCAGCTCAGGCGCATATATACGCAGAGACCTCTTTTTCATCGCCGTCCTCCCTTCAAATATCTGTCAGCCTCTTCTGACCTTATTCTAGCCCAGGAGGCGCCGCACAGCGTCAATAAAGAAGATTAAAAACAAAGCCGTGGTCAATGACCACGGCTTTGCATATGTATCGCGTAATCTCAGAAGTACTTGCGCACGCCTTCGTGAGCCAGCTCAGCGTCAGCGGAGATGGTGACGGTAGAACTTGATGTTGTTCTTTCTCGAGAAGGCATCCAGCCAGTCCAGGAACGAAGCCTCCGGGGGCCGCCGTCGGGGAACAACGCGGCAGAGGGAGTCGATAAACACATGGGTAATGTCGTAGTTGCCGGCGTACAGACCGGAGACCATGCCCTTCAGGAACTCGGAAGTCCTTGATGTCGAAATCGCTGGCCTCGACCAGACGGATGTTGTAATCAATGTTATAGGTGAGGCACATTGCGCTCGATGCAGACCATCGTTGCCGTGCTCGGTTGCCGACGGCGGCGTTGATCAGTTCGATCATCTGCTTGGTCTTGCCGGAACCCTTCTTGCCCATGATGACTCTAACCATGGTGTGTCACTCCTTGTTCTCATTCCCCGTTCTGAAGGGAGTTCAAAGGGGGTTTGTTGTTGTTATGGTATCATAACGACAGGTATTTTCAACCGGTTTCATTAAAAATTCATTGATTCTTTCTTTTTTGATCTTTTTTATCAATCGCTTGAGGCGTCTCAGCAAATCGGCGCGCAGATCGGCATAGCCTGGCTTATCCAGCAGGGCAGGCATGTTCTTCTTGTAAGCCTCCACGCCGGGCTGGTCGAAGGGGTTGACCCCCAGCAGATAGCCGCTGACGCCGCAGGCCAGCTCGAAAAATAGATCAGCTCGCCGGTGCTCCGGGCGGAGATGGTGTCCATCTCAATGAGGATGTTGGGCACGCCGCCGTCCACATGGGCCAGTCTCGTGCCGCGCATGGCCTGCTCGCGACAAAAGTGCAGATCGCTTCCCGGCCAGGAAGTTCAGCCCCGTCCACGTTGTCGGCGTCCTCGCCGATGACCAGCTGGCCCCTTGTAGCGGACGACGATCTCATCATGAGCCGCTTTCGCCCTCCTGGATGTACGGCCCATGGGTGCAGGTCGGCGGCGGTAAACTCCACACTGGCGGGGAACAGGCCCTTGCCGTCCTTTCCCTCGCTCTCGCCGTATAGCTGCTTCCACCACTCCGTCATAAACCGGAAGGCGGGCTCAAAGCAGGCCAGCAGCTCCACCTTTTTCCCGCTCTCATAGAGACAGTTCCGGGCGGCGACATACTTCCAAACTGGGTTGGCCATGCTCTTGTCGGCGGAAAAGGCGGTCATGGCGTCGGCGGCGCCGGACATGAGGGCCGCGATGTCGCAGCCAGCGGCGGCGATGGGCAGCAGACCCACGGCGGTGAGCACGGAGAAGCGGCCGCCCACGTCATCGGGCACCACGAATGCCTCGTAGCCCTCGGCGTCGGCCAGACCCTTCAGGGCTCCCTTGCGGGCGTCGGTGGTGGCGTAGATGCGCCCACGGGCCCCCTCCTTGCCATACTTCTGCTCCAGCGCGGCCTTGAAGATACGGAAGGCCACGGCAGGCTCGGTGGTGGTGCCGGACTTGGAGATGACGTTCACGGAGAAATCCCGGTCGCCCACCAGCCCCAGCACCTCCAGCACCGCATCGGTGGTTGGGGTATTGCCCGCGAAAAAAAGATGTCCGGGGTATTCTTTTTCTTCAGATTATAGTTGGGGCTTTGGATCAGGGTCGATGACGGCGGGCATGAATAGCTGCCGCCGATGCCGATGACCACCAGAGCCTCTCAGAGTCCGACTGGATCTTTGCCGCAGCTTTTTGATCCGGGCAAATTCCTCCTATCATAGTTGGCGGGCAGCTCGCGCCAGGCCAGAAAGTCATTCCGGCACCGGTGCCGGCTTCCAGCGTCTGGTGGGCTTCCGCCACACGGGGGCGCCATCGCGTCCGGGTGCCTCCTGAGAGACAAAATCGAAATAGAAGTCAGGTCAACTTTGATCACAGCGATTCCTCCGTTAGCCGTCCTGCCGGGGCGGCTTTTTCATTACTGGGTTCCTGCCTGTATTTTACCACAAGGTGCACAAAATGGGAAGTATTAAAAACCGACCGTATAGCATTATTTTTTACAAATCGGCTCAATACGTCAAAAAGCTCCAGCCGTTCGACCGACTCCGCCGCCGTCACATCCGCCACAGCGGCGGTCTCATCCCACCGGATGACATACCGTCCCACGACCTGCCCCAGCTCCACCGGCGCTTCCAATGTCTGCGGCAGAACGAGTTTCCCCGTCACCCGCTCCGGCGTCCGCCGCACGCACCAGCACCCGCGCTGCTGAACAGGTCAGCCCCACGCGCTCCTGCGCACCAGCGTCACCGGAACGCTCTCCAGCGGCTCCTCCGGCGTCACCGTGACGCTCTGGAAATTGGCAAAGCCCCAGTCCAGCAGTGTAGAGGCCGTGGCAAACCGATCCTTAGAGGTCTTGGCCCCCAGCACGACCGCGATCAGCTCCAGCTCTCCCCGCTTGGCCGTGGCAGAGATGCAGAATCCGGCACCGGAGGTATAGCCGGTCTTCAGGCCGGTGCAGCCCTCGTAATAGCGTACCAGCTTATTGGTGCTGCTCAGGCCGAAGGCCCGTTTCGCAGAGAGTCCATCCAGATGCCGGTGTACCGGCGGATCAGCTCGTGGCTCAGCAGTGCCCGGCTCATGAGGGCGATATCCATGGCGCAGGTGACGTGGCCGTCGGTGGGCAGACCGGTGCAGTTCAAAAAGTGGGTATGCTCCATGCCCAGCTCCTCCGCCCGGCTGTTCATCCCGCTCCACAAAGGCGCTCTCACTGCCGGCCACCGCCTCCCCAGCGCCACCGCCGCATCGTTTCCGGAGGAGACCGCCACCGCTTTTGAGCAGATCGTCCACACTCATCTGCTCCCCTTCCTCCAGATAAACCTTGGCTTCCGCCCATCCCGGCGGCATGGGCGAAGGTGGTCACCATGGTGTCCGGCGTGAGCGATCCGGCGTCCCACCGCCTCGCACACCAACAGCATCGTCATAATCTTGGTCACCGACGCAGGCTCCAGCACCTCATGGGCATTTTTCTCCCAGAGCACCGTCCCGCTCCCGGCGTCCATGACCAGCACCGCCTTCGCCGTGGAGTCCGGCATCGGGTCGCCGCCGCCCCCGCCGCCGGATCATAAGGTCACCTCCGGGGGGCCGCCTGTTCTTCGGCCTCGCTCTCCTCCACAGCCCCCCGCCATCGCGCACGCCCACAAGCGCCAGCACCAACAGCACCGCCCACAGTTTCTCCACAGCATGGCCAGAGCCTCTCCCTGTCCCGTTTTTACCATTGTATTGCACAAGATAGAAAAATATGACTGTGGAATCAAACCGGGTGGTATCAAAACTTCCGCCCGCGGCATTCGGCGGCCGAGGGAATCTTACTGCGCCGCCCCCCCGACGGTTCCCGTACAGCGGGTCGCCCACGATATGTTCCCCCTCTCTCCTTGACAAGAAACCCATGGAGGGTAAAAATAAATTAACTATGCGCTGACGGCGCTTTTTGCAAAAACTGCCCGTCCCAAGGGGCGGGTCGATGTTGACAGGGAGAATACCATGGCAAAAGACAAGAAGAGAGTGGAAGCCATCACCTCTATGGAGGAGGACTTCACCAAGTGGTACACCGACATCTGCCTGAAGGCGGAGATGGTGGATTACGCCAGCGTCAAGGGCTTCATGATCATGCGCTATGGCTATGCCATCTGGAGAACATGGTGGACATCATGGACGGTATGTTCAAAAGACCGGCCACGAGAACGTAGCCATGCCCGTGCTGATCCCTGAGAGCCTGCTGAAAAGGAAGGGGAGCTGGTCAACGGCTTTGCCCCGGGGTGGCGTGGGTCACCATGGGCGGCAGCGACAAGCTGGAGGAGCGGCTGGCTGTCCGTCCCACCAGCGAGACCATGTTCTGCGACCACTGGGCACACGTGCTCCACTCCTACAAGCAGCTGCCCATGCTGTACAACCAGTGGTGCTCCGTCGTCCGCTGGGGAAAAGACCACCCCCCCTTCCTGCGCTCCCGCGAGTTTGGTGGCGGGAGGGGTCACCATCCACGAGACCGCCGAGGAGGCGCAGGCCGGACAGGCAGCAGCAGCTGAACTGCTATGCCGACTTCTGCCGCGACGCGCTGGCCATCCCGTGGTGAAGGGCCGCAAAGACCGACAAGTTCGCCGGTGCGGGGAGGCCACCACCATCGAGGCCATGATGAA
>VOFK01002569.1_pt1 | contig 17310 bp, 19 predicted proteins | sample 5384121 | NCBI WGS metagenome assembly VOFK01 (sample SAMN12384730, study PRJNA508395) | human gut metagenome | isolation source: healthy gut J | host: Homo sapiens
ACATGTATTGCTCACGCGGCGCGTCAGGTTGGCGTCAAACAGGCTGGCTGTCCGCGCAGTCCCCACATGTAGGTCGTAGAGGGTGCTAAGCTTGTGAGGTTGCGCAAGCGATTTTGGTCCCCAGCATCCAGACGATGTGTCTGCGCGTGCTGGTGTCGCTGCCGCCCATACCTGCTGGTTCTGTTCGGCATAGGCCTCGGGCGCGATCCGTATCTTCGGCCACGCCTTCGGGGCGGCGGGCGGGTCTGTTTGAAGAGGTAGCGCCGCCACAAGGCCCGTTCGGTCGGCTCACGGCGGTCGAAGCGAGTTCCCGCCTGCCTCGGGGTGTATTTGCCCGGGCAGTGCGGCAAGCGGGTCTCGAGCGTGATCTCGCGGGCTACGGGAATCACATCTGGCGCGTTCGGCCTTGAGGTCGCCTTTACCACGCGTCGGTATTCGGCCTGTCCTTGCGCCCAGCGGTCGAACGCCTCGCAGGCCTCGAGGCCACGGTGCCGCGGCGCGTGATGCCACCTCGCCCTGCCGCTGCTTTCCAGCGTTGGCGATCGTCATGCTTGGCGGCGTGGTGGATCCCAGCGGGTCCGGAGGCCGGGCCTCGGCGATGATCCGGAGTCGGCCGTCGCGGATGGCGCATTTTGGCCGGTCCTGCTGGCGATAGCGCACGGCATCCGAGAGAGAGGATGTGGCTTCCCTGCGTTGCCCGGGAATCTGTAGACACGAAGTCGCCCCTCCGCGATGCCCCCGGGTCGATGGTGAAAAAAAACTTCTTTCGGGCGGTAGTTGTCGGGCGAGTAGGCTGCCGGCTTTGTTCTCCCTTCGATGCATAGATGCGGGAATACGGAGAAGTCGCCCCGTGGCGGGCCAGATCCAGTTGTCGGTATCGCCGCCGAACTTGCCGATCGATGAGGCGGTGCGGCCACCAGACGACGTCATCGAACTGTTCGTAGATGAACAGGAACTGCTGGTTGCCGTAGTACATCTGCTCGACGGAGGCCTTTGTAGCCTTCGCCCTCGGCTTCGGCCCCGGATCAGCTCCTCGGCGGTCTCGCCGGCCAGTCGCCCGTCACCTCCTCCATGCGTACCAGGAAACGGACGTTGAGCCCTTCGTTGGGCAGCTCCTCGGCGGGACATGGCCCAGAAGCCGTGGGTGAGGTAGTCGTGCTCGACGGTCGAGTGGCGCTGGATGGCGTCGTAGCCGCAGTGGTGGTTGGTGAGCAGCAGGCCTTCGGGCGAGACGAGTTCGCCCGTACAGCCGCCGTCGAAAAGCACCACGGCGTCCTTCATCGAGGCCTGGTTGATCGAGTAGATGTCTTCGGCCGTCAGGCGGAATCCTTTCGAGCGCATGTCGTCGATGCGCTCGGAGATGAGGCTCGGAAGCCACATGCCCTCGTCTGCCAGTGCGGGCAGCATCGCGAGGGCGGCAAGCAGGGTCAGCAGTGTGCGTTTCATGGGTTTAAGAATTGGTTCAGTTCGACATAGACTTTCTGTATGGGCAGCCCCATGACGTTGTAGAACGATCCCTCGATGCGTTCGATGGCGGCATACCCGATCCACTCCTGGATACCGTACGACCCGGCCTTGTCGAAGGGTCGGAACGTTTCGACGTAGTAGTCGATCTCCTCCCGATCGAGGGTGCGGAACCAGACGTCGGTGCGGGCCTCGAAGGCGTGCTGCCGCGAGGCGGTGCGGAAGACCACGCCCGTGATGACCGTGTGTCGGCGGTCCGAGAGACGGCGGAGCATCTCCGCGGCCTCCTGGCGGTCGCGGGGTTTGCCGAGCACCTCGCCGTTGAGCACCACTACCGTGTCGGCTGTCAGCAGCAGGTCCCGTTCGCCGAGGGGTTCGGGATAGGCCCGGCTTTTGAGTTGCGCGAGGTAGAGCGGCACCTCCTCGGCCGGGAGCCCGTCCGGGTAACGCTCCTCGCATTCGAAGCGCGGGGCGAGTTCGTAGGGGGAGCCCGCACCCGGCGATCAGCTCGCGCCGCCGCGGCGGCGACTGCGATGCCAGCAGCAGGCGGAAGTTCCTGAGTTTTTCGTGGAGTAACATGGTTGTATGGCGTGCGTCGGTTATCGGATATCGAAGCGGAGCAGTTCGCGCCCCTCGAGCGTGGCGCAGAGCTCGTCGCCCGGACGGACAGGACCCACACCGGCCGGGGTGCCCGTGAAGAGCAGGTCGCCCATGCGCAGGGTCATGTATTGCGACACGCTGGCAATGAGCCTGTCCACCGTGAAGAGCATCTGGGAGGTGTCGCCCGTCTGGCGGCGTTCGCCGTTCACGTCGAGGGCGAACCGAAGGCGCTGCACGTCGCCGCCCAGGTCGGCGAGCCGGAGGAACTTCGGGGGCAGGGCCGCCGAGTAGTCGAAGGCCTTGGCGCGCTCCCACGGGAGCCCTTCGGCGATGGCCTGCCGCTGCAGGTCGCGGGCCGTGAAGTCGATGCCGACCCCCACCTCGTCGTAGTAGCGGTGTGCGAAGCGCTCCGAGATGGCTTTCCCCGACGACGCGGTTGATCCGCACGATGAGTTCGCACTCGTAGTGCATCTCCTGCGAGAAACGCGGGAGGTAGAAGGGGGCGTTGTTGCGCAGCATGGCCGTGTCGGGCTTTAGGAACCAGATCGGTTCGGCTCCCTCCTCGGCCAGCCCTGTTGCGTGGTGCAGCTCCTCGGCATGGGCCCGGTAGTTGCGTCCGATACAGATGATCTTCATGTGCGGTTCTTTTTGAGTTCTCCGACCATGCAGCGGGCGAATCGTTCGCTGGCTCCCGGACCGCCGATGACGGTGCGCAGCTCCTCGAAGTCGGCCTCCATCCGCCCGCGCTTCGAGCCGCCCGGGAGGATGGCACGCAACTCGCGCTCGGCGCGTGCGACGTCGAGGTCGGACTGGATGATCTCGGCGACGGCCTCGCGCCCGAGGTTGAGATTGACGAGCGAGACCCAGGGCACCTTCAGCACGTAGGGGCTGCAGTTTGACCTGGAACCACAGCGTGCGGTAGACGACCACCACCTCGGGCGTGCCGAGCAGGGCGGTCTCGAGTGTTGCCGTTCCCGAGGTGACGACGGCCGCCTCGGCCGCGGCGATGGTTTCGTAGGTCTGGTCGCAGACGTAGCGCAGGCCCGTTCCGGCCATGTAACGCTCGTAGAGTGCGCGTTCGAGCCAGGGTACGCCCGTTATGACGAACTGCCGGTCGGGAAACCGCTCGGCCAGCCGGGCCATGAGCGGGAGGTTGTCGCGGATCTCGCCGCGGCGGCTGCCTGCCACCAGGGCGATGATCGGGCGGTCGTCGAGCCCGTTGCGGCGGCGGAATGCAACGCCGTCGGCAGCATCGGGCGCCGCGCCTCGATGGCATCGACGAGCGGGTTGCCCTCGAAGACGGGCTCGATGCCGTGGTGGGGGAAGTAGTCCCGCTCGAAGGGGCAGATGATGTAGAGCCGGTCCACGTAGCGCGGAGCGACCTCACCCGCCACTCCCGCCAGGCCCACACCTTGGGGGCGATGTAGTAGAACGATGCGGATGCCGTGTTCGCTGGCCCAGCGGGCCATCTTCATGTTGAATCCCGGGTAGTCGATCAGGATCAGCGCATCGGGTCGCCATGCGGCCACATCCTCGCGGCACTCGCGCATCTGGCGGCGGATCGTGCGGAGGTTTCTCAGCACCTGCACGATGCCGAAGAACGAGGTCTCGCGGTAGTGCTTGCGGAGGTTCTGCCTGCCGCCCGACTCGGCCATGCGGTCGCCGCCCCAGAAGCGGAACTCCGCCTCGGGATCGGCCTTTCTGAGCCCTTCGATCAGGTTGGCGCCGTGCAGGTCGCCCGAAGGCTCCCCGGCTATGAGGTAGTATTTCATCTCTTCGCTCTTTGGTTCGGTTTTCTGTTTTTCCGGTGTCGCCGGCCCGCGTGAAGGCCGACTGCGGCAGGTCCGTGTCGGGTCACTCCTCCCCCGAGCAGGTCGGGCCGCAGGCGTTTGGTGCGCTCCCAGGCCTGCTCGTCCTGCCACTTCTCGATTCTGGGCGAAGTTGCCCGAGAGCAGTACGTCGGGAACCCGCCAGCCGCGGAACTCCGCGGGCCGCGTGTAGACGGGCGGGGCCAGCAGGTTGTCCTGGAACGAGTCGGTCAGGGCCGAGGCCTCGTCGCCGATCGCTCCCGGAATGAGCCGCACGACCGAGTCGGCGATGATGCAGGCCGCCAGCTCGCCGCCCGTGAGCACGTAGTCGCCGATCGAGATCTCGCGCGTTATGAGGTGCTCGCGGATGCGGTGGTCGATACCCTTGTAATGGCCGCAGAGGATGATGATGTTTTCCAGTGTCGAGAGGCGGTTGGCCTCGTGCTGGTCGTAGCGGATGCCGTCGGGCGAGGTGTAGATGATTTCGTCGTACGGCCGTTCCGACTGGAGCTTCTCGACCAGTTCGAAGACCGGTTCGCACTTCATAACCATGCCCGCCTCGCCGCCGAACGGATAGTCGTCGGTGGTCTTGCGGCGGTCGTGGGCGTAGTCGTGCAGGTTGTGGACGACGATCTGCACGAACCCCCTTCTCCTGTGCCCGCTTGAGGATCGACTCGTTCAGGGGCGAGGTCATCAGTTCGGGAACCGAGGATATGATGTCAATGCGCATGGCGGAATATGATGTCTTTCGTTGAATCTTCGGTGAGCGGCACTTCGCGCCCGTGTTCGAGCGTGTATCCTGCGTATCCCAGAGCGGTGAACAGCCGGATGATCTCGGGGCGGTTTGCGCCGCCCGTCTCGATGAGCACCGTGGGGCGGAATCGTTCCAGCAGCGGCCGCATCTCTCCATGCATGACGACTTCCTCGTAGCCTTCGACGTCGCATTTGATGAAATCGAGCGCTTTGAGGAGCCGGGCGAAGAGTTCGCTGCCGCGGCGCATCTCGGCCGTGAAGGCCGTGTCGGTCTCGGCGGCCGCTGTCGTTCACGAAATTCTGTCCCGTGCCGAAGTAGCCCGTCTCGCGCGCCGAGTCGTTGCCCATGGGGACCGTTCGGCGGCGCCGAGCGCATAGGGTAGGATGTCGACGTTGCCGCAGCCGCTCAGGTTGCGTTCCAGCACCCGACGGATCGGCGCCACGGGTTCCACGGCGTAGACGTGGCCGTTGCGGCCGGCGATGCGCGACATCAGGCGGGCGTAGTAGCCGAGGTTGGCGCCGATGTCGATGGCCAGATCGCCCGCCCGCATCAGGCGGTCGAGGTGGAACGTATATTCCGTGGCCGGCGCGTGGCGCCCGATACCCAGCCGGTGCGACAGGAAGAACATCGCGCTCACCGTTTGCAGGTAGCCGCCCAGCGGCAGAATCCGGTAGAGAAGTTTGTGCAGCAGTCTGTTCATTTCGGACGACGGGCCTTAGTTGTCGTAATTCACCTGCCCGTTGAGCACCTCCACGACGAAGGGGTTGTAGAGGCTCTCGTGGCCGATCGTGGTCGATTCGCCGTGTCCGGGGTAGACTTCCGTTTCGTCGCCCAGCGGGATGAGCCGTTCGAGGATCGAACGCATGATCCACGAGTAGTCCCCGCCCGGCAGGTCGGTGCGGCCGATCGACTCGCGGAAGAGCGTGTCGCCCGTGAAGACGGCCTTCGCCTGCGGCGCGTAGAGCGACACATGGCCCGGCGTATGGCCGGGCGTGGGAATGATTTTCAAGGCGGTGTGGCCGAAACGCACCTCGTCGGTCGTATCGAGGTCGAGGTCGATCGAGGGCATGGCGCCGACCTTCACGCCGAAGATCGAACTGCCCGATGCGGCGTTGTCCAGCAGGAACTTGTCCTTGCCCGAGAGGGCGAAGGGGATGCCGTAGGTATCTTTGAGAAACTGCACGCCCAGCGTATGGTCGAAGTGCCCGTGGGTGTTGACCGCCATGCGGGGGTGCAGCCCGCGCGAGTCGATGAACTCTTTGAGCCGGGCGTTCTCGCGCTCGTCGGAGTTGCCGGCGTCGACGACGATGCACTCGTTCGTGTCGTCCCACACCACGTAGGTGTTTTCGCAGATCGGATTGAATTGCAGCGATGCTACTTTCATATCATGTGAAGTCTATTTGTACAAAAGGTACATCTTTTCGCAGAGATTTGAAAGCGGCGGCTGCGAATTGTCGATCACTTTCGTGTTCGTTTTCTCGCCTCGGCATAGTCCGCAAATCCGGTGCAGAACGAAAATCAGGTCGCGCGGAGCGCACCGTCATTCCGTAGTGCGAAAAATCGGGAAGAAGAGCCGACGGCGGTTCCCCGACTTTTTCGCTCTACGGATGCTTTGGGCGCCACCTTTTGGCAGCAAAAGGTGGTAAAAACCGCTCCTCGCAAGAACACGCGAACCGCCGGTTCGGGAATTCGCCCGACGTTTCTTCGGAAACATTCTTTCTTGTACTTTCGGCTTGATCCCCAAGTTCACGATCGTGCTCGTTTTCTCGCCTCGGCAGAGGTTGCAAGCAGCCTCTGCGAAAATGTTCGCAGGGGCGGCGATGTGCGGTTCGGCGAGGTGGAAACAGCAGGCGCTGCAACGGCAATTGCAGCGCCTGTGCTATGGCATGGAGATGCCTGCGGACGGTCAGGCGTATTTAAACGTCGATTCGTCCGATACGGTCAGCTTCTTACGGCCCTTGGCACGACGGGCGGCCAACACCTTGCGACCGTTAGCCGTGGACATTCTCAGGCGGAAACCGTGCTTGTTGATTCTCTTCCGGCGCGACGGCTGGAACGTTCTTTTCATTGCCATAGCAGTATCCTTTTTGTTTTGTAATTTGCGCAGTTTGCGGAGTGCAAATGTATAACAAAAAAACGACACGCAAAAATTTTTCCCGAAAATATTGTGTTTTCGTCGTGAAAACCCCTTTCGGAAGGTCGCGGCGCGACAGGCGGGAGCCCCTTCGGACGACGGTTGAAAAAATCGGGCGGCGCGGGCTGTTTATCGGTATATTTTGACTATTTTTGCAAAGCCGAATCCGATCGGTGGCCGGCCGTTCCGGCCGCATCGGGAATGAAACGGGCCGGAACGTATCGGCGCGTGAGAAGCGCGGGTTCGGCGTCGAACTTATGGGGTTGACTCTTCGGCGATTTTTATGCGTGCTCCTCTCCGCGGCGCTGCTTGCGGCGGGGTGGCTCGGACTGTCCGGCCTTCCGCTCGTCGTAGCGCTGGTGCCCCTGCTGTGGATCAGCCGCAGTTACGGGTCTTCGCGCCGCGACTGGTGGGGGATGTTCGGCTGGGCATGGCTGGCCTTCGTCCTCTGGAACGGCGCGACGATCTGGGGCTTGTGGTATTCGACGCCCGTCGGTCCGTTCGCCGCGACGCTCGTCTCGACCTTCCTCAATATGCTGGCCTTCATGTTGTTCCATACGGTGAGCAAGCGGGCGCACAAGGCGTTGGCCTACACGCTGCTGGTCGCGGGCTGGATCGCTACCGAATATTGGTACACCGTGGGCGAATTCTCGTTTCCGTGGCTGCTGCTGGGCAACGGTTTCGCGAACGACACATGGGCCGTGCAGTGGTATGAATATACGGGTATCTTCGGCGGTACGCTGTGGGTGCTGGTCTGCAACCTGCTTTTTCGAGGCGTGGTTGCATCGGCGCAGCGTGCGGCACTGGGTGCGTGCGGCGCTGGCCGTCGTCGTGCCGGCGGCCGTGTCGCTTGCGATCTATGCGTGCTGGGAGGAGCCTGCGCAGCGGATCGAGACGGCGGTCGTGCAGCCCAACGTCGACTGCTACGACAAGTTCAATACCGCGCCGGGGTGGCAGCACGAAAACCTGCTGTCGCTGCTGGCCGAAGTTCCTTCGTCGGCGCAGTTGATCGCCATGCCCGAGACGGCGCTCGTCGAGGGGCTCAACGAAGCCTGGCTGTCGGCCAGTCCTTCGCTCGCGCAGTTCGAGGCGGCGCTGGCGGCCGACCATCCGGATGCGCTGCTGGTGGTGGGGGCCGACACCTATAAAGTCTATGCCGAGGGAAATCAGACCGCGACGGCGCGTTTCCGCAACGGTGTCTGGTACGACCGGTTCAACACGGCGCTGGCTCTCGACGCCGGGGGTGTGCGGGACATCCACCACAAGTCGCGGCTGGTGATCGGTGTCGAGAAGATGCCGCTGCCGTGGCTCTTCGACTGGCTGAGTTTCCTTATCATCGATCTGGGCGGTACGACCGGCCAGCTGGGCGTCGATACGCAGCGCACGGTCTTTGCGGCCGACAGCGTGCGGGTGGCGCCGGCCGTCTGCTACGAATCGGTCTACGGCGCCTACGTGGGCGAGTTCGTCCGCGGCGGGGCGCAGTTGATCCTGGTCATCACCAACGACGGCTGGTGGCGCGATACGGCCATTCACCGCCAGCACTTCTCCTTTTTTCGCGTCTGCGCGCGATCGAGCACCGCCGCGCCGTGGCGCGCAGCGCCAATACCGGCATTTCGGGCTTCATCAACGCGCGGGGCGACGTGGTCGGCCCGACGCTCGGCTGGGCCCGTCGGGGCGTACTGACGGCTCCGGTCGCCTTGTCGGACGAGCTGACCGTCTATACCCGCTACGGCGACTACCTGGGGCGGATAGCCCAGTACGTGATGCTGCTCTGCCTCCTTTACTACGTCGCCTATCGCGTCAAGCGGCGCAACTACCTGGTCGATTAATCCAAACAAATATCGCTTCGCATGAACTATTCACAAACGCTCGAATTTCTCTTTTCGTCGATGCCGACGTTTCAGGAAAAGGGCGTCACGGCCTACAAACCGGGTCTGGAACGTATCGCGGCTTTCTGCCGGCATTTAGGCAACCCGCAGCGGAACTACTTCACGATCCATGTCGCGGGAACCAATGGCAAGGGTTCCGTTTCGCACATCATCGCCGCCGTGCTGCAACAGGCCGGTTACCGCACGGGTCTCTTCACGTCGCCGCATCTGCACGATTTCCGCGAACGCATCCGCGTCGACGGCGAGATGATCCCCAAGCAGAAAGTGGTCAATTTCGTCGACAAGCACCGTGACAAGATGACCGAGCTGGGACTTTCGTTCTTCGAGATGACGGCGGCCCTGGCGTTCGACTACTTCGCACAGAGCGACGTCGAGGTAGCCGTCATCGAGACGGGGCTGGGCGGGCGGCTCGACGCCACGAACATCCTGCTGCCCATCGTGAGCGTGGTGACCAACGTCGGACTGGAACATACGGCGCTGCTGGGCGATACGCTGGCGAAGATCGCCGCCGAGAAGGCCGGTATCATCAAGAAGAGCATTCCCTTCGTGCTGGGCGAAGCGAACGCGGCCTACGATGCGGTGTTCGAGCAGGTTGCCGCCGCGAACAAGACGCGCGTGGTCTACGCCGAGCGGGAGTTCGCCTGCGAGGGCCACGAGCTGTGCGGCGACCGGCAGCACTTCCGCATGGTGCGCCGCCGCGACGGCCACGTGCTCGATTTCGATCTCGACCTGCTGGGCGAGTACCAGTGCCGCAATGTCCTGACGGCGCTGGCCACGCTCGACTTGCTGCACGAACAGACGCCGCTGACGATCAGCCGCCGCGCCTTCGTCGACGGCGCGGCGAGCGCCGCCCGCACGACCGCGCTGCAAGGGCGTTGGCAGTCGTTGGGCGAGCGGCCCAAAGTGTTGTGCGATACGGGGCATAATGCGCACGGACTGGCCTATGTGGCCGAACAGCTGCGCCGCTCGCATGAAGGCGGCCATCTCTACTGCGTCGTGGGCTTTTCGGGAGACAAGGACATCGACGCCATTCTGGCGCTGTTGCCGCGCGACGCCTACTATCTCTTTACGCAGGCGGCCAGCGAACGGGCGCTTCCGGTGTCGGAACTGGCCGCCCGCGCTGCGGCGGCGGGTCTCGACGGCGAAGCGGTCGCAACGGTTCCCGAGGCCGTGACCAGGGCGAAGGCGCTCGCCGCTCCCGCCGACACGATCTTCATCGGCGGTTCGACCTTCGTCGTGGCCGAGGTGTTGTGACCCGTTTTCGTACCGCCGCCGGCGGGAATGAGAGAAGAGGCGCCCGATCAGTTTCGGGCGCCTCTTCGGTCGTAAATGGCTGCGGAGGTCTACTCCTCGTCGGTGTCGGTGTACTCTTTGAGCAGTTTGGCCTGCACGTCGGCGGGCACCTGTTCGTAGGAGGAGAAACGCATCGTATAGGTCGCCGCCCCCGACGTGAGCGACGAGAGCGTCGTCGAATAACGATAGAGCTCGGCCAGCGGTACGCGGGCGTTGAGACGGTCGAATCCCTTGTCCGAGTTCATGCCCTCGATCATCGCGCGGCGGTTTTGCAGGTCGCTCATCACGGCGCCCATGTATTCGCTCGGCGTCAGCACCTCGATGCTGTAAATCGGTTCCATGATCTTGGGGCCCGCATTGCGGAACGCCTCCTTGAAGGCGTTGCGGGCCGCCAGCTTGAACGAGATTTCGTTCGAATCCACCGGGTGCATCTTGCCGTCGTAGATCACTACGCGGATGTCGCGGGCGTAGGAGCCCGTCAGCGGGCCTTCGTCCATCTTCTCCATGATGCCTTTGAGGATCGCCGGCATGAAGCGCGCGTCGATGGCACCGCCAACGATCGAGTTGTAATACTGCAACTTGCCGCCCCACGGCAGGTCGTACTCCTCCTTGCCCTTGATGTTGATCGTGATGTCGCCCTTGCCCGGAATCTTGTAGCTCTTCGGTTCGGGAATCCCTTCGTAGTAGGGTTCGATGACCATGTGCACCTCGCCGAACTGGCCCGCACCGCCCGACTGCTTCTTGTGGCGGTAGTCGGCCTGCGCCACTTTGGTGATGGTCTCGCGGTAGGGGATTCGCGGCGCGATGTACTCGATCTCCATCTTGTTATCGGCGGCCAGGCGCGCTTTGAGGATGTTGAGGTGGTGCTCGCCCTGGCCTTGTATGATCGTTTGTTTCAGCTCCTTGGAATATCCGACCAGAATCGTCGGGTCTTCGTACTTGGCGTCGTTGAGCAGTTTGCCCAGCTTCTCCTCGTCGGCCTTGACCTTGGGTTGTACGGCGGCGCGGTAGCGCGGTTCGGGGAATACGATCGGGGTGATCGTCACGGGTGCGGAGGGTGCCGCGAGCGTGTCGTTGGTGCGCGTGCCTTTCAACTTGACCGTGCAGCCGATGTCGCCGGCCGCCAGTTCGGTCACTTTGATGCGGTTTTTGCCCGCCACGGCGAAAGAGCTGCGAAACCTTCTCCTTGTTGCCCGTGCGGGTGTTGAGCAGCTCCATGCCTTCGGTGAGTTTGCCGCGGATCACGCGCAGGTAGCTGATCTCGCCGATGTGGGGGGGTTCGATCTGGCTCTTGAAGACGAACGCCACGGCCGGCTGCGTCTCGTCGGCGGCGATCTCCTCCCCCTCGGTCGAGAGGAATTTGGGCGCTTTGAGCGGCCCCGGAGCGACGTTGATGATGAACTCCATGAGGCGTTTCGTTCCGACGTCGCGCTTGCCGCTGGTGCAGAACAGGGGCATGACTTCACGCCGCGAGAGACCGATTTTGAGTCCCGAACGGATGTCGTCCTGCGTGAGCGTCCCCTTTTCGAAATAGAGCTCCATGAGCGCCTCGTCGTTCTCGGCGGCCATCTCCACCAATTCGCGGTTCAGCTCCGTGGCGCGCTCCATCTCCTCGGCCGGAATATCGAGCTCCTCGCGCGTGCCGTTCTCGTCTTTGAAGCGGTAGAGTTTCATCATCAGCACGTCGATGAAGGCGTTGAAGCCCGGCCCCTGGTTGACGGGGTACTGCACGATGACGGGTTTCACGCGCGATGCGGCGCGGATGCTCTCGACCGTCCCCTCGAAGTTGGCCTTCTCGGCGTCGAGCTGGTTGATGACGCCGATGAGCGGTTTCGACAGTTCGCGCGAATAGCGCGCCTGAATCTCCGAACCGACTTCCCAGCCGTTCTGGGCGTTGAAGACCATTACTCCCACGTCGCCCACCTTGAAGGCCGAGAAGAGGCTGCCGCAGAAGTCGTCCGATCCCGGACAGTCGATGATGTTGAGCTTGCGTTCCATGAACTCCGTGAAGAGGATCGTGGAGTAGATCGAGCGTTTGTATTCGTGTTCGATGTCGGTGTTGTCCGACAGCGTATTGTTCGTTTCGACGGCGCCCCTGCGGTCGATGACCTTCCCCTCGTAGGCCATTGCTTCGGCGAGGGTGGTTTTTCCGGAGCCGGGGGCGCCGATCAGGACGATGTTCTTGATCTCTTTCGCTGAGTAGTTTTTCATATCGAGAAGTTTTAAGGTTTTTCCTGTTTTTTCGGATTATAAATATATGAAAAAATCCGCAAAAATCAAGTGCGGAGGGTGAAAAATTTATAAATTTTATCAATATCTTAGAATCGCTCTGCGGCTCGGCCGCGTTTTTGATCGGAAGCACGGTCGGGAGGTCGTGCTTTTGCCGTCGGGCGGGGTGCGATTGTTGATAAATGATTGAAAACTTTGTGCCGCCGGACGAATATTTTCGGGCGCCGGAATCTATCTTTGCCATGAAACAACCGGCCTGGCGCCGCACCGGTGCATCGCGTGCAGGGTCTTCATTGCAGGTTTCCCTTCCCGACGGGGGATTCGGAGGATGTGTCAATCATGGAATTTGGCGTTCGTCGGAAGACGCCGTAAAGTTAGAAGGACGTAATTTCATCGTTGATAAAGCCTCGGTTCATACATATTTTAATTACGTCTTTCCTACATGGAGTTATGGCTGAGAACAAAAATTTAGGTATCGATCTCGAACTGGACGAGACGGTCGCGCAGGGCAACTACTCGAATCTCGCCATCATCGCGCATTCCACTTCGGAGTTCATCATCGATTTCGCGGCTGTCATGCCTGCCGTTCCCAAAGCGAAGGTCAAGAGCCGCATCATCCTCACGCCGGAACATGCCAAGCGCCTGCTGATGTCGTTGCAGGAGAATATCGTCCGTTACGAGAGCGTGCACGGTCAGATCGTCATTCCTACGCCGCAGCATACGGGCGACCAGTTCGGCGGCAAGATCGGCGAAGCCTGACCTTCTCGCTTTCCAGCCTTTCGTCGTACGGCGTCGTGCGGCGCTGCGGGTCCGTCCGCACTCGTTTTCGGACAGGGGCGTGCGTCGTTTCGCACTGCTGTCCGCAGCAGCCGCCGAAGCGCGGCGCGGATGCTTTCCCTTTGGGAGACTTGGACCGGGACGAAACGAAATGCGGTGGACGGGAGATCCCGTCGCACCGCATATTCACGTTCGGGCGGTATGCGCTCAGGCGCGGAGCCGTATGCGTTTGGCCTCGCAGGCTTTGTCCACCTCGATCTCGAAATCCGACAGTACGTTCATGTAGTTGATGAAGGCTTCGTAGGGCGATCCGTAGGGGTTGAAATAGGAGTGCACGTCGCCGTCCGACAACCATTTGGTAGCCATGTAGTAGAAGTGGTCGGAAGTTTGGAGGAAGTTCCACACGTAGTCGAAATCCTTGTTTTTTAACGCCTTGATCTTATCTCTCAGGCCGTATAGCTTCGTGAAGGCTTCGTTTTGCAACTCGTTGCCCAGCCATGCCGTGACGTCGCGCTCCTCGTCGGCCCACGACATCACGTGCGGGCAGTGGAGCACCGCCACGGGCTGGTACTTCTTCGCCGCCTCGCTCACGGTGGCGAATTCCAGCTTGCGTGTGGCCAGCGCCGCTTTGGGCAGCGCCTTCATGAAATCGAAGATGCCCGTCGAAGCCTTCTGGTGCTCGCCGAAGGTCTCGTAATCCATGAAGAGGTTCACCACCTCGCCCACCGTATCGTCCGAGGCGATCCAGCCGGCGAACTTGTCGGCCGTCAGCGGCCATTCGTTCCAGCTGCGGTTCGAGAAACGGAAGGCGATGTCGTCCGACAGCTTGTAGTTGCGCAGCAGCACGTGCAGTTTTTGATTCAGTGCGTTGGCATAGACGTAGTTGGGCGATTTCCAGCCCAGCACGTGTTTGGCGCCTTCGGCCAGGATGGTCTTGAACCCCATCTGGGCGACCGTTTCGCCGATTTGGTCCGAGTAGATCAGCTCCGTGTTGCGGAAGGCCGTGGGTTTCATCCCGAACTCCTTGCGCACGAGGGCCGTATGGAGTTTCACCTGCTCCTCGAAATCCTCCTTCGAGCGGAGCGATGCCAGCGAGTGGGAGTAGGTCTCGGCCAGGAACTCCACGCATCCCGTGGCAGCCAGTTCGCGGAACGAGTCGAGCACTTCGGGCGCATAGGCTCGGAACTGTTCGACGGCCGACCCCGTGATCGAGAACGAGCAGCGGAATTTGCCCTTCTGCTCCTTGATGAGGTTCAGCAGCAGGGCGTTCATCGGCAGATAGCACTGCCGCGCCACTTTTTGCAGGATGGCGTGGTTGGTCAGATCGTCGAGGTAGTTGTGATCCACGCCCATATTGAAAAACCGGTAGGTTTTCAGCCGCCAGGGCTGATGAACCTGAAAATAGAAACAGATCGTTTTCATGGTGATATGTCGTTTGTGTTGTTATTCCCGTTGGCGTGCGGCCGCCTCGTCGATGACCGCCTGATAGACCGCCTTGATCTTCGCGGCGGCGTTGTCCCATTTGAGTCCGGTCACCTCGTCGAGCCCCTTCTCGGCGAACATCTTCGCCAGCGCGGGATAGGTAATCAGGGCATAGATCGCATCCGACAGGGCGTCCACGTCCCAATAGTCGACTTTGAGCGCGTAGTCGAGCACTTCGGCCACGCCGCTCTGCTTGGAGATGATGACCGGCACGTTCGAGCGCATCGCTTCGAGCGGCGAGATGCCGAAGGGTTCCGACACCGAAGGCATCACGTAGACGTCCGACAGCTGGAACATGCGGTGCACATCCTCGCCGCGCAGGAATCCCGTGAAGTGGAAGCGGTCGGCAATGCCCAGCCGCGCCACGCGGCGGATGACATGGTTCATCATGTCGCCCGAGCCGGCCATCACGAAGCGCACGTTCGGCACCCGTTTGAGCACCTTGGCGGCCGCCTCGACGAAGTAGTCGGGCCCCTTCTGATAGGTGATGCGCCCCAGGAAGGTGACGATCTTGTCCCCGACGCCGCGTTCGGGGGCGGCGCACTCCGCCTCGGCGAACCGCACGGCGTTGTGCACCGTCACCACCTTTTCGGCCGGAATGCCGTAGCGGGTGACGATGATGTTGCGCGTGAGGTTCGACACGGCGATCACACGGTCGGCGGCCTCCATGCCCGCGCGTTCGATGGCATAGGTCTGCGAATTGATGTTCTCGCCGCTGCGGTCGAACTCCGTGGCGTGCATGTGCACGACCAACGGTTTTCCGGAGACCCGTTTGGCGGCGATTCCGGCGAAGTAGGTGAGCCAGTCGTGGGCGTGGATCACGTCGAACTGCCCCGCCAGATCGCGGGCCACCTGCGCGGCTACCATCGCATAGCGCGCCACCTCCTCCATGAGGTTCGCGCCGTATTTGCCCGAAAAGGTGTAGCGCTGCTTCCAGAGGTCGGTCGTCTCCCGCGTCTTGCGTCCCGTGCGGACGTACTCGTCGTGATAGGACTTGTACTCTTCGGGCGAGACGTAGGGGACCATGTTCGAGTCGATATGGATGAACGACATCTTCTTCCACAGCTCCTCCGTATCGCCGGAGGCGGCGCCGAAGAGCGTCTCCACGTCGCTGGCGTTGACCACGCGCACATAGTTCTGGTCTTCGTCTCCGGTAGCACGGGGCATGACGAAGGTCACGTTGACATCGTTTCGCGCCAGCCCGCGCGTCATGCCGTAGCAGGCCGTACCCAGACCGCCTGCGATATGAGGGGGAAATTCCCATCCGAACATTAACACTCTCATGGCTGACTATTTTTTGACGGTTTTACGTTCTGTTTTGTGCCTTCCGTTCCCTTTGGCCGGGGCTTTGGGGCGTTTCGCGGGTTTCGCCTCTTCGTCCGCCGCCCCTTTCCGTGCGGAATCCGCAGGCGCGGCCGCCGCCGCCGTCGCCGTGCGGGGTTTCGCCGCACCGGCCGCTCGGCGGGAGCCTGTTTTTCGGGGCGGCCTTCTCCCTCTTCTTCCGCCATGCGGGGTCGAAGCGCTCCATGAGCCGGTAGAGTTCCAGCACGGCGCCGACGCTCCACGCATAGGAGATCGCGCTTTTAGGGGCGAAGGGCGGGTCGGCGTCGTACATCTTCGAGATCGAACCGATGCCGTGGCACTGGATGTCCTCGTCGAAGTCGGCGAGGAACCGCTCGACTTCGGGTGTGTAGTCGGCGCCGGTGAGCGCATAGCGGGCCTTGACGTAGAAGGGCAGCGGCCATACCCCACACCGTACCGTTCATCGCGGCGTGGGAGCGCATCCGGTCGTCGCCGGCGTAGGAGCCGTTGTAGAGCGGATTCTGCGGCGAGAGCGAACGCAGCCCCTTCGGGGTGAGCAGGTATTGGCGGACGATGCGCAGCACGGAGATGAGCTGCTCCTCGTCGAGCATCGTGTAGTTCAGGCCGCAGGCGACGACCATGTTGGGGCGGATGAAGCGGTTGGTCTCGGCGTCGTTTACGAAATCGGCCAGGTATCCCTCCTCCGGAAGCCAGAATTTTTCCAGAAACGACGCCTTGGTCTGCGCCGGAGCCTCCTTCCATTCGGCGGCGAACGCCTTGTCGCCCGCCTCTTCGGCCAGTGACAGCGCATAGCTGACGGCATTGTACCACAGGGCGTTGATCTCGACCTGATACCCGTTGCGCGGGGTGACGGGCCGCCCGTCCGCATAGGAATTCATCCATGTGAGCGCCACGTGCTCGTCCGACGCCCAGACCAGTCCGTTGCCGTGCAGCGCCACACGGCCGCCGATGCCGCGGCGGTAAGCCGCGAGGATCGACTTCATCGCTTCGCCGTAGCGGCGCCAGATCTCGCGGCTGCCGATCTCGGATTCCAGTTCCTGCAATGTGTAGAAGAACCACAGCGGGGCGTCGGCTTCCTGCGCGGCCGATGCCGAACCGGCGAAATCGCCGTCGCGGAGCGTGCGGCACACGCTGTCCAGCACGTCGATGCAGTCCTCCTTGTGATCCTGTTCGAGCGTGATGCCCGGCAGCGACATGAAGGCTTCGCGGGCGATCTGCGCCGTGAGCCGGGATACCGGCCATCACCTCCCGTGCGGCCGTCGGGGCGCCGGATGACGAACTGCCGGGCCGAGTGGCGCAGCAGGCTGTGGAAATCGATCTTGTGGGTGCGGCGTGCCAGCGCGCGGTCGAACAGCGCGCCGATCTCGGCCGACGAGGCCATCTCTTCGACCGACGCCGAGAAGATCACGCTCTGTCCCTTCGACAGGGGCAGTTCGAAATAGCCCGTCGTCAGCAAGTCTTCGTAACCGTCGTAGCCGCGGGCCAGCTCCTGCGGGTATTCGAATCCGTAGTACCAGTCGGGTGCGGCACAGGTAAACGATGCTACTGTCCCGCGCG
>VOFK01003272.1_pt1 | contig 17292 bp, 23 predicted proteins | sample 5384121 | NCBI WGS metagenome assembly VOFK01 (sample SAMN12384730, study PRJNA508395) | human gut metagenome | isolation source: healthy gut J | host: Homo sapiens
AGAGTTACGTATTGCTTCGCTCACCTCCACCATAGGCCGTGACGGCAGATGAAGTTCTGGCTGCCGGCGGCCTCGGCCAGATGCATCTCGACGGCGGCACATTCATCTCGGCCCGGCGGGCACGGACGGCGGAAATGGCGTCCTTCACGGCCTCCATGGCCTGCTCCTCCCGGGCGAAGGCGAACTCCTCCCGATAGGTGGGCCACTGCGCCCGGATCAGATACTCGCCCTGGTGGGGCAGCGCCTGCCAAATCTCCTCGGTGATGAAGGGCATGAAGGGATGCAGCAGCTCCAGCACCCGCAGCAGCACACATAGCACAGCACGTTCTGGGCCGCCAGCTTGGCCTCCTGGTCCTCGCCGTACAGGCGGGTCTTGGTCAGCTCGATATACCAGTCGCAGTAGGTGTCCCAGATGAAGTCGTAGATCTTGGCGGAGGCCACGCCCAGCTCATAGGCCTCCATGTTGTCGGTGACCTCGCGGATCAGGGTGTTCAGCTTGCTGAGGACCCACTTGTCCTCCAGCTCCAGCTTCTCCGGCAGCTCCACCTGGTCGATGGTCAGGTTCATCATCACATAGCGGGAGGCGTTCCAGATCTTATTGGCGAAGTTGCGCATCGCTTCGCACTTCTCCACGAAGAAGCGCATATCGTTGCCGGGGCTGTTGCCGGTGATCAGGTTGAAGCGCAGGGCGTCCGCGCCGAACTTGTCGGCAATCTCCAGGGGGTCGATGCCGTTGCCCAGGGACTTGGACATCTTGCGGCCCTTGTCGTCCCGGACCAGACCGTGAATCAGAACGGTCTTGAAGGGCTCCTGCTTCATCTGCTCCATGCCGGAGAAGATCATGCGGGCCACCCAGAAGAAGATGATGTCATACCCGGTGACCAGCACGGAGGTGGGGTACCAATACTGCAGGTCCTTGGCGTCCTTGTCGGGCCAGCCCAGGGTGGAGAAGGGCCACAGAGCGGAGCTGAACCAGGTGTCCAGCACGTCCTCCTCCCGGGTCAGATGGGTGCTGCCGCACTTTTCGCAGCGAGTGGGGTCCTCCCGGCTGACGTTGATGTGGCCGCAGTCGTCGCAGGTCCAGGCGGGGGATCTGGTGGCCCCACCACAGCTGGCGGGAGATGCACCAGTCATGGACGTTCTCCATCCAGTTGGTATAGGTCTTGGTAAAGCGCTCCGGCACGAACTTGATGGTGCCGTCCTTCACCACCCGGATGGCCTCCTTGGCCAGGGGCTCCATCTTCACGAACCACTGGGCGGAGATCAGGGGCTCCACATCGTTGTGGCAGCGGTAGCAGGTGCCCACGTTGTGGGAATAATCCTCGGTCTTGATGAGGTAGCCCTGCTCCTCCAGGTCCTTGACGATGGCCTTGCGGCACTCGTAGCGGTCCATGCCGTTGTACTTGCCGCCGTTTTCGTTGATGGTGCCGTCGTCGTTGATGACACGGATTACCTCCAGATTGTGCCGCAGGCCCACCTCGAAGTCGTTGGGATCGTGGGCCGGGGTCATCTTCACGGCGCCGGTGCCGAAGCCGATCTCGCAGTAATCGTCGCCCACGATGGGGATCTCCCGGTTCATAATGGGCAGGATGCAGGTCTTGCCGATGAGGTGCTTGAACTTCTCGTCCTCGGGTTCACGGCCACGCCGGTGTCGCCCATCATGGTCTCCGGACGGGTGGTGGCCACCACGATGTCGCCGCTGCCGTCGGCCAACGGGTAACGGATATGCCACAGGTGGCCGGGCTTGTCGGTATACTCCACCTCGGCGTCGGACAGAGCCGTCAGGCAGTGGGGGCACCAGTTGATGATGCGGCTGCCCTTATAGATCAGGCCCTTGTCATACAGCTCGCAGAAGGTCTCCCGGACGGCCTTGGAGCATCCCTCGTCCATGGTGAAGCGGGAGCGGTCCCAGTCGCAGGAGGCGCCCATCTTCTTCTGCTGCTCCACAATGCGGTTGCCGTACTTTCTCCTTCCAGGCCCACACGCGCTCCAGGAACTTCTCCCGGCCCAGGTCATAGCGGGTCAGGCCCTCCTGGCGCAGGTTCTCCTCCACCTTGATCTGGGTGGCGATACCGGCGTGGTCGGTGCCGGGAACCCACAGGGCGGCGTAGCCCTGCATCCGCTTGAAGCGGGTCAGGATGTCCTGCAGCGTGCAGTCCATGGCGTGGCCCATGTGCAGCTGGCCGGTGACGTTGGGGGGCGGCATCACGATGGAAAAGGGCTTCTTGTCGGGATTCGGCTCCGCCTTGAAGCAGCCGCCGTCCATCCACATCTGGTAGATCCGGGGCTCCACCTGCCGGGGATCGTACACCTTGGGTAATTCTTTTCGCATAGCTATTCTCCTTGTCTGAGTATTTGGCAAAACAAAAACCCGCTCCGTTTTGCCATAGCAAAACAGGGCGAACCGTAAAAAGTCCGTGGTACCACCTGTATTCGGGAAATCCCGCACTCATGGGCGCGGAAAACGCCCTGTCCCGATAACGGAGGACATGCCGTTGCAGCCTACTGTCAGTTCAGCCCAAGGCTCCGGGACGACTTGGGCGGCGCATCACGGGAGCTTCCACCAACCGCTCCCTCTCTCGGCATCCGCAGACCGCCTACTGCTTCCCATCACAGCCGTTTTCAATATGTGGGCATTTTACACCATTCCCGGAAAATTGTCAACTATTCCTTTGCCCGGGATTCAGAATTTGTTCAAAATCCCACCGCATACTTGATTTGTTCACAAAATTATGGTATAAATTCTTCTATATTTTATCCAAGGAGGCTGTGCCATCCATGAAAAAGACCCTGCGGGACTATCTGCCCATCCTGCTGATGCTGCTGTGCACGGCAGGCTTCGGCATCCTGCTGCTGACAGGCGTGCTGGACCTGAACACCATTCCCCAGCTGGTGGACCACCGGCCCGGTCTGGCGGTGGCGGTGATCCTGGCCCTGTTCGCGGTGAAGGGCATCTCCGGCGTGGTGGTATACAACGCGCTGGTGGTGGTTGTGTCGCTGATCTTCCCGCTTCCGGCGGCCCTGGCCATCAACGCCGTGGGCACGGCCCTGTGCCTGTCCATCTCCTATTGGATCGGACGCTCCACCCGCACCGAGAGCCTGGAGGGCCTGCTGAACAAGCACCCCAAGCTCCGGAAATATTTCGCCGCCACCCAGGAATACGGCTTCGTCTCCTGCTTCGCCATCCACATGCTGGGGCTGAACATGGAGGTGCTGGGGGTGCTGTTCGGCATGATGCGGTTGAATTACTGGTCGTATCTGGCCTCGTCGTGGCTGGCCATCATGCCGGGCATGGTGTGCTTCTGCATTCTGGGCAACAACCTGGATTTCCGCAATCCAGTGTTCTGGGCCCTGCTGATCGCGGACGGTCTGCTGATTCTGGGCGCCCTGTGGTACACCCGGCACAAGCTGGGTCAGTCCTCCAAGCGCACCTGAAGCAGCTCGTTCTCCTCCGCCGCGTCCCGCAGCACCGCCAGCGCCCGCTGCATATAGTCCTCCTCCGGCCAGTTCTCCACATGGATGGTGGTGGGCACGGACAGGTCCGTCAGGCAGTCATACAGGGCGTCCAGGCTGCGGCCGTACCATTCCGGCAGCTCCAGCGCCTCTGACAGGGCGTCGTGCAGCTGTTCCCGGTTGGTGATGTCATTTCCGTTCAGGTGGATCTGCATAGTCATTCTCCTCCATACAGCAGTTCAAAGGTCTTGTAGTGGTCGCCGGTGTAGTAGATCAGGCCGTCGTTGGAAAACACGATGCGCTCCGCTCCCCGGGAATCAGCCCCCAGGGTGTTGATGTCGCACTCGGTCCAGGTGCGGCCGTCGGCCTCCGGCAGCAGGCCCTCATAATTGCCGAACCGGCTGCCGCCGATGCAGCAGCCCGGGGCGTAGGGCTCCAGGGAGCCTCCGGTCCAGCCCAGCTGCTGGGCCTCTTTTTTTGTGATGAAATTGTCCGGCAGGCGGCCGTACAGGTGGATATACAGCGCCACATCCTCTTTTGTGGTGTATGTACCCCCCTGCGCCAGCTGCTCCTGCTTCGGGTCGGCCGGCGGGTCCTGCTCCTCCGGCAGCATCACAAAGCTGCACGCCGTCAGGGACAGCGCCATCACCAGCGCCAGCAGAAGCGCCGTCAATTTTTTCATGGAATTCCCCCTTTCCGTGTTTTGTCAGTATAACATATCCCGCTCCGTTGTGCAACCGAAACAATTCCCCTCCGGTGATTTTCCGGCTTTTGCCGCATTTCGCACAAGGTAGCGAGATGAAGTCGTTTCGTTCATATGGCGCATAATGATCCCGCTTCATCGCAAAAATAACATCAGAGGCCCCAAAAAAGCCGCCGGTTCGTAGACCGGCGGCTTTTTTCAGCGCTGATATTCAAATTCCAGGTTGTACATGGACACGATGTCCCCGTCCTGGATGCCCATGCGCTCCAGCTGGTCAAACAGACCGGACTGGCGCAGCATCTTGTCGAAGTACATACGGCTTTCGTAGTCGGAGAAGTTGATGTTGGCCATCAGCCGCTGCAGCCACGGTCCCTCCACCAGCCAGGTGTTGTCCTCCTGCTGGATGTTGAGAGGCTCGGAGGTGTCGATCTGGGGCGGGCGGGGGACATACTCCGGCTCGTACACCGCCACCGGCGGCAGCTCCGCCAGCCGGGCGGCAATGGCCTGCACCAGCTCCCGGGTACCCTGGTGGGTGGCGGCGGACATGGCCATGAACGTGTAGCCCGCCTCCTCCACATGGACACGGAAGGCGTCCAGCTGGGCGGGGTCCGCCAGCAGGTCCGTCTTGTTGGCCACCACGATCTGGGGCCGGTCCGCCAGCTCCGGACTGTACTGCCGCAGCTCCTGGTTGATGGCGTCAAAGTCGGCGATGGGGTCCCGGCCCTCGCTGCCTGACACGTCCACCAGGTGGACCAGCAGGCGGCAGCGGTCGATGTGCCGCAGGAAGTCGTGGCCCAGCCCGGCCCCCTCGGCGGCCCCCTCGATGATGCCGGGGATGTCGGCCATAACGAAGGACACGCCCTCATCCACATACACCACGCCCAGGTTGGGGTACAGGGTGGTGAAGTGGTAGTTGGCGATTTTGGGCTGGGCCTTGGAGACCACGCTCAGCAGGGTGCTCTTGCCCACGTTGGGAAAGCCCACCAGACCCACGTCCGCCAACAGCTTCAGCTCCAGCACCACGTCGTGGCTCTCGCCGGGAAGGCCCGCCTTGGCGAAGCGGGGTACCTGCCGGGTGGGGGTGGCGAAGTGCTGGTTGCCCCAGCCGCCCCGGCCGCCCTTGCAAAGAACAAAGGGCTCGCCGTCGGACATATCCTTGATGATCTCGCCGGTCTCGGCATCCCGGATCAGGGTGCCCCGGGGCACGCGGATGGTCAGACTCTGGCCGTCCTTGCCGCTTTTGCGGCCGCCCTGGCCGTCTACGCCGTTGGCCGCCACATATTTGCGCTTGTAGCGGAAGTCCATCAGGGTGGACATATTGTCGTCCACCCGGACGATGATGCTGCCGCCGTCGCCGCCGTCGCCGCCGTCGGGGCCGCCTGCGGCGATGTATTTTTCCCGGTGAAAGGCAACGGCTCCGTTGCCGCCGTTGCCGGCCCGGACGGTGATGCGGGCCTTATCAATAAATCCATTTGCCATATCGTTACCTCATCTGAAAGAATATGCTTTTATTTTATCCATTTTACAGGAAAAACGCCGCCCCGTCAAGATGCACCTGCTTCCCTGACGACGACTCTTTTTTTCAGGGAAAGCTCAAAAAATGCTTGCAAAACCGGCTCGGATGTGATATCCTATCATGGCGTAAAAAGGGCGGTCCTCTGCCGCCGGTGTCCGGAACGAGTCGGACGCCGCATACATGACGGCACGAACGCCTATATAAACAGGAGGAAATATCCATGGATCTGATCAAAGCACTGAACAAAGAGCAGCTGGAGAAGGAAGTCCCCCAGGTGCAGGTGGGCGATACCGTCCGCGTGCACGTGAAGGTCAAGGAAGGCGCCCGCGAGCGTATCCAGGTCTTCGAGGGCACCGTCATTGCCAAGAAACATGGCGGCATTGAGGAGACCTTCACCGTCCGTCGTATCTCCTACGGCGTGGGCGTGGAAAAGGTGTTCCCCGTGCACTCCCCCTCCATCGCCACCATCGAAGTGGTCCGCCACGGCTTCGTGCGCCGCGCCAAGCTGTACTATCTGCGTGACCGCGTTGGTAAGGCTGCCAAGGTCAAGGAGAAGCTGTAAGCCGTATCCCCCGAAAAAAGAACGAACGCCCGCAGACAGCGGGCGTTTTTTCTTTTGCCAAGGAGCCTGGATTATGATATAATCATATGGTTATGAAGTATGCGTAAGAGGTGATGGATATGCAGGTTGATAATCTGAGCTGGTTCCCCGGGCACATGACCAAGACCCGGCGGATGATCACGGCGGAGATCAAAAATATGGACGCCGTGTGCGAGATTCTGGACGCGCGCATTCCCCTGTCCAGCCGGAACCCGGATGTGGACGAGCTGACGGCGGGCAAGCCCCGGCTGGTGGTCCTGAACCGGGTGGACCAGGCGGACCCCGGCGAGACCCGGCGCTGGACGGCTTATTTCCGGGAAAAGGGCTATGCTGTGCTGGAGGCCAATGCCAAGGGCGGCGCAGGCACCGCCCAGTTTGCCGCCGCTGTCCGGGAGCTGCTGCGGGACAAGCTGGCCGCCTGGGCCCAGCGGGGCCAGGCGGGCCGCACCGTGCGGGTCATGGTGCTGGGGATCCCCAACGTGGGCAAGTCCACCTTTATTAATAAGGTAGCCCGCCGCAAAACCGCCCGGGCCGAGGACCGGCCCGGCGTCACCCGCAGCAAGCAGTGGGTGCCGGTGGACAGCACCCTGGAGCTGCTGGACACCCCGGGGATCCTGTGGCCCCGGTTTGACGACCCGGAGGTGGGCAAGCGCCTGGCCTTCACCGGCGCCATCAAGGACGACGTGGTGGACATGGAGGAACTGGCCTGCTATCTCATGGACTATCTGGGCCGGCGGTATGCGCCGGTGCTGGAGGAGCGGTACAAGATCGACGTGCAGCCAGAGGACAGCGGATATGACCTGCTGGAGAAGGCCGGGCGGAAGCGGGGCTTCCTTTATGCGGGGGGCCCAGGTGGACACCCAGCGCATGGCCCGGGTTCTGCTGGACGAGTTCCGGGGCGGCAAGCTGGGCCGGTTCACCCTGGAGACGGTGGAGGATGCGCAATGAAGCCGGATGAATCCCTGGAGCAGGCGGCCCGACAGCGGGGCTATACCGTTGTGTGCGGCTGTGACGAGGCCGGTGCAGGCCCCCTGATGGGCCCCGTGTGCGCGGGCGCGGTGATCCTGCCGCCGGGCTGCGATATCCCGGGGCTGGACGACTCCAAGAAGCTGACGGAGAAGAAGCGCGAGGCCCTGTATACTCTCATCACCGAGCGGGCCGCGGCCTGGGCGGTGGCCTCCGTCAGCGCGGCGGAGATCGACGCCACGGATATTTTAAGCGCCCGGATCCGGGCCATGGCGCTGGCCATCGAGGCCCTGACCCTCCGCCCGGACTACGTTCTGATCGACGGCAACCGGGACCATGGGCGGTGCGCCTCCATCGACCTCCCCCATGAGACGGTGGTAGGCGGCGACGGACGCAGCGTATCCATTGCGGCGGCGTCCATCCTGGCCAAGGTCACCCGGGACCGGTACGTGACGCAGGTGCTGGACCGGGAATATCCCCAGTATCTGTTTGCCCAGCACAAGGGCTACGGCACGAAGCTGCACTACGCCATGCTGGACCAATACGGTCCCTGCCCGGAGCACCGGCAGTCGTTTTTGAAAAAGTGGAAGGAGCGGCAGTCATGAGCCGGGCCGAGGGCACCTGGGGCGAGGCGGAGGTGGCCAACTATCTGCGCCGCCGGGGCTACACCCCTGCTGGCCCACGGGTTTCACTGCCGGTTCGGGGAGATCGACCTGATCGCCCGGAAGGACGGCGTGCTGTGCTTCGTGGAGGTCAAGACCCGGACGAATTTGTCCTGTGGCCTGCCCCGGGAGTATGTGACCCCAAAAAAGCAGGAGCGGCTGCGGAAAACGGCGGCCTGGTACCTGATGGTGAAGGACCTGGACTGCCCCGCCCGCTTCGACGTGGCGGAGGTGTACGCTGAGGGTCCGCATCCCCAAAAGGCCAGCCGCATAGAGTACATTGAGAACGCATTCTGAGGTGACGTATGGAACATATTCCCTATTTTGACGCGCATTGCGATACCATTTACCGGTGCCTGCGGACCGGAGCGCAGCTGCGGGAAAACAATGCTCATCTGGATCTGCACCGGGCGTCGAGCTTCGGGCGGTTCGCCCAGGTGTTCGCCCTGTATCAGGACCCGGAGGAGCTTCCCCGGGGCAGCACCATGGTCCGGGAGGGACAACTCCTGCATCAGAAGTTCCTGCGGGAGATGGAGCAGAACCGGGACGTCATTGTCCCCTGCCGCACCGGCGCAGAGGTGGACCGGGCCGCGGCAGACGGGAAAATGGCGGCGATTCTCTCCATAGAGGGGGCCGAGCTCATAGGCTGCGACCCGGGACAGGTGGAGACGGCGGCGGAATGGGGCGTGCGGTTTCTCAACCCCGTGTGGAATTGGCCCAATGTTCTGTCCGGCACCAACTGCCGGGACACGGATCGGGGCCTCTCCCCTCTTGGCGCCGACTTTCTGCGGCAGCTGGAGGCGTGCCATATCTGCCCCGACGTGTCCCACATCAGCGACCCGGGGTTCTGGGACGTGGTGCGCCTGGCCCGGGGGCCGGTGGTGGCCACCCACTCCAACAGCCGGGCCCTGTGCCCCCACCGGCGCAATCTCACCGACGACATGTTCCGGGCCATCCGGGACAGCGGCGGCGTGGTGGGGCTGAATCTGTACCGGCCGTTTGTGGGTCCGGCGGGCACCATGGAGGAGCTGGTGGCCCATGTGGAGCATTTTCTGGAGCTGGGTGGGGAGAAAGCTCTGTGCCTGGGCGGCGATCTGGATGGCTGCGGGACCCTGGCCGCCGGAATGCAGGGCGTCCAGGACATGCCCCGCCTGTGGCAGGCTCTGGCGGACCGGGGTTATCCCCGGCAGCTGCTGGAGGACCTGTTCTGGAACAATCTGCGGCGGCTGATATAACGATATACTATAATAAGGAAGGAGGTGCCGTATGGCGCTGTATGCCATTGGCGATCTGCATCTGTCCCTGGGGTCCGACAAGCCCATGGAGATCTTCGGGGACGGCTGGAAGGATTATGTGGCCCGCATCCGGGAGGGGTTCTCCGTGCTGACAGAGGACGACGTCACCGTGCTGTGCGGCGACCTGTCCTGGGGCATGAGCCTGGAGGAATCCCTGGAGGATTTCCGGTTCATCGATGCCCTGCCGGGGAAGAAATACCTGCTCAAGGGCAACCACGACTACTGGTGGAACACCGCCGCCAAAATGGAGCGGTTCTTTGCGGAAAACGGCCTGACCACCATGGAAATCCTCCACAACAACTGCCGGTTCTACGGGGACACGGCTCTGTGCGGTACCCGGGGCTGGTTCTATGAGCTGGATAACCAGGGCACCCACAACGAAAAGGTTCTGCTGCGGGAGATCGGACGGCTGGAGACGTCCCTGAAGGCGGCGGGAGATCACGAGAAGCTGTGCTTTCTTCACTACCCGCCTCTGTACCAGGGGTATCAGTGCCCGGAGATCCTGCGGCTGCTGCGGGAATACGGCGTGAAGGTGTGCTGCTACGGCCATCTCCACGGTGCTTCTCACCGCCGGGCCCTGCAGGGAGACCGGGTCGGAACCGAGTTTTACATGGTCTCCGGGGATTATTTGGGCTTTCATCCTAAAAAAATTTGTGATTAGAGCAAAAAAGTGTGGAAATTGAAATTGTTTTCTGCTATTATATAGAATTGCATTGATACGATTTAATGCTGAACGGAGGAAAAATCAAAATGAGTGTAAAATCCTGTGAAAAACTGGACAAGAGCAAGGTCGCACTGACCATCGAAGCAGATGCCGCCGCCTTTGAGGCCGCCATCAACAAGGCGTACCTGCAGCAGCGGTCCAAGATCAGCGTTCCCGGCTTCCGCCCCGGCAAGGCTCCCCGCAAGATGATCGAGAGCATGTACGGCGCAGAGGTCTTCTATGAAGAAGCAGTGAACATCCTGCTGCCCGACGCCTATGAGGCCGCCGTGAAGGAGCAGGAGCTGAAGGTCGTCGGCTATCCCGAGGTGGAGCTGGAGTCCTGCGGCAAGGACGGCGTGGTGTTCAAGTGCACCGTGGCCGTGTATCCCGAGGTGACCCTGGGCCAGTATAAGGGCCTGGAGGCCCCCAAGGCCGAGGTCAACGTCACCGACGAGGACGTGGACAACCGCCTGAACGAGATGGCCGACCGCAACAGCCGTCTGGTCAGCGTGGAGCGCGAGATCCAGAAGGGCGACACCGCCGACATCGACTTCGAGGGCTTTGACAACGGGCGTGCCCTTCGACGGCGGCAAGGGTGAGAACTTCGACCTGGAGATCGGCTCCGGCAGCTTCGTCCCCGGCTTTGAGGATCAGCTGGTGGGCATGAAGGCCGGCGAGGAGAAGGACATCGACATCACCTTCCCCGAGAACTACACCCCGAGCTGGCCGGCAAGCCCGTGGTGTTCCACGTGAAGGTCAACGAGGTCAAGCACAAGGAAGTCCCCGCCATTGACGACGAGTTCGCCAAGGACGTGTCCGAGTTCGACACCCTGGACGAGCTGAAGGCCGACACCCGCAAGAAGCTGGTGGAGGACCGCGAGCCGCCGCCCAGCGCGCCTTTGAGGACGCCCTGATGCAGAAGGTGGCCGACGGCATCCAGGCCGACATCCCCGACGAGATGGTGGACGTGCAGGCCCAGCAGATGATGGAGAACTTCCAGCAGCAGCTGGCCGCCCAGGGCATCCCCTTTGATCAGTATCTGAAGATGACCAACACCACCGAGGACGACTTCAAGAAGCAGGCTCATGAGCCCGCCCTGCAGCAGGTCCGCATGGATCTGGCCGTGGCCGCCCTGGTGAAGGCCGAGGAGCTGGAGGCCACCGCCGAGGAGATCGAGGCCGAGATGAAGTCCGTGGCCGATAAGTACGGCATGGACCTGGATACCATCAAGAAGTATCTGCCCGAGGCCGACGTCCGCGAGCAGGTCCTGCGCAGCAAGGCTATCAAGGCCGTGGCCGACGCCGCCGTGGCCGTGGCTCCCGTTGTTGAGGAGACCAAGGAAGAAGCCAAGCAGGAAGAGGAAAAGAAGGACGAGGAATAATTTTTCGTCCCTGCTTGAGATACCCACCGGGCGGGTATAATGGGGTTGAGTTTCATCTATTTGTACAGGAGGTCATTTCTATGAGTTTAGTCCCTTATGTTGTGGAGCAGACCAACCGGGGCGAGCGTTCCTATGACATCTTTTCCCCGGCTGCTGAACGACCGGATCATCTTCCTGAGCGAGGAGGTCAACGATACCACAGCCAGCCTTGTGGTGGCCCAGCTGCTGTATCTGGAGTGCCAGGATCCGGAACAGGATATCCACTTCTATATCAATAGCCCCGGCGGTTCCGTTACCGCGGGTATGGCCATCTACGATACCATGCAGTATATCAAGTGCGACGTGTCCACCATCTGCATCGGCATGGCTGCCAGCATGGGCGCGTTCCTGCTGTCCTCCGGCGCCCGGGGCAAGCGCATTGCCCTGCCCAACGCGGAGATCATGATCCACCAGCCCTCCGCCGGGACCCAGGGTAAGGTCACGGATATGGAGATCGACGTGGAGCATTTCCTGAAGCTGATCAAAAAGCGCCTGAACCAGATCCTGGCCGACAACACCGGCAAGGACCCCGAGCAGGTGAAGCAGGATTCCGAGCGCGATCACTGGATGCTGGCCGAGGAGGCCCGGGAATACGGCCTGGTGGACAAGGTCATTTACAAGAGGTAACCAATGGCAGACGATAAGAAAAATCCCTGCGGTGCTCCTTCTGCGGCAAGGCGGAGAACCAGGTGCACCGCATGATCCAGGGCCCCGGCGTGCGCATCTGCGACGAGTGCGTCCAGCTGTGCATGTCCATTCTGGACGATAGGGTACGAGCCGGCCCTGAGGCCGGGTACGAGACCCCGGACCAGCTGCCCACTCCCCGGGAGATCAAAGAGGTGCTGGATCAGTACGTCATCGGCCAGGACGCCGCCAAGGTGGCCCTGTCCGTGGCGGTCTATAACCACTATAAGCGCATTTTCTTCGGCGGCGGCGAGGATGTGGAGCTGCAGAAGAGCAACATCCTGATGATCGGCCCCACAGGCTCCGGCAAGACCCTGTTTGCCCAGACCCTGGCCCGGGTGCTGAAGGTCCCCTTCGCCATCGCCGACGCTACCACCCTCACCGAAGCCGGTTATGTAGGCGACGACGTGGAGAACATCCTGCTGCGGCTGCTGCAGGCGGCAGATTTCGACGTGGAGCTGGCCGAGCACGGCATCATCTATGTGGACGAGATCGACAAGATCGCCCGCAAGAGCGAGAACACCTCCATCACCCGGGACGTGTCCGGCGAGGGCGTGCAGCAGGCACTGCTGAAGATCCTGGAGGGCACCGTGGCCAACGTGCCGCCTCAGGGCGGCCGGAAGCACCCCCATCAGGAGTTCATCCAGGTGGACACCAACAACATTCTGTTCATCTGCGGCGGCGCCTTCGACGGTCTGGAGAAGATCATCGAGCAGCGCACCGACCGCAAGGGCATCGGCTTCGACGCCGTGGTGGAAAGCAAGGCCGAGCGTCGGACGGGACAGCTCCTCAAGGAGGTCCAGCCCCACGACCTGCTGAAATTCGGCATCATTCCCGAGCTGGTGGGCCGTCTGCCGGTGATCGCCGCTCTGGACGGGCTGGGCCGGGAGGATCTGGTCCGTATCCTGACGGAGCCGAAGAACGCCCTGGTCAAGCAGTATCAGAAGCTGTTTTCCTATGACGATGTGAAGCTGGTGTTCGAGCCGGAGGCCCTGGAGGCCGTGGCCGACAAGGCCATCGAGCGCAACATCGGTGCCCGTGGCCTGCGGGCCGTCATGGAGGGAGTCCTGACCCCCATCATGTACGACATTCCCTCGGACCACACCATCGAACAGGTGACCATCACCGCCGGGGCCGTCAACGACGGCGCAGCGCCCGTGATCCTGCGGGATCCCAGCCGCGGCACCAAGAACGCGCCGGCGTCCTGAAACAAGCACAAAGGGGAGAGACGCGTGCGCCTCTCCCCTCTTGCCCTATTGTACTTTCCCTATCGCAAAGGAGATACCCTTATGACCACACAAAATATGCCGGTGCTGGCCCTGCGGGGGTTGACTGCCTTCCCGGGCCAGACGCTGAGCTTCGACGCGGAGCGTGAGATATCCATCCTGGCCCTGGAAAACGCCATGGAGGGCGACCGGGAGCTGCTGCTGGTGACCCAGCGGGAGATCGGCGTCCGACCCCCAGGGAGAAAGGAGGACCTGTACGAGCGGCACCGTGTGCCGCATTTTCCAGATCGTCAAGACCTCGGATACCGGGGTACGGGTCATCGCCGGGGCCTGCACCGGCGGGCGCCCTGCGCGCCGCCTGGCAGACCAAGCCCTTCCTGCAGGCCAATGGAGTTGCACCAGAGCTGGCGGCCTCGGACCGCGCCCGAGGCTCTTGGCCCGGCGGACACATACGCCCTCCTGCTTTGGCCAGTAATGAGCTGGTGGGGGAATTCGTCCGGACCAGCTGGTGGCTCGTGCTGGACACACACACACATCCGGGGACCCCGGTTCGCTGGCGGACACCATCGCCGCCAACATCCTGGCATTCAGATCGCCGCGCGGGTGCTGCAGTGAGCTGCACCCCGCCCGGCGGCTGCTGGTGGCGAACGAAATTCTGGTGCATGTGAGGTGATCGCCGTCCTGGAGTCGGATATCGACCGTGAAGCAACGGCCGCGGGTGGCCGCCTGTGTCCAGCGGGATATGGTCCCAGCAACGGTCTCGGGCAGCACGAGCTGCGAGTACTTTCTGGCTTAGTCTAATTTGTGTCAAATGAATACGAGGAGAAGACCAACCGCTGCTTCTGGACGCTGGTGACGAGGTGCGAGAAGCTCATGCCAGCGAGCTGCACCTGCCTCGTCCAGCAGCCCTTTCTGGCAGCGCGCCGTCATCCGGAACCATTCTCCGATGTGTGCCTCGATCGTGCCCTGGGGTGTGGAGACTCTAATCGACGTCGAAAGTCGACGTGGAACAGTGTGCGTCTGGAAGAGTCTCTTGGACAAGCGTAATCCTCACTCTTCATGGCTCTAATAAGGTGAGCGGATCCTCGGCTCATCGCCGTGGCAGCCGAACCCCAGGCCAGTGGCAAGAGTCCTCTCGCTTCAGGGCTCCCCCGCGGCAAACCTCCATCGCCCCGTCCGTGGCCAAGGCCATGCACTGGAAGCGTCCCGGCTGAGTCTGGCGGTACTCGGGACGAAAGCGTGCATCATCCGGGGGACACCGGAAAACCCACACGGGGCGCCATGCCTCGGCCGGATCATCGACGCGGTGATCCGCAGCGGTCCATGAATCCCTGCTGGAAGTTGGATGATTGACAAGTTGGCCAGCGATATGGGGCGACCCGGCGGCCGGCCCCAAGCTGGAGGTGCTGGACAGCGAACAGAACCACGCCTTCCGGGATCACTGGAGTGCGCCGAGGAATGGCCGGTGATGTTCATCACACCGCCGGCCCACTGGACACCATCCCCCTCAAACCCCTGCTGGACCGGATGGAGGTCGAGCTCACCCGCTGGGCGGGCCCCCGACCAGGAGAAGTTGCAGATCGCCAAAGCGGCATTCGCCGCCCAAGCAGCTGAAGGGAGCACGGCCTGAAGAAAACCCAGTTGCGCATCACGACCCACGCCATCCGGCGGGTCATCGCCGCTTCGCCACCGCGAATCTCGGCGTCCGGGTGCTGGAGCGCCAACTGGGGAAGTTAAATGGAAAGCCGCCAGCGCCGCAGCTGGTGGGAGGGCGATGTAAAGCGGGTTGACATTACAGAGCAGAACACTCTGAAAGCACCTGTTGGGAACCCAGCAGTAAGCGAGTCCATCTTCACAGCGACTGGGACCAGTGGGCGTGTGGTGCGTGGCCTGGCCTCGACCCAGGTAGCGTGGCGCGCCTTCTGGAAGTGGGAGTGCCCAGTGCCCTGGACGGCAGCGGAAAGCGAGCTACCGGCAATCTCGGCAGCGCTGGCGTCAGGAGCTGCCGTGCCCCTGACCCGCCTGCGCGGCGCCGTTGGGAGTGAGCGCGGGCCTCGCCCGGGATCTCTATAAGACCAAGGGACGCGTGACGCTTCCCCGGAGGGGGCCGCGCCTGCAGACGGGACTGGCGGGTATCGCCATCACCACTCGCCATGTCATGCCGGCGCGGACGGCGTGGCCAAAGGCAGCGTGCTACGACCGGCGAGGTGACCCCTCCGCCGGTGGTGCTGGCCATCTGGCGGTCGAAGGAAAGACCATGGCCGCCCTGCGAACGGCGTACATACGGTGCTGATTCCGGGAAAACGTCAAGGACCTGACGAGACGTGACTAATCGTCCGCCGGTTCAACCTTCATCCCGGTGACACCGTGGACCAGGTGTTGCGGCATGCTGGTGCCTTCCGGGGGCACGCCGCCCCCGTGGCCGCGTATCGAACATCCCCCCGCCGCACTGTCAGTGTAAAGGGAGGAGCGCTTGCCATGGCAATCAACTATAACAAGGCGGGAATTTATCCGCCGGGCGGTGCGCCCGGGAGGCTCTTTATCCGTAACGGACGGCCCAGGTGACCTTTGCCGGCGATGTCCAAACGGCAAATCCTCCGTCATCAACCGCCTGCTCAACCGGAAGAACCTCGCCCGGGTGGGCGCCACTCCCCGGCAAGACCACCCAGGTGAACTATTTCCTCATCGACAACCGGGTGTGACCGGACCGATTCGGCCCGGCTACGGCTGGTTGTTGTCAGCAAGGAGGAGCGGACCGTGCTGGGGACGGCCGGATGATGGAGTCGGGCTTCCAGAGCCGGGCCTCATTCCCTGTACTACATTAGACGCCCGAACAAGCTCATTCACGGCGGGACTATCGTGAATTTCACATGTTCCAGTGCCTGTGGGGAACTGGATGCCCGGGTGGTGGTTGTGGGCCAGCAAGTTGACAAGCTGAAAAGCGAAATAGGAACCTCTGTGCGGATCTGGGGACACACTGAGCCGGAGCAGGACTGCCTTGTTCCCTTCTCCGCCGAAAAAGGCGCCGGAAAAATGAACTGCTGAAAACGCACATCTCCCAGCGGCTGAAAAGTGTGAATCCGGGCCTCCAGCGTTCTGCCATTATCTGCCAAAAACTAACCTTGGTTAATGGTATTACCTCGAGTCCACCGTACAATGGATGCACAGTGGAATCTTCATTTGGCCCGGCGGAGGAACGAACCATGCGAAACGTTCAGCCAGCATTCTCAAGTTTCTGTGTTCTGATGCTGTGCCTGGCCGCCTGCGGAAATCGTGGGGGATTAATTCCATCACTCAATAATCGCCGGCTTAATGACTGGCGCACCTGGGGGCACCATTCGTATCACCGGCACCCCGTAATCTCCACGACACGGCCGTGGCATGATCTTATCGTGGCCCGCATCAACGATTGTCGGCGCCGACCTTACTGGGTGACAGGGCTGAGCAGGGCGACGCGCCCCGTGCTGCTGTTCCCGGTGCCCCTGGACTCGCGCCAGACGCTACCAGGGAACGGACTACAGCTTTATCTGACTGGCGACGGCAAACGCGACCTTGCAGATGTCCTTCGACCAGACGGCGAGTATGTGACCTTATAAAGTCTGGTAATGGAACACGGTCCGGGGCGAGTTCATGGACACGCTGGCGGACTGAGAGGCTGCTTCATGAGAAACGCTTTGCTGGTGCGGCTGTTCTGGCGCTGCTGCCAAAACCTCGACGCAGTGCAAGCGGTGCGGTGCGGGAGGCCCCTCCCCCGCCGTGCCGGGAGTGATCGCGCCAGATGACGCCAGCGAGCCTGAGGGCGTGGTCTCCCTTCCGGCAACACTCTCGTGTGTCGACGAGGGTACCACACTATCAGACCTTCTGGTCGCACGGGACAGGTCGTTATGACACTTCCGGCTTAATGTGCCCATGATCGACTGACGGCTTTGTACGATTTCATCCCGTGGATGACGGGCGTGCTGCCCAACCAGAACGGCAGTGCATGTGGGAGTCCTTTCTCTACCCACTTCACCTTCGGCCACCCGCAAAGCAATAAGGCCGTAACCGAACGAAGTGTCACTGA
>VOFK01003544.1_pt1 | contig 17291 bp, 22 predicted proteins | sample 5384121 | NCBI WGS metagenome assembly VOFK01 (sample SAMN12384730, study PRJNA508395) | human gut metagenome | isolation source: healthy gut J | host: Homo sapiens
GTTATTACGTGCTTGCTTGGAACTTTTGTGGTGGCGACGCCACGGCATCGTGAAGAAAACGCGTGGAAGACTCCAAAAAAGAGATTTTAGCTGCCGAGGCTATAATTTGAAAGAATATTTTTACCGATGCGGTACGGAAAATATGAAAACATTTGATGAGGTCAAGGGATGAACTTTTGGAAAGGTAGGAACTTCTGAACGTGAACATGAGCGTAAGGTCGCTGAGGCGGCACGCCTTCAGACTTGGAGAGCAAAGTCCGGGAGCGTCGCCGGATCAGAATCTGACCCAGGAGTGAGCTTGGGAAGAGGAGCCGCAAGTCTCAGTGTCCAAAACCGGAGAGGGCGAAACCGCCCGCCGAGTGCCGGGCGCGCTTTGGGAGTCGATGCACCAGCTCGCTCGCGGCGGAGAGGTTGCCGACCAGACGCAGCATTTGATGGCAGCTCATCGTGAGAATGGCTGCATTTTTATCCAGCATGGGGTCGGCCTCACGCGCTTCCGCCGGCGCGAGACGGTTCGCCGCGGCAAACACGTTCGCCATCGAGGAGCGGAGCTGGGCCGAAACGTTCGGCAGGACCTCGGCCAGAAGTTGGAGGTCTTTTTCGTCAAGCGGCATCATAAAGTGCGCCTCCTTTGGGAAAGCTGTTCATATCCTTTGCAGGACGGCGCGATTTTCGTGTGGAAAAAAGTACCGCAGCGCGATGAGCGCAATGTGTGAGGTAATTAGTAGAATACCAAACTCCTGTCGAAAATACAAGAACTTTCGTGTAAAGGAAAATTTTTTGAAAAAACACTTGCATTTGAAAAAGAGTATGCTATAATACCAAATGTGCCATACATTTGATATATTCCGTAAAAACGAAAGGGAGCGCATTTTATGTCTATTAAAATCGGTATCAACGGCTTTGGCCGTATCGGCCGTATGGTGTTCCGTGCCTGCCTCGAGCATCCCGAGATCGACGTGGTCGGCATCAACGATCTGTGCCCTGCCGATTATCTTGCCTATATGCTCAAGTACGATACGATGCACGGCCGCTGCAAGGCTGACATCGAAAGCCGCGAGAGCGCGCTGGTCGTCAACGGCCAGGTCATTCCCGTGTTCTGCGAGAGAGACCCCGCGAACCTGAAGTGGGGCAAGCTCGGCGCGGAGTATATCGTCGAGTCCACCGGCCTGTTCCTGACGAAGGAAAAGGCTGCCGGTCACATCGCCGCCGGCGCAAAGAAGGTCATCATGTCCGCGCCGAGCAAGGACGACACCCCGATGTTCGTCATGGGCGTGAACCATAAGAACTATACCAGCGATATGCAGTTCGTCTCCAACGCGAGCTGCACCACCAACTGCCTCGCCCCCATTGCCAAGGTCCTGCATGAGAACTTCGGCATCAAGGACGGCCTGATGACGACCATCCACTCGGTCACCGCCACACAGGAGACGGTGGACGGTCCCTCTCTCAAGGATTGGCGCGGCGGCCGCGCGGCTACCGCGAACATCATCCCCAGCTCCACCGGCGCAGCCCGTGCGGTCGGCAAGGTCATTCCCGAGCTCAACGGCAAGCTGACCGGTATGTCCATGCGCGTTCCGACGCTGGACGTTTCCGTCGTTGACCTGACCGTCAACCTCGAGAAGCCCACCACCTACGATGAGATCTGCGTCGCCATGAAGAAGGCCAGCGAGGGCGAGCTGAAGGGCATCCTCGGCTACACCGACGAGGCCGTCGTTTCCTCCGACTTCCTCGGCGACTCCCGCACCTCCATTTTCGACGCCACCGCCGGCATCGCCCTGACGGATACCTTTGTCAAGGTCGTCAGCTGGTACGATAATGAGATCGGCTACTCCAACAAGGTCCTCGAGCTCATCGAGCACATGTATGAGGTCGATCACGGTCACTCCGCCAAGTAAGAGCGGACAATAAGCCAACTTCTGAGAGTTTCCTCCTCTCGTTCGTTGTAGAAAGAGAAAGCGCAGCTTAGGCTGCGTTTTTTCTTTTGTGGTTGCATTTGTCACTTTACGCAGCGCGGAAAAGCTGATAAACTGACGAAAACAAAAGCAAAGAGGTCTTTTCTATGTTTCAGGGCTTTTCGCAGAACGCCATCGACTTCCTTTGGGGCATCAGCCTGAATAACGAGCGGGGCTGGTTCATGGCGCACAAGCAGGATTTTACGGACTATGTGGACGTACCCATGCGCGAGCTGGGGAAGGAGGTCTTTTCCGCACTGGCGGAGGAATATCCCAAGCAGGACTGGCGGCTGCACGTCTGCCGCATCTACCGCGACGCGCGGCGGCTGCACGGACGCGGGCCGTACAAGGAGCATCTGTGGTTCACCATCGAGCGGCCGCACGAGCGCTTTGAGAGCGTGCCCGCGCTCTATTTTGAGCTTGCGCCGAACTACTACAGCTACGGCTGCGGCTACTGGGAGGCTGGGGCGGCGACGATGGCGAAGCTCCGTGCGCGCATCGACAACGACCCCAAGCCGCTCGAAAAGTTGGCGCGGCGGCTGAATAAATCAAAATTCGTACTCTCCGGCGAGGAATTCAAGCGGCCCAAGGGCGACGCGGGCAAGCTGCTGAATCCGTGGTACAACCGCAAAAACATTGCCATCGGCTATGACGATAACCCCGAGGGCGTGCTTTTCACGCCGCAGCTCAAGGGCGAGGTGCTCGACGGCTTCCACTTTCTGATGCCGTACTACCAATACCTCGACACGCTCGCCGGCGACATGGAGCCGAACAGGTGAATAAAAGCTGAGACGGCGTGAGCCATCTCAGCTTTTTTCATCATTTGCCGAGCGTTTCACCGATCACAGCCATTTGCGCGGCATCGGGTGAGAAGCTGCGCGGATGGAACTCCACGATGCGCTGACCGTAGATGAGCAGCCAGGTGTTATATTTTTCGCCGCTATGGGCGTCGCATTCCCGCCACGCCCGGTCGGCGCCCCACGGCGCGGGATCGGTCTCGCGGTATTCGATGCCGTAGAGATCTTCTGCGCGCAGCGTGCTTTGGAGGCAGAAGTCGAAGAGCGGGGCGAGCTTCACGTCGATGACGGTGTAGAACAGCTCCGGCAGCGGCGGGTCATTCTCGTCGCTCCAGCGCACGTCGTAGGGGAGCTCCTGTCGGTATTCGACCTGTCGGACGAAGACGGAGTCTCCGCGCTCGAGAGCCTCGCAGGAGTAGCGGGCATAGTCGGTATCGGTCAGGCCCTGCACATAGAGCGGGAGCGTGTCATGGTAGAGGTAGCCGACCTGCGGGCTGCCGCCGACGGTGTAAGTGTATTCCTCCGCGTTTTTCGGTACGTCGTCAAACCAGCCGCTTGATATGCCGTAGGTCATGACGCCGATCATCAGCATGACGGATAACAGGACGGAGCAAAGAACCGTGAGCACTAAGATGAGCCTGCGTTTTTTCGGCGGTACGCTCCTTTTCCACACCTGCTTGCCGACGAGCGCGGCTCCGCCGACGGGGACGAGCACAACACCGGCGGAGACGAGAACGATACACAGACCGGCGCTGCGGAAAAGCAGGGGGATGACCATGAGCGCCCAGAAGACAAAGATCCAGATCGAGCGCAGGAAGCTCAGCCAGCGGCTCGAGTGGGTGGGGGTGAAGATGCCCAGCTCGCGGGCGTTGCGCTTCGCCTTGCGCAGCCAGAGCCGGTAGCCGAGCAGCTCAACGCCGAAGAGGAGGATCATGACGAAGATCATCAGCATCATGGTGAGGTCGTAGCCGTCCGCGAGAAAGGCGACCGGATCGCGCCGCAGCTGCGACACCTGAAGATAGAGCATCGACGGCAGCAGGCAGGCGACCGTGATCGTGTTGCTGAGCACATAGCCCTTCTTGGCGCGCTCCATCGTTTCGACCTGCACGACGGCCTCGGTCTCGATGGGCACGGCGTCAAGGTCCTCGTTGTAGAAAATGTGCGTGTCGTCGCGCTGCGTAACGATCTGCCAGCCCGCGCCGGCGCAGTAGTCCCAAAAGGTCAGGTTCTCGTGGTTTGGTTCGTCGGGACAAAAGCTGTCGGTCTTGGGGTAGTAGACCACCGCGAAGCGGAGCTTTTTCGGCTCGCAGCGGCGGTAGCGCAGGGCGTAGGTGCCGACGGATTCAAGCATCCAGCCGTTGGCGGCCATTTTCTCCAGGTGCCGCTCGAGTCCCGTGTGGTCGTAGAAGGCGTAGAGGTTCAGTTCCCGCTTCTTGTTCCATCGGTCAGTTCGCATGGCTTGTCGCCTCCCTTCAAAAGTCGCTGGTAATCGTTCATCTGCGCCGTCAGGCGGTCCATCTCGCCGTGCAGCCGCTCCTCGCCTTTTTCGGTGAGGACGTAGCTGCGGCGGCGGCCCTCGCATTTGGTCTCGACGATGTAGCCCTCGGCGGCAAACTGCTCAAAAGATTGTAGAGCGTGCCGGGGCCGACGCTCACGCGGCCGCTCGTGAGCAGACGGATACGCTCCATCAGGTCCATGCCGCAGCATTCCTCACGCAGACAGAGGAGGACGTAAAACATCTGCTCGGTGAGCGTCTGAAATTTTTCGCGGGCCATTGTACCGCCTCCTTTTATCGATATTCGATATTCTTGGGGAGAGTATACTATCGAATATCGATATTGTCAAGAGAAAAAATCGGAGAGCCGTCGGCTTTCCGATTTTTCATTCAGGCTTTGTCCTCTTCCCGGTATTCAAGAATATCGCCGGCATCGCAGTTGAGCGCCTCACAGATCGCCGCGAGCGTGGAGAAGCGGATCGCCGTCACCTTGTTGTTCTTGATCTTGGACAGATTCACGTTGGAGATGCCGACGCGCTCTGCCAGCTCGTTCAGCGACATTTTTCGCTCGACCATCATGCGGTCCAGTCTCAGAATGATCTTTCCCATTTACACAAGCCCTTCCACATCTTGTTCCAGCTCCACGCCGCGCGCAAAGAACTGCGTCAGGCAGAGGATCACAAGACCCATGGAGAAGCCGTAGAGCCGAACGCTCGTTTCGACGGTATCGGTGCCGAGGATCAGGCGGCACACAGTGCTCAGCGCAAGCCCCGCGAGCGGAATGGAGATGGCGAAAATGCCGATCTCGCGGAGCATACGGATATTATCCGCCTGAAAAACCGTGCTGCTCTCTGACCGCTTGATGATAAGGTAGAGATTGCGGAAGATCATCGCCATGAGGGAAGGAAGCACGACGGCTGCGGCAAAATACAGAAGCATTGCCCGCATATCAATGCCGTTCGCAGTCGGTACGCTGAACTCAAAGCCGAGGACGCTGAGCTCCAAACGGCCGGTACGGATCGATCCCGCCAGAGCGTCCGCGAGAAATGTGCGGTCCGCAAACGAGTATATTCCGGCTGTGAGCATGAGAGCTGCCGTCATCCAATAGCCGAGCTCGGTAAACCTTGTGATGATCTTGGCAGCCTTGATGATCCAACGGTTCCACTTCATTTTCCGACCTCCTCAAGATGTTTGATGAGGACAGTATAACCGCCAGTATTCGTTTGTCAATATGTTTTTATCGTTTTACGATAAATTATATATGATTATCATAAAATCATCACGCGGATATAGGCAGCCCCCGACCGCAGCCGGGGGCTTTGAGAAGAGAGCGATAAATTGATTGGACGGTCGGTCACTCCAGCTCCACCGTGGCGGGGGCTTGGAGGTGACGTCGTAGAGGATGCGGTTGACGCCCTTGACCTCGTTCACGATGCGGCGGGAGACCGTGTCAAGCAGCTCCCCACGGCAGGCGCGAGAAGTCGGCGGTCATGAAGTCCTGTGTCTCCACCGCGCGCGCAGCGCGATGGCGTATGTCATAGGTGCGCTCGTCGCCCATGACGCCGACCGAGCGCAGATTTGTAAGCGCGGCGAAATACTGGTTGATGCTGCGCTCAAGGCCCGCCTTGGCGACCTCCTCGCGGAAGATGGCGTCCGCCTCGCGGACGATGTGCAGCTTCTCCTCGGTGATGTCGCCGATGACGCGCATGGCAAGGCCCGGGCCGGGGAAGGGCTGACGCCAGACAAGGCTTTCGGGCAGGCCGAGCTCAATGCCGAGCTGGCGCACCTCATCCTTGAAGAGACGGCGCAGGGGCTCGATGATCTCCTTGAAATCCACATGGTCGGGAAGCCCGCCGACGTTGTGGTGGCTCTTGATGACGACGCTCTCGCCGCCGACGCCGGATTCCACCACGTCGGGGTAGATGGTGCCCTGCGCGAGGAAATCGACGCGGCCGAGCTTTTTGGCCTCGGCCTCAAAGACGCGGATGAACTCCTCGCCGATGATCTTGCGCTTGCGCTCCGGCTCGGAGATGCCGGCGAGCTTGGTGAGAAAACGCTCCTGCGCGTTCACACGCACGATGCGCATACCGAGGCAGTCGTGCATGGCGCGCTCGACCTGATCGCCCTCGTCCTTGCGCAGCAGACCGTGATCGACAAAGATGCAGGTGAGCTGTTCGCCGACCGCGCGGTAGAGGAGCGCGGCGGCCACGGCGCTGTCCACGCCGCCGGAGAGGGCCAGCAGCACCTTGCCGCCGCCGACCTTGGCGCGGACCTCCTCGATGGCCTCGCTGACGTAATTCGCCATGCTCCACTCCGGGGCGAAGCCGCAGATCTTATACAGAAAGTTCTTCAGAATTTCAGTGCCGTGGACGGTGTGCAGCACCTCGGGGTGGAACTGCACGCCGTAGAGCTTCTTTTCCGCGTTCTCGATGGCGGCGTAGGCGCAGCCCGCGGTGTGCGCGATGGCGCGGAAGCCGGGGGAAAGGCGCTCGACCTCGACGCCGTGGCTCATCCAGCAGATGCTCGTCGGCTCGATGCCGTCGAACAGCAGGCTCGTGCCGTCGTGCGTCAGCTCCACCTTGCCGTACTCGCGGACCTCGGCTTGCGGCAGGCACCGCCGAGCTGATGGATCATCAGCTGCTGGCCGTAGCAGATGCCGAGGATGGGCAGCCCCAGCTCGAAAATGGCGTTGTCGAGCGCGGGGGCGTTCGGCTCAAATACCGTTGCGGGGCCGCCGGTGAAGATGATGGCGGCGGGGCCGAAGGCGCGGATGTCGTCCATCGACATGGTGTAGGGCTTGATCTCACAGTAGACGCCGCATTCACGCACGCGGCGCGCGACGAGCAGATTGTACTGCCCGCCGAAATCCAATACCAGTACCTTTTTCATCTCAGTCGTCCTCACGGAAGAGAATGCCGTTCTCGTCTGCCTGCTCGATGACGGCGAGGGCCTTGTACGGCACGCCGGAGGCACGGAATTTGTCGCCGCCGCCCTGGAAACCCTTTTCGACCGCGACGCCGATGCCCTCGAGTGTCGCGCCCCGCGGCGTTGACGAGGTCGATGAGACCCTGCATCGCGTAGCCCTTGGCCATAAAGTCGTCGATGATGAGAACGTGGTCGTCCGCGTGCAGCCACTCATGGCTGACGATCAGCGTGACCTTCTTTTTATAGGTATAAGAAAAGACCTCGCTCTGGTACAATCCGCCCTCGATGTTATCACTCTTCGCCTTCTTGGCGAACAGCATGGGAACACCGTATTTCTGGGCGCAGATCGTGGCCAAAGCGATGCCGCTTGCCTCCGCTGTTAAAACCATGGTGATCTTGCTGATGTCAAAATACTTCGCAAACTCATCGGCCAGAGCCTCAAGCAGTTTGGTGTCGACGCGGTGGTTGAGAAAGCCGTCGACCTTGATGATGTTGCCGGGCAGGACCTTGCCTTCGCGGCGAATGCGTTCCTTGAGCAGTTCCATGGGACCGTCCTCCTGTCGTATAATATAAGTGCGCGAGCTGTGCTGCCATTGTAGATATTGTATCGTATGATAGAGCATTTGCGCAAGAAAAACAAGGTGACGGAGGGACCAAAAAAAGAGAGAGAAAAGCGCCCGTTTTCGGGCGCTTTTTATGGTTTTACATGATTCGATAAGATGTGCTTATGCCCGGCATTACGCTCCCTTGGCATCGGCGGGATAGAGCCAGAGCGCCTGCGCGTCAAGATCGCTCAGGATGTTCTCGACGGCCTGTTCGGTATAGCTGCCGTCCATCGGGTACGCAAGGTCGGCGCACACGACGGGATCGGTGGAAAAGAGGAGCGTGACGTTCCCGCGCAGCAGCTCGGTCACGTCTTCGCGGAAGCGCTCAAAGTCCGCCTGCGTTGCACGGTCGATGTCGGGGACCGGCACGGCATCGTCCGCTTCGAGCACAAAGGTGATGGTGTTTTCCGTCAAGGTAGCCTCCTGCCCGCCGGCGTAGGAGAGCAGGTCGTAGCTGTAATTGCCAACGCCCGCACCCACAATAGGGCAGATAGCGCAAAGGTTCGCGCCCCAGACACCGTTTTCGTCCTCGCCGTAGACGAGGAACAGCGTGTTCCAGCCGACGTGATAGGTGCCGAATTCCTCGGTAAAGAGCGCTGTGCCGTCGTATTTTTTTCGCGTCCAGCGTGTAAAAACGCATTGCGAATTCGTCCGGCTCCGAGCTTGTGAGGACAAGAATTTCGTTCTCACCGTCGCGGTCGAGGTCGGCGTAGGTGAGCGGCTTTTCATTGACCGCATAGACCTCGGTGAAGCTCTTTACCCCGTCCGCGCTGTAGTAAATCTCCGTGTCGCGCCGCGCGAGGTACAGCCCGCCTTCCCCATCGGGACGGTAGGTGTCGGTGTAATACTCGGGCGTGACATGCCATTGGCAGATGCACGCCTCATTTTCCGCATCAATCTCAAGCTGATAGGTCCAGCTGCCATAAGGCTGAAAGCTGGCGGTCTCCGCGTCGTAGAACCAGTAATAATAGGGCAGGTTGTAGGCGGGCGTGTCGATTTACAGACCGAGGTCCATGTAGCCGTCAAAGTTATAGTCGCCGGTCGCAAGGCCGCCGTCCTCTGTCCAGCAGTTCGTGTAGCCGTCCGTACACCAGACGTCGTCGCCGACGACGGCGGTGCGCAGATTCTCCTGCTCGCCGCCGTCGTCCCACAGGAAAAGAAGGACGCGCGGCTCACGCCGCAGTCATACTCCCCGTTCTGATAGCCGTATAGCCGCAGCGTCGCCGTCCTGCCCTCGCAGAGGGTGAACGGCTCCGTGCGCAGCAGCACATCGTCCGCGTGCAGGACGGTCCATTCATCGTCCGCGGCGGGCTGCTCGGCGACAGGCTCCGGCGGCTCGTCGGGCAGCGGCGTGTCCGCAATATCCTTTTCGCCGCAGGCGGCGAGCGTCAGCGTGAGTGCCGCGGCAAGCAGCAGCGCGGTAAGCTTCGTTTTCATGGTGCTCCTCCCCAAACAATGTTGCTGATTTACATAATAACATACTTGGCGGAAAAGTCGTTACAAAAGGGTTACAAAAAAGAGAGCGCCGGAGCGCTCTCTTTCGCGGTGCGGGATTTACTTCTTCTCGTCCTCCAGCAGGCCCTTGAAGCTCGCGGCAAGGCCCGCAAGGCTCTGGATCTCGCTCGGCACGATGATCTTCGTCGCCTGCCCGTCGGCGGCCTTCTCGAAGGATTCGAGCGCCTTGAGCTTGACGACCTGATCGTTGGGGTTGGCGTTGTTGAGGAGCTTGATGGAGTCCGCCAGCGCGGTCTGCACCTTCATGATGGCCTCGGCCTCGCCTTCAGCGCGCAGCACGGCGGCTTGACGCTCGGCCTCGGCGTGGAGGATGGCGGCCTGCTTCTCGGCGTCCGCCTTGAGGATGGTGGACTGCTTTTCGCCCTCGGCGACGAGGATCTGGCTCTGCTTCTGACCCTCGGCCTGCAGAATGGACTCACGGCGCTCGCGCTCGGCCTTCATCTGCTTTTCCATGGCATTCTGAATTTCCTTGGGCGGCAGAATGTTCTTGAGCTCCACGCGGTTGACCTTGATGCCCCAGGGGTCGGTCGCTTCGTCAAGGATGGAGCGCATCTTGGCGTTGATGACGTCGCGGCTGGTGAGGGACTGGTCAAGCTCCATTTCGCCGATGATGTTGCGAAGTGTTGTGGCGGTCAGGTTCTCGATGGCGTTCATCGGGTGCTCGACGCCGTAGGTGTAGAGCTTGGGGTCGGTGATCTGAAAATAGATGACCGTGTCGATCTGCATGGTGACGTTATCCTTGGTGATGACGGGCTGGGGATCGAAGTCGGCGACCTGCTCCTTGAGGCTGACCTTCTTGACCACGCGCTCAATGAAGGGAATCTTCAGGTGCAGGCCGACGTTCCAGGTCGCGCTGTACGCGCCGAGACGCTCGACGACGTAGGCGCGGGACTGCTGCACGACGTGGATGTTGCTCACAACGAGAATGAGCACCAGCACGACGAGCACGATGACACCGATGTAGTTGAAGATGGCTCCGATAGGCATAGTTATTGTTCCTCCCTTTCTTTTCTGACGAAGAGCTTGACGCCCTCCATGCGGACGATGGTGACCATGGAGCCGCGGGCGATCACGTCGCCGTCCTCGCTGCGGGCGGTCCATGTTTTGCCGTCGATGTAGACGGCGCCGGTGGTGTTTTCGTTGTCGATGGTCTCGGTGACCTTGGCCGTGTGGTGCAGCACGCGGTCGGCGTTGGTGGGAACGATGGTCTTATCCAGCATTTTGTGCGCCAGCGGGCGCGTCGCGACCAGCGCCGCGATGGAGACCGCCAGAAAGACGACGATCTGCAGCCAGAGCACCGCGCCGAGCTCCAGTGAGAGCAGCGCGGCCACCGCGCCCGCCACGAACCAGATGGAGACCAGCCCTGCCGTCGCCGCCTCGGCAATGCCGAAGACCACAATGGCGGCGATCCATACGAATGTCATGTTGCCTCCCGAACCTCCTTTCATGCTGTGGGCAAGCGCCATCAGCGAGAGCAGAACGATAAAGATCAGCGTGCCGCCGATGAGCTTGTCATAGGGGGAAAGATTGCTGAGAAAGTCAACAAAGGAACGCTTGAGCGGCTTGCCGGCGATGGGCTGCTCGACCTCGGCCTCCCTCCGCCTCGACGGGCGGAAGCTCGTCAGCGAAGAGCGTGTCGAGCGTCGTGTGGTAGCGGTGGCAGATGTAGAGGATCTTTTCGATCTCCGGGTAGCCGCGGCCGGACTCCCAACGCGACACCGCCTGCCGCGAGACGTGCAGCTGCTCGGCAAAGGTCTCCTGCGTCATGCCGCTTTGCTTTCGGACCTCCTGCAGCTTTTCGCCAAAGGCCATTTCCCTGTTCCTCCGTTTCTCCCTGTGTGGCTATCCTACCGCCCGCGCCGTGTTTTTTCCACCAACCTGCGCTTGCGTCTTTGCGTTTTTGCCTGTCCGGACGCGCAACTTTAACGTTACATTGCCCGCCGGAGGGGCATTTGGGGCTTTTCCATAGTATACCATAGGGCGAGGGGAATTACCATGCTTTTTTGCGCGCGGACGATTGCGTTTTTGCGCCGCGTCCGCTATACTGGAAAAAACGAAAGAAGAAAGCGATGGGAACGCCATGCTGCAATTTGCCATTCCCTGCCTGCTGGGGCTCGAGAGTCTGGTGGGCGATGAAGTGAAAAAGCTCGGTCTTGCCGACATCCGCGTGGAAAACGGGCGTGTGCTGTGCCGCGGCGAGGAGCGCGACCTCGCGCGGCTGAACATCAATCTGCGCTGCGGTGCGCGCGTGCTGCTCGTGCTCGCGAGCTTCCGCGCGACGGATTTTGAAACGCTCTTTCAGGGCACCCGCGCCGTGCGCTGGGAGGACTGGATCCCCCGCGAGGGCGAGTTCCCCCGTGACGGGCTATTCCATCAACTCCACGCTGCACTCCGTTCCCGCCTGCCAGTCCATCGTGAAGAAGGCGGTCGTCGAGCGGCTCGGGGCGGCCTATGGGCTTGAAACGCTGCCGGAGACCGGCAAGCGCTATCAGATCCGTTTCTCGATCATGAAGGACGAGGTGATGCTCTGCCTCGACGCGAGCGGCGAGGGGCTTTACAAGCGCGGCTACCGCGCCGTCGGCGTAGCGGCTCCGCTCAAGGAGACGCTGGCCGCCGCGTTGGTGAAGCTCTCGCACTACAACGGGCGTGACCCGTTCTGCGACCCCTTCTGCGGCAGCGGCACCATTGCCATCGAGGCGGCGCTGATCGCCAGGAACCGCGCCCCGGGTCTGAACCGCAGCTTTGCCGCGCAGCACTGGGCGATGGTGGACAAAAAAATATGGCTCGACGCGGCGGACGAGGCGATGGACAACGAAGTTCGTGACAAGACCTACGAGATCTGGGGCGGCGACATCGACCCGCACGCCGTTGAGATCGCGCGGCACAACGCGGAGCTTGCCGAGGTGGACGATACGGTGCGCTTTGAGGTGGACGATGCGACGCGCTTCCACTGGGGCGGGCAGTATGGGCGCGTTGTGACGAATCCGCCTACGGCGAGCGTCTGCTGGAGCAGAAGGAGGCCGAGGAGCTTTACCGCGCCTTCGGCCGCGCGGTGGACAAGCTGCCGGAGACCTGGCGCGTTTATGTGCTCTCGTCGCACACGGAGTTTGAGCGCTGCTTCGGCCGCATAGCCGACAAAAAGCGCAAGCTCTACAACGGTATGCTCAAGTGCGACCTGTTCATGTACGGGAAGCGGCTCTGAGATAAAACGAACACCGGCGGTCCGCGGGGACGCCGGTGTTTTTCGTTAAGGCTTCTGCACCGCGCTCCGGTTGTGACACTTTTTTTCATAAAATGTTCATTGCATTTTTACGCAGTATGCGCTATGATTTAAGGAAGAGAGTCTGCGCGGGGAGGTTCCTCCCGCCGCGTCATCGAAACGGGGGACCTGTACCTTGAAACACGTTTTTATCATCAATCCGTCGGCCGGTAAGAACGACAGCCGCCAGCGCATCTACACGATGGCGGAGGCGCTGCGGGAAAAGCACGGTCTGGACGTACAGTGTATGCTCACCGCGTCGGTCGGCCACGCGGCCACGCTCGCGCGCGGTCTTGCCGAGAGCGGAGAAGATGTGCGGCTCTATGCCTGCGGCGGCGACGGCACGGTCAATGAGGTCGCCAACGGCATCGCGGGCTATGCCAACGCCGCGATGACCTGCATCCCCATCGGCACGGGCAACGATTTTCTCAAAAACTTCGGCGCGGACTACGAAAGGTTCCTTGACGCAGAAAATCTCTGGAACGGCGAAACGCAGGCGCTCGACCTCATCGACTGCAGCGGGCGTTACTGCCTGACGATCGCCTGCTCGGGCATCGACGCGCGCATCGCCGAGAGCGTGCATAAGTTCAGCGCCAATCCGCACCTGAGCGGGCGCGGCAGCTATCTGGTCAGCGTGGCGGCGAACGGCATCTTCGGCCGCATCGGACGGCATTGGACGGTCTGGCTGGACGAGGAGAGGCTCGAGGACGACTTCGCCCTCGTCTCCATGTGCAACGACGCTACTACGGCGGCGGCTCCACGCCGGTGCCGGAGGCGCGGATGAACGACGGCGTGCTGCACACGGTTTTGGTGAAGAACATCAGCAAGCTCCGCTTCGCGCGGCTCTTCCCGGACTACTCCGCAGGAAACCACGAAAAGCTCCCGAAGGACGTGGTGCGCTTTTCCACAGCGAAGGTCATTGCGCATCAGCTTGCGGCTTTGGCGACGGTTTTGTATAATGGGCGTGGTGCCGCCAATCTGCTGGGGCCGATATGACCTGGAAAATGTTTGTCTGCCGGAGTTAATTACGGCTATTGCCGCTATGCTTTCCAAGCGGATGTCCCTGGGGCTGACGCAGCATACCCGATTTTTTTACTTACCTTTGGGCTGGCGGGTTTGGGGGGCTGCTCATCTTGTGCGCTCTGTTTTTAGGACGGATGATCTGTGGCTGGCTGTGTCCGTTTGGCTGGGCACAGGAGCTTTTAGATAAGCTGCCGATGTTGGAAGCTGTCTAAAATAAAAATTACATACTATTTAAGTTATTTTAAATATGTGGTTCTGCTGCTGTTTGCCTGCGATCTGTATTTCTTTGATCTGCATGGTCTGGACTGGCGTTGGATCATTGGACTTTTGGCTGCTGCGGCGCTGTTTATCTATCGGCCTTTTTGTCGTTTTTCTATTCCGTTGGGGGCTTTTTACAGCCTGTTTGCTGAGGATCGCCGTTTTAGCATGCGATAGATTCGCGTAAACCGCCTGCCAGCGCTGCGTACGCAGTTGCTGATGGATTATAAACGGGTAGGCGACAGGGAATGTGTCTGCGTAAATGCAGACAGTCCTGCCCGACAAAGCCATTTCTCTGGGCTGCAAATATTAAAGAAATAAAATAAAATAACCTGCCGTATGCAGGTTATTTTATTTCTACATCAACAGTCCGGCACAAACATCAAGGGATAGCGCTCAGGTTACGGTAGTAATGCAGATAAAAAGCAAAGCCGTCAGCAATGTCGGCCAGGAATTTGAAATAGGTCAGCAGATTTTCCATTGCGGCGGTTCCGGCTGCGGGGAAAAATGTTATCCGCATAAAAAGAAAACTGCGGTCAGCATCAAGGCGATAACTGAAGGCCGCAATCCATTGAGGATACCTTGTACAGCCAGCGAAGAGTTGAACTTTTGGAAGGGAGACAGGCAACGATGGCGACAAGAATGAAAAGATGGCAGGCTGACGCTGAAAGTAGCTACAAAAGAACCAAACGGGGCAGGGAATTCAGGACCGCAGACCCCTGGCTTCATATGGCAAGCCGTATTGACAGCGATAGGGCCGGGGGGTGAAAATAGTGATGATCCGTGCATATTCGCTGCGGGGATCCAGCCGCGTCCGACGACTTCCTGCTGAATGATACTGATCATTAGACCGCCGCCATGCCGAAAAAGACCGATTTTGAAAGACGGTGAATAATTCCCAAAGCATCGCATTTGCATGCCATCGCTTTAAGATATTTAGTGGCGCAGTAACCAAGCGCTGAGGCCAGCAAGGGTGATTAGCCAGCATCGAGGCGAAAAAATAGATCCCAAAGCAGTGAAAAGGCCAGAATGAACCAGCAAACGTTTTGATGGAATAGGGTAATCAATTTCAGAGTTGCTGCGTCAACAAAACAATGATAGCAGGGTGATACCGTCAAAAATTTCAATATATTGGGGTACTATTGCAAAACCACTGGAGGTGAAAGCCGTGATGACGAAATAATGACGAAGAAAGAGGCAGGACACGGCATGGGATAAGTTGCTTGCAGTGATCCTTTAAGTCCCAGCCTGTACAACCAAGGTAGAAACATTGACAGCAATAGCCGGGCAAAGGCGACAAAGGAACGTCTTCATCTGATCCATTTTTGTTTTCAACAAATTCGTCACGTATCAACGATATGTATTGCCGACGCCCGCCGCCGATCGATAACAGGCTTCACGATCAACAAAACAGACTTATGGATAACCGGGCATAACCGGTCTGATGAATGGTTTATCTGCTCCAGTATTACAAGTCTGAGTTGGAACAGGCAGCGGTATCGGCTTCAGTAACAGAGAAGAGTAAAATGAACTCCAGTTAGCCAGATAAATGAGTTATGACGTTAGCTGAATAAGCAGAGGTCTAAAAACGGCATAAAAGCAACCTCCACAGCTGGCAGAAGGGGTTATGGTCAAATCAAAATTGTTTCTGGCGCTCGATCCGATACTGAAGTGCAACGAAACAGCGAGAGAAAATACAGAATGATGAATGGCTGTTGGTCGTTTCACGGATCCAGGACAGCAGCAGAGGGACCAAGCTTCCAGCCATGCTGCCGTGGATAGCGCTGATAAATGGCCAGGAAGGCGGTGACAAGGACTGCTTGTTTTGCCTGTAAGTGCGTAGGGGCATGGATCAGGAAAGAAGACTTACATAAGCTGTACTGCGCCGGAATGGTCGGAAATAGTAGACCAGAAAATGCGTCCCAGACCGTTGATCAGACCGTGTTACCATGGGCGGCTGCCATCCGGTGTCACACTACTTCCTGTGCCATCTGGTGAAGCTGCGCTAGGGATCGATACCACCAGGTATATTGGTGAAAAAATCCACCACAGTGCGTAAATTACTTGGGTTTGAATTAGCACAGCAATGAGCTGGTATCCAGAGGATGATGCTGGACGGCCCGCCGTTGCTTGCTGGGTGGTTCAAGGGCGCAAAGGCACGAGCGGCCATGACATGGCTCGGGGGATTCTGGCGCAGTCCGCATGCGGCAACCAGGATGCCAGCGAGGACCTACGATCGAAACTGGCTCAAAAACCCATAAATAACAAGACCATTTAAAGCCGCAGTTGTTGAGGCTCGGCCCGACCAGCGTCGAAACAGGGGTATAACCGGTCCCCAAGACCGATACCGCCGATAACAAGATATAAGAGCGACGGGCTTGTTGAAGATGCGGTGAAACAGCAACAGTAGCCGGGCCAAAAGCGGATCGGTGGGCCGTATTTTTCACGCCATCCTTAAAGCGGTCCCCATGACAGTCCGAAGGGCTTAAAATTTGCGATCGAAAAAAAAAAAAAAAAAAAATCAGGTCGTTTCTTTCAAAGGTAAAAACCATAGCCTGCATAACCAGGCATCGGTACGCTCGGGCGTAAAACTTGCCGATACTGGTGTGGACCGATACCGATCTGTTTTCGCGGGTAAGAAACATCTCCTTTTCACACTGAAAAAATCCGAAGGGGGCCCAAAGCCGGAAAATAAAGCTCATCGGGATCAGTTCTCTCTGCCCAGACGGTCCGGCTTTGTTTCTCTTTGTACGGTACACGTGGTTATTCCGCACATCCGTCCGGTCTGCGAGGTCTGACGTTTATGTCTTCTCATTATAACTTAAGAGCCCGATAATGTCCAAGCTTTTCCAGGAAAATAGCTCGCTTGAGGTATAAAATAGGACCTGCTTAAGATTACTCTTACCATAAATAACGTATGTCAAAGAGTGTATGGAATGTAGTTTATTTTATAAAAATGCGGGAGGGAGCATCGTATTTGAGGGAATGAACTTACAAAGATTTAAGGGTCAAACAGAGAGCGAGGATAAAAGATCATGCTGCAATGGCAAATGCGATCGCCGGGGCAACGGGCACGAGGCAGGGTGCGTTAAGCACTTTAAGGATGCTGGCAGAGATCCTTCAGCAGGAATGGGCGTGCCAGTATTCACAATATCAAAGGCGACGTTTCCGATGCAAGGCTGAGCAGTGAAAGGGTTTCAGAAAACGATACTAAATTGAGCATAGAAATTTTGAGGATTCAAAACTTTCTTTTGTTTTTTGGATGTTTCGGTAAGGGCATCCTGTCAGACTTGACTATTTCGAATGGGGCAGGTCTTGCTGAAACTTTTTGGAGTGAATACCACAAAGAACGGTATTATGACGATCAAACTTTTTAAAGGGTACCGATGATCAAGGGACTGCTGCACTGGATCTTAAGGATCTGCGTTCGATAGTTTGATCAGGTAACAAATGCAGCTG
>VOFK01001581.1_pt1 | contig 17290 bp, 23 predicted proteins | sample 5384121 | NCBI WGS metagenome assembly VOFK01 (sample SAMN12384730, study PRJNA508395) | human gut metagenome | isolation source: healthy gut J | host: Homo sapiens
ATTTTCTTGAACATAACAAACAATCAATTAAATTTATTAACCGACTAAATAGAAGAAAATCTGTTTACAGGCTATCCTCCCTTCTAAAATATTATCCTACATGGTCTTTTTCTCGTCCTGCTATTCAATTCATCACAGGCAAAAGTAAACCGGCTTTTGAACAAAAGAGGTTAAATCGTAATCATTCATTGCATTCTTTTTGTTCTTATGGTAGAATGTTTTATTAGTGAGTGAGGCTGTTGTGTAATCCTCTTGTTACAGTTCAGGCAAGAGCCTTATGCGATGGCATTATTGATGTTTAACCCCTATAAACTTGCGAGTTATGAGAAAAAACGCTAATTTTGCAAATCACAAATGTGCGCTTAGGCGCATACTATTAATTAATATATTGAAATTGAAACAGTTAGTATCTAATCTTTATCACTTTGCCTTTGGGAGAAGTGCGTACCAACGGTATGGATGCCGATGGTACTATTCGTGTGGCGGCTGGAGATCCAACGTTGAGTGTAACTCCGTTGAAAGGTCTTGAATTGTTACCTGATAGGATTCCGTGTGAAAATTCAATGTTAGACATTTCTGAGTATAAACAATCTGAGAATCCCTTAATATTTACTGTTGAAGGCTCCTCTATGTCACCCGAAGACATCTCTAATGGGGATAAATTACTATGCAGAAAAGTAGATACCGATGCAGCAAAATTAATCGGGAAAGGAAAATTTGTGGTTATTGCTGTTGATAAGGAATACTATGACTCTAAAAACAAAGAGTTGAAGTTTGATTATAAGTTGCGCCATACCTTATTTAGAGTTCCTGTAGGAATCTCTATTGAGCAGTTGATAGACTCTTTGAAAAAGATAACCAATAGTATCTTTTTGGAAGAAAACCAAAAGAATTTAGAAATCAAGTATAATGAGGCTATTGGGTTTTATAAAGACAAGAAAGAACTTATGTTATCGGTTACTTATCGCAAAGGGAATTTGCGTTATTCTTTCCATCCGGTTGATTTAATACAGTACGTTGCTGAATATGTATTAAAACATAATGGAGAAGAATGGAGAGCTCAAAAAACTTGAATAGAAAAATGTCTGGAATAGAATGTATTAATCTACTTGCATTCATACAATTTATAATTGCTTTTGACTTTGGACTATACTATCTTGATAACAAGCATGTGCTGACTGAAATCTATCGTAAATATCAGAAAGATTTGAAGTTATCGGTACGGGAGGTATTGTCTCGTGCTAATGATATTAGAACAGAGAGTCTAAAAAGTGAGGACGAGGAATGTATTTTAAAAAGTGCCTATTTGGATAAGGCTTATCGCCGTTTAAAATATCTGACTGATGGAAATCAACTCAACTTGGAAGGGTGTGGCTTTATCGGTTTATATGCGGGATTGTATGGATTCTTATGTTTGTTTTGTATAGGAATATTTGGTTGTCAGCATGATACAATCATTAAAACTTATATTCTCGTTAGTTCTCAGATAATTTTATTCTTAGAACTGTTAATCTCTGTATATAATTTTACGCAGGGGGATTGTAAGAAATATAGTAGAAATACATGGGCGAATATAAAACTTATTATATTCATCATTTTATTTGCAGGTGGGATTTCTACTTTTGATATGGCTTATAAGTGTTTTCCGGAATTTGAACTGCCGTTTATCGTTATAAGTCTGATAGTGTTGCTCTTTCCTCTTATTCTATTTGTGGGATATATAATAATTTCGCGTATAGTAGTGAAAGCTCTGAAAAGAAAAAATGTAAGCGTCGCATACAAAAAGTGAAGAAATGTCTGAACAATAAAGTCACACCGCAAGATTAGGTGTTTGACATAAAATCTGTTTAGGCCGAGCTATCCGCATAATAGCTCGGCTTGTTTTTTTTAAATGAGGGAAAGGCTATTTAGGTAGATGATATTTGTCCTTTATATGCTCGGCCACGTGTTCGACTTCCGGGAACAACGTTGATTTGTCTATGCCGAGGGCTTCAAGCTGCTTCCTGATCTTCTGTTTCTGCACTTTATTGATGATGTACACTTTGTAGCTGAAGTTGAGTGATGCAGGTTGGCTTTTATTGCCATTGATACCATAAAGGAAGAATGCCCCGGACTGCCGGATTATGCGAGGATTGTCAAACATCGGTTTTACACAAAAGACTCTCTCGATATCCTTTGAGTCAATCATTTTGGAAATGGGGTTTCTCATGCTTAATTTCATGGAGCAGATAGGATATGTCTGCTTTGTCATTAAAATCTTCACAATCTAAATCCCGAATACCTTCAATACTAAAATCTATTGGGCGTTTGGCAATATTAGAAACGACACAGACAGCATCGCTATCAAAATATTTAATATCTGACGTTTTAACTTCGAATCGGAACAGTTTACCGTCAACGGCATCATTCTCGCACGCAAAATACAAAGCTACCAAAGGATTTGTAGTAATATCCAAGAGTCGTGTCGGTAAGGAGTAATGTTGCATCTTGACCCAACTTTTCAAAAGTAGATGTACATCCTTTGAAATCAGCCGGACTTTGAGCGATAATATCTCTGAAAATTCTATTTTCATTCTGGATTAAAAAAAGTGTTTCTCTCGATAGATGGAGGGTATCAATTCGAAACTTTTATCTGACTGTCCTCGATAAAAGATATGGTAATCCATATTATCCTCTAACTCGTTCTCAAGTTTTTCTAATAGTATTTTGATACTACCAATATTGGATGATTCACTTTCCGGAGTATAATTATATGCCTCGTATGAAATCTCCCACGGACGCTTTCCAAGAGTCTTGACTATTTTTCTGACAACTCATTATATGATGCAAAACTATCATAAGTATAGCCCAGTTTCTTGCTTCTTAGATACGACGAAGTGTTGGAATCCAAAAGGAACATATTTTTTCTGGATTAACGTAGAACAGAACAATACTGAGCTTTCCCTTTCCGACACTTTTAATATTCAATGCCGTTTGAAAAAAATAGTTCATCTACTTTCCCTTCTTTTACCTGTTCAAACAATTTCCATAATACAGGTATATCATGCTTGTTCCTTGTCGATTTGTGTGGAAACAGATGCACTTTCATGGGATGTGTGGTCGGGATACCTGATACATCTGTCGGTTCTGGACATCTAAAATTTAGCTTACACCTTAAATCCTGTAGGATTTCTACTCTTCTTTCATCGGAATGAAACTTGTTGAGATACGAAAAGAATGTAAACGGGTCTATTTCCTTCAAAGCAATCTTTTTGCCTCTTTCTGAACCATCACGAAAACCGGAAATGCCGATTTCTTTTAGCGTAGATATAAGTTCTGGTTGGCTATTCTGTTTTCTAAGTAGCCAGTCGGATAGTTCTTTATAGAATGGTAGCCATGTGAATTTTTCGTCCATTGTATCGTAATTATTAATTTTTAATTTGGATAAACATTCAGATTGTTATTCTTTTATTTTCTTTTGTTTGTTATACAAAATAAACGAAAGGTAGAATAATCAGTTCTGCTGCAAATTTAAAAATATTGTAAGCACCTGAAGCTCCCTTTAAATAGTTGTTCCATATGAACGCTCTCACAAAACGGGGCCGTCTATCTAACCAATGTTCCAATATTCCCCACCATAATTAGTACGGTGTGGTCCACTTCAAGGATTTTCGAACTATTGGTGACAGCTGGCGATACTCCGGCTTCAGGTTAGCACTCACACTATGCTCCACCTTGTGTCTGCTATAGTTGTTTAAATATTAGTATAGTAATTCTTTCAACATACAGAATATTGTTTTAGAAAAAAACATCTTTCTCTATATCACCAGGAAGTGTAATCATAAAATAGTAATATTCACCGGGGAACCATACATATTGAAAATATTGTTTTTTAATGTTCATCGTTTCAGGTACTATATATGGATTTTCTAATAATTCAATCCCACTATATATAGATATACAGCCTTCTGAATTAATTTTGGTATTGTATCCTATTTTTTGATGCAACTCTAACATTTTATCATCTTTTGAAAAAACAATTTCAATATAGTGTTTTGATATATCCTCTTTTTTGTGAAGATAATCTAAATCCTATGTTTAGAATTTTTTCTCTGAATTTCTTCATTACAGATAAATTATTTTTTTTTTTTAGAATATAGCAAATATTCAAAACCTGTAAAAATAACAACTCATAATATATTATTTTGAATATGAATTTCGTTCTATCTTTCCATTATGTTTACGCAAATCTACATCTTCAGTGAGATACAGCTTTTTTCCTATTCTTGCTTGCATCTTTTAGCAATTTATCATCTACAGTAAATGATGCAACATATTCAGTTTTTTCATTTGTTAGGCCAATGCTTCCCAAATTTTGATTTGCCATCTCTTGAGGCGATAATGTAGATACATAGACCCCCTGGTGGATTGTTATAAGCTCCTTTGGCTCGTTTACTTGGATCATGTACAGTGATTTTACCTGTACCTTTAATCTTATTATAACCTTTTTTGTCAGTGTAATGATAGACAGTTATAAGACTAAATCCGAAAATATCAACGTAATAATTAGTATCCTTGACATACCCGTAAAGGTTAAGTATTCCCCCACCAAGTCCAATCGGATCTTGCGAGACATACATTCCCATCTGTGGCGAGTAGTACTTGAACCTGTTATATGCCAGTCCTGTCTCACAGTCATAATACTGTCCCTGGAACAGGAACGGCATCATTCCCTTGTTGCCCGTCTCCTCGATGACGTTCCCGTCCATGTCGAGCACCCGGCTCCACACCTCGTTGCCCTCGGCATCGTATGCCTCCGTCGGCGTTCCGAGCTGGTCTGTCAGTATCGAGTAGGACCTGCCTTCCTTTATCATTGCCATCGGTACGAAGGACTCCTCGTCGAAGAGCCATACCGTCAGGTCACGGCGTTCCGTATCCGTGTTCCACCTGTCCTCCATGACGGAGTATTCCCTGCGCTGCTTCCACTGGTGCAGCGGCACGTTGCCGTTCCACACCCACCGCGTCACAGTCGTGCCGAAGCTCTTGGAGAGCCTGCGCCCGAGCGCGTCGTATGTGAACTCCACCTCCCTCTTGTCGGGCCGCACCACCTTTGCCAGGGAGCCGTCGGCGTTCCACCGGTATCTCCAGCGGTCCTTCTTGCCGTCAAGCCACTTTCCCGTGCCGAGGTAGCGTTCCGTCAGGTTGCCGTCATCGTCGTACTCGCAGTGCCATTCACCGTCCTGCTCCAGCCGTCCGCCACTGAGGTAGCTGCGCAGCCTCATGTCCGGGTCGGGATACAGGTTCCCCACCGGCATCGCTCTTTCTCCACTGCTCCCTGCCGTCGGGGTATTCCGCCCTGTCGAGCTGCCCCGTCGGGGTGTAGGAGTAGCGGGTCTCGCCACGCCTGCTGTCCTCCACGGACAACAGCCTGTCGGCGACTCCCCAGCGGTAGCGGCGCATATGCCGTGTGCGCGAGTCCTTGCGTGTGCGGGCATCCACCAGACGGCCTATGTCGTCGTAGGCGAACGAGCGGACGACACCCTCCCGGAAGGATGCGCTCCACCTCGAAGCCCAGCGTGTCGTGGCGGTGTGAGGATTCCCACGAGCCTGTGCCGTCGGCCTCGCTGCCGCCGGTGGCCGTGAACCCCTCAAGCTCCCCGTAGCCGTTGCGGGTGTAGCGCAGCGAGGCCCCCGTCGTGCTGTCGAGCGTGAGTATCCTGCCGGTATGGTCGTAGGTGCGGAGTATGGTGTTGCCGTCAGCCGTCTCCCGGACGGGAAGTCCCAGGGAGTTGTACGCGAACTCCACCGTGCTTTCCCCCCTCGATGCCTGCACCAGCCTGCCGGACAGCCCGTAGGCGTAGGTCTGGTCGGGGTCGCCAGCCGTGGGGTATGAGACGCATGTCACGCGCGAGCAGGCGTCATAGCCGTATTCCCTTTCCGTTCCCGATGGCAGCGTCTCCCTGACGACACGTCCGCCCCTGTCACGCAGGTAATGACGGACGGCCCCGTCGAAGCCCTTCTCGGCGGTGACGTTTCCCACAGCGTCGAGGGTGAACTCGTAGCTCTGGAGCTTCTCGTTTGTCACACGCCGCAGGCGTTCCTCCCGGTCATAGCGGAAGTTCACCACGCCCCGGTGGTCGCGACGCCTTGTCAGCTTCCACATGCCGGAGTAGCCGTACTCCACGTGCTGGACGTTGTCACGGTATTCGGTGAGGTTGTCTATCCCGTCGTAGGACAGGCGTATGTCGTTGCCGTCGAAGTCGAGTACGTGCACCACGCGGCCCACAAGGTCGTATTCCCTTTTCTGCACCGCACCCTTGGGGTTGGTGACGCTCACGCACCTGCCCAGCAGGTCGTAGCCGTACAGCGAGGTGTTCCCCCGGCTGTCGGATGCCTCCGTGAGGTTGCGGAAACGGTCATAGGCGAGCTTCGTCACCACGCCGTAGGGGTCTTTCACCGATGCCACCGCACCGTCGCGGTAGGTCATCCTCGTGACGGCACCTTCGGGGTTGGTGCGGCTCACCGGATTGCCGGAGCGGTCATAGCCGAACTCCCACGTGCCGCCATCCGGAGTGGTAACGGATATGGGACGGTTGCGCAGGCCCCCCTTGCCGGGGTACACGGCGGACACGCTGCCGCCGCACGGGTCGGAGCTGTCGGTACAGTTCCCCCAGCGGTCATATTTGTACAGGGTGCTGTTACCGAGCGGGTCTGTCTGTGCGAGGAGCTGGCGGCTGTCATCATAACGCCACAGGTGTTCCCCGCCGTTGGCATCGACCTTCTTCCACACAAGGCCGCCACGGTGGTGGTACACCGTCAGCCCGCCATGGCTGTCGAGCACCTCGGTCACTCCCTCTCGGAACGTGAGCTTATGGTCGTATATGCCGCCGTCGCCCCACGTGTGTACGCAGCGCGAACCCACGCCCGTACCGTCGTACTCGAAGTACCACGCAAGGCCGTTGCGCCATGTCTCCTTCACGATGAGCCTTCCGGCATACTCGTATGTCATCACATCGCCTGCCGCGTTGCGCTGGAGGGTCATGTTGCCGTCGGCGTCGTACTCGTAGGAGGCGAGGGTAATCTCTTTCTCCGGATCTTCCGGATGCGGGCCGCATATCTCAAGGATGCGTCCGTTCCTCGTGTCGTGCTCCACCCTCAGACGGCGGCCCGCACTGTCTGTAATGGAGTGCAGCAATCCCTCTTTCGTGTACTCGAAGCGGATGCCGAGGCCGTTGCAGTCGGTCACGCTCTCAAGCAGGCGCACGGAATCGTACTCCTTGCGCGTGAAGCGGTAGTAGAGGTCCTCGGCCATGTCCCACACGCAGTAGCAGCCGTCCTGTTCCAGACGGGCCTCCTTGCGCTCGGAGAGGATGAACGAGGGTTCTTCCGCTGTCGGCAACGGGAAAGCCACCGGGATGCCGTCACTCATGCGGAGCGTCAGCGTGCCTTCTTCCGTGTCCGCGACGACGCCCATGTCGTAGGCGTGGTGCCACCCGTTGCCCAGAGGACCCCGGTAGTCGCTGCGGCTGTACCATGTGCGCTCCCATGACAGAGGTACCGGGCCGTCGAGCCAGAAGTCCTCCTCGTCGGTGAAGAACGTGCCGCTGGCCACGTCCACGGGGTGGCCCGTGACCGTACAGATGGCCTTGTGGAGCATGTTCTTGAGGGATTCGCTCTTTATCGTCTTGTTGACCTTGCTGTGCAGCTTGTCCGCCAGCTTCTTGGTCTTTTTCTTGTAGAAACGCCCGAACGCCCCCGTGCACTTGCGGGCGAGTGCCGCCATGGGGTTGAGAGGGACGGGAACCGGGCTGGTGAGTATCTGCCTGGCGGGAGGTATCGGGTTGATGACACCCGTGGGCAGGAACATGCCCGGAACCTTGTGCACGCTCGGTATGCCCACGTCGTTGCAGTCGAGGTGCAGGTGCGCGCCGCCGCCCGAGAAGGGCATCCCGTCGGCAAGCACCGTCAGGCTGCCCATGAAGGCGTGGCCGTTGTTCTTGGGTATCGCCGCTGAAGGGGCCGCCCAGCCTGCGCCCATGGGGATGTGCGGGATGCTCCGCGTGGGTGTGGATGCAACCGCGCGCGGGATGAAGCCGCCTATCTTGACGGTGGCACCCAGCATCCCGACGGCCATCGTCAGTACGGTGTGGCCCACCTCGGCGAGCTTCGCGCTGTCGGCGTCGCCCGTCTGTTCCGCTGTCGGAGGCGGGGGGATGAATGAAGAGACCGCCGCCGCGATGAAGTCCTGCGGACGAAGGAGAACCCCGACATAAGGGTGAGGCATGGGCACGACGGGGGAAGGTGGTATCGTCACGAGGTGGATGTCCACGCCGATGACCGGGTCGAGCTGCTTGGAGATGGGCAGGCAGGCCATGCCCTTCATGCCCATGGCACCCAGCACGGGGAGCATCGCGGCCTCGCTCAGGCCGTCGGCAAGGCCGCCGATGGCGGCTGCCGCCTTGACCCCCGTGTCGAGGGCATTGACGGACGGTGACACGCCGGCGTCGGAGTTCGCCTTGACGCCTTCCGAGATACCCTTGACCTGCGCGCCTACGCCGGTCTTTAGGTTTGCACTCACGCTGTCGAAATAACCTGTGTCCGCCATAACTGTCAGTCTTTATCGTTATTTAACTCGAAAATACAAATAGGCAGATGCAACAATGGCAATCACAATGATTACACCGAGCCAAAATCGGAATCCGGTTGGGTCCAATAAGTCAAGAAAGAAGTTTCCTCCCCAGCTTCCGGGTCTGGCGTATGTCCATTTCCAGTCGAATATCAGTCCGACAAGCCAAACCAATAGCAGAAAGATTACTACTAAGTACCCCACTTTGGGGTTCGCATAGGCATATTCGGTTGCATCAGTGAACAGCCCTTCAAGATTTCGCAATATGTTGTTCAGCCATTCCATTGTATTTTCCTAAATTTCTTTTATACTCATACAAATAATTCTCCCAGTCATCTCCTAACACTTTGGTCAGAACTTCATTTATTTCATCGTCACTGACCAGCTTGGAGCGTGCCGAACTGTTTAACAGACTTAATAGCAGGAGAGGATAAGAGGAGTTCTTTATCAGGTCTATGGAAAGTTTGTCTGAAAGTCTGAAACCTTCCACATAACATTCCGCAGCTAACGATTTCTCATAATTATTTTCCCGGCACCAACCACACAGTCTCAACGCTTCACTTTGCATTAGGTAATCGTTGCATCTGGAGTATGCTTCAGCACCGCGATAGTACGTCTCTGCCGCTTCTTTCCAAAGTGACTCTCGTACATAGATGGAAGCCTTTCCCAATAAGGTGTTTCCGAGCAATCGGCAAGCTAAAGAGGGGTCTAATTTTTCTTCCCCGATTTCAGCGGCTTCTACGGCTTTGTCGGCAAAGTACATGGCTGTCTTATAGTCCTTATGGGAAATCTGGTCGGTATATAGAATTGTATATACGGTTACAAATTGGCTAATCCAGTTAATGTCTTTCTTCACATTTTCGAGGGCAATGTCGAGGCATTTCTTCGCAAATTCCTCTGTTTGCGCTGCGTTCCCTTTTTTTCACACTGTTCATCAGTTTGATTAATGCCAGCCTGAAATTCGAGGCTGCCGGGTCGTTCTTATCCTCATTTGCCGCTTGTTCTGCGAGTTGCTCCATTGCTCCGTCCAAATCTATTGGCGGATAAATAGACACCGCGTCATTGGAATGTTTGGCCATTAGTTTGCCAAACTGTTCATGGTTTTTATGTCGGATATACCCCATACCATTTGCTTGTGGAATGGCAGGGCAAGAGCCTTTTCAAACCATTCACGACATCCGTCATAGTCGTATGTGTTCTTTAGGTTAAAGACAAAAAACTGCATTTCATATCAGTCCCTTTTACAAGGGATTCTGTCAGCTTGTTGAAGTTGGCAACTGCGACGGAGGCATCGTTTTCCGCTACTTCCGGTTTATAATCAGCTATCCAATCAACACGTTCAAAGACAATTTCTTCGGGTTTCTTTTGAATTGTTCCAATATTCTACCTGTTGTGCAATATACCCTACAACATCTTTTGAGAAATCGGTTCTGGAACTGAACGGAAGTTCTATGACGAACACCATATCTTCCTCTTCGCTATCAAGGGCAAGCATATAGTCATAGAAAGCATCAAGCATACTTTCGTCTCCCCGGATTGATGACGATACGGATCAACTTAACCGGTTTCCTGACTGCATCTTCCCATTGGTAGAGCATCTTATCTGCTATTTGTTGTATGGCATTGCTCATATGCTGTTAATTCAATTTGACAATTGTTCCGGCTACGGCTGTGGTTCCGGAAGAATCTATCGTAGCCTTTGTTGTACCGCTGACTGTAGCACTGCTACTGCCGGATGCTGTAAAATCTGTACTGGAGATATTATAATTACTGCTTGCTGTACAATCAATATTTTCTGCTGACTGCGCAATATTGGCACCGGCGGACTCTGTTATGTCCTTTTCTGCATTAGATGATATATTGCCTTCGCTATCAATCATTATTTTGTTTTCTCCAACACACAAGGTGATGCTTTTTAGAGGCAGATATTGTGATATTTCCTTCTCCGTCTGCCGTATAGCTGTTGCCTTCCTTGTCTTTCATCATAACGCTTCCTTTTTCATCATCAAGCGTTATGGTACAACCGCTGCGGGTGGTCAGACTTTTTGTTTTGTTTGAACTGCCGCCACCGGTGCCTGACTTTCCATGGAATAAGCTGCCAAGCACAAACGGACGGTTCGGGTCGTCATATCTGAATGCCACCATGACTTGGTCTCCCTTCTCGGGTATGAATACAAATCCTCTGTTTGTGGGCACCTTGTCGCTTGTACCTGCGTCAGGAGTGAGTACCCGTATCCACGAGGTTTGCATCGGGCCGGTCTGCCAGTTCATCTTGACTTGGACGCGGCCTAACTTTTTCGGGTCCTCGTTGCTGACAACCACGGCCTGCTGTGTATGCGCGACAGGCAGAGGCACATCCGGGCATGGAAGGGTGGGAATAGAGGACGGAAGTGCAGTGAAATAGTTCTGGTAACTGTCACCCATGCCGGCTACGTGGGTTATTTCTGTGATGATATAGGTGCCGATACTGTTCTTGACGAATATTTTGATTCCGGAATGAATAGCGGTGTGGACATCTATGATACTGCCCACCGTGAGGGTATAGCAGTCGCTCTCTCCGGTGACAAAACAGGATGCGGCGGTGTCGCCTTGCTGCTTGCGCTGGAAGTAGGCGTCAAGCTCACCCTTGTTGGTGATGCGTGGTTCCGAACGTTGTACGGCGGGAGCGGTAAACAGTGCCAATGACGAGTCAAAGGCCGCTTGCCCCAATGTGTTCTGTCCGGCTGCGGCATCAGGGGACTGGCCGTTATAGGTCTGGTCGTTCACCGAATGGTAAGAACTTCCCTTTATTGGTCGGGCAAGTGTCTGCGAGCAGACATCGAGCACGGATAGTTCCTCGCCGTATATCAGCTTGGTCGTCGAACCGAGCTGTGGCTTCCCGAATACAAGGTTCTGTCCATCGTAATAGAGCCATTCCTGATATTGGCGGGCAAGCCGTTGTATGAATCTGAAGTTGGTTTCCTCGTACTGGCATTCGTATTCCAGCTTCGATTTCGTTTCCGGATTGACAAGAGCTTGCACTCCTGCCTTGTCTGTAAGTTCCTTAACGATGTCAGACAAGGACTTGTTGCACCATGAGGCACAAGTCTGGTCCGACTCCAGTAGGAATGTTGACGAATATCCCGTCACTTTTATATTTCCGTGTGTCCCACCGGAACGATGAAGTCCTACCATGGTGGCGATGCCGATGAAAATAGTGCCGCCGAAGTCCATGATTCTTTTTTCCCAATCCAGTCCTTTGACACATTCGGTATTTCCACACCATAAATTTCTACGGCCTGGATATCCAGCGTTATCTCAAAATAGTGGTGCTCATTAATGCTCTGTTTGAGCATCAGTTGTACAAACGACGGCATGGGGATGCCGGCTATTTCCAATGTGACTTTTTTTTGTTCCAGCATGGCGGCATTTATATTTGACGGTTTATATCCAAATTGCCAAAGCCGCCCGGCGGAAGTCCGTCGGACGGCCTGACAAATGTTTTGATTTTAGGATTTACCTATGTACGCCGATTTATTTCTTCGGCCAACGGTTGTCAAGAGCTGCGCTGCCGACAGTGATTTCTTCAGCGGAGAACGTGATGGTGATTGTCATAGGCACATCGTTGTTCGCGTCCAGAGTTTCCGAGTAGTGAACGATATATGCGTTCTTGAACTGGATTTCCTTCATCTTGGCGTCCTCCTCCGTTTTCTTATAGATAATCTTTCCATCTACGGGCTTGAAAGGACTGTTCAACATTGCTTCGATAACAGAAGTGTCTTCTGTTGATTCGATAGTTGCTTTTACTCTACCGCCCAATACGCTTGAAGAGGGCATACCTTTTGAGTCTGTGTTACGACTAAACTCATAGTTTGAATAAAGGACGTCAAATTCCTTGTTGTTAAGTTCTAATGATGCTCTAAATGCCATAATTAATAGGATTTAATAAGTTAAACTTAATTTTTACTGCGGCCTCTCCGTCCTTGCGCCTAACCGGTATAGATGCAAAAAGAAAACCTCAAAAACGATTTTTGAAATTTCCTCTCAGCCTCCGGATGACTCAGTTTTATTGTGGGAAAAAAGAAGAAAATAAAACATCATCTTTGATGTGAGCAAATATAAGTGCTTATCTTCATTTCTCCAAATTTTTTAGCGCGTTTTTTTGGCTGTTGTTTTCATTTTAACACGTTTTAAACTAATATTCGTGTATAAAGCCACTGTCCTATATGATTAGGAATGTACCCCGTTGATGATGTGTCGCTATTAAATTGATTCCCAGTATTGTAATGGCACTTTCAGAAGACGTTTCATAAGGGACGGACGTACCCTTCGGAACAAAAATTGCTGCCGGAATACAGAAAAACGGTATCCACCGCATGAAAGTGGCAGATACCGTTGGCAGATTGACTATGCAGTCTGAATCTTTGCGTATATCCTAATTCTTGCGCCCATATCGGCAGATGAGCAATGAACTTAATACCAGGAGTGCAAGGGCAATCATCCATGTGTAGATTTTCCGTTCCTTTTCCAAATGTTCGATGTCCGCCGCTTGTTGTTTGGAGCAAGTTGTCAGTATATTAATCTGGGATTGTTGTGCCTTGCAGATATCCATAAGTTCAGCATTAATCCGTTGCTGTGTTTCCAGCGAAGTTTGGATGTTCTTGAAGTTACGGTTGGTCGTATATGCGTCGCGGATATATCCGGGGGGGCTTACCTGTAACGACGGAACCTGTATGCTGTCCGGAAGGTATGTCAGTTCTGCATTATTGCGCCGCTCTGTTGCGAAGCTGTTGAACAGGAGTATGCCGACGAGTGTGCCGCTAATCAGAAAGGCTATTAACGCTATGATGGCAAACATTGTGTTTGACGGTTTCACAACAGGTTGTTGGTACTCTCGTTCAAGCCATGGATGATGGTTCATCGTGTGAGGCGGTATGGATGTTCCATACTCCACACTCCGGACTTCGGCATTTTCTTCGGTCTCTTTTTTCTCAAGAGCCTTGCGTCTTGATATATCCATAAATTCGCGCTTGGCAATCTGGTATTTATCTGCTTGATAAATGACAAGGTCGTTTTTTTACCAGCCAGTCAAGAACGTCCTTGACACTCCGTTCTGATACCTTGAGGTTGCTGATGCTCCAAAATATCTCTGCACAAGATACCCATATTGGTTTCTGGAGGCACTTCTGATACAAGATTTCAAGTATCTCTGCCTGTAGTTGTTCTCTTGTTGGTTCCATTTATTTACAGTATTAATTGTTTCGGAATAAAATAATATTTCTTGCCGGCTATGAATACGGGCTTGAAAAGGTTGCGTTGATACATATCTTCCAGTCTCTTCATCTTTGAAATCAGGGCTGTATAGCCACTGTTAAAGTCTTTTCAGCTCAACCTTTCTTTTCTTCAGTTTCTTCACCTTTGTTGAATTTAAAAGGCTGTCATTGGCCATGACTCCCGTTTTATAATAGAAGATTTGAGCCAGATATGGATTTCTGGGCAATACTTTTCGATAGAAACTTCTGTTTATGCTTTTTCTTTTGCCGCTTGAATTGCTTGCGAAGCACTCTTAACTCCTTTTTCCCTATGTTATCTGAAAACTCCGGGAGCAGTTCCCTGTAGCTTTGCAACAGCCCCATCACTTCCCTGTCATCGAGTAGATACCCATATTCGTATCCGTCCATTATACTGTCCGCTACGGAGGCCTTTATATAGTAGGTGTCATTCACGCTGTTTCTATCTATATCGTCAAGGCTCGTGCTGTCAGGATTTTCCGTATGATAGAATATATGCGTCAATTCAGATGTGGGACGGCTTCTTAGGACACCTATATTTCGCTCATAATCTTTAAGCGAGTGCAACAGTAGGCTGTCCGTCTCGAAAGATTGCCGCAACACGGAATCCAAGGCTGTTTCCAAAGCGTTGCTTTCCAGCCTGTTTCGACCTTTAGGGAATAAGATTCCTCCTACCGTAAGGCTGTTGTATGGGGCATCATACAGGTATAAGTTGGCATCCGTGGCTTCTATGTTCTTGAACAGTTCCGTCTTTACCAGTCTGTTGTCTGCGATATAATTGGATATATGGTCTATGTATTTCGTAGAATGGCTGTCCAGAATGGATTTGGCCTGCAATAGGAAGTCCTGATACGCAGTGCCTGATGCTCTGTCTATCTGGGCAAACAGAAGCCTTGCCGGTTGGGTTGCCAGCCACGAGAGTTGTTGCTCGTGCAAGGATAAAGTTTGCTTTGACCCTAAAATGATGAATACATTGTTGCTGAAACGGCTTTCGTTATCATAGCAGGAGATTTGTTTGATAGCCCCGCCAAAACCGTAAAACGATGATTGTTCCTCTTGCTCGTTCTTTCGCTTGGAAGAAATGGATTGTTTGATATAGTCGAGCCAGGCTGAAAAAAGTCCTTGGTGGGAGCCAGATGTCTGTTTCCTCCGTTGGAGGATATGCAAGTTGCCGAGAATGTGTAGTTATATCCGGGCTTCATTTTCAGCTTTAGGTTCTGTAGCACATTGATATATGGGGATAGATAAGGTAGGTCGGCATCATTGAACAGCACATGTATGTTCACGTTTTTGTTTTCCGCTTCCATCTTTCGGACATCGGAAACCATGATGTCTCCGCCTTTGATATTGATAATCTTATTCCAGTTCTTGTCCCAGACGGATAGAGGATAGTTCAGCCGGATATTCCCATCCGTTATAGGGCCTGTCGGGTTTCCATCCAAGTTGAACAATATCGTACCCTGAATATTCGCATTATGTAGTGCCAACGTATCGGGATACATCAGGTTGACGGCACATAACAAAGAATCACGGTATCGTGAATAATCAACATGATACACTTCATTCTGGCCGACTTCTGCAAGAAGGTCAGCGGGAATCCAGCCTAAGAAGCGTTTGGTACTGTCTGATAATGCGGGAGCATTGGAAATCAATGCGGATTTGCCGCTCTTGTCCAGCTTGTATAGGTAAACAACCTCTCCGCTGACAACTACCGCATCCGTTGTTGTTTTCAAAAACGGCTCTCCGTATATTTTCAGGGTATCTCCATTGAAGAATTGATGGATATCGAACAGCTTGTTAATGCTGTTTATGCCTATACGGTACCTTATCGGCTGGTTGTTGCGGGGATTGATATAGGCATGGTCGTACATCAGTATATTTTCCGATGGTATCCATCCGGCATAATTGACTTTACGGGGGGTTCCTTAAAAGTGCCTCTTGCTGTTATACAGGAAACCTATAATCGACTTGGGCTTGCCTGTAATGTCAGGAGGTCGGCCTGAACGAGTTTGTAGGTTCCGTTCTTTTCACCTACTATGTAATAGGGTGTACCAATCCCGTGTGAAGACCGCTTACGCTGGAAATACGGGTCTTCATAACTTTGATTTCGGTCCTGTCTGAATAGACAATTCTGTTTGTCTTGCTTTTCTTTGTTTTGACAGGTGCTTCCGTGGATTCCGGATAATTGAATATATCCCTATCCATTATTTGTATTCTGTCGCGGATGGACACTTGGGCAGATACGTTGCACGCAAGAGTCATCATCACGGCCACAGAAAACAGATTTCGTATGAGATTCAGTTGTTTCATTTTTCAATATAACTTTGTGTCACATGGATGGACTTGACGCAATTCAAATCGTCAATCTTCACATCATCAATACTCACACGCTTTTTCCTGTTGCTCTCAAGAAAATGCAGTCCTTGGCAATAGCCGTTGAAGTCATTGTATTTTTCATCATTGATGATGACTACTACCTGGTCTGCATCAATGCAAAAATATTTTTTACGGATATAATTTGTATGTTCGTAATAGACCGACTTTTGTGAGACTTTGGCGTCAGCTATGGCTTGCAGGTGTTTTTTTATATCATTCTGTACCAGTGCCAACGAATCTACCGTGACCAGTTCCTCTGCTTTTTCAAAGCGTGGGAGAATGGTTATACGGTGCTTCACCGGATATTTCGTCGTATTGGTTTGTAATGAGATGGTGTATTCTCCCGGAATATCATACGAATATACGACTTGCTGCTCGTATGCGTCCACAGTACCGCTTTCTCCAAATTCCCATAGCCACGTGTCCATGCCATAGCCTTCTGCCGAGAAGACCAGCTCTTCGCCTTGATAACCCTCTGACACTCCATTTATACGGGGTATGGAATCAATGGCCTCATGCTCCAGTCCTGAGATAACCTTGATATACTTGTTTACGGGTGTTTTCCGTCTATTTTCAAAGTAATAAGATATTTGCCGGCCTTACGATAAGTGTATGACACATCCGTATTTCTCATCAGTGTATCGCCGTTTCCCATTTCCCAAATGAGCCGCTTGCCTTTAATCGCCGCCGTATCGTTGACTAACAGTTCCAACCGCTCATTGACCTCATAATGAAAATTATCATTGGTGTCATACACATAAAAGTCAATATTGGCAAGGTGCGACTTCGAAGGCAGGAACAAGAACAAAAGGATACCTGCCATGGCAACCAGTCCCAATATGATGATTGTTATAGTTTTCTTATTATCCATCGCGAATGTTTTTATAAATTGGCTTTACATTCTTCCAAATCCCGTTCAATCAGTGCGTTGTTGTGTACCAGACTGTTCAATTCCTCTTTTATGTCGAATTGGCATTTAAGCACCCTGAGGACAACACGCCGAAAAGGAGCGAATACGTAACTTAACGTAGCACATGAG
>VOFK01003514.1_pt1 | contig 17287 bp, 28 predicted proteins | sample 5384121 | NCBI WGS metagenome assembly VOFK01 (sample SAMN12384730, study PRJNA508395) | human gut metagenome | isolation source: healthy gut J | host: Homo sapiens
TGCCGCCGTATTGCTTAGAAGAGTTGCGAGCGCGGATGAGCGCTGTATAACTGATGCCGTCGACAGTGTGAAGGGATATGACACCTGCACCCGTAAAGCCGGCAGCGACGGATCTGGTGCGCGGCAAGGCGGTGCATTATGCGCTCATGCCGGTGTGGATGCTCAATACCAAGTGGCAGGGAAAGGACTTCCTCTTTTGCCATGAACGGGCAGACCGGAAAGCTCGTAGGCGACCTGCCGGTCAGCTGGGGAAAATTCTGGGGCATGTTTGCCGGTATCGCGGCGCTCCTTTCGATCGTTGGCTCGATCGGAGCCACGCTGACTCATGATGTGACAGGGGGGACGGACATGAAAAGAAGAATGACAGCCCTGCTGACGGCGCTTTCTGGCGCTGACCCATTGTGTGTCCCCTGCCCTGGCGGTGACGGAGTACGGCGCGTATTATGATGAAACCGACCAGCTCGGCTCAGTCGAGCTGACCTATCGGAGAGAAGAAGCTCCCGCAGCTCACGGCAGCGCTTTGGCGTTGACCTGCGGGTGGATGTATTTCACCGACGAGGGCGTGGAGGACACAGCAGCGTCGAAGATATTGCGGCCTATGTCTATGAGAATTCCGGTTATGGCTGCGGTGAGTGGAAGGAGGGCGTCTCGCTGACGCTGCTGCTGCGCGGCACGGAGAATGGCGCCTACACGCTCGCGGAGACGGATTGGTGCGTGTATGCTTTCTTGATGCGGCGCGGGGCAGCGCACAGGAGCTGTCCGACGCTGTATGCAACGCGGTAAAGCCCTATATGGTCGAGCGCGCGTGGAACGGCGAGGACATGAACATGAGCGCTACAGCGCTCTCGCAGGCGGTGAACGCGATGGCAGAGAGCGTGGAGGACTATATCCGCGAAAACGCTTCGCCGGATGTCACAGGCGGTGCGGACGCGCCGGACGACGGAGACCTCGCCGCCCGAGATCACAGACGCTTGGAGCCGACCGGACGCTGATATGAACTACATCTTCGACCTCAGCGACAAGCTCTCCTTCGATGAGTGGGCGGAGCTGGAGGCGCAGGCGGCGGACATTTCTCAGCGCCACGGCTGCGGCGTTTACGCTGCCTTTGTGGATGACTTCACGGAGTACGGCGGCGGAGACAGTGTTTACAAAACCACCTATCAGCTCTATCATGCCAATGAGCTTGGTATGGGGGATGGGGGACGTATTATTATTATCCTGTTGAGTATGGACGACCGGGACTATGCCATGTTCATCTATGGCGAAAATGCCGAGAACGCCATTCACCGGTATGGGCAGGAGCAGCTGGAGGAGTCCTTCCTCAGCGACTTCGGCGACAACAACTGGTACGGCGGCGTCTCTCGGTATCTGGATACGTCTGCGACGAGTATCTGACCCCTGCGCGGAAGAGGCAAGCCCGTGCGGAAAACACCTCCCGGTGATCATTGTCGTCGTGATCGTCTCCTCCTGATCGCGGCGCGTATCTGCCTTGTGCTGAAGTGGAAGATGCAGACCGTCCACAAGAAGGTGGAGGCCGATGAGTATGTTGCCGCAGGCGGCCTGCAGCTGACGAAAAAATACGACCGCTACACCCATACCACCGAAACGCGGAGCAAGATCCATTCGGATTCTGACAGCGACAGCGGTACCAGCAGCTGCAGCGGTGGCGGCGGCAGCGGACGCAGCGGAACATTCTAAACCATGCCGCACCATTTCCGTAAAGCACCGCCGCCTTCCTTGTGCGGTGTTGCCTGAAAGGAGGCAGACAAATGAAACGGTTGATTCTGCTCCGTTTTTTTTGCGGCGCTTGTCAGCCTGTCACTGGCGCTGAGCCTGACTGCCTGCGGCGGAGAGACCGAGCGGCCCGAGACAGAAGGCGGCAGCGGCGTGACAGGGGCGCTTTCCGGCGGCAAGGGCAATGTGTCTGAACCAAAGGACGATCCAGACGATCCAGAGAAAGCGGAGGCGGGACTTGTCCTACTGCGGGCGTGTATGGCAGAGGATGACCAGCTGGCCGGCGCGGTGGCCTGCCTTGGTCAGCGCGAGCCGAATGACACCTTGCCGCTGACCGACTGGCTGCTCGAAAACAGCGGCGGTCTTGTCTCTGAGCTGCCGTTTCTGCTGGAGATCCCGGCGGAGCGTATACTCGGCGGAGAGAGCGGCAAGCTCTACTGCATCGTCCCCCGGGACGAGAGCACCAGTCTCGCTGTAAATCATGTGACCTGGGAGTCACAGGGCAACGGCGTGTGGCCAGTGGCGGACGAGGTCCTCTATCGGGAAGAATATGCGCAGCCTGTGCTGGTATTCGTGAATTATGAGGAGTGGCCAGATGAGCCGGACACGGAGGTCAACCTTGTGACCAACAACGGCCTGGAGGTGAAATGGTATCCGCTGACCGATGAGTCCGGCTGCCCCGTCGTGCCCACCGGCGTGAACTACGCCCCCATGCTGATGGATTTTGGAGTCTTTGGCGCTATCACAGGCCTTGACTATCCCGAGGATTGGGAGCCGGCGGGTGACGACTGGTGGCTGCCGCCTACGGATCTGGGACTGGCGGACAGCACCTGGGTCTGCGATGACTGGATGATGGATCTGCGCTATGGCGGCTGCGACCCGGATTATGCAGGAATCGCCGAGCTGTACCACCGCTTCGAGGATAATGTGGAGATGACGCAGGTCTATTCCGGCGTGTGGCGCATGGAGGATGACTGCCTTCGGCTGGATCTCTCCGCCAGTGTCGGTACCTCCCTCAGCGGCAGCTTTCCAATCCTAATTTCTCCACTCCGGCGAGGAGATGCATTTTCAGCGCTCGCGCAGCGGCGAGGGAGTTCCCTTTCTGCCGGACGGCATAGACGCCATAGAACTCGACAAGGAGCTGCGGCTGAAACGGGCCGCAGCTCCTTTGGCGTCTGACGGATCAGTCTGCCTCGACCGCCTGTACGACCCAGCGCGTCGCGTGGCCGCGCGGTGCAGGTGGACAGCGTCAGCACGCGGTCGCTGATCTGCGGCGTGATGCCGGTCGAGATGACCGAGCGGGACAGGCCGTCATTCAGAAATGCCTGACGCTCTGTATCGTCCGAAAACGACAGACGGTAGGCCTCGCCCTCGGTCGAGACCTCATAGGCGGCATAGATGTCATATGTGTGGCTGCCGCTCGCGTCTACGAGACAGATGCGCGGATGCGCCTGCCGGTAGCTCGGATCATTATAGTATTTCAGCGACGCGAACATCGAGCCGTTATTCATGCGGTGACCGTAAATGACGGTATTGAAGCCGCTCCGGTCGGAGGCGCAGCGCGCGTCCATGAAGATCGCACCGACGGCGCTGCTGCTGCGGTTCCATGTATGCGCGAGGTAGTAGTCGTTGTCCGCGCCCTGCACGAGCGGATAGGAGATCGCGGTATCCGGGATGGACAGCCAGCCGAGCACATCGGCGTTCACCGCCTGAAGGGCAGCAAGGTCGATGCTTGCGAGCGGGTCTGTCTGCGGCTCGGCAGAGGGTTCGGGCGTCGGCTCCGCGGCGGGTGCTTCGGCCGGGGCTTCCGGGGGTTCCGACGCAGGCTCGGGCAGCTTTTGCGATTTCGGCGGCCTCCTCGTAGGCTGCGTCGCCGGCCCGGTAGTCAAGCAGCTGATGGATGAACATTCCGCCGCTGATGATCAGGAGGGCCGCCAGAGCAAGCGTCAGGACAAGGCGCATTCGTTTCATGACAGCCTCATTTCTGTGCGGTGAGGGCGCTGTCCATCAGCAGAACAAGCTCGAGTGCGCTGCGGAAGCGCTCCTCCTGTCTGCCCTCGACCCAGACGACCGAGCCCTGCCAGCTGGCGTTCTGCCGGAACAGGATGCGCACGATAAAGGTAGCGAGCCGGCCGGGCGTCCGCGTCATGGCAGACTGCTGCTGCGGGGCGGACGGGACGGAGCGGGAAGGTGCGCCGCTCGGTGAAGGCCTGCATGGGGAGCGTCTGATCGAGCAGCTGCTCCATCTCGCAGAAAAACTCCATCAGACTGCCGAATGACATTTCGCTGTCGAGCGCCGCGCTCTGAAGCCGTCCGCACAGGATCTTGCTGTCGTATCCGTCAATGCAGATCTGTGCTGCGTAATTGTTCCCTCGCATTATTTCATGGTTCATATAATACTCCTTCTGTATGTCGGGCCTGAACTGGATATACCAGTGGTATCATATGATTACAGTATACCGTTGCGCGGCTACAGGAACGAATACAGATTACCGTTTTCTGCGCAGAAAAAAAGCGGGGCAGATCAGACTGCCCCGCTGCAGTTTGTCGATAAAGTCCTTTTTCATGATTAGGCACTGCCGCGCGGTAGCGCGCATGAAATAATATTTGCAAAGCAAATATATGAAAACCGGGGGCGTGTACCTCGGTTTTCATACTTTAAGAGGGAGAAAGTTTCCGCATGGGAACTTTCGGACGTCCGTGTTTTGCGAAGTCAAAACACAGATTGTCGGAAAAACGAAGTTTTTTCGACAGTCTCAACCGAGGCGCAAGGCCTCGGTTGAGTGCGTTTTCAGCGAAAATGCTCCTGAATGTTCATTATGCGGCAGCGTCCTTGCCGTCCATCTGGGTCTTGAGGGTTGCCATGTATTCCTCAGCGGTGGTGCTGTCGATGACCTTGGTACCGCAGTCCACAAAGCTCTCTACCTTTTCACCGTTCAGATGTGCAACAACGGTCTTGACCGCCTGATAGCCCTGATCGTAGCCGCTCTGTGCAACGGTCATGGTTTCGCCGCCGTCCAGAATGGACTGTGCTGCGGTGATGTTGCCGTCAAAGCCGATGAAGATGGTCTTAGCGTATGCCGGATTGTTTGCTGCTGCACGAGCTGCTGCGATCGCGCAGTCATCGTTATGGCAGGCGATGATAGCCAGACCCTCCGGATGGCTCTGCATGATGCCCTCCATGCACAGCGTTGCCTTGTCCGCTACCGCATCAGCATACTGCACCTCGTCGGCAAGGGAACGTGCCGCCTGCGCCGTCAATGCCTTCCTGGAAACCGGTGCGGCGTGCATCTGCGGTGGAGTCACCCTGAACACCCGCAATATAAGCCGCTTCGATCTTATCCCAGCCGGCTGCCTTCGCCGCCTCGACAGCCTTTTCGCCGCCGCTTGCCGCTGCATCCTTCTGGCCGATGCCGATGAACGAAATCTTCTCCGGCGCGTCAAAAATCCGTATCGATTGCGAAAATCGGCATATCCGTGCCGCTGACGAGCGTCGTCGCCATATCGCCCTGAAGCGGCGCGATGATCATGGCGTCGTACTTGTTCGCGTGCAGGTCGGTTTCGATCATGTTCTGCTGCTCGTCATAGGCGGTTTCCGAGGTCGCGCCCTTCATGTCGAGCACCGCGCCGGTCTCCTCGGCGGCTTTCTTCGCGCCCGCGATCATGTACTGGGTGTACTCGTTCGAGGTGGTCTTGAAAACGATGGAAATGTTGTAATTGCCATCGCCGCCCTCAGCCTGAGAGCCGTTGCCGCCAGTGGAATCGGAGGACGAGCCGCAGCCTGCGAGCATGGATGCCATCAATGCGGAGGAAACAAACAGTGCGCCGATTTTCTTCAGATAGCTCATAATAAATTCTCCTTTACAGATCAAAAAAATGTGATAAATGCTGGGGAATATGCTGTGAGATACTGCTGATTTTACGATATTAGAACTGTGCGTATTTTTTTTCAACGTGTGCACGGGTGACTTCTGCGGACTTCTTTACGTTCTCCTCCTGCGACATCTCATAGTATGCCGGACGGAAGATCTCGATGGTGCAGCAGTCGCCGTCAAAGCCGATCTTCTTGAGCGTATCAGCGTAGCGTGCATGCGGCAGGCAGTCGCCCTCGGCACCCGGCCACAGACGCTTCTCGTCGTTGTTGTAAGCTGCGCCGCAGGGCATATTCTCCATGCCGTTCAGGTGCCATACGAAGATCTTCTTGCCGTCGGCCTTCTCGAGGGTATCCCAGCCGGAGCCCATTGCGTAGAAGTGGTACTGATCGAGCGTTACACCAACCAGCGGGCTGTTTACTTCCTCAACGATTGCGTAAGCGTCCTCGAAGCGGTTGATGGACATGGTCGGGCAGCCGCAGAACTCAAGGCTCAGGCGGATGCCGTGCGGCTCGCACTTCTTGACCATTTCCTTGAGAACAGCAACTGCATCCTCGCGGATTTCCTTGCGGGTCGGGGGTCAGGCCGCGCTCCTTCATGTCCTTGCTCGGTACGACAACGATCATCTTGCAGCCGAGGATGTTGCAGCGGCGGATGATCTCGTCCAGCTCAGCCATCACGGCGTCCTTTTTCCTCCTGCGTCTGCTTCATGTTGAAGAAGCACAGCGCATTGTAGGAAAGCATCTTGAGGTGGTGGCTCTGGAACCATGCGCCCATCTCCTCGAGGGTGATCTTGCCGGCCTCGAGGTCGCGGTTCAGGCACTCCGACTGAATGTCAATGCAGTCGAAGCCGTACTTCTCGCACAGCTCGAGATCCATCATAACACTGTGGTTCTTGCAGAAACGGTCATTTGCTTCATTAAATCCGAGTTTCATAATTGGTGTTCTCCTTTACTCTTTTCATGCTTGTGCGGGTTTATCGAAACCTTCTCGGGAAGGTCCTTTTCACTTGACGCACTCAGAATACCACAGGAGTTTTTCGGTTGCAATAGCTTGGGCGCACTATCATTTGTCCGTGCATTATCTCGTGATTATGCATATTGATTTCGTGAATATTTATGGTGTTCTGCACAAAAATGGCGCTATCATTGTATCGGCGGAGATGTGCAGCACAACATTTTCGTGCAGATGTAACATCTGGCGCACGGCTGCGTTTTGTGATATAGTATAAGTACAGATAACGCAGGAGAGTGATTTTATGGTAACGATGCAGCAGATCGCTGACCGCTGCGGGGTGTCGCGCGGAACGGTAGACCGCGCCCTGCACCATAAGGAGGGCGTGCGCGAGGAGGTCGCGGAGCGCATCCGCGCGGCGGCGCGCGAAATGGGCTATATCTCGAACCGCCTCGTCATGCAGCAGACGCAGCAGTGGAAGATCGGCGTGGTGCTCCACTCCGGCCACTCGCCCTTCGTGCAGATGCTGTGCGAGCTGTTCGAGAGCTTTTTCCGAGCGTGCGCTTATCCCGAACATTACGGTCATCGTGCGTGCGATGCAGGACATGGATGTGCAGCATCAGCTGACGCTGATCGATGAGCTGGTAACGACCGAGCATCGACGGTCTCGCGCTCATGCCGCTCGCGAATACGCTCGTGCGCGACAAGATCAACATGCTCAGCGAAAAGCAGGGCATCCCTGTCGTGACGTTCAATACGGACATCACCGACGCGAACCGCATCGCCTACGTCGGCGCGGACAACATCGCGACCGGCCGCGCCGCCGCTGCGCTGCTCGGCATGGTCATGCAGGGGCACGGCAGCGTGCTGCCCATTCTGGGTCAGCGCAGCGGTCACTATGCCGACTCGCAGCGTTTCACCGGCTTCAGCACCGAAATGGCGGAGAGCTTCCCGAATATCCGGGTTCTGCACCCGGAATGCTCGTTCCTCGACGAGAGCCTTTCCGAGCGTATCGCTATGCGCGCCATTCAGTCGGACAGCGAGCTGCGCGGCATCTATCTGACCTCTGCGGGACGGGAGGGCGTTTACCGCGCTGTGCACGCCGCAGACCGCAGCGAAAAGCTGCACATCGTCGTTCACGACATCACCGAGGGCAACATCAAAATGGTCAAAAACGGCACGGTCGATTTCATCATCGGGCAGGACGTCAAAACACAGGGCACGCTTCCGATCCGCCTGCTCTACGACTACCTCGAACGCCATCAGTTCCCGAAGGAGCGCATGAATATCACGGATATCACGGTCAAATTCCGCTGCAACGTGTGACGGAGCGTTCGGGAAAAAGGCTTTTCGACGGCCGGAAGGCCATGACGCATCCGTTCCGCAAAGCGCCGCAGCTCGGTACCGTTATGTATCACTTCCAGCCCATTCTCCCTGTCAGCTCGCTCATCGCGCAGCAGAACCGTTCGGCCGCTGTCAACGATGTCTGCAGCGGGTCACCCTCGCGGATACGCAGGGTTCTTCTGATCTCCTTTGGGATGACGACGCGGCCGAGATCGTCGATCCTCCTCACAATTCCGGTTGCTTTCACGCTGTTCTGCCTCCCATTTACGGTAGTTCTGTTGTTATGGTGGTAGTATTTACAGTGAACAGAAAATAATGCGGATTTTTGCGAGGAGATATGCGGCAGGGCAGGGAGCGGACGGGTGCACAGGGAAAAGCCGGAAAAATTCTCTGCGCTCTTGCAAATGAAGGGCACGGAGAATATAATGGAAGCAGCAAGAACCCACTCGAGACCATAAAAGGAGGAGAAAAACATGAAAGTATGTCCAAAATGCGGTTCTCAGATGAACGATGCGGATTTATTCTGTCAAACCTGCGGCATGAGCTTCGGCGGCGGCGCGCCGCACGAAAATCCGCAGCAGCCGAACGGGGGACAGCAGAACAACTGGCAGCAGCCGAATAACTGGCAGCAGCCGGCGTACCATTTCGACCCGTATGACCATACGGCGGAATTTGATGCGAAGGACATTTCCGATAACAAGGTTATCGCCATGCTGTGCTATCTGCTCGGCGCGGCAGGCGTTATCATCGCCCTGCTCAGCAGCCAGAGCTCGCCGTATGCAGGCTTCCATGTCCGTCAGTCGCTCAAGTTTACGGTCGTTGACATCCTGCTCGGCATCATCAGCGCGGTGCTTTTCTGGACCTTTCTTATTCCGGTAGCCTGCGGCATCTGCTATGCTGTCCTGTTCGTTGTCCGCATCATCTGCTTTTTCTCCATCTGCAAGGGACAGGCAAAGGAGCCGCCGATCATCCGCTCGCTCGGCTTCCTGCGATAAAACGGAAATTTTGCAGGAAAAAGCGCCCGGCCATTGCGATAAGAGCCGTTTTCAACTTCTATGAAAGCGCTGCTGAAAGTTCAACTTAACCTACCGTTCGGCGGTGCAGTACACTGAGATCGGACAAAGGCTGGACGATATGCTGAATTCTTCAGATATTATTAAGTGAGGCAGGAAAGAGTATGATACTTTGTATATGTGCGCTCATCTGCTGGATAATCATTGTTTTTTCACTTGCGCTTTTGCTGCATCGAAAAACAGATAAAAAAACTTTCACCAGTTCTCAAACGACTGTTATTATGCTGTTTTACTTATCTGGTATTTTTTTATTTTCCACACAGGAATATGTTTCAAAATACCGAACCTTTGCGGATTGACTTGGCTTCTAATGAGAAAACCACACAAATCGAAGATATATTGAGTAAAGAACGCAGCAATGTAATCCTGGACACCTGTAATCGCCTTTATGTTTCAAGGAGTGTTTTTGAAAACTCTTTTCGATAGATCAAATGGCGCTGTCGCATATATTTATTTCTCTGGCAGATATGATAACCATGCGAAAAACTATATTGCTGTTAAGACTGGTGACAAACAAGCGGTTGTGAAGAAAAATGGGGTTGTCTCACCATGTTTGGATGCCCGTTGATTTTTTGACACTTCTGCAAAAAGCCTGAATAATACGAATGTACAAAAATCGCGAATTGATTCGTTATCAGCGCCCGGCCTTCTGGCCGGGCGCTTGAGACTGTCGAAAAAACTATCGTTTTTCCGACAATCTGTGTTTTGACTTCGCAAAACACGGACGTCCGAAAGTTCCCATGCGGAAACTTTCTCCCTCTTAACGTATGAAAACCGAGGTACACGCCCCCCGGGTTTTCATGCGTTTGCACAGCAACCGCTTTTGAATGCGCGCTGCCGCGCGACTGCTGTTTTGGCGTGAAACAGACTTTATCGACAGACTACAGCGCCCGGCCTTCTGGCCGGGCGCTTTTTTGCAAAAAGAAAAGACTGCATAAAGCAGTCTTTTCGAAATTTTTTTTACTTGCCGAAGTAGCTGAAGTGCATGTAGTCGCGCTTGCTGTGCGCCAGGCGTTGCCGCCCCAGGCGAAGCCGTACTTGGTGAAGGCGTTGTAAACGTCGCCGCCCTCGGGAATGGAGAACGGGTCGGTGTACGGCGTCCAGTGCGTACCGCAGGTCGGGGTGAGCGAGCCGTCGGCGTTGATGGTCGCCTCCATGTTCTCGTTCGGGTTGATATCGACGCGGTGCCCTGCGAATGCTCGCCGGTACGCCACGAATAGCAGCCGACGTCGTTGATCGGGAATTTTTCGGCGCCGTTGTAGATCTCCTCGAAGATCGCCTTGTAGATCGCGGCGAGCGAGGCGTTGACCTGTAAGTAAGCGGTGCCGGTGGTCTTGGTGCCGTCCGACTGGAGACGCCATACCGGAACTGCGATCTCGACCATGTGCGCCTCGGCCTCCTCGGCAGAGGTGTATTTCGAGCCGCCCGGACCGTAGACGAACGTCATCTTATCGTCCGGAATGATCGTGCTCGGGGTGTTCCAGAGGTTGTTCGGCGTGCTGACCGTCGTGTGTTCGGCTTGGTGATAACGACCTCGGACTTGTGCGGCGAGAGCTTTTCGAACTCGCTGCAGAAACGGTTGGCCATGATAACGGCCTGCTCGCGCGTCGCGGTGCCGGACGGAGCCAGCTGCGCACCGCCCAAGCCGTCCGAGATGCCGTTGACGATGGTGTAGTCCACCATGCGGACGACCGGGTCGACCGCGTAGGACTTGATCGTGCTGACGTCGTCGATAGTCCTCGACGCAGGCGTCGCCCGCGATCTCCGGCGCAATGCCGGCCTTGTCGAGGATGTTGTTGAGAATGACGCACGATCCTGACGCTCGATGCTCGCGTTCGGGTCGAAATAGCCGCTGGCGCGGCCGCTGACCAGACCGAGAGAATAGGCTGCGTTTACGTTGGCGTCGTCCGTGTCGCGGAAGAACTTCTGACCTGAGGCATAGACCGCCTTGCCGGTCAGCTGCTTGTAGGCCTTGACGGCGATCGCACAGAACTCGGCGCGCGTGATCTCCTCACGGGCGGGCTGATTCTGCAAGCGAGGTCGGCATAAGGCCTGCCTGCTGTGCCGCAGCAATATCCTCCTGCGCCCAGCTCGAAACGTCGGAGAGCGCACCGGCCTGCGGCACGACCATAGTCGCCGCGAGAGCCAGAACGCCTGCGCGGCGAACAAAGTGGTATGGCATAGGGAAGACCTCCTGTAAATTCCTGTGTTAATTTCCTGTATTATATGTATATAGTTTAATGGGCTTTTGTGTCGAATTTGTGAAAAATATAGATTTATTCACAGTTTCCACAAACTTATCCACACAGATTGTGGATAACTCCGGCGCGTGCACGCACACGCCGGCGGAGCACAACGGCTGCACGCAGACCGAAAAGAAATGTCTGCACATACATATTGACATTGTATCATCAAACAGAGAATATTTCAACAACAAAACGCCGGGGAATGTCTATTTTATCAAATTTACAGGTCGTTTTCATCCAGCCACATATCCAGAAAAAGCGGCGGCAAAAGGCTGTTCGGGCGGATATTCGCGCGCGCCTCTGCCGGGGGAAAACCAGCGGAAGCGGTCGACCTCGCGGTTCACGTGAATGCGCTCCGCGTCGGGGACGAAGGCGGTGAAGTTGCACATGAGCGTGTTGGACGGCTCGAAGAACCGGGTGCGGTTGAAATGGATACGGCCGGCGTGCAGACCGGTCTCCTCGAGGATTTCGCGCCGGACGGCATCCTCGGCGCTCGCCGCGGTTGATATAACCGGCGACGAGGATATAGCTCGGTCTGCCGTACTGCTGGATGAGCAGGATGCGGCCGGTGTTTTCGTCCACGACGATCATGCTGACCGCCGCGTTGTACATGGGAAAGCGGTATTCGCCGCAGACGGGGGCAGAAAGGGCACGATGCGCTTCGCCCTCGAGCGGCTTTTCGATGAGCGCTGCGCCGCATTCCCAGCAGTGTTTCTGTATCACGATGAATGTCCTTTCGGGGGGAGAATGGCCGGTTATTTCGACCGGCGGAGCCACTTGAAGAGCAGGCAGATGATGAATACCGCGAGCGCGGTATTCAAAATCGTCAAAGGTGCCGTAGAGGTCAAACGCGAAAAAAGCTGTTCATGAAAGTGCTCCTGTATACATTATAATATATTACTCAAAATTTGCCATGCGGTCGAGCGTGCGGTACTGGATGGCCTCGGCGATATGCTCGGCGCCGATGGTGTCGCTTTCAGCGAGGTCCGCGATCGTGCGCGCGACGCGCAGGATGCGGTCATGGGCGCGGGCGGTCAGACCGAGTCGCTCGAAGGCGCGGCGGAAAACGGCAGACGCCTCGTCGGTCAGCGGACAGAACTCCGCGAGAAGCGAGGGCGGAATGGCGGCGTTGCAGAGACGTCCTCGCCCTGCCGGTCATACTGCCGCTGCCGGGCAGCGAGCACACGGGCGCGGATGGTCTCCGAGCTTTCCTCCTGTGCGCGGCTGCGGGCGGCGAGCGCCTCGTACTCGACCGGCTGCACGGTGATCTGGAGGTCGATGCGGTCGAGCAGCGGCCCGGACAGACGGCGCAGATACTGCTGCACGCGCTCGCTTCGCGCAGGTGCAGCGGTTTGTGCCGTACCAGCCGCACGGACAGGGGTTCATGGCGGCGATGAGCTGAAAATCGGCCGGATAAGTGACCTGTCCGGCCGCCCGGGCGATGGTCAGCTTTCCGTCCTCCATCGGCTGCCGCAGCACCTCGAGCGCGTCGCGCCGGAACTCGGGCAGCTCGTCGAGGAACAGCACGCCGCGGTGCGCGAGCGTGATCTCGCCGGGCAGGGGAAGCCGTCCGGGTGAGCCCGAGCCTCCGGCAAGCGCTGCCGCCGAGGAGGAATGATGCGGCGCGCGGAACGGCCGCTCGGCGCGTTCCACGGCCTCCTGCGCCCGGCCGACCGCCGACCAGACGCGGATGACATCCAGCCGTTCGTCATGCGAGAGCGGCGGCAGGATGGACGAAAACCGCTTGGCCATCATGCTCTTGCCCGAGCCGGGGGAGCCGGAGAGCAGGATATTGTGTCCGCCCGCGGCGGCGACCTCAAGCGCGCGCTTGACGAGTGCTGCCCGAGCACATGCGCATAGTCGAGGTCGTGCTCCGCCGGTTTCGGTTCCGGCGGCGGGGGGCAGGGGACAAGCTGCTTTCGGCCGCTGAGGTGATTGATGAGCTCGCTGAGCGTGCGCACGGGATAGACGGTCAGACTGTCGGCATAAGAGGCCTCCTGCGCGTTGGCCGCCGGGACGTAGACCGCACGGAAGTCCGCGCTTCGCGCCGCGAGCGCCATGGAGAGCGCGCCGCGCACCGGACGCAGCTCGCCGGAGAGCGAAAGCTCCCCGAAGAACAGCGCGTCCTGCGGCAGAGCGTTGATTTCGCCTGCGGCGGCGAGAATGGACAGCAGGATTGGCAGGTCGAAGGCGGTCCCGGCCTTGCGCGTGTCCGCCGGGGCGAGGTTGACCGTCAGGCGCGACACAGGCCAGTCGAACGAGCAGGGATTTCGCGGCGGCGCGCACGCGCTCTCCGGCCTCGCTGACCGCGCCGGTCGGCAGTCCTACCACATCGAGCGCGGCAGTCCGCCCGAAAGCAGACACTCAACCGTGACGATATATCCGTTTATGCCGTCGAGACCGGCGGAAAATACGCGAAGACCATGCTCGATCCATCCTTTCCGAGGGAAGCCGTGCTTCTGCCGTGGAGCGAAACCGCTGTATAGAATAAATATACCATATCACTCCCCTTCCACAATACAAAAACTGTAGGCTTGCACAGGAAAAACGGACGAAAAAACGGGGGTTGTTTCACAATACAAAACGGCTTATCAAAAAATGAAAAAACAAACGAAAAAAACGGCTTTTGCTGTTTACAATCGTTTGCATCGGTGATACAATAAATTTCAGAAAAAAAGTCTCGTTATCGTGTAAAATACACTAAAAGGGACTTTTTAAAATCCGACGCTATAATTAAATAGGAGGATATATCTCATGGCAAGAAAGATGAAGTCCATGGACGGTAATACCGCTGCGGCACATGTGTCGTATGCGTTTACCGAGGTTGCGGGCATCTATCCGATCACCCCGTCCAGCCCCTATGGCAGACAGCGTTGACCAGTGGGCAGCCGCAGGTCAGAAGAACATTTTCGGTACTACCGTAAAGGTTATCGAAATGCAGTCCGAGGCAGGTGCGGCAGGCACCGTACACGGCTCTCTGGCAGCAGGTGCTCTCACCACCACCTACACCGCATCTCAGGGTCTTCTGCTGATGATCCCGAACATGTACAAAATCGCAGGCGAGCTGCTGCCAACCGTTTTCCACGTTTCGGCAAGAACCGTAGCTTCCCACGCGCTGAACATCTTCGGTGACCACTCCGACGTTTATGCTTGCCGTCAGACCGGCTTTGCCATGCTCGCAGAGACCAATCCGCAGGAAGTTATGGACCTGGCCGCTGTAGCTCACCTGGCTACCATCAAGTCCCGCGTTTCCATTCATCAACTTCTTCGACGGCTTCCGCACCTCCACGAGATTCAGAAGATCCAGGTTTGGGATTACGAGGATCTGAAGGAAATGTGCGACATGGATGCTGTTGAAGCATTGCCGCAAGCGCGCTCTGAATCCGGAGCACGCAATGATGCGCGGCTCTCACGAGAACGGCGACGTTTTTCTTCCAGCATCGTGAGGCAGCCAACAAGTACTACGAGGCAGTTCCGGGCATCGTAGAGGAGTACATGGGCAAGGTTAACGCCAAGCTCGGCACCAACTACCAGCTGTTCAACTACTACGGCGCTGCTGACGCAGACCGCGTTATCATCGCTATGGGCTCGATCTGCGACGTTGCAGAGGAAGTCATCGACTACCTGAACGCCCACGGCGAGAAGGTCGGTCTGGTCAAGGTTCGCCTGTACCGTCCGTTCCGCGCTGATAAGCTGATCGCAGCTATCCCGAGACCGCGAAGAAGATCGCAGTCCTCGACCGCACCAAAGGAGCCGGGCTCCCAGGGCGAGCCGCTCTACATGGACGTTGTTACCGCCTGGCTGACGCAGGCATCACCGACAAGGTCGTAACCGGCGGCCGTTACGGTCTGGGCTCAAGGACACGCCTCCGGCTTCCGTATTCGCTGTATACGAGGAGCTGACCAAGGCTGAGCCGAAGAAGATGTTCACATCTGGGCATCACCGACGACGTAACCTTCCTGTCTCTGGAAGAGAAGCCGGCTCCGAACACCGCAGCAGAAGGCACCACCGAGTGCAAGTTCTGGGGTCTCGGCGGCGACGGTACCGTTGGCGCGAACAAGAACTCCATCAAGATCATCGGCGACCACACCGATCGTTATGTTCACTGTGTTCACTTCGTACGCGCCATTCAATTCAAAGGAATTAGATATTCTGTGCGAATAATCTTGTTTCCGACATAAATTTGCATGTATAGCTCTCATCTCTCACAAGACACTTTGCCACGTAAGTTGTGTCCCACCAAAATCAAGTTTATTAGATTTTGAAACTCTTTTTCAGACGGTTTTTTGATAATGGAAATTCTGATGTTGGTTTCAGCATTTGCTTTGTAATACCATCTTTATCAATTAAAATTTTATAACCAATATCCCAATCTTTCTGGTAATTTTTCTCTTTATGTTTCCTTTTATAATTTTTGATTTGTTGTAAAGTTTAAAAATCTACTTTCAATACTGCTGTCTTCATAAAGTAGCATTTCATTGCGTGTTTATGGTTAAAACAACTTTTCGTCTTCTTCAACATAGCACTGATTTCCAATTGCTGTCCAGTTTTTGTCTGAAATGTACTTGTATTATCCTCAAAAACAAATTCAATGTCTAACCACGTCAACAAGTGCTAAAGGACGCATACAAAGTGAACTTGTCAGAAGAAGAACTCTTACATCTTCGTTTTTCTCCGACCATTCTATAATTGTTCTTAACTTTTCTTTCTCTGACTTTCATTTTGTTTGGTTCGGTTTTTACTATGTCGTACAACGTTTGGCAAATTGGCGATGGAGCCGACTTTTTAGCACAAATGTTGAATAGAATTACTAATCTTCAACATTGCACAAAAGTTCAATAGAAGTACTTCACCGGCTCTATTGCCAATTTGTTTGTTATGTGCCGTTTTATTCCATTTTTTATACATTTAACAATTGCTGAAACGTAAAAGTCGGGTTTAAACATTTCAATTTCGTTTTGAGTTGATTCTTCTTGTGCTTCTTTCCATAAGCAAACATTTGCTGTTCATAATTTTCAATAGCCTCTTCAATGCTGTTAAATTTCCCATTGGTCAGATTATCCGACAATATCAAGGCATCCACCAACCCACTATTTACTCCCTGCCCTGCAAAAAGGCGGCATCAAATGTGCGGCATCCCCAATCATTGTTATGGGTAATGGGCGCTTGCTTTTTCAAGGCTTTTCTAAAAGGAAATATCCGTGTAGCCAATCCTACAAATGACAACGTCGTATGAATCAATTCTTTGTAGCGTTCGTCCCAATCGGAAAATTCTTTCAGAAGAAAATCAACGACACTATTTCTGTTTTGAAAATCTACCTGCGTTTGGTTTTTCCATTCATCAGGTGTTTTAAAACTTATTCCAAAATGCAATGCACCATTATTATTGGGGTTAGCAAATAATAAATTACCTTGGTGAGATGCCATTAGCCGGTTTCCATTGCATAGCTGAAAAAATCCAGGACAGTTTATCTCTGGTTGATGAATATCGGCTTGTATATTGAAAGTACCTGTTTCTTCAACTTCCGTGTCGGTAACAAATTTTCTTACCTTGGACATCCCGCCATTGGCAAGAATAACCAAATCTGCTGTTTCACTCGGTTTATTCTCAAAAGTTAGTGTCCACTTCTTCTTACCAGGTTCAAGCATAACAAGTTTTCTATCCCAAATAACCGTGTCGTTTTCTAAACTATTCAACAAGATAGCCCTTAAGTCATTTCTGTTTATTTCAGGATTGTCAAATCGATTTTCGGGCTTTACATTTTTGTGGATAAATATTGCCTTTTTATCAGCAATATTTACACCCATTGGTAAAACTAAGTCATAAATAACAATCCGCTTTTTTTCATTGCTTCTGACCTGAACCTTTGTGTAGGTCAAGTGGTTCCTAAAAATTCTTGCCTCTCGGTCGTTGTCTCTTTCGTAAACTGAAACGTCTATGCCGTTTGCTGTAATAATACTTTGCCATAGTCAGTCCAACGGGTCCACCACCAATTATTGCAACGTTCTTATCACTAAAAGTAAATTCATTTTGTTTGTCTGTATCTATTCGCATTGTCATTCA
>VOFK01001548.1_pt1 | contig 17261 bp, 33 predicted proteins | sample 5384121 | NCBI WGS metagenome assembly VOFK01 (sample SAMN12384730, study PRJNA508395) | human gut metagenome | isolation source: healthy gut J | host: Homo sapiens
TCAGGTACTTCGTTGGGGTGCGTATTATTTATATAGATTTGAAAGCGGCCGTTGGGGATACCTTTTTCAAATCGTTTCCGGTACCCCATTTGACGTTGTCCGACAGGCTGCGTATTTCTTCCTGAGCAAAAAGGATGCTAAGAGGGTCAGCATCAACTCGCCGTCCTCGGTGAGGGAGTCGATGCGCTCCTTTTCAAACTGGACGGAAACGCCCAGCTCCTTGAGCCTGCGCACCGTATTCAACAGGTCAACGGTATTGCGCGCGAAACGGAAATGCTCTTTGTCAGAACAATGTCGATTTTTCCGGCTTCGCAGTCGGCAATCATCCGATTGAACTCTTCACGGGCTTCGGTTTTGGTGGGTTATTCCGTTATCGGCATATACGCCCACATATTCCCAGGCGGGATTGCTCTGAATCAAACTGCTGTAAAAGCGACCTGTGCCGAAAGGGAGTGCTGCAGCCGCTCGGACCCATTGAGACTCTTGCGTAGGCAGCGACCCTTTTGCGGCGCGGTATCTGCGGTGTTTTCGCTTCGATTTTATTTACAATCCGCATGAAATCACTCCTTTCCGACACTATATATCACTCTGAAAGCCGATTATATCAAGTCATTTTTCCGATAATAATGTACCCAAAGATGGCGAGAACTCAGCCCTCAGATTTGTATCAATTACGGCATATTCCTCCTCGCTCAGAAGCCCCTTTTCCCGGAGATTCTTTGCGATGGAGAGGGCGGCAAAAGGTAGCTCATTTCAGAACGGAATTTGTCCTCACTTTCATGCCCGTCACCGCCTTTGTAGCGGTCTGCGATATAGCAGGCGTGAGAGCAGTATTTTCTTTTTGCGTTGCCGTAGGCAGTGAAGGGCTTTCCGCAGTGAGCGCAGGTGAAGTGGTATACGGCTCTGCGGTTGACCTTTTCCGGGTGTGCATTCCACCAGGCGGTACGGCAGTTATCCGAGCAGAACTTAACTCGCTTTCTGCCGGTAGTCTGCGTAAGCAAAGCGCCGCACTGCAGGCAGAATCCGGCGTCCAGTTCAATGCGTCTGTTATCTGCAGCCTTCGTGCCGGTCATTCCCATCTTACGGCAGAATGCGACAACGGTATCTTTCTTCAGTCCCACCGCCTTGGCGATGGTGGCGTATCCATATCCCTGTGAGCGTAGAGCGGTAATCTGTTCTTTTTTTGCTGATTTGTCATTGTGGTTCCTCCGTTCCGAGGGTTTCCCTCAATGACCCATCTGGACAAGGCAGCCCGTTTTTGGCCGAAAAAATACGCCCACCGAACCGTTATGGTAGGGTGGGCTTTCAGCAGGTTAAGTTATTTAATTTTCGCTGCGTAGTCAAGCGAGATCCACCAGCGCCGGATTTGAGCCGTCCCCAGCCCGCCGTGGAGCCTTTGCCGGACTTCACCTCAACGATGGTGAACACGCCCTTGCCGGTAAACCTCCCGGTCTTGGCGTAGTCCGTTCCCGGTCCGGTTCTGATATTCAGATCCGTGATGCTGACTTGACCTTTACGAGGAACGGGCCTCTGCGGCTGTTGTGTTCGATGTGTAGATGTTTACACCGTTTACATCAAACACACTGTATCCCGGATTTGCGTCAGCGCACTTCTTGGCGTTGGAAAGGATCTTGTATGCGCCTTTCTGCGACTTGCTGCTGTCAGACCAGGTCTTGCGGACGCGGTAAAGCTGCGTGGTTACAGTAGGAGTATCAGCTGAACCGCCAAGCTGTGCCGTGACCTTTTCCGCCAGATCGCCCATCCTGGCATACATCCAGTTTCCGGGGCAGGACTTGTTGGCAAACCAGCGATGCACCGTCAGCACCATCTCATCGGACTTCGACTCATAAGAGAGCGTCTTGTCCTTATCGCCAAGCCACAGGAGCTTTTTTCTTGCCGTTTCTCTTGCAGATGTCTACGCAAAGGGTGATCAGCTTCTGGTAGACCACATCCTTAAAGGCATACGGCTCTGTGGTGTCGGACGCACACTCGATTGTGATGGCCCGCTGATCGTTGGCGCTGGAAGAAGAACACCAGGAGCGGTTTTTCTCCTCCACATACATACCCACACGGCCGTCCACGCCGATGCCGTAGTTGCAGCTTGCCTGTCTGGAAGTCGGAAGAAAGATATTCCCCAGTGTCTCCACCGAGCATTGCCCCACCACACAGTGGGGCGTGATGCGGTCGATGGAGTGCGTCCTCTGCCCGGTGGTTGGGGCTGAGTTTTGTGTAAGATACCAATGAACTGTTCGTATAAGCCATATTATTCGTCCTCCTTTTCGTTTTCCGCTCTGTCATGGAGCTGCTCCAATACTGCTTTCAGCTTTTCCGGGATGGGCAATCCCAGATGGCCTGCATTTTCCAAAATGCTGACACCCTCATTGGAGAGATAGAAGAAGATCACTGCTGTGCGAAGTACAGAACCCGTCCCAATGACCTGCACGTCCAGGATGTGGGCGATCCCTACCAGCAGGAAGATCAGCACCTTCCGACAAATGCCCTTGAATCCCACCTGGCTGTTGAGTTTCCTGTCCGATACGGCGCACATCACGCCCGTGATGTAGTCCGCTACTGCAAATACCACCAGGGCAATGAGCAATCCATCATTGCCGCCAAGGAAGTAGCCAAGCCACCCTCCCACAGCGGTGAACACCATCTGGATCACATTCCAAAATTCCTTCATGTTGTTACCTCCGTTTCTCTTGGTTTTGTGTATGAAAAAAGCGGCCGCTCCGAAGAGCAGTCGCTGATTCCCAAAAAGATAAAAATGTTAAATCTGCTTCGGCAGCCATTCCCATAAGCGCATATCCTCCTGACCCAGGGGACCACATACACATTCCCCGGAGCTTCCAGCGGTATGCCGCCTGGTTCGCCCAATAGACAAGGGAGTCCACGTCCTGGTAGTAAAGGATGGAGAATCCGTCCGCATCGCCGAGGAACAGCCGGGATATCCAGATGTTGATGTCCTTCGGTATGATCCTCGCCGTGTAATTCCCGCCGCAGGAAAGCTCCAGAAGGTCAGAGTGGAAAAAGTCGTAGTCCAGGGAGATGTCCTCGCTCCGGGTGGAGGATTCCTCCACATCAGAGGTCAGCGTGAACACTTGGAACTCCTCATCCCAGGTGCAGTTTGAGCGGGATATCCTGCCGTAGCTTTTTAGAGCTGCCGTCCGGCATCTGAACATCAAACCGTTCATACGGCTCATACGTCCAGGCGTCTCCCAGACGCAAAAGTTCGCACACGGTCGTATTGTCCCGAGCAGTATCCGGCATAGCCTCCTGTAAAGCCGCTGACCGTTGCCGTAAAGCGCAGGGGTGTGGAAGAGCCGGAATACACCCGCACCCGGTTCCCCTCGGATACGCATCTCCACCGTGTACATGGATGGATTGTCCCCTCAGATCCGCCGATGCGGTTCTTGCGATCTCCTGGCTATAGCTGCCAAGGAGCGTGGAGCCGCTATATAGCTCCACCGCCTGGGTATCGTAGTTCAAACAGCAGAACAGGGCTTCCGCAGAATACACCTGCCTTTCCGCTGCCGCCGGACGGGAACGCCAGCCTTGCCCGAAGATGCAGCTCGGAAAAGCCGTCATAGTTCCAGGCAAGCTCTCCCTTTCCTTCAAGCTGGGAATAGACACGTTCCATCAGTATTCATCCGACCGCCACACCTTCCAGGAGCCGGAGCGCACTGTCCAGTAATCCGTCTCCAGCACGCCGTAATCCCGGAAATCCTCGTACCAGACGAGTGCAGAGTCAGGCTTTCTGCGGAGCATCTCCAATGTCAGCTTGAAGCCCTTATCAACCGCCATGTTGCCATTTACATCCTTAAAGCTCCTGGGCGCAAGGGCAAAGGTCGCTTCTCCGGCAGAGGGTTCCTCAGAGAAACCGGAGCAGAACACGGAAACCATAAAACTGCACGCCTTTGACATCCACCGAAATCGTAATGGTATGCGTCCCGGCGGAAAGCGTTACGCCACCGGCAAGGGAAGTCCAGAAGGTACTCCGGCCAGTACGGCCACCACGGGCGGCTTTCGGTGAAATGTTTTCTGCTGCCGTCCAGAGCCACATAGATGCCATTTTTGTCCCAGAAGGGATAGCAGAGCCGCACCGCCACATCGTAGGTTCCGCCGTATCCACCGTAAAGCTGTAGGTCACCGAACCGTTATCGCCCAGGGTTGCGATGCCGTTTTCAATGGAGACAATGCCGGACGCAGAGGAATAATTACCTCCATCATGGTCAATGTATACCGTTCCGAACTCAGTCTTCTGCTCCTTGCCGTAGGTAGTCAGGTAGCGCCTGCGGTTGTATGTGTCCGCAAGCTGAGGGTACTCGCGGGAAACTGCGTCCGCCTCCTTCCATGTAATCGTAGACATGGGGGAAAGGCATAGGCTGCCTTATCGTAATCGTCCCAATAGGCCACGATGGGGAGAAAGGGCTGCGGAGGAGCATCGTCCGTGAAGTTGTAGCCGCCCGTCATCCACAGCTTGGCGGCATAGTAGGTGTTGGACGTTCCCCGGTAGGTTTTCCCTAGGTTCTCCGGCGTGTCGTAGATCTGCCAGTTCCAGCCGTAGGCAGGCATACCGAGGAACATCTTATCCGGGTCCATGACCCTCGTGGCGTAATCGTAAATTCCCTCCAGCCAGCTTCTTGGGGAAACCGGCCCGGGTGCAGCCTGCCCATGCCATGCCGTAGGACATGATGGACGCGGTATCGCAGTAAGCGTCTAAGTCGCCGTAAACACACCAGTTCTCGCCGCCCACCGAGCCGTTTACCGAGGTCATTCCCGGAAGGCAAATGTTCATGTGTTTTGCAGGGTCATAGGCTTTCACCGTATTGTAGATGTTGCGGAACATCGCCGTGGACTCCGTATGGGTGGAATAGCCGTCCCCACGCTCCAGGTCGATGTCGATGCCGTCACACCAGGGATATTTCTCCATGATGCGGACGATCTCTGAAAAGGAACCTGTCCTGCGCCCCGTCCGTGTTATCCCGCAGGGCGCGGAAGATGCTGTTTGCGCCATCGTTTGCCACGGTCAAAAGCCACTTGATATGGGGCCACCTGTTAATGTAGGTGAGCATATCCGAGATCGCCACACCGCTTTCATAGATTTCTCCGGTCGCTCTTACCTTAAATGAGAACAGCCCGATCTGGCTGATACGGTCGCCGTAATCCCGGAGGGCTTCGTACATTCTGGCGTTGGCCATGAATGTCCATACCATGATCTGTTTGCCTTTTTAATGTGTCCATCCAATCACTCTCCTTCAGGGCATAGAAAAAGCACCGCCGAAGCGATGCTCTCAAAACCATATTATCAAATGTCACTTGTTCCTCTTTCCTGTGTTACCTGTCCCCGGACTTCTTCATGATAGAAATAATCTACGATGACCGGATGGCCCTGCGGCACTCTGCCATAGGGCATTTCGTTATCCACAAAGGGACAGTCATATTTCTTCGCCATCTCTTCAGCTTTTTTCTCCAGCGATTTGAAATAGCTGCGGTTATGATGGTTGTAAATTTCATCGTACAACGGCACGAGGGAAGGATACCTTTCAGCGATATAGTCCATGATCGTTTTTTTGAAGCCGCCCCGCAGGTTCAGGTTTTCCAGCCAGAACAGGTCGCACTGATCCTTCACTCGCTCAAAAATCGCTTCAAAATCAGTGATGCTAGGAAATACGGGAGAACAAAAAGCAGACGGTGCGGATGCCTGCGGCATAGACCTGTTTCATGGCGGCCAGCCGCCGTTCTATACTGACAGCACTATCCATATCATTTTTGAATTCCTCGTTCAGAGTGTTGATCGACCATGATACTGTGACCTGTCCCAGCTCTTTGAGCAAATCAATATCACGCACAACAAGATCGGATTTGGTGCAAATCAGAATGTCGGCATCGCTGCCTCTGAGCTGCTGAAGCAGCTTTCTTGTATTGCCAAACTGCTCCTCCTGGGGAAGGTAGCCGTCGGTCACGGAACCGATGACGATGCGCTGTCCGGCGTACTTTTTTGGATTTTTGATCTCCGGCCAGTGCTTCACATCCAAAAAAGGTGCCCCAGGGCTCAGTATGCCCGGTAAAAGCGCTTCATAAAGGAGGCGTAGCAGTACTTTACAGCCATGAGTGCAGCCTACATAGGGATTGACCGAATAGCCTCCCACTGGCAGGCTGGATTTGGTCATGATATTCTTTGTCTCAACCTCTCCGATCAGGATGCCGTTCATCTCTACTTGTGCCATGTTCTCTGCACCTCCAACACCCGGTTGAATGCTTCCGGGAACTCCTGTACCATATTTGCTTCACCAATGATGGGAACAAGATCTTCTTTCATAAAAGCAGGAATGCCCAGCGCATGGGCCTGCTCCACAAGGGAATACGCCCATGCTGGGTCTGTCCCGCACTTTTTGCTCTGCACTCCAGTCATGGTGCCAACCACGATCCAGTCAACGCCCGTCAAATCGACCTCGCCGGGATCATCAAACAAGGGCTCAAAAGTAACGTGATAGTGCTTTGCCCGAATATTGGCCTTCAGGGCGTCGATGCGCCACAGCTCTGATCTTCTTGTGACCGTGACGCCAAACCATGCGTTTTCCAAGTCCGTCTCAAAATCCAGCAGGTCGGGACGCTTTGACAAAAACAGGAATTGATGCTGCGGGTTTTCCCGAATCTTTGCGAATACCTTATCCCGCCACTCCGGCTGCCATCCCGCCAAATCGCTCATGCCAGTGAGCAGGAAATTCTGCGGGCGCTTCTTTTCCATCAGCCGCAGCTTATTCGGAAAAAATTCCGGCTTGCTGAAGTCATCGATCATACGGTAACGCTTTACATTGTTCCGGGCATAGCAGTAAGAGCAGCCCACGGTACAGCCGATGACCAGATTCATGTTTTGAATATTGTCCTTAATGCAGACGCTCATCAGAGAACACCCTCCACATTTTTCAGGATGCGGTGGAGATAGTTCTCCAACTGCTCGATTTCCGCCTCGGAAAATCCCTTGTAATAAATGTTGCGCTGATTTCTTCCGTTACTTCATTATAATCTTGTTCCAGACCTTTAGCTTCTTCTGTAAGGAAAATGAGAATCTTTCTACGGTCTTTGTCGCCGCGATCCCGATAAATCAGATTTGCCGCCTCCATACGGTCAAGCATACTGGTCAGCGTAGTCGTGGCAAGACCGGTCTCTTTTGACAGCTCACTAATGGGAACGCCATCCCTTCTGCCAGAGAATATATAGAATCCTTCCCTGGGAGCCATTAAAAGCATCGATATTTTTTTTTCGCTCAATATGCGTTCAAAAACACGTCCTCCGACCTGTTTGATTCGGGTTATCAAAAATCCGCCTTGTGTTTTCATATTGTCACCTCAAACTGCAAGGCGACCATCCGCAGACAGCCGCCTTGTCTTTTCTTATTTCTGCTGCGCAGCCGCAAATTCAGCGTAACCTTTCCAGCCAAATACAGCATCCACATCTTCATCGCCGTAAACACCCTTGACATCACAGAGGTGGACAACATGATCGTCCGCATCCATCGTCTGGGCAACGGTCGCATGAATGAGAAGTTTGCAGGGAACAGGAGCCTTGATATTTGTGCCCTCCACTTCCTGCATCGTCAAACCAACCTGAGCGGCCTTATCCGTATCACGTCCGGAGCAGGTGCCACAGCCAATCAAAAGCGCCGGTTAATTCAACTCCGGGAATAGCGAGAACAGCTTCTTTCTTCTCAGCCAGCAGTTCCAGACTGTAAGCCCCTTTGTTCAGGGGAAAACATGATCTTTCCGGGATTGGTGGACGCAAAAGCCCAAAAAGCCAGAGTCGCAAGATTGGTGCTGCCATCCGGCTTCTCTGTACAGATCAGCGTCATGGAATTGGGGGAAGTATAAGCGGGCGCATTGCCGATATTTATTTTGTTCATGGTGGAATCCTCCTTAGTTAATCTCATTTAAGATTATACTATATAGGATTATCCTTTGTCAATCCTTTTTGTGGATTTCCACTTTCTTCTCTCTAAGGTGATCTTTCATCCTGCATTTCCTGCATCTCAAACAATACCCGTGCCGTTTTTCCCTCCGCAAGTGTCACCCTGTGCTTGGAATCCCAGGCGGCGCTGTACTGGTAGAAAGCCCCTTTTTTTTCTCCGGGCTGCCGTTTCTGGTGCATTCCCGTGTGGATGCAAGCAGGGCAAGGTCATCTTCCGCATTCATGGCATTGGGGGAATACCGCTATCTGGCCGCCCACACCCTGCGCAAGTTTGACCGAGCCGCCCTCCATATCCGACTTGGGATAGAGATGCACATCCAGTCCAGCGGAAGTCTCCCCAAGGTTAAAGAGGATGACCGTTTCCTCGCCCCGCACCACGCCGTTGAACCAGACGGGGGAGCCTTGACCTCGCCGTTCTCCCGGAACTTTTGGAGGAAAACCTCGGTGTGGGGCGTGTATCCCGTCAGGGCTGCGCCCTCCTGCAATTGCAGGTCGGTAAAATAAATCGTGCCGGAGCAGTCCGTGATGGTAGGCTTCTTCACGGTGACGCTCACGACACGCATATACTGTTTCCGGTTGATAACCTCCGCCAGCCGGATAAAAGCAATCTTAGCCATCCAGCGTCCACTTCATCTCGCAGGGATGGCCTACCCATCCCGTCACCACCGGACCCAGCCTGCAGGAGGATGTCCGTGATATAAAGCGTCCCGGTGCAGTTGGTGATGCATACCCGCACCGTGATGGACTTGACCCTGGCGGAGTAATTCTCCGGCGTGATTTTGGCGGAGGTGGATGATAAATATGCCATTTCGTCCTCCTTCCATCAGTACAAGTCAATGAATCTTGATTCCGTGCTGCCGTCCTCATACTCGATCACCACTTCAATGCCCACCTGGGAGTCCTCGCTTAACTTCTCCAGATTTTCCGAGCCGATCTGCGCCGACAGGGTGTAGCTGGAGCGGTTGGCGGGATAGACGGTCTGGGAGAGGCTTTTTTGGTCATGCCTGCCACGCCCTCTGCCTTGAAGGAAGCCGTTGCCGGACGCGCCGTTTTCGCCGTCCGCTTTCAAAGCCGGAGCTGACCCAATAGGCAAGCCCGTCATCGGCGCGGGAGTTCCGCAGCAGATTAAACGGTACCATTTCCCTGATGTCGTTATTGGATACCATACTGGTGCCTTCCAGCGAATCCGCCGCATTGTCCCACTGGCTGGCGGAGCTGCCCAGGTTCTTCAGCGTGGTCGATAATTCCAGCACCGTGTTCCACGGCCTCCTGCAGGTTGTATTCCCTGCGAACGATACGGGTGGTGACCGAAAGCCCCAGCTCCTTATCCTCCACACGGACATAATCCCCAAGCTCCCAGGCTTCATGCTCATAGCCTGTCAGCACGGATAAGTCCATCGCGTTTAACACATAGGAAATGGTGGGCTTTGCGTAGTCCGCCAGCCGCATTTCGGCGTACTCCTTCATCTGATATGGATTGGTGAAGGAGGAGCAGTCCAGGGTAGAGATGCGGATTTCGTTTGTGTAGGTGAAGTCCTCCACATAGGGCCTTCCGCCGTTGATGTCCGCGAAGGTCATCCCTTCCGCGCCCACGGCGTACAGCCGGGTCACAAGCTCCCTGGTATCCACCACCCGCTGGATGGATTTCATGTTTTTCCTGTAGGCAAACAGCGCGCCGCTGTCCCTGCCATTGACCGTCAGCAGATGTACCAGCCGGTTCGGGCAGTCAAAGACCAGGTCGCCGCCGTGGAGGTCTGCGGTATTTCTGAGGATGGACAGGGCATTCTTTTCCGTACTGGTCCAGGTGCGCTTTGTCCGAACCGTCACCGTCCCAACACTCCACTCGGCCCTCTAAGGCGTAGGCCATTGCGGTTTCCGGGTATTCCGCTTCAAAGGTACGTTCCTCCTTGCGGACAGAGAAGGTCAGGTCATAGAACTCCGCTTCCGCGTACACCTCTGTGACGGCGCTGCCGTCCGTATCCCTGGTATCGGTGACCGTCCTGACCTTGTACACATCATCCACGATCTGGATCTTCTTCTCACTGTCGATATACCCGCGCTTGCCATCCCGGTAAGGAATCTTAAAGGAGAGGGTGTCCTCGCCGTTGATCTCGCCCGTGACAATGATGTCGTAGGCATTCTCCAGTACCGCCTCCCATGCGCCGTTCCCGTCCAGCACCACCGGCCTTGCGTAGCCGATCTTCTCATAGTGCGCTTTTGGAATGTCGTAGAGCCGGATATCGATGAGCTTTGGCGTCCGTGCAGTGTCGGAGGTCGTGAGCGTTACCCGGAAACGGATATATGCCCGATTGGGGGAGGTCAGCCGCCCGTCTGCCGGGACTGCCGCCCAATCGCTCCAATCGGTCAGATCATCACTGGTTGACGTCTCCACGAGGGAAACCGCTGTGGTGCCGGAGATGTACTCACTGGTCACAGACACACGCCCGGTGCCGGAGAGGTTGCAGTCCGCCGCCGCTGTGGTCAGCACACCCTCGGACGGATACACACCACCAGATGCCCGGAGCGTAACTGCTCCCCGGCTCGGTAATGCCGTCCACGCTCCCGGAGGTGTCCCCGGCGTTCGCCATCAGGGGAGGAGCGGAAATAGTCCATCAAGTCCTCTGCGGTAAGTGAGGTATCGCAGTCTAAAAAACCAGTCGTCCAGCCCTCCGGCATACCAGTAGGAATCGGCGTGCATTCCAAGGATCAGATCCGCTGTGCAGGAGCGGTTCAGTTCCCCAGTAAAGGTGAAAACCTCCGATGCCCACACCGTGCCGCTTTCACGGTCGCCCACTACATACTGTGCCGTTTTGTTATCTGGCTCGATCAGGCAGACGATAAAATACCAGCCGCCGTTTACCAGGGAGAAGGGCGGCGTGACCGTTTCATCCAGAATCAGGAAGCCGGTATCGTCATAGAGCATGACCCTCGGCCTGCCTCGGAAAAGGGAGAGGTAGAAGATCGGCTGACCGGGACCGTATCTTGTGTTGAAGATCGGGCAGTAGGTGTTTCCTACAGAATAGGTGGTGGGGTTCATCCAGCCGCCGCAGAGGATACGCCCTCCAAGCTCTGCGAAAATGCTGCCGTCATTGGCGACCTTCAGATAGGTCTGCTCTGTGGCAGGATTATTGATGTTAAAACGAAAGTAATTGCCTTTCTGCCCGCTCCGCATAGATGCGGTGGTGCGCCCAGTTGTTAATGAAGGCAGGTCTTCCCGCACCGGAGGAATCCAGAAGGTTGTTGTTTTCATCGGGAGCGGATTCATTCATCCGCCACAGGCCGCTTTTTGCCCACTCGACCGGGAACTCGCCTGTGAAGTCTGTCTGTTGATTCAGTATCGTTTTCAGTGCCATTACCGCTCACCTCCATCTGCTCCTTGCCTGGATTTCCAGCCCCGTAAACACAGCGTTTGACGCTGCCACGGAGACAGTATTGTCGCCCACAGAAAGCGTGGGAAAATTCAGTTCCTCCAGATACGGCAGCCCGTTTCGCACCGTGACGCCGTTTTCATCCTCTACATAGGCAGTCATCCGGTCGGTATCCACCACCAGCGTCTCACCGGCCGCAAGGGCGGCATTGACGATTTTTAATTCCTGCCCGTTGGTAGTAATGCTGATATAGTTTCCCGCCCCGGAGGTAATTTCTCCCTCAATGCGGTAGATGGGATTCGACTCCATGTTCCCGGTATGCCGGGTTATGGTATGCCTGCCCTCCGCCGTGACAGAAAAGTTTTCATCCTCGATGGCGTAGCCAAAGGGGTCAGGGCAGAAAAAAGGTCAGCTCAAAGCTGCCGGAGGAGCGCAGCAGGAGCCGTTCGCACTCCACCGCAGCGTTCAGTCTTGCCATGAAATACCGGTCCGGCACATCATCCAGAATCAGCTGCTTTTAAGCCGCCCACCGGGTCAAGCCACGCCGCAATATCATCCAGCGTGGAAACCAGGGCGGGAAAGCTGTGCCTTGGGAAGATGCTGCAGGATACCACGATCTCCCGGTAGTCAAAGTCCGCTCCGAAGTCGGTAACGCCATACTTTCCCGGGAACGGTCGTGGTAAAGTTGCGGAGCCGTCCGCTGACCTGCCAGGAGGTCAGCCTTGCTTTCAGCCCCATGCTTTTTGAAGTAATGTCATTGTATGAAAAGCCCAAAGCATATCCCCTCCCTTAAGCTGTACTAAATCTTCCCTGGGCGCGGGAACCGGTCTGGATCAGGTTGTAAAGCTCCTGGGAGATCCTGCGGATATCGTCCTCGCTGCGGACAATCATCTGCTGGATGGTGATGAGCGTTCCGAAGGAGGAACCGCCAACGCCGCCCATGCTGCCGGAAACAGAGCCGACCGTTCCGCTTGCATCAAAAGCAAAGTTCGATGGAACTGCCGACTGCATATCCGCTGCCAGCCCGTTCATCACGCCAAGGATGCCGTTGTTTAAGTCCTCTGCGGCGCTGATAGCCGCACCGCGCCGTCCTCGATTCCGCCGGCAAGTCCCTGGGTCAGCATATCGCCCACCCACGCCATCTCTCTGGACGGGGAGGAAATGCCGAAGAAGCCCTTGATTTTACTAAGCAGGTTCGAGCAGAAGCCGCTGACCTTGTTCCACAGCCAGCTTGCCGCATTCCCGATGCCGTTCCAGATGCCTTTGATGAGGTTCAGACCGATATTGGCCATCTGGGACACACCGCCTGCAAAGCCCTTCACGATGGCAGAAATGATCTGCGGTACCGCCTTTACGATCTCCACGATGATTTTCGGAAGGTTGGCGATCAGGGCCACAAAAAGCTGTACCCCGGCCAGGACGATCTTATCGATGTTCCCGACAAGGGCATTGATGATGCTTGTGATGATCTGCGGGATTGCGCCCACAATGGTGGTAATGATGGTAGGCAGGTTCTGGATCAGGGAAATCAGCAGGTTTACTCCGGCATCAATAATCTGCGGGATGCTGCCAAGGATCGCCGTCACCAGCCCGTCGATGATCTGTGGGATTGCCGCCACAATGGCCGTGATGATCTCCGGCAGTGCGGAAATCAGGGAGGTCAGCAGCTGTATCCCGGCGTCGATGATCTGGGGGATAGCCCCGACGATAAATTCCACAATCGCCGTGATGATGGCGGGCAAAGCCGCAATCAGAACAGGGATAGCGTCCAGAAGCCCCTGCGCCAGTCCAAGGATCAGCTGCAGGGCAGCGTCCAGGATCATGGGCAGATTTTCAATCAGAGTCTGCACGATCTGCGTCACCACAAGGACGATCTGCGGAATCAAGGTAGGGACAGCTTCTGCAATTCCCTGTGCAAGAGTAACAATGATCTGCGCCGCGCCCTCCACCACAGCAGGAAGGCTCTGGATGATGCCAGAAAGAAGCGAGGTCAATATCTGCATCCCGGTGTCCACAAACTGCGGCAGCATGGAAACCGCCGTATTCACAAGCCCCGTGATGGCTCCCCGCAAAGGCTTCATCCGCACCGTCCACACCGTTTATCATATCGGTAAAGGCAGAGATGACCTCAGAAATGGCGGGAAGGAACTCCGCCCGGAGGCTGTTCTTCACATTGGAGATGGTTTCCCCAAGCCCCGCCAGCGTCTCGTCCAGCTGCGCCTGGCCTTCCCTGGAAGCCACCAGCGCCTCATTGTTACGGTAAAAGCGCCGCTCGCCTCGTCATAGGCCCCGGAGAGGGTCTCCATGATGAGGCGGTTGCGCTCACTTTCGCTGGAACAGGCAGCCAGCTTTTTCGTTGAAGGCGTCCTCGCTGATGCCCACCCAGTTTAAGGCGTCCGCCAGGGAGCCGGTGACCTCGCCAACCTTGGCGGTCTCGTTGGCCGACTCGATCATGCCCTCGATGGGAAGGGCGTCGCCGAATGTGCCGTAAACGCCTGCGGCAATGTTCGTCCACTTGGTGATGTCCTGCTCAGTTTTCCACAAGCTGCGCCAACAGCTGCGACGCTTCCGTTGCCGTGTCCGTATCGCCAGGATTTTGCATAAAACTCGTTGTAAGATTTCTGCGCCGCCTCGCCGCTGTAGCCGGCCGCCTCAAAGTGGCGGTGGTCAGCTTGCCCTGGGCTACCCGGTATTCCTCCGTGGCTTCGTCCAGGTTCCAGATGGTGCTGCCAAGCTCCTTGATGCCGTTTAGCGCCGCCTGGATGCCGGAGGAGATGAGGTTGCCCATCGCCACCGTAGCCACCGAAAGGCCGGAGCCTAATTTGTCAGCTCCTTCGGAGGCATCCTCCAGCGAATCGCCCAAGTCCTCCGCCCATCCCCGGCGTCCTTCATCCGCTCCCGGTTTTCCCGGAGTTCCCCGAAAGCCGGGAGATGCGTCCTTCCAGTTCCTTTGCCTCGCCGGAGCCTTTGCCGTACTGCAGCACGGCGTTGGAATAGGCGCGCTTCATTCCGGCAAAGCGCATCCTCCTGCCGGGCGATCTCCTGGGAGAGACGTTCCGTAGCGTCCGCCGCATCCGTTTCCTCCTTGGGAGAGGGACTTCAATGGCGCGCTCATTATCGGAAAGCTCCCCGCTCCATGCTGTTTAAGGCGGCTTCTGCGTTATTGAGCTGGATCTGCCAGTTCTGCGTGCGGCGGTCGTTCTCCCCAAAGGAATCTGCGGCGTTCCGGAGGGCGGCCCGCAGGGTTTCCACCTTTTTTCTGTGCCTCGATTTCCTTTATTTAGCACAGTGTTCCTTGCAGAAAGTGCCTGAACGGACTTATCGTTTTTTATCGAACTGCGAGGACACCAGCTTCATCTCGGAGCCAAGCACCTTGAAGGACTGGTTGATCTCGGACAGAGCCTTTTTAAATTCCTTCTCGCCCTCAATGCCGATCTTCAGACCGAAATTATCCGCCACGGTCTGCACCTCCTTCTGCGTTAGATTCCATAGGGAATCACATCGTCAATGGTCAGCACCTGCTTCGGCTTTGCGATCCCCATAAACTGCCTTATGGCATTCCCCAGAGGTCCATAAGCAAGCCAAACGGCATGAGCCACACCTCATCCTGTGACAGATTCAGATGGGCCATGCCGTAATACAAAAAAAGCCGGGTAAACAATTCTTCATCGCTTACCCGGCCGCCGTGTTTTTCCCTCCGGCTCACTTTCCACGTTCCGCTTGGTACTCCCGGTACATCGCCTCCATGATGGCATCCTTGTAATCCGTCAGTTCCATAGGGGAGGTGAGAAGCTCCACCTCATCGGCAGTCAGCTCCGGCTTTTTGTCCTCCGGGAGTTTCAGGTTATGGACGAGGATGGGCTGGTTGCACAGAAGGGGTAATCAGCCACACGATCTCATCCAGCGCCATCTCAAAGTTCTCCGACTTTCATCAGCTTCTCGCCAAGGTTCTTCAAGCCGCCGTAGCGTCCGCTGCGATGGCCTTTGGCGCGGGTGGTGGTCAGAAAGCATTTCATATTCCCCGCCGCCGATTTGGTGACCATTTGCTGTTCTTTTTCATCCATGTTCAAAACCTCCTTAACCTTCGCCGCCTGCGCCCGATGCCGAGTACCAGCGGCTGCATACGGTTGGATGCGGCCAGACTTGGGGGATACACCGGTCGTCGTCGGAAACCTCGGCTTTCCAGGGGTGCCTGGCCGTCCCAGCTTATTGCGGCGGGTCACGGTGCCCTCGATAGACGGGGTGGAAACTCGATGCTCGCCTTTGGTGGTCAGGTTAGTGGCGGGGATACCGAAAATCACACGGTACAGCCAGAAATAGCGGTATTTCTGCCGTTTGCCTTCTTTGCGCGGAAGCCATGGCGACCGGATCGCCGCCGTCCTCCTCCGACGCGGAAATCAGCACCGTTCTCATCGATTACCGCCCCGGTCAGGTCTTCCGCGACCGTTTTTGCCAATATCGTCCACACCCAGCGTCAGCGTCCCGCTCTGGAACTTTTTTACAACCTCCGCCGCGCCGTCATCTGCGTAGAGCGTAGCTCGGCCAGTTCCACGGAAAGCTCGGCGGTCATAGCCTTCGCCAAAGGCTGCGGGTCTTCATAGGTTTCATTTCCCGAAGTGTCTTCGGTGATCTTGGCGTAATACAGTTTGTCAAGGCCAATGGTAGCCATGGTTCATTCCTCCACCATACAGTTTTGCCACGTCAATGGCATAGTGGTGGTAGCCGGTATCGTCCTCATGGCCGATGTACCCGCCTGTCCGTAATCACAAAATCGGCGGCAAGGAGCGCATTTGAAAGCTGCCCCCTTCCGCTTCACAGATAGTTTCCTTTGAGAACAGGGAGAGCCGCGCCTCCTGGGTTTCATACCCCGGCAGGTTATCCGCATGAAGCTCATAGGTGTCCGCTAAAGGCGTGACCACCACATATTCCCCAGGTGGCTCATCAGAGAACACACCCGTTTTCCCGCAGGCAGGCAGACCATTGACCACAGCCTTGATTTCCGACAGCAGGCTCAAATCTTCTCCACCTCCTCGTCCAGCATTGCCTTCATGGTGCTGATACAGGCATTCCTGGAGGAAGATTGCGCCAACTTTAGGAAAGGGCTCGCAGGCTGGCGCTTTTGCCGGCCTCCAGGATGGTGGCAATCTTGGCGTTGCTGTCGCCGTCCGACCTCGTGCCTCAGAAAAGCCCACCTTCACATTGAGTCCCCGCTCTTATCCTGCAGGGCGAGGGACGGCGTTCAAAGGGAGCGTAAAAGCTCCCGGAGGTAGCTGGATTCATACACTTCGTCCCGCTGCCGATAACCGCCTGCAGGGTTTGGGATCCGGACTTGCCTCCACAACCTCTGCTCCGGCTTCCAGCACGCGGGGAGAATCTCGTAAGACATCCGCCAGCCGGGACACCTTCATCGAAATCCTCCGGCTTTCTTCCAACCAACTTTTCGCTTTCACCTCACCGCCATCACCTCTCAGATATCTGACATCACTCCACCGAAGTGATCTCGAGATAATAACGCCGTCGCCAGAGGATGCATATCCATAGTGACCGTGACGCCGGGGAATGTTGCAGGCCAGGTTTCTTAGGGTCGGTAGCGGTGGAAAAGGACGCCATGTTGGCCATTTCTCACTGCCGTGCCTGCCTTCCCGGTAAGCTACCCTCTGCCACAGTCACATCCGTTTCCGTCTTAAATCCTCATCATCCTGCGTGAACGCTGTTTTTCCAATAGAGATGAAAGGTGTTCATTTTCAAAGCTCATGTCACCTTCCTCGATAAATCGCAAACTCCATATCGCTCGTTTCCGTGCAAGCACAGCTCAACTCATTCCATTGTTCCTCCTCTCCCCAAAAGCCATACGGCTTTCCGGGGACCCACTGGTACTAAACGCGCAGTTTCGGTCGAGCCGAAGCAGAAGCTTAATACGTAACT